>OLGZ01000053.1_pt1 | contig 115240 bp, 98 predicted proteins | sample 1605981 | NCBI WGS metagenome assembly OLGZ01 (sample SAMN03283291) | human gut metagenome | biome: human-associated habitat; material: feces | host: Homo sapiens | place: Peru | collected 2012
TTTCAGTTATTATCTGTAAATTAGTGTTTCCGCATTTTGGGCACTGCATATCTGAATCCTCCTTTGTTGAAAAATTCTCTATATTATTTTAAAACATTGTTTCTATGGTATTCCATATATTTTATATTATCATTTGATAATTCAATCTGCATATCATTTTTTATATTCATACTAATTGCACAATTTTTACTTAATTCATCCGATATTACAATGTGACCACCATTGTCAAAAGAGATATATCCTCTGTCAAAAAGTTTATCATGATTTGGACATAATAATAATCCATTATTCACATCAACTTTTTCCGCATGACTGCTTTTTGCCCATGGTTTAATATAGCTTGCTACAAGTAGTGATTCATCATCTACATCACATAAGCAACAATGTGTATATCTTCTCATAAGAAGTTTTCTAAATGCAGATTGATTAACACGAACTTTAATCAATGCTTCTCTTTCTTCCCCTTGTAACTGTTTTGTCTCTATCTCTTTATCAATCTCATCTACAGAATTGTCCAACTGTGCCTTTAATACATCTTCCTGCTCTGCGGTATCTATAACAGTCTCAATCCCTCTATTCAACCAGTTCTCATCATACCTCAAGAAATAATCCATAACATATTTAAATTCATCAACATCATACGGAATCTTAAAACATTTGTTTCTATATTCATCACTTGTTTTATTACGAACTTTATATTTTGAAAAATATCGGTCATCAGATATCAGACTTATCGTATTAATACTAATTTGATTAGATTGAAAATGTATATGAGTTTTGTATTTTTTATTATCTGTTGTTACAGTTACGAAAGCAGCATATAAATCTTTTGATTTTCCTGATTTATATGTTCCATCCGTCTCTCCTGTCCTTTCAGTATCATCTTTTATTCCATATTTTGAAAAGGTATCTACTAATTCAGACTTCCATTTGCACTTTTTAACCTCTTCAAATAAAGATATGTAGTCAATTAAATATATTTTCTCTTGGTAACCCATAATTAACCTGACCTTTCTTGTTAATACGCCTTATCACTGTTGATATAAAATATCTGTATATTCATATCAGTATTCCTTCTCTATCTCTTCATCTATTCCATACATTTTCTTGAATGCTTCAAGGTCTGCCTGTTCTTTAATCAGCATAATCTCTTCTATCTTACCTGTATGAATGTCCTTAAATCCTGCAACCTGTTCGCCATTACAGATACTCACTTTGATTACCGGCTTCTTATTGTCCTTATCATATGTCTTTACTATTGTTTTCTTCTTAAAAAGTCCCACTCTGAACACCTTCTTTTGACTTTGCCATAATTATGAGTTTTTCAAAGGACTGTGCAAAGTGTACATCATCTTCTTCTGTACGCTTTTTCGGTCCCTTAATATGATTCTTATTAGAACCTCGTCTTGCCTTTTTGTTAAGATGTCTCTCCATGAGCATCCTGTCGATATTTTCATTCGTGTACCACTTGCCGGACTGATGAATAGCATATGCACCCTTGCCAAGTGCCATCGCTGCAACACCGTAATCCTGCGATACTACAATGTCACCTTTATGACAAATACTTATCAGCTTATAATCTACAGCATCCGCACCGGCATCAACCACAATTACTTCACTGTAATCCGAACACAAAATATGGTTCGTATCACATAACAAGGTGGTTGGAATATTATATTTTTCTGCTATTTTTTCTACAATGCCTACCACAGGACATGCATCTGCATCCACAAATATCTGCATTACTACTTCACCATTCCTGAATTGCTTCTGTATTCTTCATTTAACTGGCGAAGTTCTTTTTCACCATTGATATACGGTTCATAAAAGGAATCGACTGAACCTCCACCTAAATTGTCGCAGCCATTGCAGAAATCGCACGTCCCTCCGCATTGGCTGAGGCCTTCCTGTACAATGCGGATACGTTCTTCTTTTGTTGTATCTTTTATCAAAATACTCTTAATTTCCATTGTGTTGTGCCTCCATTTATCAAATCAGTGTTAAAAATCCAATAATGTTCGATAAGAATCAGTGCTATTCCTAAATTTTCTTAAATTGGAAATCTTCTTTTATCTATTCCATGTTCACACCAAATATGTTCTATCATACCATCTCCTGGTCCCAAAAAATCAAGTTCTTCACGCCATGCATTCATACCAGCTTCATCAAGCAACTTTTCAAATTCAATATATTCATCACTATTCAATTTTTTTCTCATTAGCTTTTTTAATAATGTATCTTCCTCAGATTGAACATAATCTACACTTAATGGCTCATCTTTGATTAATTCTTTTATAGCACAGTATGTATTAAATATTGACTCGTTCTTTTTAAGTGTTTCCTCAAGGGCTTGTTGAATCAATTGCCTCTCATAATATTTTACATACACTTTATCAGCCGAAGGATAAACAAACAATTCTTTAATATTTGTATAATCTTCATCGGTAGAAAACACATCATCATCATAACTCAAAACACATTTACCATCAATATAGTATCTTTTTTCCATAGTTCTCCTTTCACAAATCAACCATAAAATCTGACTTCATGCTACCTATCCTCTGCTTCATACACTGATTTAGTATGAGTATCAAACAGCACCCATTCCACCAGATCAAAGCTGTCCGGATTATCCTGCAAAAATCTTTTTACTGTATGTACTGCAATCTTTGCTGCCAACTCAACCGGAAAACCATATGCTCCCGTCGAAATGGAAGGAAATGCAATAGACCTTATTCCATTATCCATTGCCAGCTTCATAGAATTAAAATAGCAGTTCCCATCATTTGGAAGAATGAAAATTTTGAGAATAAATAATGAGAATCATCAGTACTTCTCAAAACATTTAATTCTCTCAGTTCTTCCATAAAAGCCAGTAATTTATCATCATCCAACTTAGCAATTTTTGTAATTCCCAAATTTTTTCCAGTTTCCTTAATATCTATCGACGAATAACCCTCGTTATATCCGTTACTATGATAGAGATATGCCATAATTAAAGCTATCAGATAATAATAATTATCTTCGTCAAGTTTAAGAGTTATAAAAAACTTTTCGCGGATCTGGTTTGTAAATTCCGAGTCAGCCAACACCTTCTTGATATGATCCTCACTAATCTCGTATACCGGTGTATCTGCCTCGTCATATCCCGCATAATCTTTACTTCGCATAGCAGTAAGCAATTTTGCACAATACATTTGGATTAATCCTGGAAAATAATTTGTTGTTGAAAGTATTAACGTCATAAGTGACTCTTTTTCCTTAGGGAATTCCAATCCCAAGTAATGAAGAGGTATTTCCATAAGCTCTCTTGCCTCCGCTGGCTTAAAAGGCTTAACAGTCATAGCTTCAAGATGAGTCAATACACTATTATTGCCAAGTGCTGCATCGTGCTTAAATCTGACAATATTTCTAAGACCTGCAATTACAAACTTAAACCTTCCTGCACCAATACTTTGAATTTCTTTAAGGGCGTCAAACGGCTGATAATTAATTGCTTCGCAACTTTCGATAAAAGCATCCGCTTCATCTAAAAGCAGCAACAAATACTGAATTCTATTTTTCTCTAACTGAAGCCTCTTACGGATTGCACGCGATAGTTCATCCCAATCTGTAGTAGTAATATCCTCTGTCAGAACTCCTTCATCATAAAGCGCATGAAGAACTTATATACAATCTTTATCATCAAATGCACTTCTATCTATGGTCTCTCGTTGACTTTTAACATCAGATGAAGCCTTAATAGACATCTCATCAAAAGTTTTATATACTTTCTCTTTTAATTTTTCCTCTTTAACGAAAAGGGGTTCCTTTGTTACTACCATATATATTTTTCCTTTTTAAACTTAATATATTTTGGGATCTTTCCATTATTGTGCCTATGCATCCTTATTCAGTTCTTTTGTTCAGCCATTGGCACTCTCTGAAAGAGTGCTAATATGTTCAACTATTTCATATTCAAAATCTTACTTTTACTATCTGTTGAATTATTGTTCACATATCTTTTTTCTATTGTTGGCATAATGTTAAGCAGACTCTGATAACTGTCTACATCATGGTAAACCACATTGTCTGTAGATATCTCATTAAACAACTTTCTTGCACACATTATTTTTGCCTTCTCAATCGGCCTAAGTTGCATAGATTCCATGGTTCCCTTAGTCTCTGCAACAAAGAATATATGCTTAACCGTTCCTTCATTAAAAGCTATTGCCCAGTCAGGGCTATAATTTCCAACAGGTGTTGGAATAGAGAATCCCTTTGGAAGCTTTGCGTATACACACACTTCCGCTGCTCCATCCAAGTCTTCTGCAAATCTACGCTCTACACTCTTATCAGCATTTCCATCAGTAAATACATATGGCTGTATATGTTTCTCTGCTTTAAAGGCTTTATCTATTGTTGTATGTTTCTCAGCTGTAAAAATCTCGCTATCATACTTACCTTCAAGCTGGTCGTAAGAAATGTGATCAACTATCATAGTTGCCTTTTGTTCCTTAATCAGACTTGTAACTTTAGAAATGAATTCTTCCGGATTATTTTTATACATGTCAAATTTGTCCTTACGAATTCCTTTAAGGATAGCTGCTACTGTTCTTCGGGTAAGTACTGTTGCCTCTGCCACTTTGCCGATTGGATCATATTTTATCTGGCTGGTTTCAAAATGCTTGAGTGTAGTTGTACCAGACTTTGCACCTTTGAATGAGTCACCGGATTTAATTTCGTCCGCTGATAATGTATCTTTCTGTTCTGAAATTGATGTTGTATATTGCAACATTGATACATTCAAATCTGTATCTATTGCATCTATCGCTTTCTTTATAAGCTCATTACTATCAAACGATACCGTATATGCATACTTATGGTTGATATATCCCCACAAAGTCTGAAATTCTTTCTTGTAGAAATTATCATTTAAATCGTTGCTTGGCACTTTTGTTTCATTGCCATTATCAATCATATCATCAAGTATCTTATCATTAAATACACTCTGAATCAGTTTATGAATACCGCCAGCATACGCAACTAAATGTTCCGGAAGCGGTGCAAGATGATTATTTTCCAGATCTATATGATATTGTTCAGTAATGTTGTCATTACCATCCATTGTCACATAATCATTTTTAATTAGATACTGGTAAACCATTGTAGCCTGCTGTTTATTAAGTTTTTCTGCATTTCCATTAACCATTACTGTTTTACCTATAAAATAGTCAACTGATGCTTTTCTTGGTCTGTCATACAAATCTGTCTTTATCTGTTTCTGAAGATCTGTTACAAATTCCTTATAGCTTTCACTTGCTATAACAGTAAGTTTATTGATTTTATGAACCAATGACCTTCCAACACTCTGTTCATCCATACGGAAGCCATCCTGGTTTACGCAGAGTCTTAATCCTCTGCCAACTTCCTGTCGCTTTCCAGTTGTACTGTCGCTATGCTTCAAAGTACATATCTGAAATACATTTGGATTATCCCATCCTTCTCTAAGTGCTGAATGTGAGAATATAAATCTTGTTGGCTCCGCAAAGCTAAGAAGTCTTTCTTTGTTTTTAAGAATAAGGTCATATGCAGATATATCATCCGAAAAGTCTATGCCTCGTTTTACTTCACTATCAACCGCATGTCCTTTTTTATCTATGGAAAAATAGCCCTTATGGGTATCTTTTACGTCAATATCTTTCAGATACTTTTGATATGGTGTATCAAAAACGGTAATATATTCGTTCACAATATCGTTATATTCCTGCTCAAATATCTGACCATATTCTCCGAGGATTTCTTCGCCATCTTCATCATATCGGCGATACTTTGCCACTTCATCAATGAAGAACAATGATAAGGTTTTGATGCCTCTGTTAAAAAGCTCCTCTTCCTTCTCCAGATGAGACTTTATTGTTTCCCTGATCTGTACACGGCGCATATCCTTTTCCGATACATCACCAACTACGTCACCTCTATGTATAACTTCTCCATTTGTGAATGTAACAGTACCGGCAATTGGATCAATCTCAGATACACGATACCCTTTATACTGCTCCATATTATTGGATATTTCATATAAATTATCATCTACATCAAAAATTCGGGACTCATGGTTAATTCCTTTAGTCTTATAGTCCTTCTCATACTCAATTCTGGCTCTTGGAGCATGTTTCGGAGATATAATAATATCCTCCAGATATAAATAATGATCTGTACCACGGAAATTCTTTACCTGGAATCCCTTGACCTCAATTTTCTTTACAAGATGCTGATTATATGCATCTACCGCATCCAGTGCATATACAAGATTATGATGTTTTGCATGTGTAGCTGAGTAATTCAATGTAAACAATGGGTTAAAATTTTTCAGTGCTTTCTGTGTCGCATCTCCACCCATCTTCTGAGGCTCATCCAATATAATAATCGGATTATTTGCCTTTATAACGTCTATCGGACGTCTGCTTCCAAACTCGTCTCTTTTATCATAAATAATACGGGCTTCCTTACTCTTTCCGCCCTCTTTCATAGATGTATTAAATGCCTGCATATTGATAATCATGACATTTATTCCTGCATTACTTGAAAATGAATCAAGCTGATTAAGATTACTGCTGTTATATACAAAAAATCTGGCTTTTTTCCCATAATGCTCCATAAAATGGTCCTGTGTGATTTCAAATGATTTCTTTACACCTTCTCTGATAGCAATAGAAGGAACCACAACAATGAACTTTGACCAACCGTAACGCTTATTCAGTTCAAACATTGTCTTTATATAAACATATGTCTTACCGGTACCGGTCTCCATCTCAACATCCAAAGAGCAGGCTCCCATACTGTCAACAAGAGAATCCGATACCATTACATTATTATTCTGCTGTACATCTTTAATGTTTGACAAAATCATATCAGACGATATGAACAGATTCTCATTCTTAAATCCAGACTCATCGAAATCATCTGTAAAATCCAATGTTCCCTGATCATAATTATTCACAAATGACATCTGCGAATATTCTTGCGTCTCTCTTTTATTTCCTATATCTCTACGGTAAGATACATTGTCTATATATGGCTGTCCCTTAAAACAGTTCACTACGCTATCAACAGCATCTGTCTGGTACTGTTGAATTTTAAAATTGAATTTCAAAACATGTACCTCCGTTATTTTTTCTCTATCTTAATATTTTTTGCACTTTGTGCCAGTTCATCCACTATATGTTCTTCACTTTCCTGAATCCTATGCGAATTATATATTTGGTATTGTTCCAATGCATGCTTCTTTGCTTGTTCAGCTGATACATGCCCTGCCCCATATAGAATATCTCTACCGGTCATATTTAAGAACGAGTTTAACTTTTCTTCCCAATCTTTCATATACATCGGGATATGTCTTCTTGCCTGATCTTCTGCAAAATCAAGATACATAGTAACTACACGATTCAGTTCTGACATTTCTTCTTCATTCAGATAATTTTTTGCTATATCTACATCCTTTTTGCGAACAATAGCACCTTCAAATGCCGTCAATCCCATATTATCCTTAGTTGCATCCGCTCTTTGCATAATCAATTCTGCCGCAGTATGTCCATGTACACCATAGTGGATTTTATTCTGAACCGTTTTGAAAAATAATTTAGCTTCTTCATCATTACTGTTGTAATCTATGGATGTTTTGTAGATTTCACATATCTTCTGATAAAATCTCTTCTCGGAAGCACGGATGTCACGAATTCTTTCTAATAATTCATCAAAATAATCGGCTCCAAATTGTTTTGGATTCTTTAATCGCTCATCATTCATAGCAAAACCTTTTCTACTATATTCTTCCAAAACTTCAGATGCCCAATTTCTAAAATGAATACCAACATTAGAACGTACCCTATATCCTATTGCTAAAATCATTCGGAAATTATAATGTTTTTTATTTCTTTTTATCTGCCTATTTCCCTCAGTTTGAACTTGTAAGAATTCCTTACAAGTTGAGTTTTCATCAAGTTCACCATCTTTATAGATGTTTCTGACATGCATAGTAATATTTTGTGGTGTTGTATTATACATTTTTGCAATTGCTGCCTGACTCATCCAGATATCATCATTAAAAAAATAAACATCGACCTTAGTATCACCTTTTTCATTTTGATAAATCAGCATATCTCCGAGTTCTGATACTTCAAACTTTTTTCCCATTACAGCACCTTCCTTACTGTCTCCGGACTTATTGATGCAAATATCTGGTCAAAGTTGGTTGCTACACTGTCATTTGCCATTGAGCTGTCTCTAAATACTGCATAATAGGGCTTTTTCTCTGCAACAGCCTTCACAGTTTCTTCCGTCACGTCCTTATCAAAACATGCAATTAAAAAATCATCTGCCACATTAAATACTTGTTTTCCTGCTATAATTGTTTCTTCAATCTTACTTGAAAGTAACACACCTAAATCAAGCATAACCTGGAATAATAAATCTTCCGGTGTTCGGTCTTCTTTGATGTTGTCGGCATATGTATCAAATAATGATTGCTGGGTTTCGGATGGAGTGTAATAAATGTCTTTCATGTTAGAACTGTCACACTTAAGAACACGAAATCCTCCATCAAATTTTGCTTCTGGATTTTCCTCTGCAATTTTCTTTACAGCTCTTCTGATACGTTCCTTACCGATTTCGCAAATATTCCTATATCCTGCTTTATATGCTTCACTCTTTTCGTCCGTCACTTCTGGCAACTGAACCATAATAAATTTACGATTATCTCCGTCCGCTGCATTGAGTTGCACTACTGAGTGAGCAGTTGTGGCAGAACCAGAAAAAAAATCGAGAACAATATCATTATCTTTTGTAGAATATGATACTAATGTCCTTAATAAGGATACCGGCTTTGAATAATCAAAAACAGATGCATTAAATATCTGCATAAGATTTTTCTTTGAGTTGTCATTAGAATATTCATTTTCTATGAATTCTAATGTCGAAATTGGCTTCGTTCTCTCAATGTATTCAATCGAAAAACCATTCCTTGTTTTTACGATTTTGCAATTTTGATAAGTCTTCGTATAAATGCGAGAATAGTTATCATACTTTTTTACAACTATGAACCCGTTTTTATAGCCAAAATCAAACAGTTCCTTGCTCCATCTCCATGCCCAATCAGCCCTAGCGTTATTGCCATTCTTACGTTCAAGGTATTTTTCGTAAGATTGTCCCGGATACAAAGTTTCACCCTCAATAGTTATCGGATAGTCAAGGCTTGCACTATATTGCAAACTATCATAATCGAGCGTTTGATTTAGTTTGTACTTTCCACGTGTTTCCACATACTCATCACTGAACTTAAATCCCTCATCCGTGTGCGATGGCAAATATAAGTCGACAGTTATCCCCTTTCCGAAAGCTAACAGATAATCATGGTTTTTTGCAATAGCATCTGTTGTCTTTCCTGCCTTTTTTGTTACACGTGGAAAACATGCTATACGATTTTCATATCCAAAAACTTCATCACAAAGTTTCGTAGCGTTTTCAAGTTCATTGTCATCAATACTAATAAAAATAACACCATCATCTGACAGCAAATCCTTTGCCAACTTCAGTCTTGGATAAATCATATTCAACCAATCTGTATGAAAACGACCATTGCTATCGAGATTCTTGACAAGTCTGTTACCATCATCGTCAAATTGTCCGCTATTCTCAAGGTACTCATCTGTACTCTGTGCAAAATCATCTGCATACACAAAATCATTCCCAGTGTTATATGGTGGATCTATATAAATCATTTTAATTTTTCCAAGATATGTTTCATGAAGCAATTTCAATACTTCAAGATTGTCACCCTCTATATATAAATTCTCTGTATTATCAAAATCCACACTTTCTTCCCTACATGGACGAAGTGTTTTATTAATCGGTGTATTAGCAAGAAGAACCGCCTTCTTCTTGTCAGGCCATGTAAATTGATATCTTTCATCCTTTCCCTCTACAACCTTACAAGATATCTCTTGCCTAAGCACATCAGCATCAATCGCTCTCTCTACAATCGGCTTTCCATCATCATCGTAACCGGTAATCGTCTCAGTAAGTGCATTAGGGAACATTTTGGAAAGCATTTCAAAGTTTTTATCGGCTATGTTTTCTGTTTGCATTTTTAATTTTTCCATGATTTTCTTTCTCTCCTGCTATCTTTAATTCGTTAATACTTACTATATTATGTCCATAAAAGAACAACTGAGGATTATTATCACTCCATATGATTTTATTACAATCTTTTTTACCCTTACAATATATTCTACTCTTATATTTTGTAAGCACATTTTTGATTGAAATAACATCAAATTCAATCTCAACTATCGCAATACATGAATCATGCTCAAATAATTTTTCAAATTCATCTCGTTTCTCATAATTAATCAAGTATGTTATCTCAAACATAACATATTTTTGATTATAAATTGTCAGCCTTGAATAATTATTTAATAAATTCATTCCATATATACAACCATCCATACTTTTTTCAGTTTCATCGCTATAAGAAATATCACATTTTTTTATATGTATAAATGCAGGAATAACATCACCTATTATTTTAGCTTTACACGTAAATTTATAATCAACATATGGTTTGTTCTCTTGCAAATTCTTCTCTTTTATTATCTGTTCACAATGTTCATTCGGATCTATTCGTGTTGGTTTTTTATTAACCAGTTCTGAATATATGCTTTTCAATATTATAGTACTGCTGAAATTTGCAATATAATTATTATCCTCCATTTTTTGTAATTTGTCATTTTGCTTATATGCAACACAACCCAGTGCAATAGTACTGAGTGCACCAAATATGCTTGCTGCAAAATTCGTTGCATCTCCGGCTCCCCACTCTGCTACAAAATTACCATATGTATGCACTTTAAATAACACGTTCAACACAAATGCTGAAAATACTACTATCAGAATTACAACTAATCCTATCCATATTAACTTCCTTTTCTTCATTGCATATCCTTAAGCCTTTCTTTATACAAATTAACTCTCTGCACCATCTCAAATTTCTTCTTTGCCTGTACTTCTTTGCGAGCCTTAAGCTCCAAATCATCAATCTGATTTCGGAGTTTTTCTTTTTCTGCTTCTACATTTATCTGCTCTGCCAGTGTATTTCCAGCCTGCACATTAATGCCTGAAACCTGTGTAACAAAATTATCCCATACACTTCCTAAGTCAAGACCAGTCAGTTTTAACAAAATTTCTTCTTCATTTTTCCAGCCCGATTTTAGTAAGCGTGTCTCATATATTGCAAGCTGGTATGCATTTTCATAATGCAACACAATCAGCAGCTTTTGACCAAAAAGTTTTGATATCATAATAATATTCTTATCATCATACTCTTTTCTTTTCAGTTCCACCTGAAGTACAAATATTGCAGATATTTCTTCCGTTGCCTTAATATTCACAGAAGCTTCTGATATTTCATTTGTAATAATCATTCTGCTTATATCAGCATCAAACTTATCTTTTTTATTTCCTGATAATTCTGCTGCATATTTCTCATAGATTAGCTTTTTATGTAATGGCTTCCTAATCTCAGATGTTTTAGGCAAATCAAACATGTAAACACCTCCTACTTTATGACAAGAAAACTTATCAGCTCAAAATCGTCTAATCCATTTATAGTCTCAGATAAAAAACTCATCTGTTTGCCACTTAAGAAACTGTCCATCTCACTTTCATCTTTCAACTCAATGATGGATGCAATGGCATCTCCAAGTAAATCCGAATATTTTTCCATTCTCCTGCCATCGTCTGTTTCATCATTGAATTTGGCACATAATTCTTTATCCGGTTCCTTTTTCCCTTTACATAAAAGCCTGAATGAATCCAGCATTTCCTTCGGTGAAAGATGGTCTATGATTACCTCTCCTTCTTCTGACATATACACCATATAGAATGGATGCAGCCTGTTCTGACTGTTGATATTTACCTCATTCTTTATATTTCTAAGTACAAATATTACTCCTGCCGGCAATTCTTCCGTTGCTTTCACCACAGCATTCATTCCATGCGGTGCCTTTTCAATCTCAGGATGTGTCTTAATATAATCAAGCAAGTCCAGTCTGAACTCATTCAATCCAAGATCCATAATAGATATTCCGGATGACATATCTTCAATATCTACCACTTCCTCCTGTAATTTCTTAAGCTGCTGTTTTCGATACTCCAAATCACCCTTTTCCTCCGGGCTCAGGACATTATCATCACCGGTCGCTGTCATATCCACGATTTTCATTCTGGTTTCTACTCTGGCTTTCAGATTAATATATTCATCCAATGTAATATCCGGCCAGAAGTTTACCAGCTGAATACATTCATTCTTGCTTCCAATTCGGTCTATTCGTCCAAATCTCTGGATAATGCGCACCGGATTCCAATGTATATCATAATTAATCAGATAATCACAGTCCTGCAAGTTCTGACCTTCTGATATACAATCCGTGGCTATCAGAATATCTATTTCTGCTTTTTCGTTCGGTAATAAGAGACTTTTCCCCTTAGACATTGGAGAGAAGCATGTTAATACTGTATTTAGATCTGTTTTTAATCCTTTGATTGTAGTCTTTCCATCTACTGACCCTGTAATAATAGCTGTGTCTAATCCATATTTTTTCTTAACATACACACTTACTGTGTCATACAAATAATTCGCTGTGTCTGCAAAAGCAGTAAATATGATAATTTTCTTATTACCGGGATTGATAGGATGTTCCTGCTTTTCATCAATCACATCGAATAATGTCTGCAATTTGCTATCATGATCAGGTGTTATATCTGCAATCATCGTAAGAAGCAAATCCAGTATTTCTTTATCTCCTTCAAGTTCCCGTCTCCATGACTTATAATCCATATCTGCAATGTCAATTCTTACTTTCTTTCCGATTGCAAACACATCATCATTCTGATCATCTCCATCTAAATCCATATTTGTAATGTCATTCAAATTCAACGAGGATTTATTATAACCGTGTTCAAAATCTTCAATGCTCTTTATGGTATCAGTAATGAGATCGTTAATACGTTTTAATGTCAGACTGAAGGAATATACGGAACTCTCCATTCGCTTCATAAGGTTTATTGACATCAATCTTCTGATTCCCTGCTCTCGACCAGACTGTGTAAGACCTCCCTTTACATGGTTTGAATCATACACATCTTTATACTTTGCTAATTTACTTGGCAGGATATAGTCAGTGGGTGTATATATACATAATCTAAGCTGGTTCAGCTCTTCAAATATCTCATTATAATTGATTGCCTTGTTTAAGTCTGTCAATCCCGGTCTTTTTGATATAGGTGGATTTCTCTTTGGAAATGTTCCTATATCTGATGTATCATAATATTTCTGAATATGCTTTCTTGAACGTGCAATCGTTACACTATCAAGCAGTTCAAAGAAGTCGAAATCAAGCATCCTTAAAAGTTTGCTTGTAGTTCTATCTTCCGGTTCCCATTTACTCCATGTATTAAAGGCAGTCTGTGCCTGCTTGAAAATATCATCAATATTCTTATGGGTATTCAGTTTTTCATCCAGTAACCGGCTTTCTCCCTCATAAGCAAGGGCAATCTGATTCTTCAGATCTACAAAGCGATTATTTACCGGTGTGGCAGACAACATAAGTACCTTTGTCTTAACACCCTTGCGTATAACCTTATTAAGAAGTTTCAGATATCTGTTTTCTTTCTCATCATCACCTGATATTTTTCCACCATTACGGAAATTATGGGATTCATCAATGACTACCAAATCATAATTTCCCCAGTTTACCATATCCAAATCCATACCGTTGGAATTTCCTGACTCTCTGCTTAAGTCTGTATGGAAAAGGACATCATAACGCATACGATCGGCTGCAATCGGGTTGTTAATGTAATTATATTTATATGTATTCCAGTTGTTCGCCAGCTTCTTAGGACATAACACAAGCACAGATTTGTTTCTGTTCTCATAATACTTTATTACAGACAGTGCAGTGAATGTTTTACCTAAACCTACTGAATCTGCCAGGATGCATCCGTTATACTTCTCCAGTTTATTGATAATTGCTAACGCAGCATCCTTCTGGAAATTATAGAGCATCCCCCATATCTTGCTTTCTTTAAAACCTGTTGCCTCGTTTGGCAGTACATCCTCTGAAACATCTTCAAGAAATTCATTGAAAATATTGTATAGTGTTACAAAATACAGATAATCCGGAGAATTTTCATTATAAACAGTTGTGATGTTCTCAATCACTTCATCTGTCACTTCCTGAAGTTTTGACGAATCATTCCATAACTGTTCAAATAATTGCAAGTATGCTGTGCTCATTGGAGCTTCTGATTTCTGGACCATATAATACGCATTATTTCCACGTTCACATCCTAAATCTACTGTTGTAAATCCACTTAATGGCATATAATTCTTATCATCTACATTGATGAATCCCATCATATTTTCATTTGTCACATTTGACTTGAACACTGCCTTTTTACGAATCCACTCCGCACATTCTTTTGCAATTGCCTTCTGTGTCATCTCATTACGAAGTTTAACTTCAAACTCCGAACCAAACAGATTTTTCTCACGTTCCTGTCTTGGTATATAAAATTCTCTCTTCTCACGTTTTGCTTTTTCTTTAATGAATGTTGGTGATGTAAAAATAAAACGAAGCTCATCCACATTTTTGAGTTCTTTCTTTAATTCAGCAAATGCATAAATAGAAAAGCAGGCTGCAGCAATAGAGATTTTACTGCCCTTATGTATTTCAATTGTTAAATCTTCTTTTAATGTCTTATTGACATTATCTATTATTTCCAATTCCGTTTGCCTCCTTCGTTTGTACCATGCATTATGCTTTTTCCCCTTTTTAATTGCACCATTCATATAGATGTCATGATAATTTTATAAGTGTTTTTATTCATCATCTATATTTTCTTCATAACTCTCTGCCTCATCAAAATCCAAATCATCTTTATTTCCCATTAAAAGTGTTTTTATTTTATTAATCACCAAATCAGCAATTTCATCTTTATTAAGTCCATCCAATATAATGCTTCCACCTATCGCATTCAAATATTGCAATGCCATTCTAATATGTTCTTTCACACTTAGCATAATATCATGTTCCCTAAAATAACTTATTCCCTGTATTATCCCATCTATAATCTCTATATTTGATGAAAAATTATTTGATGCAAAAATATCAGAAATTTTTGAACTAAAATCATTGTATCCAAGTGAATCAATTCTCCAAAAATGATTCTTATTTTCTTCATCATATAAATTATATCCTACCCACCAGCACTTACTCAAAGTATTACGATATAAACCTCTTCGTGTGGAATTATCCCCACAAAAAAATCTTGACATTATATTACTCACATTTTTGTCATCATCAAATTTTATTTCACCAATATAATCCCATCTTTTCTTTACATATTCATAAAATGTCCCATTACATAACCCAGCCCACAATCTTTCATCACTTGCCTGTGAAGGCGTTATATATTTCATCAGATTAGAATATATTATTTTACAATTATCTGCCTCAATTTTTCCTTTTGGTAATGACAAATCTGCCAGTTCAAAATCTTTAATATCTGCAAATTCAATAAAAGGATTTTCGCCACATGCTTCACTCATCCATTCATTATTTTCTTCAATGTAATAGTTACTGTATAATTTTTTCATATCTTTTTTCAAAGTATCAAGTGCATTCTTTTTCATTATATATAATTTCATTCAAACTAATCCTCCTTAATGTCCATAACCTCATTCAAAGAACTCAACGCACTTGTTATTGGCAATTCCATTGCTTCCTGTGCACATTCGTATGAAGTTTTTGTTTCATCAATTAGTACAGTTTTAATATCTATTCCCTTTTTCTGATATGCTTTTGCTAATGATATATACCATTTTTTATCTTTATACGCGTCTTCACTATCCACCTGCCTAAGTTCTTCAAATACATACACTAATGCGGGTAGCACAACTAAGGCATTCACAATATGACGTGTTTCCTCTATTGCAGCATATTTATTGTATAAATTATATTCTTTAGTACAAAGCCCGATTTTAATTCTATTATCATTTAATTCTACCACTGCCGGCTTTGTTTCATCTGTAGTTCTCCTATAAACTGAAAATATTGATGATGAACGCATTAAATCATTGTCATCTTTAAAAATAATATAATCGTCTAAATTTTCATAAGCAAGAACACTACCCCTAGGTATATCAAAAGTAAGTCCATCAAAATCTTCATTCCAATCACTGCTATAGAATTCTTTTATATCTTTTGTAGCAAGTATAAATGCTACTATTTCCACCTTACCATTAAGCTTATTATACGGTATTTGATATGAAAAAGTACCTGTAACATCACCTTTTATAACCTTCCTATATGATGTTGTTGGACACTCAATATGAATCACATATTCTGCACTTTTTCCATACAGCATCAAGTCACGAATTTCTTTATTCGTAACTCTACAAATGAAATTCAATTTAAAATTATTAATATCACTACTTTCAGCAGTAACTTTTGCTTCAAAAAAAGATGTTTTATAATCATCTTTATCATTACTAAGTACCGGATATGTATAAAGTCTATTAGTTATGTTCATAAACCTTTACCTCCATTGCATAGTTTCCTTTTTCAGGAAGGTAAAATTCTAACTGAACCTTTTCATTACCTTTCATCCCTTTAAAGTTGATTTGACCATTTTCCACAGATACAAAATCACAATTTTTTATTATTTTAGCATCAACAATGTTCAACTTTATTTTCTTTCCATTTTCCCCAACTGTAACAAATTCAATGTAACCTGCCGATAGATCAACCGGTAATATATATGACACTTTATATTTGCCCGGTGCAATTTTTATTATCCTTGTATCTGTAAGAGGATATGGCCGGCTTTCTCCTATATTTCTCGAAATAATATCCTCTCCTTCTTTATCAGCAAATCCTTTATATTGATTTACCTTTTTTCTTTTTCTATGTCCTCTGAGAACTCTAATTGCATCAGAGGATCCATCAGAATCAATCACTCCATTTTCTTTTCGCTTTCTATTATTCTTATTTGAATTATTATCTCCTTCCCCAGCAAAAAAATAGCCATGAATTTTATTTGGAACCTCTACTTCAATCTTCTCTACATTGCCTAAATAATTGTTTATGCCTTCGGCTTTATCCACATTATCATTCATATTATCATTCATATTCAATATGGATCCTAAGCCAACTACATCATTTATATCATTATAATCTTGTTCTCCAAGCCTATTTACAGTATCAACAATCCAACCTTTTAATTCAGCAAGATATTTTTTTGCCATTACAGGATCACTATGATTTTCCGGCTTCCATTTATCATGTGCCGGAGTTTCCATTTCTCTAAAAAACTCGTTCAATTTGGTTCCATCAAGTTCAAGTATTGCTGTAAATGAAATTGTTTTTGAAATATTCTTCATTAAAAATAATTTCATACCAGATTTTCTCGTTACCAAAACTTTCCTGTTCAAATTTTGTGAACTATCAACTAATATCTTTAATTTTAGTTTCCCTAAATTATAAAAATCTCTCTCATATTCTTTGGTTTCATCACTTGTTAACACACACCATGTGTTATATGAATCAGATACTTTTTTCTTATATTCTGTCATAAACTTTGATAATGTATCAAAATTCAACTCATCATCCCTGCCAAATCTTAAAGTCAACATTTTTCTATAAATTGACATTATAAAATTATCTAATACTTCAATATACACCTCCTCTTTAACATCATTTGTATTAACAACATTTAACCCATATACAAATATATCTGTGCCAATTTCATCTCTAATATTTAGTTTTTCAAGTTCTTTTATTGATTCAACAGGTCCATTTGTATCAGAATTACCATAATATCCTATTCCAGTAGTAAATGCACACTCACCAATTTGATATGACAACAGTCTCGACATTCCCTGAGCTGCTCGTTCTCCATCCTGATTTAACGTCCTATAGAAAACCATTCTATATGCACTACACATATAAGGTGCATTTTTACCAATACCAAAACTTCCCTGTGTATCTCCAGACTTAGTAGCACCTCCATCAATCTTAGTCAACGCATTCCATGAACCAAATCCTAATTTATATGGCTCTGTTAATCCACATGTATTTGAATCACTTATGCGCAAAACGACATTTGTCCTTTCCTCTATATTTTTAATAGCTTTTTCCAAAAATTTTTTTGCTTTTTCACTATTATCTTGCCAATAACCTAATGCTAATTTCAACATATGTTTGTAATCTGAATACCCCGGAATATCAGCAGAATCTATATAATGCTGTTTAACTTCCATTTTCACTGTATCCTCGTTTTCTCTTTTGGCATCTAATGAATTCTGACAGGTTTCTCTTATTAATGCCTTTATTCCATCACCTTGAAATGTTTCAATTCCTGCATTGGCAACACCTACAATCTGTCCGTTATTTGTACTAGGAAAACTCCATTCCATATCTTTTATTCCTCCCAAAATGTTCTTTGATTATCAAAATATAATTTTATACTAATAAGTTACTAATTTTAATATACTAAAAAATATTTAAAACGATTATAATTATTTGCTGCCTCTTTACAATTTAGTTATATTACACCAATTTTAGCATAATTCCGGTCTTCTATCAACTTAATCATAAATCACGGCTTTGTTAAAAAAAATGTTTTTTATACTTACTGATACTTAAATTTCCTACTTTAACCCAGCGATCAGAATCGATTTTATAGTTTTGGATATGAGTTCTATCACATATCCATTTGTCAACTGAATCCTCCATATTACTTTTATTTCCATTGCGCCTAATAAAACTATTTAAGTATGCTACAATTTTACTCTTTGAAGCTATATTATTATCTACCATACACTCTAGGATAATCCATCTTTGCGAATCTGAAAGGTTGTCTGTCTTTCCAACATTATATCCCATCTGATGTAAAATGCTTTCTTCTGCTAATCCATCATCATACGATATATTTAAATAGCTTCCTGATTGAAATTCTTCATTTGTAATAATTCTGTGCAAAATAATTCCTCTATGTTTTAAATCTTCATATGTACTTTGTTGAATAAAATATTTATTACATGTCTTACAATAAGTAGCATGTACTTTAGGATGAATAATATTGCCTTTTCTGTCAACAATGGTAATCTCTGCCGCTATATCTTCTACGTTATGATGTTTAAAACACTTGAACATATTGGTTCTGACAATAAAGTCAGCACATCCGATATGAACTACATTGCTATACTGCTGCATAAGAGTATCTTCTTCTTTTTCAAACCACGTTATTGAGGGTTTAGCATTTCTTTCAACCAAATAAGCTATTTCTAATGATTCATTATGTCCTGTTTCATAACATATATCATTATGAACGCATGTAAGATGATATTTTTCTTTCTTTTTACATGTTTCTTTTTCCATAATCCACGTTTTGGTTAACTCAATATCATATCCCGCAATTGAAGTCTTATATCTTGTTTTCTCTTGATTTTTAAAATCAATTATCCATTTTGCCTTTCCGGTTTGGGTCTCATGCAAAATTTTTTCAAGCAAAGATTTGCCCAAATGCCTGTTTTTTTCTGATATTTTAACTTTATTTTCTTTTTTCTTATGGGGTTTATTCATTTTATTTGAATTGTAGTTTTCCCATATTTCCAGCAAAAATTTTTCCCTTTTAGTGTTATCTTTTATGTGGAGGGAGTCTCTTAAAACCCCTTTCAATCCCGGAGCAAACTCAAAATTATTTAATAACCATAAAGCATATGAATTATCATGAGTAAAAATATCAATCAATGTATGCTTATCTTTATACTTTCCAAATGATACCTTTTTTATTAAATAATCCATTGAAAAATATCTTGTTTCCAACTTATTGCCATCTCCTTTATAAATAACCTTTCAAATACAATTCCGTAAACATTGTTTACGGAATTGCAGCTGTTTTGGATTACTGTAATACTGTCTACCTTTTCCCCGCCTTCTCATGATATTCTGCGATATCCTCTGCCCAGGAATCATCAAGTTCAACACTGCAGTTTCTGCTTTTTGTGATGCCTCTCACTACTCTGCCAACGGTCTCGTAGTTGAGTGCTATTCCATCATGGTCATTCTCGTATGTGACAGCCCTGTTTCTTGCAATTCCTATTTCCTCTGCTTCTTTACCGGCATCGATATTGGCTCCAAGGAATAAGAATTCCCAGCCACATTCTTTCTTTGCTTCAATCATTCGCTTAATGTTATTGTAATTAAACTCTGTACTGGAATTTTCTAATCCATCTGTAGTGATTACAAACAATACTTTTCCGGCACGATGTTCCTCCGGCAAATGTTTCTGCACATTGTCAATTTTGTTAATTGCATGTCCTACCGCATCAAGAAGTGCCGTACATCCCCGGACATAATATTCTTTATCCGTCAACGGCTGAACTGCATCAATTGGGAAACGATCATGAATGATTTCCACTTCATCATCAAAGAGGATTGTAGTCACATTGACTTTTTCTCCTTCTTTTTTCTGCCTCTCTATCATCCCGTTAAATCCACCTATTGTGTCACTCTCCAGTCCACCCATTGAGCCACTTCTGTCCAAAATAAATACAAGTTCTGTTAATTCTTTATTCATATAATTGACCTCCTTCAGTTCTTGTAAATATAATATATCTACAGGACTTGCCGGGTGGGTCGCATGACAGGCGACAAATTATTGCTTACTCAAAAATTGGCTGTCCATAAGCATCTAATATCTCATTTATTTCAAACATATCGTATATCTTATTTTGTAAGAAATATGCTACGATAATATCCGTCTTTGAACTTCTTGAAAGGGCAAATCCGGCAGAATTCAGAAGATCCTTCGCTTCATCAATGGATAGTTCTAATGCTATTGCAAATGCCAATACTGTTTTCTTATTCGGACTATAATTCACGTCTTTTCTTATCTTAGAGAAATGGCGTCGATCCACATAAGCTTTATTATATGCTTCAGAATCCGTCATCCCTCTTTCATCTATAAGGCGCAGCAATCGCTGGGAAAATGTTTCATCCATCTGCCCCATAAGACTTTCTATATTACGATTGACAGGCAGTGTCAAAGATATGGTATCCGTTGCCTTCGTTTCCTGTATACTTTCAACGGCATACGATTCTATTGCATCTTCTTCATGTCTATCAATGTAATACTTATCTATGTATTTTCCTACGGATTCATATAATTTCTGATTTCGCATTCTTTCTCCTACCAATCTTCGTCAAGATCATCCATTGCATCATCTACGCCGTCAGCATAATCGCTGTCTTTATAATACCGGTCATAATCATAATCGTCATCCATGTATATATCATCATAACCATCATCGTATGAATTGTATGGATTGTTTTTCTTTGAACTGCTTGTTCCGGTATTATTTTTCTTTGTGTTGCTTGTTCCGGTTGTATTTTTATTTGTACTGCTTGTTCCGGTTGTATTTTTCTTCGTACTGCTGTTATAGGACGATCCACTTCCGGTTGTTGACTTAGTACTGTAACTGCTTGAATAGCGGCTGTGGCTGTAACTTGCTGTATCACTTTCTTTCTTATTACCAATCGAACCGATAATATATAACACAGCAATAAATATAAGAATTGAAACCAATCCTTCTGCAAAAGAACTTTTTTGTTTCATAATTAACACCTGCTTTCATTGAAATATCAATAACTCTGTTTTCTTTGTGGACTAGTCAAAGTCATAATCATCCGGATCCAGTCCTGCATCCTCCAGTGCTTCTCTTCTTTCGTCCGCGTCCATACATTCAAGTTCTGTCTCATTTAATCCTGCCAGTAATAAATCATCTTCTAGTTCAGTCTCATCACTTGTGCACGTGTCTTCATGTCCGAAAACCAAATCATCCATAACTGAATACTCGTATGCATTAAGCTTTCCGTCTTCATCAAAATCAAAATCTGAATCATATAATCTTCCATCTGTTCCTAACATAATATTGTCCTCCTATTTGACATTTTTTTAATTTTCCATATTAAAACAGGAATCAGTAAGAGTATTTCTCTTATCTGATTCCTATTATAGCTTAACCGGCTGTCCCATAAACACACCTCGTATATCGAATCTATGTTCTTATTTTCTGTATTGTTCAACTAATCTGTCAATTTCTTCCTTCATCATCGAAACAACATAATCCGGGCCTGTAAGTGTAACGCCTTTGCCAAGGCTCATAAGCCATGCAAAAAACTGTCTGCTGACTGCCACTTCTACATTTATGGCAAATTTTTTATCATCCAGTTTAATCATGGATACATCTTTGCCAAAGCGGTCAATTATCATCCCTGCACAGGAATTATCACATTCTATCCTGACTCTCTCCGGTTTTCCGTCATACATTCCAAACATTCTTCTAAGGTATGCTGCCATATCAAGTGACTTAAATACCTGTCTGCCTTCCCTGCCTTTGCCGTTTGTGTTAATATTAAGCATTTTGTCTACACGGAAATGCTTGATTTTATCTGATGTTCCGTCATAAGCTATTAAGTAATAATTATCATCATTACATGATAATGACCATGGACTTACCTCGTATAATGCGCCATCATGACGAAGTTCCATCTCCTTGTTAACATTCCACTGGAAATATTGGAATGTTATTCTTGAATTTTCCGCAATGGCTGTATGAATTCTGTCGACATTATAATAAATACTTTCATTCATTGTTTTTACACGCCCTGCTACAAATACCTGTCTGTCTAATTGGGATGCCTCGTATTTACTGGCAAAGCCCTCTATCTTTTTTATAAGCTCGTTAGATTTCTTGGCTGTAATGAATTTTGCGGATTGAATGGAATCTACAAGCAGCTTTAATTCTGCCAGTTCAAATTGTCTGTTGCCTACATGATAAGAAAATGTTCTGTCCTGCTGTTCTCCTATTATATCAAGTCCGTATACTCTGAGATTTTCTATATCATTGTACAGGCTTTTACGCTCCGCACTTATATTGTATGCATCCAGAGAATCAATAATCTCCGACATGGTAATGCTGTGCGTCTCATCGGTTTTCTCCAACAGGATTTTCATAAGATATATAAGTTTTAATTTCTGGTTTGATGACTTAGCCATATTACGTCTCCCTGATAAACTCATAAATTAATAAAAGTTTTTTATATGATACCATAAATGTTCACATAAGAGAAGAAAAGCATAAAAAAACACGCCGGCCCACATTTATGTAACCAACGTGCTCTGTTCATAGCTTAAGCTTCAGCTTTTTCAATCTGAACGATTGCTGATTTCTGCATTGGAATTCTGCAATTCTTATTGCTACCGAATTCAACGATAACTGTATCGTCTGTTATATCAATAACAACTCCGTAGAAACCGCTTGTAGTAAGAACGCTGTCGCCCTTTTCCATTGAGTTAAGCATTTCCTGCTGTTTCTTCTGCTGTTTCTTCTGTGGTCTGATTGCTGCAAAATACATAATAGCTGCAAAAATTGCAATATAACCTACTAAAAGTAAAATGCTGCCAGCTCCGTTTGAACTTAATAAAATCATGATGTCTGTCCTCCTTGTAGACTCTCTAAAGTTTCTTTCTTAAATTCACTATATCTGCCTTCATCTATAGCTTCTCTGATTTGCTCCATAAGATGATTATAAAAATACAGATTATGAAGCACGCAAAGTCTCATTCCTAACATTTCCTTTGCTTTAAGAAGGTGTCTTATATATGCTCTGCTGTAACTTCTGCATGCAGGACATCCGCAGCCTTCTTCTATTGGTCTGGCGTCTTTCTCATATTGTGCGTTAAAAAGATTGAGCTTTCCAAACCTTGTATATACATGACCATGTCTTCCGTTTCTTGAAGGATATACACAGTCAAAGAAATCGACACCTCTGTCCACTGCTTCAAGTATATTCGCAGGAGTACCAACGCCCATAAGATATACCGGCTTGTCTGCCGGAAGATGAGGAACTACGGAATCAATAATTCTGTACATCTCTTCATGTGTCTCTCCTACAGCAAGTCCGCCAATAGCATAACCGTCAAGATTAAGTTCGGCTATTGCCTTGGCATGATTGATTCTGATGTCGTCATAAGTTCCGCCCTGGTTGATACCAAATAAAAGCTGTTCCTTATTGACTGTATCAGGCAATGAATTAAGTCGCGCCATTTCATTCTTACATCTTACAAGCCACCTTGTAGTTCTGTCAACTGATTTTTGAACATAATCCCTTGGAGAAGGGTTTTCTATACATTCATCAAATGCCATTGCAATTGTAGAACCGAGGTTCGACTGTATCTGCATACTTTCCTCAGGTCCCATAAAAATCTTATGTCCGTCAATATGTGAATTAAAGGAAACACCCTCTTCCTTAATCTTACGGAGCTTGGCAAGTGAAAAAACCTGAAATCCGCCCGAATCTGTTAAAACGGGTCTGTCCCAGTTCATAAATTCACGGATACCGCCCATTTCCTTAATGAGCTTGTCTCCTGTACGGACGTGCAGATGATAGGTATTGGAAAGTTCAACCTGACAGCCTATCTCACGCAGATCGTCCGTCGAAACAGCACCTTTGATGGCGGCAACGGTACCGACATTCATAAATACAGGAGTCTGTATCGTGCCATGGACTGTTTTCATCTCGGCTCTCTTGGCTTTTCCGTCTGTTTTTAATACTTTATATTCCATTATTTGTCATACACTTTCTTTAAATAATCCATTCTGGATGTCATATTAGCCATAAGAAGGTCCAGTATGGTACATGCTGTCATTGTTTCAACCACAACAACTGCTCTCGGTACGATAACGGGGTCATGTCTGCCCTTTATACATACCTGCATCTCATCACCGTTACGGCTTACGGTACTTTGTAATGATGATATGGAAGGCGTAGGCTTGATGGCAGTCCTGAAAATTATATCACTTCCGTCACTTATTCCGCCAAGCACTCCTCCCGAATGATTAGTTCTCTTTGCTATATGACCGTTATCGTTATAAAATTCATCATTATTTTCGCTGCCCGTTGTCTCGGCAACCATAAAACCGTCACCTATTTCAATGCCTTTAGTCGCTCCGATTGACATTACAGCCTTTGAAAGCTGTGCGTCAAGCTTATCAAATACAGGCTCACCGATACCTGCCGGCATACCTTTTACGACACATTCTATAATTCCTCCAAGAGAATCAAAATTCTCAATGGTTTCTTTTGCCTTATTCTCAATGGAAACCGCAGCTTCTTTATCAGGAACCGAAAAAGGATTTCTGTCCCGTTCTTCAATATCAAATCTTGAATAATCAATTCCAATTCCGCCGATGCACTGGGTATAGGCAGTAATTTCTATACCGAGTTCTTTAAGAATCTTTGCGGCAACTGCACCCGCAGCTACCCTTGCAATCGTCTCACGACCGGATGAACGTCCGCCGCCTCTGTAATCCCTGAAGCCATACTTGCTGTCAAAAGTATAGTCAGCATGCCCCGGTCTGTAAAACATCTCTATATCGGAATAATCTGTTGATCTCTGATCCTCATTAAGAACCATGATTGAGATAGGTGTTCCCGTCGTCCTGCCTTCAAAAACGCCGGACATTATCTTAGCCGTATCACTTTCCTTACGCTTCGTAACGTACTGCGATACTCCCGGTTTTCTGCGGTCAAGGTATTTCTGGATATCTTCCTCTGAAAGGCTTAATCCTGCAGGACATCCGTCAATTACCACACCTAATCCCTTACCATGAGATTCTCCCCATGTAGTTATTCTAAACTGATTTCCAAAAGATGACCCAGCCATCTATGTATACCTCCGGATTCTAGTCGATTTTAGTACCACATTCTGAACAGAATACTGCATCATTTTCAAGTTCACATCCACAGTTAGGACATGTCTTAACCTGTGATACGGGTTCTGCTGCCGCAGCTGTCTCTGTCTGTGGAATGGCAGCTCCGCAGCTTCCGCAGAATTTCTGACCCGGATTAATAAGTCCTCCGCAATTGCTGCATCTCATTCCGTCTGTTGAATATGTATGTGGAAGTCTTGTTCCGCATCCGGAACAGAAAGACGATTTAACCCCGTTTTCAAGTCCGCAGTTAGTACATACCACAATACCGTTTATAAATTTGATTCTAAGATCAATCTGCTTCATTTCCTCATTTATTTTGTTAATCTGGTTAACACTGTCAGCAAATTCACCCTCCGGAGAATCTTTATATTTTTCAAAATAAAGGCGCCCTATTGTGTTATATATTCCGCTTTTTCCTGCTTCAAGCTCTTTATATTTTTTCTGACATGCTTCTATTTCATTATTGCTCATCGTACTACACTCCTTAGGTAAAAATATTTGTTATAAGTATACCCAAATTTTAATAAGCGGTCAACTCATAATTCCGCCAATTGCCCCTCCGAGTATACATATTACTAAGGAAATTATATTTTTACCCAGTTCATTTTCAAACCCTTTATTTATTATTGCGGAAATCAGGACTAACATAGCAAAATATGCCACTCCTATTATAATCCCGTTAAGAAGCCTCCTGTTTTTCCTCATTTTACCGAAAATAAAACCTGACACAATATTAGAAACGCCGTAAATAAGAATAACAAAGAGCCTTACCTGATTGTCTTTAAGTCCTATTTTCTGCATAAGAAGTGCTGCTAAAAGAAGCAGAACCCCTGTAACTATGTATGCAATAATTAATGACTTAAAAATTGAAAACACCGCTTTTTTCATTATTTTCCCCCGTATAATACACTTTATATAAGACATTTATATGCTTTTTTTATAAAAATATGAACAAAGGACGGGATACGCTTTCTACGATTCCCGTCCTTAACACCATATGCCTCAATATTACGGCAGTATTTTTATCTTTTATCAACTATTTCGTTTTGGTTTTTATATATGCTCTTCGCCGGAACGTATCCTCTTACACTTGAAAGCGGATATATATTGGTTCCCGCGCCGATAACGCTTCCCGGATTAAGAATAGAGCCACATCCTACCTCAACATTATTGCCGAGAATTGCGCCCATTTTCTTAAGACCTGTTTTGATAATGGTATCACCGTCTTTTATCTCAACCAGGGTCTTATCGGATTTGACATTGGAAGTTATGGAACCTGCCCCCATATGTGACCTGTAGCCGAGAATTGAATCACCTACATAGTTGTAATGAGGTACCTGTACTTTGTTAAAAAGAATAACGTTCTTAAGTTCTGTTGAGTTGCCTACAACTGCTCCTTCACCTACAATGGCATTGCCTCTTATGAATGCACAATGTCTTATCTCTGCATTTTTGCCTATGATACAAGGTCCGGTAATGCTTGCCGTCGGTGCAACTTTGGCACTCTTTGCAATCCAGATATTATCATCTACAAGCTCATATTCATCAAAAGAAAGTGTTCCGCCAATTTCCAGTATATATCCTCCTATTTCAGGAAGTACCTCCCAGGGATATGTATGTCTCATAAAAAGCGGTGCCGCTATTGTTTCAGTTAAATCAAATAACTGTGCTATTTTTAATTCTTCCATTTGTCTTTCCTTCTGTTATAAATTATTCAACCGTTACCGATTTTGCAAGATTTCTTGGCTTATCTACATCATTACCCTTAAGAACTGCAGTATAATATGCAATAAGCTGTAAAGGTACTGCCGCAAGAACAGGCATTACCAGCTCCGATACTTCAGGAATTCTTATGATAATATCTGCCGTCTTTTCATCAACTTTGGCATTTTCACCACACATAAGAACGACCTTGGCTCCCCTTGCCTTACATTCCTGTATATTGCTTACAGTTTTTTCATACAGACTTGACTGTGTTGCAATTGCCACAACAGGTGTCTGGTCTGAAATAAGGGCGATTGGTCCGTGTTTTAACTCGCCTGCCGCATAAGCCTCCGAATGAATGTAAGAAATTTCTTTTAGCTTTAAAGCACCCTCCATGCTAAGTGCATAGTCAAGTCCTCGTCCGATGTATAAAAGACTGTCTGCATTCATTATTTTTGAGGCTGCATACTGACATTCATCCTTGGCTGCAAGGAATTTTTCCATAACATCAGGTATCGCAACAAGCTCTTTTATATAATTCATATAGGTTTCTTTATCAATAATTTTCTTGGCATAAGCAAATTTATATGCAAAAAGATACATCATTGATACCTGTACCGTGAATGCTTTGGTGGATGCAACGGAAATTTCAGGTCCGGCATGGGTATACATTACAAGGTCTGCTTCCCTTGCGATTGAAGAACCTTTTACATTAACAAGTGCAAGTGTTGTTGCGCCTTTTGCCTTGGCAATGTTCATTGCTTCCCTTGTATCTGCTGTTTCTCCTGACTGTGATATCAGTATGACAAGATCTTTTTTACCGATTATAGGATCCCTGTATCTGAATTCTGATGCCATATCAACGGTTACTCTTGTTCTTGCCACTTTTTCAATTATATATTTTCCCACCATTCCGGCATACATTGCGGTACCGCAGGCAACAACAAAGATATTGTCATATCCCGCAAGTACCTCATCTGTAAGACCACATTCGGAAAAATCTACCATTCCTTCGTTAATACGCGGTGTGATTGTAGTCTTAATGGCTGTTGGCTGCTCATGTATTTCTTTAAGCATAAAATGCTCATATCCGCCTTTCTGTGCAGCATCTGCATCCCAGTCAGCCACCTGTATTTCCTTCTTTACAGGTTCTTTATGCACATCACATATCTTAACATCATCCTTGGTAATAGTTGCTATTTCATTCTGTTCAAGAAGATAATATTTCTTCGTAAATTCAAGTATGGCAGTCATATCAGATGCTATGAAATTCTCTTCGTCAGAAAGCCCGATTATAAGCGGACTGTCTTTGCGTACCGCAAATATCCTGTCAGGGAAATCCCTGAACATAATTCCCAGTGCGTATGAGCCTTCAATCTCTGCAAGTACTTTGATAATTGTATCTACAGGATCGCCGTCATAATAATAATCAAGAAGCTTCGCTACTGCCTCGGTATCGGTTTCACTTTCAAAACCATATCCCTGTTCAATAAGGAATTCTTTTATCTTCATATAATTCTCAATTATTCCGTTATGTACAATTGATATCCTTTTATTACCATGTGGATGGGAATTAATATCGGATGGTTCTCCATGGGTTGCCCATCTTGTATGTCCTATCCCGCAGGTTCCTGAAGGCTTACCTTCTTCTTTAATTTTATTAATAAGGTTCTCAAGTTTGCCCTGACACTTTTCTACTTTAATTTTATTATTCTCAAATACGGCAATTCCCGCAGAATCATAGCCTCTGTATTCGAGCTTTGATAATGCACCGATTAATATATCTGTACATTGTTTTTTTCCAACGTAACCAACTATTCCACACATAGTATAGGCCTCCTATTTTTTATAATATTCTATAGTCCGGTTAAAATACTGTCTTAAAGAATATTCATTATTAAGCGATTTAACCATCATTGTATTCTTAGAAATAAAAGCTTCCAATTTTAACAGATATTCATCTGTACTTATATTACCTTCTGCCACTCCTGTCAACCCTTTTTCCCAGCTTGCGGTAAGTCTTGGATCTAAGAGTCTCTTAATTGAATTATCTACCACATCGTATACTATTTCTCCCAGTTGTGACGGAGTAATTATCTGCGTCTTATTATTAAGGTTAATGTATTTTTTGTCCACAAGTTTTTTGAGAATCTCAGCTCTTGTTGCACTGGTTCCGATACCGCTTCCTTTAATCTGGGCACGGAGTTCTTCATCTTCTATTAACTGTCCTGCATTTTCCATTGCCAGAATCATCGAACCGGAATTATATCTCTTTGGCGGTGATGTCTCTCCTTCTTTTACATTAAAGCCGCTGACATCAAGAATACTGCCTTTTTTCAGGCCTTTGAGTTTATCAAGAAAGGCTTCGTCATACTTTTCTTCCTCTGTTTCTTCGCCATCTGCCTTGGATTTTCTGAAGCTGTTTACAACTTTCAGATAACCTTCTTTTTCAAGAACTTTAAATGAGGCAAAAAAACTTTCCGTATCGCGTCTTAATGATATTGATATCTTTTTATATACAGCCGCAGGATAAAATATGCTTAAAAATCTTCTGACTATGGCATAATATACGGCTTTTGTCGTGGCTGAAAGATTTTTGAGATTGTTAAAGCCCTGTCCTGTGGGAACAATGGCATAATGGTCTGTTATCTGCTTATCGTTGACATACCTTGTCTTTGCGATTCCCTCGTATGACTTTGCTGTAAGGATTTCTTCCACAAATTCTTTGTACTCAGGTATATTCCTAAGACCTGCTATATTTTTGTCAATCACCTTCGCAACCGCCGTTGAAAGCACTCTGGCATCGGTTCTGGGATATGTTACAAGTTTTTTTTCGTATAACTCCTGTGTGTGCTTAAGTGTCTCATCCGGGCTCAGTTTAAAAAACTTTGAGCAGTCATTCTGTAATTCCGCAAGGTTATATAGAAGCGGCGGCTGTTTATTTTCGGTTTTACGTTCAATGGATATCACTTCCATTGTAACCGGCTTGTTTTCCGATAATATATTTATAAGTTCTTCTGCGTCTTTTCTTTCTTTAAAGCCGTTTTCTTTATAGAGTTTCGGTGATTCAAAATATTTTGAACCCTCCACCGCTTTCCACTCAGCATCGAAATTTTTGTCTTCTGACAGTGGAAGTGTGGCAACCACCCTGTAAAACGGTGTTTTCACAAAATTCCTTATCTCTCTTTCCCTTCTTACCACCATTCCAAGCACACAGGTCATCACACGGCCTACCGCAATAACGGTTCTGTTATTCTGCCTGAAAAATGAAGATATTGACTGACCGTATTTAAGTGTCAGTACTCTTGAAAAATTAATTCCCATCAGGTAATCTTCCTTGGCTCTAAGATAAGCAGCTTCTGACAGGTTATCGTATTCCGACAAATCCTTTGCATCTCTTACGCCTCTTTTTATCTCTTCCTCTGTCTGGGAATCAATCCACACACGAAGTCTTTTTTTGCCGTGAACTCCTGCCATCTGTTCAACGAGGCGGTATATATATTCTCCTTCACGTCCCGAGTCGGTGCAGACATATATCTTATCCACGTCTTCCCTGTTTAAAAGACCTGCCACTATATTAAACTGTTTTGCAACTGCAGGGATAATTTCGTATTTCCATTCCGTCGGTATAAATGGAATGGTTTCCATGCTCCACCTTTTTAGGGAGGCGTCATATTCGGCAGGATAACTCATTGTTACAAGATGTCCCACGCACCATGTAAATACCGCATCATCCGATTCAGAATAACCGTCCCTGCGCTGTGGATTCTCTCCGAGGGCTTTCATAAATTCCTGTGCCACACTCGGTTTTTCTGCAATATATAAACTTTTCATATTGTCACCTATAATTCTTCGATTCCGATTGTCGCTATATTATCAGCTTTCAAATCATCGGAAAATCCGTTAATTGAAAACAGGTAATAGAACCTGCCGTTAATTCCTGCAAGCTGCACGTTCTCACGAAGCCTGTCAAAATCTTCCATACATACTTTTCTGTCATCCACATATACCTGACCTATAATGCCATTGCTGTCTTTGTCCTCAAATATAAGGTGGATGTCACCGTTTTTGCCATACCAGCTTCCCTTTCTTACAGCTTCAAAAGGCAATTTATGCATATCACCCAGAATTTCAAGCATTTCTCCCGCTATTCTGATAAATGCATTTTTTACGAATTCTTCAAGCCGGTCTTCAATGTGGTTGTCATAAAATTCATGAGGCTCTGTTACATCTATTCTGCTCCAGTCCTGATAGATATATCTGTACCAAAATTCAATAAAGCTGTCCTGTATTCTGTACAGCCCTTTTCTTGTATTTTCATTGCCAAATACATCATAAGAAAATATTTTTTCAACAATTTCCCTTGCAATCAGATTCTTAAGGTACACACTTATTTTATCCCTGCCATATCCTGTATACTCATGTATGTCATTTAATTTATTTCTGCCCATGGCAAGGCATGACAAAATGGTATTATATACCGATATTTCCCTGAATTCATCTTTTACATAATTCAGGGCTTCTTTATACCATGCGCCTTTGTCCGTCAGAAAAAGCCTGCATATATTTTCTTTAATGCTGATATTTTCATTCCATCTGTCAACATAACCCGGATTTCCGCCTGTTATGGCATATATGTATAAAAGTTCCCGCGGTTCAGTATTATGAAATCTGTTGATAAAATCAGAATAGCTGAATTCCTTTAATTTCATAAAAGCATTAATGTTAAAAGCATAGTTTCCCATTGCTTTTAACATTGAATTTTCAACCCATGCCACAGAGGAACAGCTAAGGATAACCATGACTTTAGATTCATCCCTGACAAGTCTTGATACATCTGACATAAAATTACTGTCCGTCTTTATAATATTATGAAATTCTTCCACAACAAAAAGCATTATGCCTCTATCACGGAGTGTCTTCATAATCTCATAATATGAGTCTGATTCTACTCCTGCTGCCCTGCCAAACATTCCGTTCTGTTCAAAATCATCCGCAGGAACGGCCTTATAGTAAAAAGACTTTTTGTCTTTGATAAATTCTTTTATAAGAGTTGTCTTACCCGTTCCATGTCTTCCGTAAAGTATCGTCAGATTACTTTTAGATGACGCATAATTCTGGTTAAGACTTTTTAACTGGTCTTCTCTGCCAATCATAGACACTGCTCCTTATCTGGTTTCATCAAGAGTTATCATATATGCCGGTATAAATTTTTCCATAAAAAAATCCACTTCATCCATACCCATATCATTAATTATGTCTTTTATGGATTCTCCTGCTTTTTCAAAATCTCTGTTACCCATTCTGCCTTCTTCGATGCATTTGATGTAAGCTGATATCTTATCCGCTGCCTTGACATACTTCCATAATTCTCTTTCTTCTTCTGTATCTAAAAGCAATGGTGCATAAACAGGCTGCATTTCCTCCGGTATTCCCGCAAGCAATTGGTCCTTTGCTTCTTTTTCAACATCATTATAAGCATTTCTTATAACCGGACTGTAGTATTTAACAGGGGTTGGCATATCTCCGGTAATAATTTCCGTACTGTCATGATACATTCCCATTATGGCAAGACGGTCTGAATTGATATTCTTATTAAAATATGTATTGCCTATAACTCCGAGGGCATGGGCAATCATAGCCACCTGAAGGCTGTGCTCACATATATTCTCATTATATGTATTGCGCATAAGCCCCCATCTGTTGATATATTTCATTCTTGACATCATGGCAAAAAACTGATTTTCTTTCATTATTTTTCTCCTATAACCGAAAATTTGTACTCTGTTACCGAACGGAAATGCATTCCTGCCTTCACTACCGGCGATAAAAAATCTTTATGGTTGACTGCATCGGGATAAAACTGTGTCTCAAGTGCAATACCGCCTCTGTTTCCGTAAACTTTATTATCCTTACCTCCGTTTGTCATATTCATATGGTTGGCGGTATATATCTGTATGCCCGGTCTGTCCGTATATACGTCAAGAGCAATTCCCGACTCTTCACTTTCAAGCCTTACGGCATGGTGTGAATTATTATTCAGACAGAAATTATGGTCAAGGCCATGTTTTGAAACCACAGGTTCAAAATCGGATTCAAGACATTCTTTTATCTTCTTCAAATTTCTGAAATCAAACGGAGTTCCCGTAACATCGCGTACCGTATCATTGGCAACATTACCATCTTCACTGTATGTAAACGAATCTGCATTAATATATAATAAATGATTATCAATATTACCGCAGCCGTGTCCGTTAAGATTATAATATCCGTGATTTGTCATATTAACTATCGTGTCCTTATCACTTACGCCTTCATAAATAATCCGCATGCTGTTATCGGCTGTAAGCATATATGTAACCGCAATCTCCAGATTGCCGGGGATTCCCTGGTCCATATCAGGACTTAAAAGACTGAATTTTACATAACTTCCGTTATCATCTTCCTTCACTTCGTAATCCCAAAGCCTTTTACCGTATAAATCAGGTCCGCTGTGAATGTTAGTTCCCTGATATGTATCTGCCAGTTCATATCTGATACCGTTAAGTTCAAAAGAATGGTTGCTTATCCTGTTGGCATTACGTCCGACTGTACTTCCCATTGCATCAAAATTATAATGTTCATAATATTCACCTGATTTAAATCCAAGCACAACATCCCTGAAACTGCCGGATTTATCTTTTGCACAAAAAGACACAAGCGAAGCTCCGAGATTGGTTACGCCCATGGCATATCCATTTTCATTGGTAAGAGTTATAAGAACTATATTGTTATTATCTTTATTTTTTCCGAATTCTTTGTAATTTACTGACATAATATTCCTCTGTTAAATCTTAATTTAATTGATTATATCAAATACCTGCTTTATTTGCAACAAGACATAAAATTTCAACATATACCAAAAAAAGCGCCCATACGGACGCTTTTTTATTATAAATCTGTTCTAATTACCTTTTAATTGAATTGAGGTTATCCGCTTCTCCGTTAAGACTGTTTACAATCTTCTCAACGTCTGATACAAGTGCGATATTGCCTTCACATGCTTCGCAAGTCTCTCCTGCATGTGCGGATACTTCTTCTGTTATTGCGGATATTGTCTGGATATTTTCTACAATATCTGCATTGGCGGTTTCAAGGCTCTTAACAATTTCCCTGAGTTCCTTTGTCTTAAGCTCTACATCGTCGGCTCCGGTTGAGATACTGCCAAAACTGTCTGTTACAATCTTCGTATTCTCGGCATTAACCTTATTGCTTTCGGTAACAACTTCTATTGCCGACTTAACAGAATTGAACTCTGTATTAATATTTTTAATAAGTTCTGTAATATTAACGGTTGCATCCTTGGTCTGACTTGCAAGTCCTGAAATCTCTGTCGCTACAACAGAAAATCCTCGTCCGGCCTCTCCTGCCCTTGCTGCTTCAATACTTGCATTAAGTGCAAGCATTCCTGTGCTGTTGGCAATACTTGTAATTGTCTCTATGATGGTATTCATCTTATTGGTATATTCAGCGAGCACCTTCATCTTCTCAAGCACGCGGTTATTGGCATCCATCGACTTATCAACCTGTTCTGATAATACCGCCATATGCTGTCTGCCTTCATCAACCTTACCGGAAGTGTCGGTAATATTTTTCTCAATCTGTTCTACTGCATCACGAACCTTGACAATATGTTCCTGTATCTGCTCTGTTCTTTCCATCTGAGTCTGTACGGCTTCAGCGGTCTCATTGCTTCCTGTTGATACCTGACTCATTGAATCATGGATATGTTCAACGGACTCACCGAGCTTTTCCATCTTCCCTGCTGTCTCCTGAATGTATTCCGTCATCTTGTCCGTTGCAGCAAGTACCTTGACTGACATCTTACTTGTCTCGTCACTCTGTTCCTGTATCTGTTCAAGTTTGAACTTATTAACTTTACGCACAGCAGCACATGTGAGAATCATAAATACACCGGTAAGAACCATTGCTGCTATTCTTATCTCCATATCCGGCAATTCTGCTGCCGAATAACCTGTATTCATAGCATACCTGACAACATATATGACATTGGCTACAAGTCCGCCCGTGGCAACAAGTGCACAGCATCTGATATCCATATAAAGGATAATTGCCATGTACATAGGGAAAGCGTATGTATATGCCATTGAACTTGTGGAAGTCAGGACGGCGAATACATATAATCCTCCATAACAGATTGACATTATGTGCTTTACAAGTCCACTTTCCTTGTTCACTTTGTAGATAATTACTTCTGCTATGACAGGGGCAAGACATGCACCTGAAAAAATAGCATAATACGATAATGTCCTCGAACCGTTAAAAAATTCAATTGTATATGCAGCAAATAACACAATTGCCGTTATCACATGACACAATATTGCAAACCTGTTGATATATGATTTTTCTGTGATTTTCATAATCCACCCTCCAAACTGTTAATTTTAGATTAATATTATCACTTTTTAACAGTTTTTACAATAGAAATCGGTAAAAAATCATACATTTTATACAAATTTAGCTTCTTAAATCGATATCCAGTTCTTTTTTAAGATTCTTAAGTATTTTATTTACAAAATGGTCTACGGAATCACTTTCAAATGCTTCATCTTTAGGGCAGAACTCAACTGTAAATGCCATACTCTTTTTATCATCCGCAATTCCGGCTCCTTCATATACATCAAAGAGTCTGATATTCTTAATGTAATTACATGACTGTCCGATTACATCCTCTACCTGTTTACAGGTAATATCTTTTGTCATGACAAGGGCTAAGTCTCTTGATTCCTCAGCAAATTTTGGGAGAGGTTTAAAAACAGCCTTCTTATCATTCCATTTTGCCAGCTTTGCAAGGTCTATCTGCATTACATAGGCATCGTTTCTAAGGTCAAGCTTATCGGCTACATCATAAGCAAGTTTTCCGAGATAACCAATTTCTTCACCCTCGCACTTTATTACTGCTGTCTGATATGGATGAAGGAATGATTTTTCCGCTGCTTCATATTCAAAATCAATAAGGAATGTGTCCGCAACCGTCTCTGCAATTCCTTTTAAAGTGAAGAAATCTTCATTCTGGCCGAAAACTCCTACGCAAAGAGTGTCTCTCTCATCAGGATAATCCGTAAGAGGTAATTCCTTTGGTATGAATATTTTGGCAATTTCAAAGAGTCTGCCTTCAAGATTACCTTTCTTCTGATTCCTTGAAATTGCATTAAGCATTGAAGGAACAAGTGTTGTCCTCATTAAAGATAAATCTTCATTGATAGGATTGATAAGTCTTATTGCTTTTCTTTCAGGTGCATCCTCAGAAAGTTTTAATAAATCAAGGTCTGATGGTGAAAAGAATGAATAATGAATACATTCATAAGCACCTGTGGCACAGATAGCTTTCTTTAATTTAAGTTCTTTTCTCTGCCTGCTGTTAATTCCGCCCATTGTTACCTTGGCATCAGGCATAAATGTAGGGATAACGTGTTCATATCCGTACATGCGGATTACTTCTTCTGCCACATCAGGGTATGATTCCATATCTTCACGGTATGCAGGAACCATTATTGTAAGCTCGTCTCCGTTAATTGAAGGTGCAAAGTTAAGATTTTTCATTATTCTCATTACTTCGTTTTCAGGCACCTCAATACCAAGTACATCATTAACTCTCTTAAGGGATACTTTCATTTCTTTTGGTTCAATTGAATTACCCGTATTAACATCTATATAAGTTGATGATACTTTACCGCAGCCAAGTTCCTCGATTAAATGAAGTGCTCTCTTCATTCCGTTGACTGTTGAGTATTCATCAACACCTTTTTCGTATCTTGAACCTGCATCAGACTGCTTTCCCAGTGCTCTTGAAGTTTTTCTTATATTGTCCCTTGCAAATTTTGCACTTTCAAACATTACAGCCGATGTCGTATCTCTTATCTCGGAATTAAGTCCTCCCATAACACCGGCAAGTGCCACAGCCTTAACTCCGTCACAGATTACAAGGTTATTGCTGTTAAGCTCATATTCCTGTGAATCCAGTGTCACAATCTTCTCTCCGTCAGCGGCACGTCTTACATTTATTTCATTACCCTCAAGGTAATTACAGTCAAATGCGTGCATTGGCTGTCCAAACTCTTTTAATACATAGTTGGTAATATCAACTATATTGGAAATTGAATCCATGCCTGTCAATGCGAGCCTTCTCTTCATCCAGAGAGGTGCTTCTTTGATTTTTACATCGGATACATAGCAGGCTATATATCTTGGGCAAAGGTCGTTTGCCTTTACGTCAACCTTGAAGCCTTCTTTAACTTCACCCGATGGTGTATAGCTTAAGTCAGGCATCTTAAATTCTTTGTCAAGTACAGCCGCAATTTCCCTTGCAATACCGATAATGCTCTGGCAGTCAGGTCTGTTGGCTGTTATTGCAATATCAAAAATCCAGTCGTCAAGTCCGAGAACAGGTTTAACGTCAGAACCTGTCTTTGCATCCTCAGGAAGCACTAAAAGTCCGTTATAATCTGCTCCCGGATACATGTTCCCGGACACTCCGAGTTCAACGCCTGAACAAAGCATACCTTCTGATTCATAACCACGGAGCTTGCCTTTTTTGATTGTCATTACGCCTTCCACAGTCTTGTGATCCTTGGCTGTCATATATACTGTTGCGCCCACTAAAGCAAGAGGATATTTGCCGCCTGCCTTAACATTGTCCGCTCCACAACATACCTGAAAGGTTCCATGTTCACCTGCATCTACTTTACAAAGACTAAGGTGTGTGTCAGGAATAGGTTCACACTCTTTAACATAACCTACTACTACATTACTTATGTCCTTGCCCACTTCAATAAGTTCTTCTACTTCAAATCCGCATGAAAACAATTTTTTCTCAAGTTCATGAGGTTCAATATCTATATCTACATAATCTTTTAACCAGCTTAAAGGTGCTAACATCGTTTCGTCCTCCTAATTATTATCAATCTGTTTTAATACTCTTAAATCTGACTCAAACAGAAGTTTGATATTGTTAATGCCATATTTAAGCATAGCTGTTCTTTCAATACCGATACCGAATGCAAGTCCGCTGTACTTATCGGAATCAATTCCGCAGTTTTCAAGAACTTTTTTATTAACAATACCTGCACCGAGAATCTCTATCCAGCCTGTTCCTTTACAAAGTTTACATCCCTTACCGCCACATTCAAAGCAGCTGCAGTCAACTTCTACGGATGGCTCTGTGAATGGGAAATATGAAGGACGGAGTCTTGTGGTTGTTCCTTCTCCGTATACTTTTTTAACAAAAACATCAAGCATGCCCTTTAAATCGCAAAGTGTGATTTTTTCATCAACAACAAGTCCTTCCATCTGCGAAAACATTGGTGAATGTGTTGCATCATCATCGGAACGGAATACTTTGCCCGGTGACAGAATCTTAATAGGAGGCTTCTTGCTTTCCATTACATGAATCTGTCCCGCAGATGTCTGTGTCCTTAAAAGGAATTCAGGTGAAAGATAAAATGTATCCTGCATATCTCTTGCCGGATGATCCTTTGGTGTATTGAGGGCTGTAAAATTATAATAATCATTCTCAATTTCTGTTCCCTCATAAATTTCAAAACCCATACCTGCGAATACATCTATAAGTTCATTTTTCATCTGTGTTATAGGATGAAGATTACCTGTCTCAATTTTCTTTGCAGGCATTGTTACGTCTATCTTTTCTGATTTGTATTTAATTTTCAGTTCAAGTTCCTTCATCTTTGAATCAATTTCGCCGAACTTATTAAGTGCCCACTCTTTAAGTTCGTTGACGCCCTTACCGAAGGCTGCCCTTTCCTCAGGCGGTATATTTTTCATTTCTTTCATAAGCTGGCCTATTTTGCCTGCTTTTGAATCCATATATTTTTTCTTAAATTCATATACTTCCTTTGAATTAGTTAATGATTTAACACCATCTGATATTTCCTGTCTGATGTTTTCTAATCTTTCATTCATAAAAAGATTTACCTCCATTTTTTTCTCTGAATCCGGAATCTGTATAAAAAAAGTCCCGGTTCAGAATATTCTGAACTGGGACGAAAAATTCCGCGGTACCACCCATAGTTCCTGCAATGCAGACACTCTTATATGCTTAACGCGCATCAACGTTATCTCCTACACATACAACGTACTTCAAAGATACGGCTCCGGTGTGAAAATTCAGCTTCCATAGTATAAAATATGTTCTCAGCCAATGACATATCATCTCTGTTAAACCGCAAGGTCACCTACTATGCACCTTCTAAGCCTTTTACTGATGTGATTTTAACACAGCATTATTACCATGTCAATTAAATGATGTCTCACTGACAATCTGATATACGTCTATTTTAAACTGTTCTGCGGGACTCAAGCCAACAAAACGGCATCCGTATGTATTCTTCTCATCAGTTCCGTCATTTTCCATTCTTACAATCTCAATGATGGCATCAAAACTTTCTCTTGTCCATAATACAACCTTAGCTTCATAATATGAGTTAAGAGGAAGAAACTCTTCTGTCTTAAATCCCATTCCGCCCTTGGAAATGTTGGTTACCTCAACTTCCATTTCTTCTTTATTAACATCAAAGTGGATATTTCTGTTATTCTTAACTGACTTAAGCTTGATTCTGGCATCAATATCCATTCGTTTTGCCCATCTTTTTTCCTGATTACCAGTGTCCATATTAACCTCCTAGCAGATAAACATTGCATCACCGAAACTGAAAAATCTGTATCTTTCTTTGACTGCAGTTTCATATGCGTTCATAATATTATCTCTTCCTGCAAGTGCCGAAACAAGCATTATCAGCGTTGATTCAGGAAGATGAAAATTAGTAATAAGGCAGTCAATAGCCTTAAATTTGTAGCCCGGATATATGAAAATATCCGTGTCTCCGGATCTGGCAGGTATTGTGCCGTCATCCGCTGCTGCCGACTCAAGTGTCCTGCAGCTTGTGGTTCCCACTGCGATTACACGTCCTCCTGCGGCTCTGGCTCTGTTAATTGTATCTGCTGCTTCCTTTGATATATTAAAAGTCTCCGTGTGCATATGGTGTTCCTCTATCTTATCAACCTTCACAGGTCTGAAAGTTCCGAGGCCCACATGCAATGTAATGCTGACTACATTAACACCTTTTTCTTTAATCTTTTCAAGCAGCTCATTCGTAAAATGCAATCCGGCTGTAGGTGCCGCTGCTGAGCCTTCATTTCTGGCATATACTGTCTGGTATCTGTTCTTATCCTGAAGCTTATGTGTAATGTAAGGAGGCAGCGGCATCTGTCCTAACTTATCAAGTATCTCTTCAAAAATACCTTCGTAATGGAACTTAATCATTCTGTTGCCGTCTTCTATAACGTCCACAATCTCTCCGACAAGAAGTCCTTCACCGAATACAATTCTTGCACCGGTTCTTGCTTTCTTACCGGGCTTTACAAGACATTCCCATACATCATCCGCATTACGCTTAAGCAGCAGAACTTCTATAGCTGCACCCGTATCTTCCTTAATGCCCATAAGTCTGGCTGGAATTACCTTAGTATCGTTGATTACAAGGCAGTCTCCGGGATTGAGATAGTCAATTATATCTCTGAATATCTTGTGTTCAATCCTGCCGGTATCCTTATGTAATACCATAAGTCTTGAGGAAGAACGATCCTCCAGAGGGTCCTGTGCTATAAGTTCCTCCGGCAGATCATAGTTAAAATCTTTTAAATCCATAATTTCTCACTCTCTTAATATAATCATATTATGTATTATTTTGTATAAAAAATAAATAGTAAATCAGTACCATGCTTATGGTACATAAGTACAAGGCCATGTATTATCCGATAGTCCCTGCAATGTCTTTTTACCGCAAAAGCACACCGGATATATATCCGGTGTGCCGATAATCATTGAATTTTTGTAAATGAAGGCGAATACCTGAACCATGCTTTCGCAAGAATATTTTTCCTGCTGACATAAGTGTTTTTCCAATACCTTGAATCCTGTGAAATATTACGATTATCGCCTAACATAAAGTAGCATCCATCGGGAACCTCATACGGTCCGAAGCTGCCCGTCATCGGTTCTTTGACATAATCTTCAACCATAGCCTCTCCGTTGATAATTAGCCTGCCATCGACAATCTCTATCTTATCACCGGGAAGTCCGATAACACGCTTTATGAATATCTGGCTCTCATCGTCCGGATACCTGAATATTACCACGTCTCCTCTTTCAGGCTCTTTAAAAAGATATGCCAGCCTGAATCCGATAAGCTTGTCACCTGTATTAATTGTAGACTCCATCGACGATGACGGAACGTGTGCATTAATTATAATGAACTTATTAAGGATAAATGCTATTCCAAATGCTATGGCAATTATCATAACATAAGTGAATATTTCTTTAACAATATGCCTTTTCTTCTCAGCATTATATTTCTTAATCTTTTCCGAATTATCGTTGCTTGAATCCACCATAAATTCAGTTTCGGACTCGTCAAGGTCTATATCAAGATATTCTATATCTTCTGTCTCATTATTATTGTTCATATATATCCTGCAAAAATGTTATTTTGCAAGGAGTTTCAATATCTCGTTACTTCTTGCAATAAAAGCAGTCATCTGTTCAGGCTTAAGTGGCTCATGACTAAGCTTAGCCAGATCATATAATTGCTCACATATCATTGTAACATTATCACTCTGTGGATTGTCAAGTACATATTTAACGAGTTCGTTATTGAGGTTAAGCACAAGTGTCTCTCCCGTCTCTCCAAACATTGACATATCCATACCTGAAGAAGCATACATCTTCATCATATCTGCCATTCTCTTTGATTCTTCATTAACGGTAATCATTGAAGATATATTCTTATCAACAAGCTTTTCTGCCTTAACGGTAAGCTTGTCGTTGTTAAGGGCTTTCTTGAATACTTCTGCAAGCTTTTCTCCTGCCTTACTTAAATCTTCTTCGGATGTTTCTTCTTTAAATGTCTCAGACAAATCCGAATCAATGCTTAAGAATTTGACATTTTCATTCTTCTGTTCAAGATGTGTGATGAATGGCTGGTCAATGCTGTGTTTAAGAATAACCGCATCAATTCCCGCATCTTTAAACATCTTAATGTACTGACCCTGTTTAATTTCATCGGTAACATAAAATACTTTGTTTTCATGTTTTTCTTTATTCTCTTCAAGGCACTCAGGAAGTGTTAAATACTTGCCTTCAAGGTTCTTGAAAAGAATGTAATCCTTCATCTTGTCACAGAATTTATCATCCTTAAGGCATCCGAATTTAATGAATGGGCTGATGTCATCCCAGTATTTTTCGTAACTTTCCTTATCGGTCTTGCACATTCCTGAAAGCTTGTCGGCTACTTTTTTAGTAATATATTCTGATATCTTCTTAACAAATCCATCGTTCTGAAGTGCACTTCTTGATACGTTAAGAGGCAAATCAGGACAATCAATAACGCCTTTAAGCAACATGAGGAATTCAGGAATTACTTCCTTGATGTTATCAGCAACGAATACCTGATTGTTATATAACTTAATAATACCTTCTGCTGACTCAAATTCTATGTTAATCTTAGGGAAGTATAAAATACCCTTTAAGTTAAAAGGATAATCCATATTAAGATGAATCCAGAACAAAGGTTCTTTATAATCATGGAATACTTTTCTGTAAAATTCCTTATATTCTTCGTCCGTACAGTCGTTAGGATGCTTTGTCCAGAGAGGAGTTGTATCACTTAATGAAACAGGTCTTTTGGCAATCTTATATCTCTCTGTAGCCGGTTCAACCTCTACCATCTTCTTATTGCCGTCCTCGTCTTCCTGTTCTTCAAGCTTAGCCTCTTTTTTAACTGTTTCAATGATTGTATCTGTATCAAGAAGCTCGTCCTTGTCAATCATCTGTGTCTTTTCTTCTGTATCGTCTTCGTTATCAAGATATATCTCATAAGGCATAAACGAACAATACTTATCGATAACTTCTTTGGCTCTGAACTCATTAGCAAATTCTGTGCTGTCCTCGTTAAGATACAAAGTTATTGTGGTACCTACGGTATCCTTATTGCCGTCACCCATATCATATTCAGTTCCGCCTTCACATTCCCAATGTACAGGCTTTGAACCTTCTTTATATGATAAAGTATCGATAGCTACTTTTTCAGCAACCATAAATGCAGAATAAAAGCCAAGTCCGAAATGTCCTATAATCTGGTCTTCATTAGTCTTGTCCTTATATTTTTCAAGGAAAGCCTCTGCTCCGGAAAAAGCAATCTGGTTAATATATTCATTAACTTCTTCCGCCGTCATACCAAGTCCGTTATCGGTAAATGTAATTGTTTTATTCTTGGAACTGACCTTTACATTAATGTTATATTTAATGTCATCGGGTTCATTATATTCACCCATAAGAGCTAATTTCTTAAGCTTGGTAATCGCATCACATCCATTTGAAATTAATTCCCTGAAAAAAATATCATGATCTGAATACATCCACTTCTTAATTATTGGGAAAATATTATCACTGTTTATTGAAAGATTTCCATGTTCTGTTGCCATTTAAAATCACTCCTTATAATAAAATTTCTTCTGAAAGATATAGTAATACTAATGTTTTCCAAAGTCAAGAAAAAATTAGCACTCATTTTATTTGAGTGCTAACAAAATTTTATTTAATTCCCCGGAACCGGCTTCTATGCTGCCAATATCAATCTTTTTCAGATATTTTTCATTAAAAAGAATATCTTTTTTCTCTGCAAGCTGTCTGAACTTATCTGCAAAAAGTTCTTCTCTCCTTTTTAGAACAATCTCGGATTTTCTTTTCGCTGTATCGCTTTCAATATTGTCATTTATACATTTAATTATATAATAACCATACTTTGTCTCAACAACAGAACTTACCTGGCCTGTCTCAAGCTTATATGCGGCAGTCTCAAAGTCTTTATCATATATACCTTTATAAAATTCCATGCTATGGATGCTGTCATCGCTTTGTTCTTCTGCCAGTGTCAAAAAATCGGTACCGTCTTCTATCTTCTGTAATGCCTCAGATGCTTTGTTCTCTGCCATTCTGTCCGTCACATCATCATTAACTGCAAAAAACATATATTGTACCGATATGGTTCTTGCTTCATCCGTGCTTACCTCGGTATCCACATCTTCCGTCATCGCATAAAAAGACTTCTCAGCAATCAAAAGCATCTGAAGCAGTTCTTCTACGTCCGCTTTGTCAAATCCACTGTCTTCTGCATAATCTTCTGCATATTCAGATATTCTTTCTTCCTCATCACCGGTAAGATTTATCTGCATATCCTCTGCCATCATATTAAGATATATCACATTGCCTGCAAGCGTCTTTATATCAGATAAAAGATATTCTTCCATAGTCATATCACCCACAGACCTGCTCCATATCTCATTATTAAAAAGATCCTCATAGGAATATTTTCTTTCGGAAATAAGAATATCTGCAGCCTGTATCGATATGCTGTAATTACCGCAGACCGCAAACCTGTTCTTTCCGGTACCTGTGGTAAATCTTATATTGGTGCAGCCCGTAGCACTTATAAGCAGGATTAATACCGCTAAAAGCCCTGCTATCTTATGCTTCAACATATAAAAACCTTCCATCAGGGAGTTTAAAGACCTCTAACTCATCAGTTATATCACCTTCCAGGTCAATCCCTTCATCTTCAATATATTTTTTCAGTTCCTTTTCTGAAGAAAATACCTGAGCCATAATTTCTTCAAGGAATTCCATTGCTTCTTCCAAGCTTTCTGCCACAGGTTTTGGAAAAAGTTTTCCCTGTTCTTTTAAAAATACTTTACCGCATACTTCGTCTATTTTCATAGCTTTATACCTCCATATTGTCTATTTCATGAATAAGCCTTGATACCGGCAGTCCCACAACATTGTTATAGTCGCCGTCTATCTTCTCAACATAAGCGGCAAACCTGCCCTGTATGCCATAAGCACCTGCTTTATCCATACATTCGCCTGTATCAATATATGCTTCTATCTGTTCTTTCGTCATATCGTATACATACACTTTGGTCTCACACGCGAAGTTCTTAACAATATCTCCGTCTGCACCGTGAAAGATAAGTGCTACTCCTGTATATACGCTATGCTGCCTGCCTTGAAGTCTGTCAATCATCCCGACCGCCGTCGATTTGTCAGCAGGCTTGCCAAGAATCATTCCGTCAGCCACAACCACCGTGTCGGCACCTATTACCAGTGAATTGTAAGGTACTTTTGCCGCCACATCCGCCGCTTTGTCAAGTGCAAGCTGAATAACAGCCTTTTCAGGCGTTGTTGCTCTTATTATCTCCTGACATTCAGAAGGTATAACCTCATATTCTATTCCCACCTGTGATAATAATTCCCTTCGTCTTGGGGAATTGGAAGCGAGAATAACTTTGTAATTGCTGATATTCATTAGAAAACTCCTGTTGTATAAATTATCAGCTATAATTATACACTATTTTATCCAGCATTAAAAGCAATATCCGATACATTGATACCTCTGTTTTCAACAGGGGTAGAAAAAACTATCTGTGTGCTTGTTCTGCCGAATTTCTGGAGCTTGCCAATAAACTTGTCAAGTTTCATAGTGTCAGGAAAAGCAACTTTTATGAGCATTGAAAAATCTCCCGTAACACAGTTACACTCAATTACGTTAGGACAGGCTTTTATAAAAGGATAAAATTCGTCCTTCTGTGTGGGTATTATTTCAAGATTAATAAATGCCGTAATGTGGAATCCGAGCTTTGTCTGGTTAATCCGGGCTTCATAGCTTGTGATTATATTTTCCCTTTCAAGGTGTTCTATCCTTGCGGATACGGCCGGCGAAGATAAATATACATGCTCTGCCAATGATTTTAACGGTATTCTTGCATTTTCCTGTAACAAATTAATTATTTTCTTATCGATATCATCCATAGTCTGTTCCTCCTAACGTAAAAAAAGGCGACAACAGAACTTTCGTCCTGATGTCACCTTCGACTATCATTAAACAATGCCATAATACATTATTTTATTTAATATTTCAAGTGTTTTTATTAAAAAAATTAACATCATATATTCATTGATATTAATTACGCAATCTGATACAATAAAATATATAAATTTTAAGGAGAACACACATGAACAGAGAAGATATTATTGACGGAACAGTAACACTCACTCTTGACAACGACGAAGAATTAGAATGCGAAGTTGTTTCTATTTTTGAGGCAGGTGATAGAGAATATATATCTCTTCTTCCACTCGGCGGCGAAGAAGAAGAAAACGGAGAAGTATTTATTTACCGTTTCAAGCTCTCCGAGGACGGCGAACCTGATCTTGAGAATATAGAGGACGATGCAGAATACGAAATGGCTGCAGATGCCTTTGACGAAGCTCTTGATAAGATGGAATTTGATGAAATCGTCGAAGAAGAAGAAGAATAAGTATTTCTGCAGATTGAAGAGAGAACGCCCCTGATATCCTTTTATACGATATCAGGGGTATTATTTTACTCTTCTGCTTTTTCTTTATTCATTATCTCATTTACAAAACGTGAAGTTTCCAGTGACTTATTATATCTTTCTTTAGGGCAGAATATGTATAATTTTTTCTTTGCCCTTGTCATAGCTACATAAAACATACGCCTTTCCTCTTCTATATCCACATCAAAAACGGCTTTTTTATGAGGTGTTATGCCTTCATTGGCATCTATTATAAATACCGTATCATACTCAAGACCTTTGGAGCTGTGCATAGTTGTCATTGTAACGTAGTCTTTTAAATCCCTCCTTGTATGATTTTCTTTAAGTTCTTCGGTATACTTTTCTATGTATTCTCTCCAGTCGTCAAACTTAACGAAATCTTTGCTGCTTTCCATTATCTCATCCAATATATCCGAAAGTTCCTGTGGTTCAATACTATGGTTCTTTGCATACTCTTTTACATAGTCATCATATCCTACGCCTTTTCTAAGGTAATTAATCATAGCGTAGCAGGTCATATCGGACATTACATTAAGTTCCCTTTCCATTTTTCTGATTCTGTTAATCATCCATGGCTTCTCTTCATAATATTTTTCAAGTTCGTCAAAGCTAACTTCAGAATCTGTCACATAATCCCTGCCGATATATCTTAATGGCTTATTCATTATACGGATAAAATCAGCCCTTTTCCTTCCTCCCTCTGCTAATGTCATATATGTAAGTATATCTTTTGCTATCCAATGTTCAAAAATATTGGGAATTCCGTCTCTAAGTACAAATGGTATATTATTTTCCATAAATTTGCGGACAAGGGGAGCTGCCGTTACATTAGTTCTGAATAAAACTGCAAAATCGGCATATTGTTTTCCTGCATCCACAAAACTCCTTATTATTTTTACAATTCTGTCATATTCTTCATTGATATTATTAGTCTCTATAATATCAACCTTATCACCCTTTTCATTATCCGTATGTATGTTTTTGTCAAAACGGACCTTATTATTTCTGATAACATAACCTGATGCATCAACTATATTGGAGGTTGAACGATAATTAATATCAAGGATTATCTTTTCGGCTTCCGGATAATCTTTTTCAAAATTAAGCATAATTTCCGGTCTGGACCCTCTGAAACCATATATGCTCTGGTCATCGTCTCCCACTATAAAGATATTTCTCTCCGGCTCGGCTAACATACGGATTACATCATACTGGACTTTATTGATATCCTGAAATTCATCTATAAGAATATATTTATACCTCTGCTGCCATTTGAGAAGAATGTCCTTTCTCTGTAAAAAAAGTTCCCTGCAGTACAAAAGCATATCATCAAAATCAATGAGCCTCTTCCTTTTTAATTCACTTTCATATCTTCTGAATATACTTTTGAATTCTTCCTGCGGGCAGTTTGTGGAGTAGTAAGCGTCTATATCTATTCCTTCTGTTTTAATACGGCTTATTTCTCCGGTAATAAGATTAATCGTCTCATTAATATCTTCCGTTTCGATATTACTTCTTTCAACCGCATCTTTTATTATCTGTTCCCGCACTTCATCCTTGATAATATTATCTACCGTGTAATTATAAGCATATTTTAATATGGAAAAATACACGGCATGAAAAGTGCCGAACGTAACGGGAAGTTTTCTGCCGCAGAGTGCCGTAAACCTGTTTTTCATTTCTGTAGCTGCGGCTTTTGTAAATGTAATAACAAGTATTTCGGATGGCTTAACATGGCAGTTATCTATAAGATATTTTACCCTGCCTGTTAAAACGGTGGTCTTACCGCTTCCCGGCCCTGCTAAAACAAGGCACGCTCCTTTATTAAATTCTATTGCTTTTAACTGTTCATTGCTGAATTTCAAACATTTCTCCTGACTGCCTGTAACGGCAGATAATTCATAATTCTTAAATAAGCTGAAAAAAGCCCATTCCCAGAGACAGGTAAAAACACCTGCCTTGAGAATAAGCATTTTTATTTAAAGATTCCTTTTTTTCTCTTTTTATCTTCGCGTTTGATGCCATTATTCATAGCCGCATCAAAATTAATCAATGCTTCGCGCTGTTCCTCTGTAAGTCTTTCAGGTACTTTTACAACGAGTGTAACATAATGGTCACCTCTTACCTGACTGTTTCTTATGGAAGGAACACCTTTTCCTCTTAAACGAACCTTAGTGTCTGTCTGTGTTCCCGGTTTAACGTCATATTCGACTTCGCCGTCAACAGTTGCTATCCTTATGGTATTTCCAAGTGCTGCATCTGCAAATGAAATAGGTACCGTTGAGTATATATTCATATCCTGTCTTTCAAAAACAGGATCTCTTGATATACTTACTTCAACAAGAATGTCTCCTCTTTCACCACCGTTAATACCCGGTTCACCTTTTCCTGCAAGTCTTACTCTCTGTCCATTATCAATACCCGCAGGTATGCTGACCTTAATTTTCTTTCTGTTAGAAATATAACCTGTACCATAGCAATCCGGACATTTTTCTTTAATTATCTTGCCTTTGCCTTTACAGTCAGGACATACGGTAACATTTCTAACCATACCGAATAATGACTGCTGGGTCATAACAACCTGACCGGAGCCTCCGCATTTTGAACATGTAACAGGCGAAGTTCCGGGCTTTGCACCACTACCGTTACACTTTGTGCATGTATCTTTAAGGTTAAGATCCAGTTCCTTTTCACAGCCAAAAATAGCTTCTTTGAATGTAAGTTTAACGCTTGCAAGTATATTCGCTCCCTTAACCGGTCCGTTTCCACCGCCTCTGCGGGTTCTTCCACCACCAAACAGGTCACCGAATATATCGCCGAATATGTCACCCATATCACCAAAGTCGAAGCCACCGGCACCTCCGGCTCCTCCGCCATTTTCAAATGCAGCGTGACCAAACTGGTCATACTGCTGTCTCTTCTGAGGATCACTTAAAACAGCATAAGCTTCAGAAGCTTCCTTGAACTTTGCTTCAGCTTCTTTGTCTCCGGGATTGGTGTCAGGATGATATTTCTTAGCCAGAACTCTGTATGCTTTTTTGATAGCTGCTTCGTCAGCGTCCTTTGACACACCTAAGACTTCGTAATAGTCTCTTTTATCTGCCATAACTAAATCCTCCACACAGATGCCTGCGAAAAAAATCCGCAGGCACCATTTATCTTATAATCCTAAAAATTAAACTTCTCTGTAGTCTCCGTCAACAACATCATCTGCTGCTCCTGAGTTATTTCCCATATCAGGACCTGCACCGGCTCCCATGTCAGGACCTGCTGCTCCGGCAGCTCCCTGTCCCTGTTCATAAAGCTTTGCAAATAATGTCTGTGCACTGTTCATAAGTTTATCTTTAGCAGCTTTAATTTCATCCACATCTGCATCAGTCATTGATTCAGGTGTTGTTCTGTCGATAACAGCTTTCAAAGCATTAAGATCTGCTTCAACGGCATCTCTATCGCTTCCTGAAATCTTATCGCCTACTTCATCAAGGGCCTTCTGTGTCTGGAATACCATTGAATCAGCTTCATTACGTGCTTCAATTCCTTCCTTACGTTTCTTATCCTGTGCTTCAAATTCTGCTGCTTCCTTTACAGCCTTTTCAATATCATCATCTGACATATTAGTGCCTGATGTAATTGTAATATGCTGTTCCTTACCTGTTCCAAGGTCTTTAGCTGATACATTAACAATACCGTTTGCATCGATATCGAATGTAACTTCAATCTGAGGAACACCTCTTCTTGCTGGTGGAATACCGTCAAGTCTGAACTGTCCAAGTGATTTATTGTCTTTTGCAAACTGTCTTTCACCCTGAAGTACGTTGATATCAACGGCTGTCTGGTTATCTGCTGCTGTTGAGAATACCTGACTCTTCTTTGTAGGAATTGTTGTATTTCTCTCGATAAGTTTTGTTGCAATACCACCCATTGTCTCAATTGAAAGTGAAAGTGGAGTTACATCAAGAAGAAGGATGTCGCCTGCACCTGCATCACCTGCTAATTTACCACCCTGGATAGAAGCACCTATAGCTACACATTCATCAGGGTTAAGACTCTTATTAGGTTCCTTGCCTGTAAGCTGTTTAACCTTTTCCTGTACACATGGTACACGGGTTGAACCACCGACTAAGAGTACCTTAGATATATCTGAGTAATTTAAACCTGCATCCTTCATAGCGTTCTGAACAGGAATTGCTGTTCTTTCTACAAGGTCATGTACAAGTTCTTCAAATTTAGCTCTTGTAAGGTTCATATCAAAATGCTTTGGACCATCGGCAGTTGCTGTAATGAATGGAAGGTTGATATTGGTTGTTGTTGCAGATGAAAGCTCTTTCTTAGCCTTTTCTGCTGCTTCCTTTAATCTCTGAAGAGCCATCTTATCTGTTGAAAGATCTACGCCTTCAGCTTTCTTAAATTCAGAAACCATCCAGTCAATAATCTTCTGGTCGAAGTCATCACCACCAAGATGTGTATCACCGTTTGTTGAAAGAACTTCAATTACACCATCACCAATTTCAATGACAGATACATCAAATGTACCACCACCAAGGTCATATACCATTACTTTCTGTTCTGTTTCATTATCAAGACCATAAGCAAGTGCTGCTGCTGTTGGTTCGTTAATAATACGCTTTACATCAAGACCTGCAATCTTACCTGCATCCTTTGTTGCCTGACGCTGTGCATCATTGAAATATGCCGGAACTGTGATTACAGCTTCGCTTACTGTTTCACCAAGGTAGCTCTCAGCATCTTTTTTAAGTTTCTGAAGAATCATTGCTGAAATTTCCTGTGGTGTATATTTCTTATCGTCTATAGTTACTTTATAATCTGAGCCCATATGTCTCTTAATAGAAGAAATTGTCTTATCAGCATTTGTTACTGCCTGACGTTTTGCAGGATCACCTACAAGTCTTTCTCCTGTTTTTGTAAATGCAACAACTGAAGGTGTTGTTCTGATTCCTTCTGTGTTAGCTATAACTACCGGCTTACCACCTTCCATTACTGCTACACAGCTATTTGTTGTACCTAAGTCAATTCCGATTATTTTACCCATGATAATTATCTCCTTTATATTAATTTGCTACTTTAACCATACTATGTCTTACAACGGTATCTCTATATGTGTATCCCTTTTGTAAAACTTCTGCTACTTCATTCTCACCGAATGCTTCATCTTCCACATGCATCACTGCATTGTGGTAATCAGGATTAAATTCTTTGCCGCAGGCATCTATCTCTTTAACCCCGACATCTTCAAGCACTTTTGTGAGTTGTCTGTAAATCTTATCCATTCCTTCGGCTACAGGCGTTGCCTTGTCATCCTCAGGAATTGTGGCAAGACCTCTTTCAAAATTGTCCACGACCGGAAGTATCTTTTCGATTATGTCCTTTGCTCCGATTTCATACATTGCGGCTTTTTCTTTTTCAGTTCTCTTTCTGAAATTATCAAACTCAGCCATTGTTCTTCTGTATTTGTCGTTAAGTTCTTCTATAAGAATATCCTTCTGGTCTTTCTTGTCTTTTTTCTTTTTGAAAAATCCCTTGCCTTCTTCAGCCTCATTACCTGTTTCTTCTGTCTCGGCTGTTTCAGTCACTTCTTCAGTATCCTCTGTAATTTCTTCTGTATCCGTTACAGGTTCTTCCTTCTGAAGTTCTTCATTATCCATCTTATTTTCCTCAGCCACGTTCTCGCCACCTTTCTAATCTTTAAACACATCGTCAAGCTGTGTCTTAATTGTCTTCATTGTCTCAACAACCTTCTCATAGTCCATTCTCTTAGGGCCTATGATACCAATTGTTCCCTTAGCGCCATCACTTAATTCGTATGTTGCAGTAACTACACTGCAATCCTTCATGCTGGCTACCGGTGTTTCCTCACCGATATACACCTTGATGTCGCCGTCACCATCTGTCTCAAGAGAGTCATTCACAAGATTGGCCAGAGTCTTTTTCTCTTCCAGTGTGTATATTAACTCACTTGCCTTGGAGTTGTCGCTAAGCTCCGGATATTTAAAAATATTCGTAGCTCCGCTTGTATATATCTGAAGGTCCTCCTCGTTGCCTGCCGTAACGGCTATTGCATCAAGGATGTCACGAATCAGCACACCATATTCTCCTGCCTGGGCTGTCATCCTGGATATAATTGAAAGATTAATTTCTTCAAGTGTAAGTCCATTAACAGAAGTATTAAGTAAAATATTAAGCTTAAGGCAGCTTTCTGAATCCAACTCGGTTTCATTCTCGATTATTGTATTCTTAATTGTATTGCCTTCAAGCACCAGCACTGCAAGAATCTTACCCGGTTCAAGCTGTGATATCTGGATAAATTTAATTGTTCTTCCTTTCTTGACCGGAGCAGCTACCATTGTTGCATAATTAGTATTGACAGCCAGTGTCTTTGCCACATTCTGAAGCATTTCTTCGACTCTGTCTACTTTTTTGAAAAGAAGATCTTCACGCTTATTAAGCTCGCTTTCCTTTTCATTAAGTTCCTGCTCCTTCGCTTTCATCATATCATCTACATATAATCTGTAGCCTGCATCGGAAGGAATTCGTCCGGCTGAAGTATGAGGCTGGATTATATAACCCATCTCTTCCAGATCTGACATCTCATTACGGATGGTCGCCGGACTAAGCTGTAAATCTGTATACTTGGATATGGTTCTTGAGCCAACAGGCTCTCCGGTATCAAGGTAATTCTGAATAACTGCTTTGAGAATTTTCATTTTTCTCTCATTCATTTCCATAAACCATATCCTCCTTTTATTGTTAGCACTCATTGGATTGGAGTGCTAATATTTTTTCTAAACATAAAATATCACTTCTATATATATTTGTCAACACATAAAATAAAAGAATTCCAAATTTTTTTTTGGAATTCTTTTATACTTTGTTACATATTATTAATTCTGTCTTCTATATATCTCTCAAGACTCTTTGCGGTAAGTTCTTCGCCGAGTTTGCTGCTGTTAATGCAGATATCGTAATTTCTTGAATCACCCCATTTAAAATCAGAATGACGGTTATGATAAGTCTTTCTTGTCTTATCATGTCTTCTTCTTTTAGTCTCGGCTTCTTCTTTACTGATATTAAATACTCTCTGCAATCTTGCTATCTTAGATTCCTTGTCGCCTACAACAAATATTGATATAAGTCCCTTGTTATCCTTAAGAACAGTTTCAGCACATCTTCCTACTATAACAAAAGACTCTCCGCTTGCAGCCTTTTCTCTTATAAAATCAAACTGCATTTCGGTAATTATTTCTTCTATAGAATTGGTATATGCACCGACTCTTCTGGAAAGATATGTTTTTTTTGGTTTCTCGTCGTACTTTTCAAGATATTCAATCTTAATATCTTTTTCTCTGGCAATTTCATCAAGCAGACTTCTGTCATAAAGGTTAAGTCCCATATCATCCGCTATTATCTTAGCTATCTCATGTCCGCCTGAGCCGTACTCTCTGCTTATAGCAATAATAACCTGTTTGTCCATAATGTGCCCCCTTTTAGCAATATCTGATAAAAATCGCAATCATAGAAATAAGTACCACTATAATAGTAGCAGGTGCTGCTGCTTTACAATACTTACCCCATCCGATTATGTGACCATTCTTCGCTGCTACAGAAGTACCTACAACATTAGCAGATGCGCCTATCGGAGTTGCACTTCCTCCGATATCAGTACCCATTGACAATGTCCATGCAAGTGTATGGAGCACTCCCATACTTCCCGTTGGATCTATTGTTGCCGCAAGATTTCTGATTACGGGAACCATTGTTGCCGCAAAAGGTATATTATCGACAAATGCACTTGCAAATGCAGATACCCATATAATAATAGCAACCATAACCATAAGATTACCGCCACTTACCTTTTCTATGAAGTGTGCAATCTTAACAAGGATACCTGTCTGTTCAAGACCGCCTACAACCATAAAGAGTCCTACAAAGAACAATAAAGTCTTATAGTCAACCTTCTTCAACAGGGTAGGTGCATCTTTAAAGAATACCAATAACGTTATAATAGCTATTACAGCTCCTATAAAAGAAACAGTAAGGTGCGTCTGTGCATGTGTTACAAGTAATACAACTGCACAGCCAAAAATTACAGACGCAGCTATGAATTCTTTCTTATTGGTAATGGCATCCTTAGGATCAGGAAGTGTACCAGGGTCAACAGGTCCTTCTGACCCTTTCATAAGTTCCTTTCTGTAAACAAGGAAGAAATATAATACTACTATTATAAGGCTTATTCCTGCAATAAGTCCAGTATTTGTTAAAAAATCTGAAAATGAATATCCAAAGGATGTTCCGATTATGATGTTAGGTGGATCTCCACACATTGTTGCCGAGCCTCCGAGATTTGCACAGAATATTTCTGACAAAATCATAGGTATCGGATTAAACTTAAGCAGTTTTGCAAGTTCTACGGTTACTGCCGCAAGGAATAAAATTACGGTAATACTGTCGATGAACATTGCAAGAAATGCTGACATTATCATAAATGAAATAAATAAAGGTATGGTTTTGTATTTTACAAGTTTGGCAAGTTTAAGACACAGCCATCTGAAAAAGCCTGCTTTTGCCATTCCTTCAACCATTATCATCATACCGGCAATAAAAATTATTGTAGACCAGCTTATTCCGGATGATTCCTCTTCTTTGGTGGAATACCAGAAATTGGATGTAAATATGCTTTTAACATTGAGTGTATTTACAATGGCACTACCATTGTGCATAATAAGTCCAAACACTACACCTAATGTTAATATGCCGCACGCAAGTGTTACATAATGACGTTCAATTTTATCCATTATAATAAGTACAAACATCAGTAAAAAAATTGCAACGGCAGCAATCTGAGCTATAGTCATGCTTTTCTACCTCTTTTCTTGACTTCTTTTATACACAGTTTCAAATGATAGCACAATTCATAAAAAAATGTAATACTTTTTTATTATATTTTTCAGGAAAAAAACCGCTAAAGTTTGTCAACTTTAACGGTTTTCATTTTTAATTATATTTATCTGTTTTTAAAATTTTATTAGCATTTTCAATCTGTTCTTTTGTAGGAGGTTCAACGCCTTCAAGTGAATATGGTATTCCAAGATTTTCCCACTTTTGTATGCCAAGTGTGTGATATGGTAAAACTTCAACTCTTGATACATGATGAAGTGTGTCGATAAACTTAGACAGCTCTTCAAGCTGTTCATCCCTGTTACTGAAAAATGCTTCTCCTGTATTAAAAGTGTCAGGAACAAGAACGTGTCTTATCCACATCTCCTTACCGATTTCATCTAAATATTTCGCGCAGTCCAGAATGTTGTCAACAGTCTGTCCGGTAAGTTTCTTATGACCCTCTCTGTCAATATTCTTTATATCTAACATCACAAGATCGGTATATTTCATTAATTCGTTAAATTTACTTATGAAAGGTTCTTCCCTTGTAAATGGATTTGCCGATGTATCTAATGTTGTATGAATGCCTTTTGCTTTTGCAAGTTTAAAGAATTCTGTAACAAATTCAATCTGAAGTAATGGTTCTCCGCCACTTACGGTTATTCCACCGTTTAATTTACCGTTTCTCATCCAATATGGTTTATACCGGTATGCCCTTTTAAACAAATCTTCAGGAGTCCACATCTCGCCTCCATCCATGCTCCATGTTTCCGGATTATGGCAAAATTTACATCTCATTCTGCATCCCTGCAAAAAAACAATATATCTGACTCCGGGTCCGTCAACAAGGCCAAATGTCTCTAATGAATGTACTCTTCCTTCCATTTTTTAACTCCTTTTTCGTTATTTATAAATAAAGGGGTTTTGAACTGTAGGTTCAAAACCCCTTTTCATACTATATAGTATATCCTATTTTTTAAAGTCTAGCATGACATGTTCTTGCGATTACATCATCCTGCTGTTTCTTTGTAAGGCTGATGAACTTAACAGCATAACCAGATACACGAATTGTAAAGTTAGCATACTCTTCTTTCTCTGGATGAGCCTGTGCATCAAGTAACTTATCCTTTGTAAATACGTTTACATTAAGGTGATGAGCACCCTGATCGAAGTATCCATCCATTACCTGTACAAGGTTATTAACCTGTTCTTCTTTACTATGTCCAAGAGCATCTGGGTTAATTGTCTGTGTATTAGAAATACCATCAAGTGACCAGTGATATGGAATCTTAGCAACTGAGTTAAGTGAAGCAACAAGACCATTCTGTTCTGCACCATAGCTTGGTGATGCACCAGGGCTGAATGGAGTGAATGCTGCACGTCCGTCAGGCATAGCACCTGTAGCTTCTCCGTATACAACGTTAGATGTAATAGTAAGAAGTGATGTTGTAGGTTCTGAATTACGGTATGTATGACGACGTTTAATCTTCTCTAAGAATGTCTTTAATACCCAGATACCGATATCATCAGCACGATCATCATCATTACCATATTTAGGGAAATCACCTTCAACTTCAAAGTCTTTTGTAATTCCTTCTTCATCACGGATTACTTTAACCTTAGCATATTTGATAGCACTAAGTGAATCAATAACATGTGAGAATCCTGCAATACCTGTTGCAAATGTACGACGTACATCTGTATCGATTAATGCCATCTCAGCTGCTTCATAGTAATATTTATCATGCATATAATGGATGAGGTTGAGTACGTTAACATAAATATCTGCTAACCAATCAAGCCAGGTTTCATATGCATCGCGAACCATCTTGTAATCTTCTTCACCGCTAAGTACTTCCTTATCGATCTTCTGAAGCTTTGGTCCACACTGGATACGATGTTTCTCATCAAATCCACCATTGAATGCGTAAAGTAATGTCTTACCAAGGTTAGCTCTTGCACCGAAGAACTGGATTTCCTTACCTGTCTGTGTAGCAGATACACAGCAGCAGATTGAGTAATCATCGCCCCATACAGGCTTCATTACATCATCATTCTCATACTGGATTGAGCTTGTCTCAATTGAGATATGAGCTGCATATTTCTTGAACTGTTCTGGTAATGCACTAGAATATAAAACTGTAAGGTTAGGTTCTGGTGAAGGTCCCATGTTCTCAAGTGTATGAAGGAATCTGTAGTCAGTCTTAGTAACCATTGAACGACCATCCATTCCGATACCGCCAACTTCAAGAGTAGCCCATGTAGGATCTCCTGAGAATAACTGGTTGTATGAAGGAATTCTTGCGAACTTAACCATACGGAATTTCATTGTCATATGATCGATGATTTCCTGAGCTTCTGATTCTGTAAGAACACCATTAGCTAAATCTCTTTCAAAATAAATATCAAGGAATGTAGAAACACGTCCTACAGACATTGCTGCACCGTTCTGTGTCTTAATAGCTGCAAGGTAACCGAAGTATAACCACTGGCAGGCTTCCTTAGCATTCTTAGCTGGTAATGAAATATCATAGCCATAGCTCTTAGCCATTTCTTTCATTCCCTTTAATGCAGTAATCTGCATAGCGATTTCTTCACGAAGTCTGATTACATCATCATACATGTTACCGCATCCACAATTAGCCTTATCAGCTTCCTTCTGTGCAATAAGGTAATCAATACCATATAATGCAACTCTACGATAATCGCCTACGATACGTCCACGTCCGTATGTATCAGGAAGACCTGTTACTACGTGTGTCTTACGAGCTAATTTCATTTCATTTGTATATGCTGCGAAAACTGCATCATTATGTGTTGTCATGTAGTTCTCGAATACGTACTTAAGTTCAGGATTGATTTCATATCCGTAGCTTTCTGCTGCCTGCTCTGCCATTCTGATACCACCATATGGCATAAAAGCTCTCTTTAAAGGCTTGTCTGTCTGAAGACCTACAACCTGTTCAAGATCTTTCATTGATTCATCAATATATCCAGGTCCATATGCAGTAAGTCCTGATACAACTTCTGTTTCACAGTCAAGAACGCCACCTTTTTCACGTTCTTCTTTCTGTAATTTCTGTAATGCACCCCATAACTTATTAGTTGCGTCTGTTGGTTCAGCCAGGAATGACTCATCGCCATCATATGGCTTATAATTCTTCTGAATGAAGTCACGAACGTTAACTTCTTCTCTCCAGATACGGCCTTCAAATCCAGCCCACTGTTCCATGTCTAACATTAGTATATCCTCCTTAATAGTAGTAACTTTTATGTTCATTAGAAGTATAACATTATAAAATATCCCGTGCAATATTTATTTAAGAAAAAAGTGTATTTTAGCAAATACAATTTAATACAATTTTTGCTAATTGTTCTATTTTAAGTACAAAAATAACAGTCAATAAAAAAAACAGTCAAAAGACTGTTTTTAAAAGCTCCCTGAGTAGGGCTCGAACCTACAACAACTCGGTTAACAGCCGAGTGCTCTACCATTGAGCTATCAAGGAATATCAACTTTCACAAGGTATGATACCACATTCCGGTTAAAATATCAAGTATAAAATACCGGAAGTTCATAAGAACTTCCAGTATATTATATTCATAAATTACTTTAAGTTAGCCTTAGCTGCATCAGCAAGCTTTGTAAATGCTGCTGCATCATTAACAGCTAATTCTGCAAGCATCTTTCTGTTCATTTCGATTCCTGCTGTCTTAAGACCGAACATAAACTTGCTGTATGAAAGTCCGTTCATTCTTGCTGCAGCATTGATTCTTGCAATCCATAACTGTCTCATCTGTCTCTTCTTCTGCTTTCTGCCAGCATATGCTGATGTTAAAGCTCTCATTACAGACTGTTTTGCAATTCTATACTGTTTAGATCTGGCTCCTCTGTAACCTTTAGCCAGTTTTAAAACTCTGTTATGTTTTTTCTTAGCGTTTAATCCGCCTTTAACTCTTGCCATTATATTTTCCTCCTAAAATTAATTGAACCATCAAATTAGATGTATGGTAAAATCTTCTTCATGTTCTTTTCATTTGTTGAGTCAACAAGAGCTGCTTTTCTAAGATTTCTCTTTCTCTTTGTTGTCTTCTTTGTTAAGATGTGGCTCTTATAAGCTTTGTTTCTTTTTAATTTGCCTGAACCGGTAACTTTAAAACGCTTAGCTGCGGCTCTGCTTGTCTTCATTTTTGGCATAATAAAAATCCTCCTTAAAAATATCTGATTTGTATTTTAACGTTTCTCAGCTAAAATCATTGCCATGCTTCTGCCCTCGACTTTGGCAGGTTTCTCTATTACTGAACAGTCAGCAAGCTGCTCTGCAAAATCATCAAGAATATGCTTATTCGATGACATATGAGCTAATTCCCTTCCTCTGAATCTCAAGGTTACCTTAACCTTATCGCCCTTCTCAAGGAATTTTCTTGCAGCATTAACCTTCGTATTAAGGTCATTGCTTTCGATATTAGGTGAAAGACGTACTTCTTTGATTTCAACAGTCTTCTGTTTCTTACGTGCTTCCTTTTCCCTACGAATCTGTTCGTACTTATACTTTCCGTAATCGGCAATCTTGCATACAGGTGGCTGTGCTGTAGGAGCAATCTTAATCAAATCAAGTTCCGCTTCCTGTGCAAGCTTATATGCTTCCTTAGATGACATCACTCCTATCATCTCTCCGTTTTCGCCAATTACACGAACTTCTTTGTCTCTGATCTGTTCATTAATCATTAACTCGCTAATGGTAGTGTACCTCCAATAAAAAAGTGCGGATAGAATAATATCCGCACACAAATAACATACTTAATGTCTGATGTATATAACCCTTGACCTTAGGCTGGGGTGAGAGCGGATACTCTTCTTTATTTTTACAACTTCTACAATATATCATTCTTTCTTATGTATGTCAAGATATTTTTTTGGCTAAAATATAAACCTAAAATAAAAAATCAGGAGGCATATATGAAATATATAATTACCACGGACAGTAATTGTGATCTTCCGGAAGCCTTTTACAAAGATAATAATATTCCGGTTCTTCCAATCTGCTATTACATGGACGGAGTTATTTACGGTAAAAAAAACACTCTGCCCCTGTCAGAATTTTACCACAGAATGCGAAATGGCGAAAGTGCCAAAACCACAGCCCCAAATATAGCGGAAACAAAAGCTTTTTTTGAAGATTGTATAAAGGTATGTAAAAATATTATCCACATTGCTTTTTCTTCGGCTTTAAGCTCAACCTGCCAGAATGCAATAATTGCATCAAAAGAAATACAGGATGAATATAAGGACGTAAAAATTACCGTAATTGATTCATTGTGTTCATGCATGGGTGAAGGAATGCTTTTATATAAGGCTGTATCAAATAAAAATAACGGCATGTCCTACGATAATCTTATTGAATACCTGAACAACGTCAAAACCCATATAATACATCTTTTTACGGTTGATGATCTGCACTACCTTCATAACGGCGGACGGCTTTCAAAAAGTGCCACAGTTTTAGGAAGCATTATCAATATCAAGCCTATATTATTTGTGAATAACAAGGGTGAGTTAAAACTGACCGATAAGGTAAGAGGCAGAAAAAAATCCCTTTTATATCTTATCAGTAAAACAATATCCGATATATCTCCCCATGGGAAGGACATTGTAATGATAAGCCATTGTGACTGCGAAGAAGATGCCATGTATATATACAGCCATCTTAAAGAAAACATTGATATAAAAGAAATAATGGTAAACCAGATAGGCCCCACAATCGGTTCCCATTCCGGTCCAGGAACTCTGGCGGTATACTACGAAAGTGCCAAAAGAGAATAAAAAAATGCTGTGAAACTCCCTTTATAAGGTATTTCACAGCACATTTTTTATTTTATTATTTTAAATCCTTTGTAATATCTGAGCCATGCTTTTGCAAGAATCGCTTTTCTGGTTACGGGTCCCCATACTCTCGAATCCGATGAGTGGTTACGGTTATCGCCCATCATAAAATACTCGTTATCGCCAAGGACTATTTCCTGATAATTTTTCACATCATTGGCGTTGGGTTTTTCGTTCCACCAGTCAGAATTGTCAATACATTCTTCTTTGCCGTCTTCATTTTTAAGATATGCAACACCTTCTTTGATAACTATAGTCTCGCCGGGAAGTCCTATTACTCTCTTTATGTAAAGCTGGCCTGCGTCCTCGCCGGTTGCTTCCGGAGCTTTGAATATGACAATATCTCCTCTTTTAGGATCCGTAAAATAATATGGTATACGCAGTCCTATAAGGCGGTCACCAACATTAACCGTGCTGACCATTGATCTTGTTGGAATAACAGCGTTGATGATAACAAACTTGCAAAGTAAAAAAGCTATAAGTGCACCAATTGCAATAACCCTGACATATTCCAATACAACTTTCCATCCGGATTTTGCTTCATCTTCTTTTTTGTTCTTATGTCCGGTTATTATCTTTTCCTTTTCTTCATCCGCTTCTGCTTTTTCAAGCATTTCTTCCACTTCACTGAGTTTTGCCATTATCTTTCACCTTATATTATTTAAAATATTCTACACCTGATTCAAAAATCTTAAGATCCTGATCTCCGTAGATATTAATTGCAACAGAATCTCCGCGTCTTTCAGCATGTGCCATCTTACCGAATATTCTTCCGTCAGGACTTGTAATACCTTCAATTGAGCAATAAGAACCGTTTACGTTCCACTCCTCATCCATTGTCGGATTGCCATCAAGGTCTACATACTGTGTAGCAACCATTCCTTCCGCAAAAAGCTTATCGAGCCACTCTTTATTGGCAACAAATCTTCCTTCACCATGAGATGCAGGGCTGCAGTATGTTCCGCCAAGTGTTGCTTTAGCAAGCCATGGCGATTTATTGGAAACAACTTTTGTATATACCATCTTAGAGATATGACGTCCTATTGTATTCATTGTAAGTGTAGGTGAGTCTGCCGACTGCTCTGTAATCTTTCCGTAAGGCACAAGTCCAAGTTTAATAAGTGCCTGGAAACCATTACATATACCGAGGGCAAGTCCGTCACGTTCGTTGAGAAGTTTCTCAACAGCTTCTTTGATTCTGGCATTTCTGAATGCTGTGGCAAAGAACTTAGCTGAACCATCAGGTTCATCACCTGCGGAAAATCCGCCAGGGAACATAATAATCTGTGCTTTGTTGATTGACTTTTCAAATTCTTCTACAGACTCTCTTATGTCATCTGCTGTAAGATTTCTGAATACCTTTGTAATTACATCCGCACCGGCTCTTTCAAATGCCTTTGTGCTGTCGTATTCACAGTTAGTGCCCGGGAATACAGGAATAAATACTGTAGGCTTTGCAATTTTATTTTTACAAATATAAATCTCTTTTGCATTATATACAGGTGTATCAAGCTTTTCTCCACCCTTAACAGCAATTGTTGGGAATACCTTCTCAAGAGGCTTTTTCCATGTGTCAAGTGCTGTCTTAATGTCTATTGATACATTTCCGTATTCAAAAGCTGCCTTATCATTGACAAATCCTATCACACGGTAATCTCCTGTAAGGGCAAATACCTTATCGGCAGGTACTTCCGCAACTATACATCCGTATTTTGGTGCAAAAAGTTCTGCTGCGTCAACATCTTCGTTAATTGTTACGCCTAACATATTACCAAATGCCATTTTGCTGACTGCCGGAACAATTCCCTTGGCATTAAGTGTATATGCGCTGACGATGTTATGCTTTGCAATTGCGTCGGCAACATTTGTAAACATTTCCATAACCTGTGCATATACTGGTATATCGAATTTGTCCCTCTTAATCTCAAAAAGAACAAGTACATTACCGGCTTTTTTAAGTTCAGGAGTGATAACATCTTTTTCACTTGCGGTATCAACTGCAAATGATACAAGTGTGTTAGGTACATCAAGGTCATTAAAGGTTCCTGACATACTGTCCTTACCGCCGATTGAAGGAAGTCCGAATCCCATCTGGGCTTCAAAAGCACCGAGAAGAGCTTTCATAGGTTCACCCCAGCGTGTCTTGTCTTCTGTCATTCTTCTGAAGTATTCCTGGAATGTAAATCTTATCTTTCTGTAATCACCGCCGGCACATACAATCTTTGCCATAGATTCAACTACTGCGTATATTGCACCATGATAAGCGCTCCATGATGAAAGATATGGGTCAAATCCGTAACTCATCATTGTAACCATATCTGTCTTTCCCTTTAATACAGGAAGTTTGGCTACCATTGTCTGTACTTCCGTGAGCTGGTATTTACCGCCGTAAGGCATATATACGGAACCTGCACCGATAGAGCCGTCAAACATTTCAACAAGACCCTTCTGTGAACATACATTAAGATCTGAAAGTGTCTTAAGCCATTCTGCCTTAACATCCGTTACAGTCTTTGCGTTGAAAAGATTATCTTTTTCCGATGGCATTTCAACTACAACGTCCGTTTCCTGATGGGCACCGTTAGTATCAAGGAATGCCCTGCTTATATTTACAATGTCTTTGCCTCTCCATGTAAGCACAAGACGTTTTTCTTCTGTTACTACAGCAACTTCTACTGCTTCAAGATTTTCTTCATTGGCATATTTTAAGAAATCCTTAACATCCTTAGGATCCACAACAACTGCCATTCTTTCCTGTGATTCGGAAATAGCAAGTTCTGTTCCGTCAAGGCCTGCGTATTTCTTAGGAACTTTATCAAGGGATACCTTGAGTCCGTCTGCAAGTTCTCCGATTGCAACAGATACGCCGCCCGCACCAAAGTCATTACATTTTTTGATAAGTTTTGATACTTCAGGTCTTCTGAAAAGTCTCTGTATCTTACGTTCTGTAGGTGCGTTACCTTTCTGTACTTCAGCACCGCAGGTATCAATGGATTTTTCTGTATGTGCCTTAGAAGAACCTGTAGCTCCGCCACAGCCGTCACGTCCTGTTCTTCCACCGAGAAGAATGATGATATCTCCCGGATCAGAAGTCTCTCTTATAACATCTTTTCTTGGAGCTGCACCCATAACGGCACCGATTTCCATTCTCTTGGCTGCATAATTAGGATGATAAATTTCTTTTACATATCCTGTAGCAAGACCTATCTGGTTACCGTAAGAGCTGTAGCCATGTGCAGCTTCCCTTACAATCTTCTTCTGAGGGAGCTTGCCTGCCATAGTCTTATCAAGGGATAATGTTGGGTCTGCAGCACCTGTGACACGCATTGCCTGATATACATAAGTACGTCCTGAAAGCGGATCTCTTATAGCACCTCCAAGACATGTTGCGGCGCCACCGAAAGGTTCGATTTCAGTAGGATGATTATGTGTCTCGTTTTTAAAATTAACAAGCCATTCTTCTGTCTTTCCGTCAATTTCAACAGGAACAACTATACTGCAGGCGTTAATCTCATCAGACACTTCCATGTCATCAAGTTTGCCTTCTTTTTTAAGTTTTTTCATTGCAAGAAGAGCTATGTCCATAAGGCATACGAATTTATCGTCACGTCCTGCATACACATCTGCAAATGTATTTTTATAATCCTCAAAGGCTTTTTCAATAGGCTCTTTGTAATATCCGTCCTCAAACTTAATATTCTTAAGTTCTGTTGAGAAAGTCGTATGACGGCAGTGATCCGACCAATATGTATCAAGAACCCTGATTTCTGTCATTGAAGGGTCTCTGTGTTCTTCATTCTTAAAATAATTCTGTATATGAAGGAAATCCTTAAAAGTCATGGCAAGACCAAGTGACGAATATAAATCGTGAAGTCTGTCTTCGTCCATATCCTTAAAGCCGTCAAATACGATTACATCCGCAGGCTCCGGGAATACAGTTACAAGAGTCTCAGGCTTTTCAATGTCTGCTTCCCTTGAATCAACAGGGTTAATGCAGAAATTCTTGATTCTGTCAAGTTCATCCTCGGTAAGGCTGCCTTCGATTGCATAAATAACTGCTGTTTTGATAACAGGCTCTTCATCTTCTTTTAACAATTTGATACACTGTACGGCACTATCGGCTCTCTGGTCAAACTGTCCCGGTAAAAATTCAACACCAAAGACATGTTCATTATCATTATGGGTAAAATCTTCCTCATATACATAATCAACAGGTGGCTCTGAAAAAACAGTTACAAGTGCTTTTTCATATGTTTCTTTTGTGATATTTTCGATGTCGTACCTGATTAATACTCTGACATTGGTTACAGTATTAATGTTGAGATAGCTGCTTATTTCTTCACTAAGCTCCTTTGCCTTAACTGCAAATTCAGGCATCTTTTCAGAATAAACTCTCTTTACCTTACTCATGGTATTCTCCTTTATGTTATATATTATTCATGTAATCTTCGGATTACTTTGCAAACTACCGCATCTTCCATAACTGTAGGGCCTGTATAAGTAAAAAATACAAGACCCTCCGTAGGTGATGTTACCTGATTTATTACTTCACCTTCATACGGATCTATTATCTCGCCTATAACGCTGCCTCTGTATACAGGGTCTCCCGGACTAATCACCCGCCTGTAAAGACCGGATACCTCGGACTTAATGGACGTAAGGTCATCTTCATTAATAACCTCCGCAATATATCCGCTGTGATTGTTATATTTGATTATTCCCATTCTTGTTAAAAATCTGAGAATAGATGCAACTGCCTGTCTTGCAGAAACATCATCTATATAATCAGTGCAGGTTGTGTACAGTGAAAAAGCACTTGTACCGCTCATCTGCCAGTTATAATTAAGAGTTGCCGTATCCATAGGCTTAGGTTTTCTGATTACAACAAAAGGCAGTCCGAAAAGGTTAGCCAGACTCGGATTCTGGAAACCTGTCTCCATCATTCTTATATGTGGTACAAAATTACCGGGCATATAAAAACTTGTAAGCTGTATTCCGTAACTGAAGCCTTTTATTACTTCCATTAAATTGGCCGCTATCTGCTGTGTAGTGTCTCCGTTAATAAATCCGGGAAATTTTCTGTTAATATCCGAATCGTCTAACGGCCAGAATCTCTTGTCTATATTAGTGGCATACTGATTAATGCACGGAATAATAAGTATCTCCTTGCCATTTGCAATCTGTCCATGTTCCTCTAACTTCTTAAGTTCTTTGATAAGCTGTGAACATATATATGTCTGCTGGTATTCATTGCCTCGCATTGAACCGACAACACATGCTGCCCTGTCTCCCTGTCCAAAGGTAAAACCTGTTATTTTGAAATCTTCCCTGTAGATTCCTTCAAGAGTATACAATACTTCTCTACGCATCAAGTCCACCTCCGTCATGCTCCGCACATATTCGTGCCACAATAGCTCCTTTATATACAACAGGATGTTCCCTAAGTGTGAACAGGAAACCGTCTTTAGGTGATATTATGTCTTCAAGTATCTCTCCGGTAAGCGGGTTAACTATCTTACCTATATATGTTCCTTTACGGATATGCACACCCAGTTCTTCCACATCTTCAAGGATAAAAAGTCCCGATCTTGTGGTATGGATTGCGGATACATCACCCTTATGGGCCACAATAGGTTCCCTGATTTCATCGGTTATATCCCCTTTCCATATTCCAAGTTCTTTCATAAGTCTTAAAATACCTGTAAGCGTCTGTCTTGCATATTTTCTTGAAATTCTTGACCCTGCTCCCATCTCAACAACCAAAGAAGGAACACCAAACATATTAAGACAGTTGGCAAGTGAAGATTCAAGATATGCTGCCGATGACAATGCCCATATTATGTCGGCATTCATAAGCTTTGCATAAGGAAGCAGTTTTTCAAAAAGTTCAGGGCTTAATCTTACCTGTGGGGCTTCCTTTATAAAAATATTGGAAGAATGTACATCAACACACATATCACTTCCTATTATATCCTGAATTATATTATAAGCAATATACTCGGCCATTGCGCCGGAGTCGTTACCCGGAAACACCCTGTTCATATCAAGGTCATTCATTGGAATCCCTCTTGTTCCCGTATCAATTCCGAGCGGATTAATTGAAGGATATACATCAACTATTCCCGCAAGGTTCTGAGGTTCTGCTTTAATCTTTTCAATTAATTTATAACAAACGTACTGGCCATTAAGTTCATCGCCATGTGTACCGGTAACTATGGAAATCCTCTTTGTAGATTTATCCGTTACTGAAGGAAGAAGTCTGTTTTTCTTAATTACCAGACGTTCCTCTACCGGCATCTGCAATGATACGATTTCTTCAATCATACGCAGTTCTCCTAATTTATCATGTATTTTTACACACTTTCTGTAATATTATAAATCACATCACGCCAAAAATCCAGTATTTCTTCATTAACATTTTTAATGTTGACAATATGGTAATTTTTCCATTCTTTCGGAAACAGGCTTACATATCTGTCCCAAAGAAATCTGTCGTCAAGAAGAGCTATTACTCCCGTATCTTCGTCAGTGCGTATAACCCTTCCCGCAGCCTGAAGCACTTTATTCATACCGGGATATACATAGGCATATTCATACCCTTTGTTTTCCCTTTCGTCATAAAAGGTTTTGAGAATACTGTTTTCCGTACTGATTGACGGAAGTCCCGTACCTACAATGATACTTCCGATAAGGCTGTCCTTTTTCAAATCTATTCCTTCCGAAAACAATCCTCCAAGCACGCAAAAGCCTAAAAGAACGTCATCACCGTTATTTTCAAATTCCGCAAGAAATTCTTCCCTGTCTTTTTCGGACATATTGTTATTTTGTATAATTACACGCACTTTTTCACCGTAAAACAGTTCATATACACTTTCCATATATTTATAAGACGGGAAAAAGACGAGATAATTCCCTTTTCTGCTTCCTGTGATTCTAAGTATATATTCTTTTACCTTTGTAAATTCATCGGTATTTCTTCTTGTGTACCTGCTGGTAACATCATTTCCTATGACGAGCAGTCTTTTATTGACATCAAATGGTGAATTAACATATATTGCCGGTTCGTTTATGTCTCCTGTAAGAAGCTCTTTGTAATAATTGACGGGTAAAAGGGTTGCCGAAAAGAACACGGCATTTCTGCCGGAGTCAACACACTCCCTTATGTTATTGCCGGGATTTACGCAAAAAAGCCTGTACATAAAACCACGCTCAGTATGTTCACAATATTTTACATAATTCTCGTCCGTCTTTTCATACATGGCATTAAAGTGACACACGTTGAAAAAGAACTCCAAAAGTTCTGTCATATAGGGAAAATCCCTGTTATTTTCCATGAAATGTGTAATCTCCGTTTCAAGGCACTTAAGAGATATTGACAGTAAATTGTCATTTTCCTCAATCATATATTCCTCGTCGCATTTTCTCTTCATCTCAAGCATATATCTGTTACAGCGTTCAAGGATACCCGCAAGCTTTTTACTGTAACCTGCCACAAGCTTTTTCACGGAAAGCACATCTTCTTTATAAATCTGTGCCGAATACATGTTCCTTGCCCTGTCGACCAGATTATGGGCTTCATCCACAAGAAAAATATATTCGCCCTTGCTGCCCTCCGAAAAGAATCTTTTAAGCTTTACCTCCGGGTCAAACACATAATTGTAGTCGCATATTATCCCATCCATCCAGTAAGATAAATCAAGGCACAATTCAAAAGGACATACCGTATTTTTCTTCGCATACTCCTCTATCACATCCCTTGTAATAACGTCCAGGTTATTAATCATATCATACACAACGCCGTTAATCCTGTCATAATGTCCCTTGGCATAAGGGCAGGAAAAAGGATTGCACTCAGGAGTGTCTTCTCCATCGCAGAGACATAATTTATCTTTAGCCGTAATGGTAAGTGTCTTAAAATCAAGATTATTCCGTCTTAAAATTCCAAAGGTATCCTCTGCCGCAGTCCTGGTTATTGTCTTGGCTGTCAGATAAAATATTTTGTCCCCGTATTCCTCTCCCATTGACTTAACAGCCGGAAACACGGTGGATATGGTCTTGCCCACCCCTGTAGGTGCCTGAATATATAAATTGTGGTTATCCTTTATTGCCTTATACACGCTGACCGCAAGATTTCTCTGCCCCTCCCTGTATTCAAAGGGAAATTCAAGTTCCTTAATGGATATGTTACGGCTTTTTCTGTGATAATATACATAATTACCCCATTTGATAAGTTCACTTAAGACAGCCTCAAACCACTTTTTTAATTCTTCAAAACTCATTACCTCGGTAAAATATTTTATGGCTTCATCCGTTAAATTGACATAAGTCATCCGTAATCCGATTGTGTCAAGGTTATTTTTCAGGGCATATATATAAGCGTAACACATTGCCTGCGCCTTATGGACCTCAACCGGCTCCGACAGGTATTTCACATCCTTATATGTGCCCTTTATCTCATCCACATAAGTATATCCGTCCTTATTAAATATCCCGTCTGCCCTGCCCTCAACCGTTATGTCATAAATATCATTGTCATAAGTATACGAAAGCGATACCTCCGCATTGTAATCACCGCCCATTGACTTCTGAATCTTACGGTGTGCCCTGCTGCCGGCATCCATGGCAGTCTTATCCGTAACTCCGCTAAAACGGTTATCTATGTCACCTTTTCTGCATATAAATTCCACAAGATTTCTGACGGAAATTCTAAGTGTCCCATTCACAATATCTATCATAGGTTACTTCCTTTACATATACTCTCTGAACCTTAACGGCATATTCTGTTTCTGGAGATTAATATTGGTACGTTCTTTGATGGAAATGCTCTTTCTGAACATCTCATATAATCTTTTAAGTTCTTTTTCTTTATCGTCAGGCTGCAGACTCATAATGTATCCCGTATCCACATCCGTAATTATATATTCACCGCCCTTATTGTGAACAGCAGCCTTGCCCCTGCCCATATCGGCTATAACAAAATTCTCCTGCAGCAGCCTGTCCGTAAAAAAACTGCCAAGAAGTGTAAGCAGGTTATTAACGGGGTGGATTTTGCCAAGCAGGAAATTATCATATTGCTCAAATCTTAAAAAGCCTCTGAAATGGTCATATTCCCTGCCTGTATTGTGACACATCTTATTGACATTTGCCACATGAACGTCATGGTAATCCGAAATGCCTCTGGCACCGTTTTGAAATACTGATTTTACAAAGTAAAAAATATCCGTTCCTCTGTCGGGATTATTATTAAGTGCGGCAAGATACATCATATATTCTGCCTCGTAAGAGATTTTTCGTATTCCTTTGGCAACCCGTAAGGACTTTGACAAATCTGTAACCACCTCCGTACATTCTCCGAAAACAAACATATTGTCATTATCACATTCTATCATAACATCATCGGACCGGTAGCCCGAAAATACGGCGGTCAAAATACCCTCATAAGTTCCGTCACATCTAAATATAACCATAAAAATTCTCCTTACGGGCTCTTAATCTATATCTGTCCTGTAATAATACCGTAGCTTGTCAAATCCTTCACTTCATCAGGGAATATGTCACTGTTGGTGTCAAAAAAGCTTAACTGCCTGTATGTAATATCGTCTCCCGTAACACGTCTTACAGATGAATCAAGGATATTCCTGACAATGTAATTCTCTTCAATCCTGATATTCTTATACATCATTATGCCGTTACAGGTAATAAAATATATTGCCCTTTTAAGGACAACTCCGATTCTTTTAAGGTCGGCAAAATCAAGCCTGCTGCTCCTTCTTGCAGCAATTATCCTCTTTGCTGAATTGACACCGATTCCCGGGACTTTAAGAAGTGAATAATAATCCGCCCGGTTAATTTCAACAGGAAAATATTCCAGATGTCTCAATGCCCAGTCGCACTTAGGGTCTACAAGAACGTTAAAATCCGGTCTGGCCTCCGATAAAATATCCTGTGCCTTAAAGCCGTAAAATCTCATAAGCCAGTCAGCCTGATACAGTCGATGTTCCCTTAAAAGCGGAGGTCCGTTAAGGGCTGACGGCAGCGTACTGTCATTATTGACATTGACAAATGCCGAATAAAAGACTCTCTTAAGTCCATAGTTCTTATACAGTGCTTCCGAAACATTGATTATCTGATAATCATTCTCTCCGCTGGCTCCGATAACCATCTGGGTACTCTGCCCTGCCGGGACAAATTTTCTTCCTGAACGGTTGTATGGAACAATGTCATGTCTGTCGTTATTAATACCGTTACGGATTAATTTCATAGGGGACAGAATCGTATTCCTCGTCTTATTGGGTGCTAAGGATTTAAGTCCCTCCGTAGTAGGAAACTCAAGATTAACACTCATCCTGTCGGCATACCAGCCCGTCCGTTCCACAACTGAAGGGTCTGCTCCCGGAATCCCCTTAACATGAATATACCCTCCGAAACGGTATACCTCCCTGAGCCTTCTCACCGTCTCACATAAAAGCATCATAGTATATGTGGGATTATTGATAATTCCGGAACTTAAGAAAAGTCCCTCGATATAATTTCTCTTATAAAAATCCATGGTAAGGGTGCATATCTCATCAGGGGTAAATGTGGTCCTCACAACGTCATTACTCTTTCTGTTAATACAATACCTGCAGTCAAATACACATTCATTGGACATAAGAATCTTAAGGAGTGATATACATCTTCCGTCAGCTGAAAAGCTGTGACATATACCACTCCTTGCCGTATTGCCTATTCCCTTGCCGTTATTCTTCCTTTCCGTACCGCTTGATGTACATGCCACATCATACTTTGCCGCATCGGTAAGAATGGCAAGCTTATCCATAATATCCATTGACTCACAAATCTGCATAATTATACCTCGAACATTTGTTTGTATTAATTATAGCACATTTGTTCGATTTGTAAACAATTATTTTGAAACGGTCATTACAGGTCTTACACCTATTGATGTATTGGTAGCCAGTTCTCCGCCTGCCGATATGATTCCGTTGGAATTAACAAATACATAACTTGTATTCATGCTTCCGTTGGAACTTGTCCACCATTTTGCTCCGTTGTTTTCATCAACGAATACACCTCTGGCTATTGCATAATCAGTAGCTTTCGCCTGTCTTTTTTCAACATCCTCGTCTCTCAGCCCGTACTCACTGTATACAAGATTACTGCAGGAAAGAATTACCAGGTAATCTTCCGATTCATTACCGTTTGAGGTGCTGTAAAAATAATTCTCAGGCTTGCCTATATGTGTCTTTTTGATAAGGTTTAATTCCTCATCAGAAAATGCTTTTGAAAGATATGAGGTATTAAGCCATGTCCTTAATTCGCTCACATCCCATGAAGAATCTACAAGTTCGTTCATATAACAGTTGCCGTCAAGAACCTTATCCGTCATAAGGAGATATTCATTGTCTTTATCTATAAGAAGCATCCACGCAATTTTACCATATGTAAAATAAGCGGTTTCTCCGTTGTTATTTACTCTCGTTATTTTCTTACCGAAAACAACAGCCGTGTCATTCTCATCATATTTTGCATTTTTGATATAATCGGTCACATAACCGTCTGCAATCTTATTCTGAGGATAGCTTCCAAAATATACTTTGCCGTCTTCACTAAGTACCGGTGCAGTACTGCGTTCTTTAACTTCTCCGCTTTCTGTCTTTGTTTTAAGGTAACCTTCAAATTCCTTATCCGCATATTCAGCCATCTCATATAACGCTTCATTGTCATCACCCTCTTTAACACCTGAGTCAAAAAGATAATCAAACAGCTCACGTCTTCTGTTACTGCCCTTTGAACTTTCAGCCGTTAAATCAAGATATTCATACACATAATTTAATTTCAGTGTTACATCCTCTGTGTTATCTATAAGGTAATCCAAAACCTCCTCGGATGACTTATTAAGCTTGTAAGCTTCAAGGTATGAATTATAGGCATTTTTCTTGTCTCCTCCGGATTCATACTCTTTGGCATCATTTACATAGTCATCAAAGGTCTTGCTTACAGGCTCTTCCTTTTTATCCGTGTCTTTCTTACCCGTCACAAGCAGGACAACTATTGCTGCAACAACTATAACCAGCAAAACAGCGATTATAACCAGCTCTGTTTTTTTTCTTTTTAACTTATTATCTTCCATGCTTTCATTCCTCCGTCTGTCTTTTAAAATTTTATTGCTTTTTATACCGGCTGTCAATGTAGTTTTTAACATCCGTATATCATCATTTGCAACATCTTCCCGGTAGATGTATAATGTAGACCTGTTGACAAAGAATATGCAAAAAACATTATAAATGCCGTGATACAGAATTTGTATGAGTTAGATATGGCAGGAACCGGAGAATTTTATGACAGCTGTAATTACAGGAACATCAAGCGGTATCGGCAAATCAACCGCTTTATTACTTATAGAGAATAACATTGAGGTAATCGGTTTTTCAAGAACACCTTCTGAAATACAAAACCCGCTTTTTAAAGAATACCTGATTGATTTAACGGATCTTAAAGCCTTTGAAAAGCTTATACGGGAGATTAAAAAAGAAAAGGAAATCTCCGTCATAGTCAATAATGCGGGATGTGGCTATTACGGTCTTCATGAGGAATTAAATGCCTCGATGATTCACGAAATGGTTACCGTTAATCTGGAGGTTCCCATGCTTTTAACCTCGATTTTTCTGAGGGATTTTAAGAAAAACAAAGGACAGATTATTAATATTTCAAGTGTGACAGCAAAAGAAATCAACCCCCATGGAGCAGCATACGGAGCCACCAAAGCAGGACTTACATCTTTTGGCAGCAGCATATTTGCAGAAGCCAGAAAATATGGTGTCCGTGTAACCAATATCCACCCGGAAATGACTGATACAGACTTATACAGAAATGCTGATTTTGAAGCCGACACGGAATTCGGCTGTTCATTAACCTCGTCACTTATCGCTAAGACCATCCTTAATGTATTGAAATCACCGGAAGGTTTTTCCGTTAATGACATAACAATCAATCCACAGTATCACCGGTTAAAGAGGAAATAACATGAATTACTTTATTCACACCATAAAAGGAAACAAAACAGTTATTTATAACAAAATCACGGGCAGTAACGATACCGTATACCCTGATATACTGATAAATCACCCTTTTGCCGAAGACGAAATAGCCGACGACACACTATTTCATATTGCAGATGATGCAATCAGACAATACGGGAACGGCAAAGTAATTATTGCCAAAGTCGCAGATGACAATGACCTTGATTACCTTTTAAAAACAATGGCCTGTCTTTATCCCGGAAATGCAAAAGAATCCTCCGGATATATAGACGATTTCTGTAAAAATATTTTATTATCTGAGACAATGGCTTTAAATTTCAAAAAACTTATGCAGTATTATAAGGAAACAGGAGGCAATCCACATGACCTTTTAACACCATTTATCAAGGAATACGCTCTCCCTGTAAAGTCCAAAAAAGAAGGTAAAATAATCTATGAACTTATCAGAAACCAAATCCTTGGCTAAGCCATTTTCCCACATATATGTGGAAGATGATGCCTTCAACTACCCTTTGTCCAAAGAGATTCTTGGAAGGCTTAAAGACAGCCACATTATTAAAATAAAACATTACAAAGATATTTTTAACAGGGCAGGTCAGGATTTTCTGCTTCAAAAACAATCCAGATCACTTATTTTATCCGTAAACCGTAATGAAAAGATATATCCGGGAGCCAGAGTGTGCCAGAGTTTTGGAAACGATAACTTTTACTACACCTCCAACATAATGAATTGCGTATTTGACTGTGAATACTGTTATCTTCAAGGTATGTACCCCTCCGGTAATATTGTAATATTCGTAAATTATGACGATTATTTTTCAGAAATAGAAAAAATTCTTGCAAAACACGATATGTATATATGTATTTCCTATGATACGGATTTACTTGCAATGGAGAACTTAACAGGCTTCGTTGACAAGTGGATTAGATTTACGTTATCCCATCCGTCCCTTAAAATAGAAATACGCACTAAATCAGCCTTTGATACATCATGTTTTCCCAAATGTGACCGTGTCATATTTGCATGGACTCTGTCTCCTGAATACATCATTGAACGTTTTGAACATTTTACGCCATCCCTTGACAGCCGTATTAATGCAGTAAAAAAGGCGATTGACGGCGATTATATGGTAAGGTTATGTTTTGACCCCATGATATATGTAAAAGACTATAAGAAAATTTACAAAGATTTTTATGAATATGTATTTTCACAGATTGACGGTAATAAAATCACAGATGCCAGCCTTGGTCTGTTTAGGATATCATCTTCCTATATTAAATCAATGAAGAAAAAAAGACTTACTGAAATATCCGCCTATCCCTACACCTGCTTAGATGGCGTATGCCAGTATGAGCCAAAAAAATCCGGCGAAATGCTTGATTTCGCCGGATATGAAATTACAAAATATATTTCCCGTAAGAAACTTTTTATTGATTGACACCATCAAAATTAATGAACTGCCTGTCAATATCGATAACTCCGTAACAGTTGCCGGGCAGTTCCCTTACAAGTTCTCCAAGTTTCTTTTCCACATCTGCCGATTTATCCTTACATTCAATAGGAACAACGGCATCAAAAATAACATTCTGCCTATTAGGTCCATCAACTATCCTGAAATCATGTATTGTAATATCAGGATTATAATCCTTTATCTTCTTAACAAGGATTGATTTAAGTTTATTAACCTTTTCATCGTTAACTGCAATAGGGTCCATATGTATTATGGTCTCACAACCAAGTTCTTTTCTTATCTGCCTTTCACACCTGTCAATGACTTCATGAAGTTCATTGATATTACCATCCTCCGGCACCTCGCCGTGAAAGGATATCATTCTTCTTGCCGGACCATAATCATGTACTACAAGGTCATGAATTCCCACTATCTGGTCATAAGAATTGGCAATTTTATATATTTTGTTAACAAAATCCTGTTCCGGTGGCTGTCCTAACAATGGGTCAATCGTGTCTTTGACCGACTTAATACCCGCAAAAAGAATAAATAATGAAACAGCCATACCTACATAGCCGTCCACACTTACACCTGTAATCCTTGCAATAATTACCGAAATAAGTACCACTGATGTCGCAACACTGTCACTTAAAGAATCTGTGGCAGTTGCTTTCATCGAAGCAGAATTCAGGAGTTTCCCATAGTGCCTGTTATAAAAATTCATGTATACCTTAACCACAATGGAAACAGTCAGGACAACTATGGATAATGTCCCTGTCTCAATGTCTTTGGGATTAATAATTCTTTCAAAAGATGACTTTCCAAGCTCAAATCCCATAAGAATTATCATTATGGAAACAATAAAACCTGAAATATATTCCATTCTTCCATGTCCGTACGGATGCCCACTGTCAGGCTCTTTATAAGCAAGTCTGAAACCCATAAGGGTAACAAAGGATGAGCCTGCATCCGACAGGTTATTGAAGGCATCTGCCGTTATGGAAATTGCTCCCGTTACAATTCCGGCTATAAATTTACCGGCAAACAGGCATATATTAAGAAATATGCCTGTAATACCTGTCAATGTACCATACTTCTTTCTGACTGTGGAATCATTGTAATTAGTTCTATCCTTAATAAATAATCTGGATAAAAAACTTATCATATAAATTCTCCCTTACTGTGGCAGGATGTCAGATTCATCTTTCTCTACCATAGGTGAAATTCCGAATCTTGGATTAGGGATTCTTATAGGTACTCCGATAAGAGCACTTACCGAACGAATTTTTTCGTTGGCTGACATAAGAATAACGGACATATAATTATCCTTAATATACTTTTCAATATCATCAATAAACGTACTTACGGTAACACCTGTAATCGTCTCAATTACCATATGTATACACTGGTTAGGATCCGTTACTTCAACCTTAACTGCAACAAGTGCAGCTACCGGATTGGTTGTATTAGGCTTAATCGCAGCTTCTGATTTTACATTAAGTGCTATCTTCTCTCCCGGCTTCATAGTAAAATTGTTAGTATAAGAAAGCGATCTTATCTCTGTTGGATTAATAGTTACTGTTACGTTTTTCATTTTGTTTCCTCCAAAATCTTAATTGTGGCGTTGTTGTCATAATCTCTTATGAGATAATCAAAATAAATTACGGTATCGCCACATACCACATTGCCATTATCCCGGTATTCAACAGGGTTAATTTTAAAAATCTCTATATGTTCTGCCTTGGTAAGCTTATGTTCTCCCGAGTATCTCTTAGCCCTTAACGATTCATCTTTGTTAAAAGCAAAACATTCCGGCAGCGATTTCACATTATCTCTTAAATACATGTCAAATCTTAACATCTCGCCAAATACCATCATATCGTGTTCATTAAGATAACCCCCGGCGAAATCATAAAGCAGTTCAAATTTACCGTTTCTTGACGGAAGGCTTCCGTCACTGTATCTTCTTTCAAAACATTCCGAAAGCAATTCATACATGGCAAAGCTGTCATCAAAACTGCCAGACAGATATCTGACCGACAACACAAACATATTGCTATTATAATACATATCAAGAACTTTTTCCACCTGTTTTAACTTTAAAATATCATCATAAGAAAGATATTTTGTATAAAGCACCTCGTAAGGCGGTATATCTCTCGCAACTATACCATATTTATCTTTTTCTTCACGCATAAGTGAACCATATAAAAGTTTCAAAAAACCAAGCTGTAAATTATCGGGCTTCATATCATATATATCATTAAAAGATTTTCTGAAACTATTTATGTCCTCGTAAGGAAGTCCCGCTATTAAATCAAGGTGCATATGGATATTCCGGCATTTTCTTATCGCAGTTACGTTATTCCTTAACTTATCAAGGTTCATTACCCTGTGAATTGCTTTAATTGTGTCCTGATTAGTGGACTGCACACCTATTTCAAGCTGGATGAGTCCCGGTCTTAAGCTGTTCATAATCCTTATATCTTCGTCTTCAAGAATATCTGCCGCTATCTCAAAGTGGAACGAGGTTATCCCGTTATCGTTATCTCTTATAAACCTTAATATCTTCCTTGAATGCTCCCTGTTACAGTTAAATGTCCTGTCAACAAATTTGACAAGTGCGACCTTGTTATCAAGGAACACTTTCAAATCCGTAAGAACCAGTTCCGTATTCCTGAAGCGCAGATGTTTGTCTACGGATGAAAGGCAATAACTGCAGGAAAACGGGCAGCCTCTTGAACTTTCATAATATATAATTTTATTTTTATAATCATCTTCCTTATATCCTGCCGCATAATAAGGCATAACAGAATCACTCATATCATATACAAGCGTGCATGGATTATCGATAATTTTTCCGTCAGAAACAGTTGTTATTCCAGGAATAGAAGGAATGTCCTTTTCCCTGCCTTCCATATAGCAATCCATCAGTTCCTTAAAAACAGCTTCACCTTCGCCTTTTATTACACCGGCAACATTTTCATACCTGCCGGCATATTCTTCTGTATTATAACTGACTTCCGGGCCTCCAAGCCAGATTTTAACACCCGGAAGCACCTTATTAAGTTCAGGTAAAAGTTCTTTGACATAATTTATATTCCAGATATAACATGATATTCCGATAACATCCGGTTTTTCCAGATATATATTTTTCAGAATATCCTCAAGCTGATTATTGATTGTAAACTCCCTGATATATACTTTATCTGAATAAGCTGTGGCTGCTTTTAAGCAGTAAACTGCCAGATTGGAATGTATATATTTGGAATTAATGGCTACAAGTAAAAATTTATTCATTAATCAGAAACTCCTAAGGGTGTCGTTATCGTCAGTGTCTTTGTCAATGGACTTAATAACCACATAATAACCATTACCCGGTGAAACTTCCACAAACACCCTGTCACCTGCTTTATGGGAAAGAACAGCCTTTCCTATAGGTGATTCATTACTTATAAGTCCGTTAAGGGAATTTCCTCTTACCGTTGTTACAATCTTAAAGGTCTCCGTTTCGTCATCATCCTCAAAATAGAGCTCTACTTTATTATTAAGTCCAACTTCGTCATCTGCAGATTCGTCACTTATGACATTTGCCGTCTTAATCATTTTTTCAAGATATCTTATTCTGCTTTCATTACGGTTTTTTTCTTTTTTAGCAGCATGATATTCAAAGTTTTCGCTTAAATCGCCGTGTGCTCTCGCCTCTTTTACATGTTCAAGTAGTTCTTTTCTTAAAACAACTTTTCTGTATTCAATCTCTTCCTGCATTTTTTTGATATCATTTTCAGTCAATTCGTCAAACATATTGCACCTCCACAATTATATGTATTTTATCATATTATTTACAATTATACAAAAAAAGTTCCGGACATCAGATATCCGGAACTTCTTAGAAAGCTTGCATTACTTTCTGTTTATGGCATACGAATTTCGTCTTATAAACACATTATTTACAATGGCAGCCCTTACATGCACTGCAATCACCGCCGCAAATACCCTTACCTGCCTTCTTATCCTTGATCATACTCCTGATTACAAGAAAAACTAATGCTAAAAGAATAATACCTACTATAACTGAGCTTATTATTTTCATCATAATAAACGCCTGCCTTTCTTTCCCTTTGCATTAGTTAGTATATACTAACCAATATTAGTTGTCAATACCTAGTTAAAGCATTGGTGAAAATAATCTTAAAATCGGCAGAAAAATTATTTTTGCAAAACTCTTTTTCATACATTTTTCGAGGGTTATACGCTCACATTTTTCCTGTGTATCAAGAAAATCCTTTTTGATATCTGCTACAATATCCGTCTTATACATCCATATTGCGTTTTCAAAATGATGTGCAAGACTTCTGTAGTCAAGGTTAATTGTTCCCACAACCGCCGTTTCGTCATCGGATACAAATATTTTCGCATGCACAAAACCCGGAGTATATTCGTATATTTTCACCCCGGCTTCGATTAATTTGTCATAGTATGACTTGGTAAGAAGATTAACCAGCTTCTTATCCGCAATTCCCGGTGTTATAAGCCTTACGTCTATTCCGGATTTGGCTGCATCACATAAAGAAGTTGCCATTGTATTATCAAGAATAAGATATGGTGTCATGATATATATATACCTGTTGGCTCTGTTAATCATATTAAGATATACGCTTTTCCCAACTGTTTCGTTGTCTATTGGGAAATCGGTGTAAGGAATGACATATCCATTATCTGCTTTCACCTCAATATCAGGCAGATACTTTCTATAGTCTTCGTCACATTTATTAATGCCGTCCCAGAAAGCGAGGAACATATTGGTGAGGCTCCATACTGCATCGCCTTTAATCATTATTGCGGTATCTTTCCAATGTCCATATACAGTTTTTACATTGATATATTCATCAGCAAGATTGACACCCCCGGTAAAACCGACACTGCCGTCAATTACACATATTTTTCTGTGATCCCTGTTATTGTATCTGTTGTCAAGTATGCTTCTGAAAGTATTAAATTCAAAACATCTTATACCGGCTTTTCTTAAATCTCTCACAATATCCACAGGTGCTTTGGCAATGCTTCCGAGACTGTCATACATAAATCTTACGTCCACTCCTCTTGACGCTTTCTCCTTAAGAATATCAAGAATACTGTTTAGCATAAGTCCGTCTTCTATTATAAAATATTCCATAAAGATGAACTTTTCTGCCTTATTAAGCTCACTAAGCATCACAGGAAACATATCATCACCAAGCGGAAAATATGTTGTCTCGGTATTGTTATATGCGGGTGCAATGGCATAGTCAAGAAGATACTTTGCCTGGGGATATATTAAAGGTGCTTCTTTTTCAAGGCTGTCGTTAGCGGACGGGCGCAATGCCAATGCCTCTTTGCATTTATTATTAATATCCACAAATGTCATTATATCTTTTTTGCTGAAATGAAGGCGTCCGTATATGATATATAGTACTCCGCCAAATACAGGCAGTGCTAAAAGCAGCACAATCCATGGGATTTTGTATACGGGATTTATGTCCGATTTAAGGATATAAAGAACCACAAATACCGACACCAGACGGAACACGCCGTTAAAATGCACTATATAATGTTTCAGAAAAACATAGGGAATAACAATAACTGCTGCCTGGGTAATTACTGCCAGTGCCAGAAAAAGTATTCTTAATTTTTTAGGTGAAAACAGTCTCTTCAAATAGAATCATCTCCGTTAATTATGTTGTTAATTTTATCTAATCTTGCATAAAACTCTTCGTAAAAGTCTTTCTCTACCGGAAGTTCCCAATAGAATATTTTTAATACAACTATCACCGCATTTTTCTTCATGGACTCATCTTTGCTTATTATTTTGTCCATATCCTTAAGAAAATAGTGCCAGTCATTAACAAATTTCTCGTATTTTTCAAAATCTTTTATCCCAATCCACTTGTCAATTTTAACTTTGGTCTTGTTATTCCGGCATTCTTTAGTCTGTAAAAAATAACTGAAAGTGCCGTTTTCATATATTCTTCCAAGAGGAAACATCCGGCAGAATCCGGGTCTTGACTCATGTATGCTGCATCTTCCGTTATCATCAAGAAGTGTGCAATGCTCATCCTCTCCCGTAAGCAGGAGATTTGGAAGAATGAGATTATCTGTAACCGAAAGCTCAATAACCGAATTAATAAGCTCATCAAAATTTCTTTTAAGGCACTTTTTTAACATATAAATGTCATAGGGGTCAAGAACAATGGATTTACCCATGCCCGTACAGCATTTGTGGCAGCCGTTACAGTCATTGCAGCCAAGTCTTGCCATATCCTTACCGGAATATCTTTTTCCATCTGTCTCTTCATCAAAATCAATATATCTGTTCATTAATCCTCTTCCATTGCATAAACTTTAGCACATCTTACGGCTCTTTTCCAGCCTTTCAAAAGCTCTTTACGTCTGTCCTCTGGCATATCCGGCATAAAAGATTTGCCAAGCACCCAGTTCTCCCTGATTTCAGTACCGGATTTCCAGTAACCGGTTGCAAGTCCCGCAAGATAAGCAGCTCCGAGAGCCGTTGTCTCAATGATGCGGGGTCTTTTAACCTCTGTATTAAGTATATCTGACTGGAACTGCATAAGAAAATCATTGGCACTTGCGCCACCGTCAACTTTCAGGGATTTAAGATGTATCCCCGAATCCTCCTCCATGGCGGTTATTACATCACATACCTGATAATCTATAGCTTCAAGGGCTGCTCTTATAAAATGCTCCTTTGTACAGCCTCTTGTTATTCCCACAACCGTACCTCTCGCATAAGGATTCCAGTAAGGCGCTCCCAGTCCTGTAAAAGCAGGAACAATATATACGCCGTCAGTGCTTTCAACGGTTCTGGTGTATTCCTCAGACTGGGCGGCATTTCTTAACATTCTCATACTGTCACGAAGCCACTGTATCTCCGCTCCTGCTATAAAAACACTGCCTTCAAGGGCATACTGCACCTTATCCGTTGATGCCGCAATGGTTGTAATAAGTCCGTGTTCTGATTTAATCGCATTACTGCCCGTATTCATAAGCAGGAAACAGCCTGTACCATAGGTATTTTTTGCTTCGCCTTCTTCAAAACAGCATTGTCCGAAAAGGGCAGCCTGCTGGTCACCGGCGACTCCGGAAATACATATTTTTCCGCCTAAAACCGTAGAATCCGTATATCCGTAAACGGCACTGGAAGGTAAAACCTTTGGAAGCATGGCTGACGGAATATCAAAATATTCCAAAAGCTCCTTACTCCATTCAAGCTTGTGAATATCAAAAATCATGGTTCGTGACGCATTGGTATAATCAGTTGCGTGTACCTTACCCTTTGTAAGATTCCATATAAGCCATGTATCAACTGTGCCGAAAAGTAACCTGCCGTCTTTTGCAGCTTCTCTTGCACCACGGACATTATCAAGTATCCATTTTATTTTGGTGGCACTAAAATATGCGTCAGGAATAAGCCCTGTTATGTCCGTTATTTTATCTGCCATTCCGTCTTTTCTGATAATATCAATCATAGGTGCCGTTCTTCTGCACTGCCATACGATTGCCGGATATACAGGTCTGCCTGTTTCCTTGTCCCACACAATGGTTGTCTCACGCTGGTTGGTTATTCCTATGCCTGATATATTTTCATAGGTAAGACCTGCTTTAACCATGGCTTCCATTGCCACACTAAGCTCGGAGGACCATATTTCCATTGGGTCATGCTCTATATAGCCGGGCTTTGGATATATCTGGTTAAACTCTTTCTGGGCAACGGATATGATATTCCCATATTTATCAAAAATAATGCATCTGCTGCTTGTTGTCCCTTGGTCAAGTGCCATTATATACTTAGTCAAATTCTGCGTTTTTGTCATCTTCCTCTATTCTTTCCCTTATCTGCTGCATTCTTCTGTCAAGCTGGCTGATTAAGTCTGCACAAAAATACAATTCTTCCGATATGTTTTCGGCATTCTTAATGTTCTTTTTGTATTTCAACTTATGTTCAAGGCTTGCCCAGAAATCCATTGCTATGGTTCTGAACTGAACCTCAACTCTCATGGGTTTTTTCTCCGTTGTAAGAAAAATAGGTACTTCAATAATAAGATGATAGCTTCTGTACCCACTCTTCTTAGGGTTGGTTATATAGTCTTTCTTTTCAATCAGGGTAATATCATCCTGTGCAAGAAGGCAGTCTACCAGTTTATAAATATCATCCGGAAATGAACATATAACCCTTATGCCTGCAACATCATTAAGGTTGGCTTCGATACTGTCAACCGTAAGAGGATAATTATTCCTCTTTAATTTGTCGATAATGCTCTTCGGACTCTTAATCCTGCATTTAATGGATTCAAAAGGATTTCGGCTTGTCTGATAAGACAGCTCGGTATTAAGTACATCAAGTTTTGTCTTAACCTCCAGCATGGCACACTGATACTGCATCATAAGATGACCGTATTTTGCCAGTTCATTATTCTGAAACGCATTCTCCACAACTTCAAGATACTGTTTATTACTTCCCGTAAGCTCTATGTATTGTTTATTACTGTCCATAAGATTCCTTCTTTCCTGTTTTTTTCATAGCAATTCCGCAGATTAGCACAGCAAGTACAATTCCTATACTGTCAATAAGCACATCCAAAGGTCTTCCACTTCTCCCGCCTACAAAAGTCTGGTGTAATTCATCGCTGCATGCATATATTACCGCTATTACAAACATAAAAATAAGTGTATTTTTTGTACCTGTACCAATACCTTTACGCAGACCTAAAAATAAGGTCAGCGTAAGTATAAAATATTCTGTAACGTGTGCCAGTTTCCGTATTAAAAATTCGGACATTCCCAAAAATCCCGTAAATATACCGCTTAAAGAGGAAGATTCCTCTCCTGTATCCGTTGACAGCCTGAAAATGACTGCCATCATTACAAGAGAAGGAACCCACCATAAAATTTTTTTCAGCATAATTTTTCAATTTTGGCTTTCATTGCATCTTCTCCGATTATATGGATGATTGTCCATAAGTCAGGGGTATTGGCTCTGCCCGTAACCGCAATTCGTACAACTTCCGCAATATCGGAAATACTTCCTTTGTAGTTCTCCGGATTAGCCTTATATGCTTTCATATCAGATGCAAAAGAAAGATTATCCGCTACTTTTTTTAATTTATCAAACCATGCGGAATTATCATCATTATGATCATAGCCTGCAAGGTACTCTTTAAGGATTTCCTTAACTGTATCTTTGTCAAACTTAAATTCTTCTGCATCATTATTTTCTTCAAAGAAATATCCTATAAGTTCAAAAATCTGCTTTGCGTATATGAAGTCTTTTCTTCTTCTCTTCATTCCGATACCCATATAGAGTCTTAAAATTGCAAGCATCTTTTCTCTATCGGCAAACCATACTTTTGCCTTTTCAGGTTCATTTCCGACTGCCCAGTCATAAAGGAAATCATACATTTCTTCTTCGGAAAGTTTTGCAAGTTCGTTTTTACAGATATTATGAAGTTTGTCCTTGTCAAAAAGTGCTCCTGACTGGCTCATCTTCTCAACGCTGAACGGAAATTCTTTAATATCCTTATCAGGGAATTTCTCGTACCACTCCTCAAAATTAGAATTAAGGAGTGTAAGAAGGTATACCTTCATCGCCATTGGATGATAACCGTCTTTACGATAGTAATCAAGGGAAAGTTCAGGGTCTTTTCTCTTTGAAAGTTTTCTTTTTCCGCCTGTCTCTTCATCAAATTTCATAAGATGGGCTGTGTGTCCGTAAGAAGGCATCTTGAATCCGAGAACATGGAAAAGTTCATAATGTGTAGGTACGGAAGCCAACCATTCACCACCTCTTATTACCATTGTTGTTCTCATAAGATGATCATCTATGGCGTGGGCAAAATGGTATGTAGGAACACCGTCCCTCTTAAGAAGTACAATATCATGGATATTTTCGGGAAGCTTAATTTCTCCCATTATTCTGTCGTGGAACACGATTTCCTTGTCAGGACTTCCTGCTGAGCGGAGTCTTAATACATAAGTAAGTCCCGCTTTAAGTTTTGCTTCTATATCTTCAAGTGTAAGGTTGCGGCATACGGCATATTTACCGTAGTAGCCGGTCATTGCCTTATCTTCTTCCTGTTCTTTTCTTACTTCTTCAAGTTCTTCTTCTGTGCAGAAACATGGATATGCAAGTCCTCTCTTTACAAGGTCCTTTGCATAGGCGTGATAAATCTCTACTCTCTGTCTCTGGAAATAAGGTCCGTATACATTCTGTGGATCAGCATCAGTAAATCCTGCACCCTCGTCAAATTCAATATCAAAATATCTTAGTACATTGATAATTGTCTCAACGGCTCCGTCAACTTTACGTTTCTCGTCAGTATCTTCTATTCTTAAGTAAAATACACCGCCGTTTCTGTGGGCAATTCTTTCATCAGCAAGGGCACTGTAAAGGTTGCCAAGATGTATAAATCCTGTAGGGCTTGGCGCCATTCTTGTAACCTCTGCCCCCTTAGGAAGATCTCTTTCAGGGAATTTCTTTTCATAATAATCCGGACCGTTTACCACATCCGGGAATAAGAGTTCTGCTAATTTATTGTAATCCATAATTTCCTCCGATATCGTTTTAAATAACTTACATTATTTTATCATATTTTCTTACTTATTCAAGGAGTTTATATAATTCTCCATACACTGTTTTGAAAAAAGCTCTACCTCTTTTTCAAACTCCCTTGATGACACAAGTGTACACCCTGCACCTCTTATTATAACCTGCTCAAGGCCGTCAGAGGTTACAACTCTTATATCATACCTGGTTCCGTTATTGTGGGCAAAACGCTCTATATACCTGTCCGCAGTCTCTGCCTCTTTGGTGTAGACAATATGGATATTATGATAATCCGAATATTCGGTATCATGCCCCGCTATTTTGTATGCGTCAAAAACTGCAATGAGATTAACTCCCGTTATCCCTTGGTAATTACAGAGAATATCCAGAAGTTTTAGCCTTGCCCCGTCAAGATTAACCTTTGCAAGCTCACTAAGTTCCTTCCACGCAAAAATAACATTATATCCGTCCACAAGCAGATATTTTTCCCTTTTTTCACTGTTTTTATAAGTTCTTACAACAGGGGAAATATTCTGTTTTTTCCTGTTCCACTGATTGCCATTTGATTTTTCATTGGCATGGCTTGCATTTCTTATTATATCGTCTATCTCCTCTGTTCCCAGGGATAAATCAAGACTGTCCCGCAAGGTGATTTCAGGCTGTACATAAACCTCATCTTTGCTGCCTTTTAAAACGGATGGCATATGCATTTTATTTCTGACCTCGTTCCATGGCACAATGTATCCTGCACCGTTGGCACAAAATACGGAATCCGGTGTATTTCTCAAATCTTTCTCAGGCATATATCCGCTTTTTTCAACCACCTCATCCTGATTATGGCATTTTTCATAACCATGAAAACGTAGCGTTATTCTGCCTTTTCCTCCGGTATAGGAAGTGAGTTCCGTCTGATATGAACCTATAAGTGCAACCGGTGCATAACCTGTAAGCACTGCCCTGCCATTTTCAATTAATGGAGGATTAATTACCCCCGACATTTTTTCCATATCCATCATTGCATGCCCCACGGCATTCTCCGGAATATCCATGACAAAATCATAAAATGGTTCAAGAAGCATACTGTCAGCATACATAAGTCCGTTTCTTACCGCCCTGTATGTTGCCTGCCTGAAATCGCCGCCCTCAGTATGCTTTATATGAGCTTTTCCGGAAACCAGCGTTATTTTCATATCTGTAACAGGTGCACCGGTAAGAACACCACGATGAATCTTCTCTTCAAGATGGGTAAGCACGAGCCTCTGCCAGTTCTTTGCAAGTATCTCTTCGCTGCAATCGGTCTCAAATACAAGTCCCATTCCTCTTTCAAGAGGTTCCAGAAGAAGGTGCACCTCCGCATAATGTCTTAGCGGCTCAAAATGTCCCACACCCTCTACACTATTGCATATTGTCTCTTTATACAGTATCTTTCCTGTTCCAAATGACACATTTATGCCTGTACGTTCTTCAATAAGGTGCTTTATTACCTCTATCTGCACCTGTCCCATAAGTTCAATGTTGATTTCTTTAACTTCCTCGTCATAACTGACATTCAGTTCCGGGATTTCCTCGGTAAGTTCTTTTAATTTAAAAAGCATGGTCTGTATTGAAACCGCAGGAGGAAAAATAACTTTATACCTGAGTACAGGAGTAAGGACCGGTAACAGTTCTTCACCATTTCCCATAACAAGTCCTGCCCTGGTATCATTTAGTCCCGTTACCGCACATATACAGCCCGCTTCCACTTCATCTTTGGTCTCAAAAGACGTTCCGTTATATACACGGATCTGGTTTACTTTGCCATAATCCGGGATGCTTGTCCTGACTTTAAGGCTTCCACCCGTAATTTTCATATGGGTCAGCCTGTTTCCGTCACCGTCACGGGATATTTTGTATACAGTGGCAGAAAATTCTTCTTTATAATCTTTTGCAACGGAAAAAACATCAATTCCGTCCATAAGTTCCCTTACGCCCTCGTTTCTTAGTGCCGAGCCGAAATATACGGGAAAAAGTTCTCTTTTTGCTATTGCATCCCCTATTTCTTCATCGGTTATCTTTTCGCCTTCAAAATATTTACTTATAAAGCTTTCCTTCACGGATGCTATTTCCTCATCATCTGCTGTTGTGAAATCAACGGCATTGCGTGACAGTTTTTCTTTTATGTCCTTTAATATATCCTCTTTAACTATTCCCTGTCTGTCTGTTTTATTGACAAATATAAATACAGGAATTCCGTATCTTTCCAGTAATTTCCATAAAGTAACCGTATAAGCAGTTACTTTATCCGGTGCCGATATAATTAAAACGGCATAATCAAGTACCTGTAATGTTCTTTCCATTTCTGCCGAAAAATCCGTATGTCCGGGAGTGTCTAACAGGGTAACTTTTGTATTGCCTGCCGTAAAGCTTCCCTGTTTTGAAAAAATAGTAATTCCACGCTCTCTTTCCAGATTTTCCGTATCAAAAAAAGTGTCTCTTTTATCTACTCGTCCAAGTTTTCTTATACTGCCGCCAAAATACAGAAAATTCTCCGACAAAGTCGTCTTTCCCGCATCTACATGGGCGACAATCCCTAATACTGTTTCCTTCAATTTAGATTTCTCCTCGCTTAGCGGACCGCCCATCTTAATTTCGTGGACCTGGCCCTTCCGTTTCTGGCACATTCTGCTGCTGACGGTCTTATAACATCTGATATTTCCGATAAAACGCCGTCTCTTTTGTACATTTTAAAATACTGCTTAACAAGACGGTCTTCTCCTGAGTGAAATGTAAGGATTGCTATTCTTCCGCCCTCTTTCATAACATCCGGCAGTTTTTGTAAAAATTCTTCCAGCACTTCAAATTCACTGTTTACGTCTATCCTCAGTGCCTGAAAAGTTCTCTGGCTGGATTTTTTAACCGCATCTTTACGTTCTTTTTCAGGTATAAAAGAAAGTGCCTTTTCTATTGCCTTATATAAATCTGTGGTGGTATTTATCTCTTTTTTCTTTCTGAATTCGTTAAACACCTCGGTTGCAATTTCTTTTGCATAAGGCTCATCGGAATTTTCTATTAACATACCCGTAAATTCGTCTTTTGTAAGTTTCTTTAATCTTTCCGAAGCCGGTTCTCCCTTTGACGGGTCAAGGCGTAAATCAAGCGGGCCTTCGTTTTTGTATGAAAAACCTCTCTCCGGGTTATCAATCTGCATGGAAGATACTCCAAGGTCTGCCATCAGGAAATCAAATTTACCGGCTGTCCTACTGACTTCGTCTATATTTTTGAAATTGGTCCTTACAACCGTAAAAACATCCTCCGAAAAGCCTTTATCCCTTAATCTCTTTTCTGTCCTGACTATTTCTATAGGGTCTATGTCAAGGGAATATAAATGACCGCTGCCATTTAATTTTTCAAGAATCTTACCTGAATGTCCACCATATCCCAATGTGGCATCAAGCCCCACATCTCCCGGTTGTACCTTTAATACATCAAGAATCTCCTCCACCATTATAGGAATGTGCATTCCTGCAGGTGTACTGCCCTTGCTTATGACTTTTTCTATTGTATCGCCGTATTTTTCAGGATTGAGTTCTTTATATTTCTCACTGAATTTTCTCGGATGAGTACCTTTATAGCGTACTCTTCTCTTATGAATCTGTTCTTCGCCCATCTTTTCAACCTTTTTATGTTAATGATATTTAATTATATAGTAAAACATTTGATAAATCTACTTTTTCATGTTAAAATAGTGTTATTATTTTGTGAGGTACAATGTAATGATCATTAACGAATCAGCTGAAAATTATTTAGAGACAATCCTTATACTCAGTAACAAATTACCTGTAGTACGTTCAGTAGATGTTGCTAATGAACTTGATTTTAAGAAATCAAGCGTAAGTATTGCAATGAAGAATCTTAAGTCCAACGGACACATAACGGTTACTGATGCGGGCTTTATATATCTGACTGAATCAGGCAGGGAAATCGCCGAGAAAGTCTATGAAAGACATCGTTTTATCTCATCATGGCTTATTTCCCTTGGTGTTCCGGAGGATATCGCCACAGAAGATGCCTGTAAGATGGAACATATTATAAGCAACGAAAGCTACGCTGCCATTAAGGATTACATCAAGGCTAATACTAAAGAGAATAATTAAGAAAACGGTACATATCATAATGATATGTACCGTTTTTTATAAATTGCATATTTTATTTTATCCCAGTGCCACATCAAGCACCATCATCAATGTAAAACCAACCGCAAAGAAGATTGTTCCCATATTGGAGTGATCACTGCCCTCTGTCATCTCTGGAATCAGTTCCTCCACAACCACATATAACATGGCACCTGCTGCAAATGAAAGCAGATACGGAAGCACAGGTATCAGAACTCCTGCCGCCAATACTGTGATTACTGCCGCAACAGGTTCTACAACTCCCGATAATGTACCCATAACAAAGGCCTTTTTCTTGCTCATGCCTTCTGATTTAAGCGGCATGGATACGATTGCGCCTTCCGGGAAATTCTGGATTGCGATACCTATGGATAACGCCAGTGCACCAAGCATATTGATGGAGCCGTTGTTCCTTAACCATCCGGCACATACCACACCTACTGCCATGCCCTCTGGAATATTGTGCAAGGTAACGGCAAGGACAAGCTTTGTTGTTTTTTTTAAAGTTGTGGAAGGTCCCTCATCCGTACTGTCAATATGTGTATGGGGAACCACCTTATCTAACAAAAGCAAAAATAATGTGCCAATCCAGAAGCCTGCAAATGCAGGTATAAAGGATAACTTTCCCATTTTTTCTGACTGTTCTATGGCCGGAATCAAAAGACTCCATATAGATGCCGCTACCATTACCCCTGCGGCAAAGCCTGCAAGAATTTTTCTTGTATTTACTTTCAGTTCATTACGCATTATGAAAACACATGCCGAACCGAGAGTCGTTCCTAAAAAAGGCAGCAGAATTGTTATAATAAGGTTTTTGTTCATAAAATCATTCTCCTTCACTGCATGGAATAGATAATATACTTCTTATATTTCTGTTGTCAAGTAATTGAAGCCCTTTCAAGCCCTCATATATTACTTTATTCCAATCAGTGCCGGAAAGTTCCAGTTTTGAATCGTCATCAAATTCGATAAGACAGCCCTGTGCTGCTTTACAGGTCTCGCTGCAGGCTATCCTGTACATATTCTTTCTGTTAATAAAGCCCATGTTTTCAAGCATATTTACCATTCTGTAAACAGTGGCAAAACCTATGTTTTTATCTTTTTTCTGGGCTTTATAATAAATTTCTTTAATACAGCTGCAGCTGTTTTCAAGGATTATGTCTAACAACATTTCTCTCTGTTTTGTTATTCTGAAACCATTTTTCTTTAATTCGTCTATTAAATACTTTTTTTCCATATATTCCGGTAATTAATCTAATTTAACATTTGCATTTAAGTGATTGCTTTCTTTGTATGGTCTTACTAAGAGATATACAAAGCCAATTACAATAAGGATTGCGATTGCTGTGGCAACTGTAAATCCAAGGCCTGTGAATAATCCGCCGATATTATATACAACAAATGATACAAGGTATGCAAATACACACTGGTAAGCCACTGTTATCCAGAACCATTTTGCACTGTTCATCTCTCTCTTGATTGCACCGAGAGCGGCGAAACATGGTGCACAGAAAAGGTTAAATAACATGAATGAAATTCCGGCAAGTTTTGTTAAACTGATGAAGTCAAGGACACCAAATACGCCGACAACTTCTTCCTTTGCAACAAGACCCATGATTGTGGCAATTGTTGCACTTGCGTTACCAAATCCAAGTGGAGCAAATATCCACTTAATACCATTTCCGATATGTCCTAATATACTGTCTGCAAGTTCTATATCAGGGTGGAAACCAAATCCGTTATCCCATCCGAATACTGAGCCTGCCCAGATTACGATTGATGAAAGAAGGATAATTGTTCCCGCTTTCTTAATAAATGATGATCCTCTTTCCCACATGCTTCTTAATACATTACCTACAGTTGGAAGATGATATGCAGGAAGTTCCATTACGAATGGTGCCGGGTCTCCGGCAAAAATCTTTGTTTTCTTAAGAATAATACCTGAGCAGATAATTGCTGCCACACCTGCAAAATATGCAAGAGGTGCTATCCACCATGCACCACGGAATAATGCTGTACCTATCATTGCAATAATTGGCATCTTAGCACCACATGGTATAAATGTTGTTGTCATGATTGTCATCTTACGGTCTCTGTCGCTTTCGATTGTTCTTGAAGCCATAATACCCGGAACACCACAACCTGAACCGATTAACATTGGAATGAAAGATTTTCCTGAAAGACCGAACTTACGGAAAATTCTATCCATAATGAAAGCTACTCTCGCCATATAACCACATGCTTCAAGGAATGCAAGGAATATGAACAATACAAGCATCTGAGGCACGAAACCAAGTACCGCACCTACACCGGCGATAATACCGTCAAGTATAAGGCTCTGTAACCAGTCTACACAATGAATTGCGTTAAGTCCTTTTTCTACAAGAACAGGTATACCAGGTACCCAGACTCCGTAATCTGCAGGGTCAGGGCTTTCAAATTCGCCTTCCTCGTCAAGAGGTAACATACCGGCTATTGAGTATCCGGCTTCATCAAGGGAATCGGCATACGAACCGTAATTTTCTGAAAAAGCATCAAAGTCTGCATCTTCAAATGAATCTAATAAATCACCTGCGCCGATAACATCAGCATCTGCTGCTTTTTCAAGAACTGCCTTAACATCATCATTACTGAAAATGTTCTCTTCAGCCCAGTCATCTGTTGCTTCACTGTACTTTGATGAACCTATTCCGAATAAGTGCCATCCGTCTCCGAATACACCGTCATTAGCCCAGTCCGTAGCCCATGAACCGACTGTACTCATTGAAACAAAATATACAAGGAACATAATTGCTGCAAATATTGGAAGTGCCGCAAATCTGTTGGTTACAACTCTGTCGATTTTATCTGATACCGAAAGTTTCTTCTTGGCTGCTTTTTTGATACAATCTCCGATTATTGAAGAAATATATGTATATCTTTCATTTACAATAATACTTTCAACATCATCATCCTTCATATCCTCTAATTTCTTGATTTCTGCGGATACATCCGGAACATCCTTCATCATTTCTGCAATCTTATCATCTTTTTCCAGAAGCTTGATTGCGAAGAAACGTTTCTGTGAATCGTCAACACCTGTTACCTTATCCATTACTTCTTCAATAACGGATTCAACATCATCTGCGAAGGAATGAACAACCTGACTGATTTCTTTCTTTTTTGCAACTTTAACTGCCTGCTCTGCTGCTTCTTTGATTCCACGTCCCTTAAGAGCAGAAATCTTAACAACTGTACATCCAAGCTTTTCACTTAACTTATCAGTGTCCACCGTATCTCCTGTTTTCTCTAAAATGTCAATCATATTGACAGCCATTACAACAGGTATTCCAAGTTCCATTATCTGAGTTGAAAGATAAAGATTTCTTTCAAGGTTGGTACCGTCGACGATATTAAGTATCGCATCCGGTCTTTCATTAATAAGGTATGTTCTTGCTACGACCTCTTCAAGTGTGTAAGGTGATAAAGAATATATACCCGGAAGGTCCATGATTGTTACTTCTTTATCAAATTTTAACTTACCTTCCTTTTTTTCAACTGTAACGCCGGGCCAGTTACCGACGAACTGGTTGGAACCGGTGAGTGCATTAAATAATGTTGTTTTACCGCAGTTTGGATTACCTGCGAGTGCAATTTTTAATGACATAATCTTCTCCTTTTTCTGATATATATATTAATTTGTTTTGACTATCGTAAGTTAGTCCGGTATAACTCTTATGTAAAAAAAATTATTCTACCTCTATCATTGCGGCATCAGCTTTTCTTACCGACAATTCATAACCTCTTACGGTAACTTCGATAGGGTCACCGAGTGGTGCAACTTTTCTTATGTTAATCTCGACACCTTTAGTAATTCCCATATCCATGATTCTTCTCTTGACAGGACCATCCCCGGTAAGCCTCTTAACTTTCACGGTCTGTCCTATTGCAGCTTCTCTTAATGTCATCTTGAACTTACTCCTTTATACCATTATTTTATTGGCCATATCATTACCAATTGCGATTCTTGAATCCTTAACATTAACAATAAGATTACCTCCAAGTTTGGAAATAACAGTTACACTAACACCAGGTACAAAACCAAGATTCTCTAAAAATCTTCTTGTCTCTTCCTTTCCACCAACTCTTGCTACAGTGCCTGTTGCACCTTCATTAATCATTGACAGCGGCATCATAAAGTTCCTCCTTCGCGCATGATAATTTTTCTCTTTTCGTTGGTTAGTATATACTAACGTATATTAGATGTCAAGAATTTTTATTAGTGTTTTCAAATTATTTTAAGGCATAACAAACCCCAGCCCAAAAGACGGTTTGGCCATATTTTCTGCCCGTTATTCTGTATGGAATCTTTAATGAGTTTTGCCTTTAAACGTTCTCCATACATAAAGAAATCATTCCCTTTTACAATCCCCCATTCCATAAGTATTGCTGCTGCCCCGGTCACAAAAGGTGCCGCAACCGACGTACCGCTTGCAAGCCTGTAGCCGCCTCCGGGGTATGGTGCTGATATATCCACGCCCGGAGCCGATATATCAGGCTTTACGGTTACAAGATTTTTAGTATTACCCCTGCCAGAAAACGGAGCATAGGAAAAAGTTCTTCCGTTATATGCACCCACTGTTATTACCCTGTAAGACGTGGATGGAATTGTAAGTGTGGTTTCAGGAACCGCATTTGTAAATCCGGTCTGCCCGGTAAGCATCGTTCTTCCTGAAATCCACAAATCTATATTTCCGTCTTTAATACTGTCCGGATAAAACATTATCTGCCAGATTCCGCTTTTTACGTATACATTATCCGGAATAATCTGTATAAGTATCTCGCTGTTATAACTGTATGGTGTGGCGGTTCCCACATATACATATATAAATTCATCAGAGCTCTTAAATTCGTATATACCCTCACCTTTTGGCACAGCATACCTTTCTCCGGAAGGGTTTTCTATTTCTATGTAAAAATCATCCCAGTACCTTTTCCATATCTGTATGGCAATGGACTCCTCGTAATTTCCTACAATGAATTCGCACATTTCGCTTCGGTCATTAAGTTTCACCACCGTATGTATACGCTTATCAGCTTCATTGCCTGCTCCGACAATCACATTATTTTTCCAGATTTCCGTAACATAATCTATATATGTTTCAAACAGTGATGTTCCGTCATGGGCACCGTAGTTGTTTCCTATGCTTATATTTATGGCTATCGGGCGGTTATTTTCCATTGCAAATTTTAATGCAAAATCCACACCCTCCATAAGCCTTGCCGTGCTGAAAAAATTATCTTCGCCAAGTTTTACAACTATTATATCCGACTTATATGCCACACCGTTATTTCCTGCCGCAACACCTGCCACACTTGTTCCATGTCCCGATTTGTCCATAATCAAATACCTGTTGTTTTCCGCAATGGCATTGTCAATATCTTCCCTTGAATAGACTCTGCCTGTAACTTCATCGTAAATAACGGCAATCCTTGTTTTACCATCCACTATAAAATCAGGATGAAAATAGTCAATACCGCTGTCGATTACCGCAACATATACGCCCTCTCCTCCGTTCCCGCTTTTGTTTACATCAGGCTCCATGCAGGAAATTATTTTTGAATATAGCAGTTCATACTGAAGGCTTCTGGGTTTTTCAATAAAAAGAACTCCATCGGTTTCTGCCAGCCTGTCAATATTTTCTCTTGGAATTCTGACAAGCCCGTATCCACCTAAGAGCTCTTTTATGCTTCCGTTTAATTCAGTAACTTCTGTAACAATATTATGACTGTATCTCACAATCAGTTCCCATACTCCGTCACTGTAACCTACATTAAGGTCATCGGTTTTAATCCGTTCCTTTTCAGGTACATCAAGTGCCAGTAATAGTTCTGAATCAATTTTACCTTCCATATCATATCCTTTGAATGTTTTTATTATGTATATGAAGGAAATTAAATTAATATTTCTTTTTTAAGGCAGGTTGAATAAATATAACAGCCGCCCGTTTCTTTTCCCGTAACTCTTGATATGGTATCCGCATACAATTCTAACTGCTTATGGTATCTTTCGACCAATGCCTTTTCACCTGCCTTGCCCTGCTCTACCCTGTCCGTTTTGTAATCGACAATATATACTTTATCGTTTTCAAAAAAGAAAGCGTCAACTATTCCCTGAACAAGAATCTTTTCATCTGACGGATATTCCTTGTCAATCATATCGGCACCAAGTTCCATAATAAAAGGCTGTTCCCTGAATAACAGTCCTTTTTTATATGCACTGCCCATTCTTTTTCCAAGATCTGTCTGTAAGAATTCTTCAAATCTTTTAAGATTGATTAAGCCCGCATACTCTTCTGATATTTTACCTGCTGCCACCGAAGTCTTTAAATATTTCTCAATGGAATTGTAATCTTTGCAGCAGTCATAATTAAGGATTTCAAAAAACCTGTGATAAGCCGTTCCTCTTAATGTGCCTTTGACTTCTTCATCCACGCCTTTCCTGAAACGTGGAACAGCTTTGGTTCTTTCGGGAGCGATTACCTTTGATGCCTCGTCCTCATTCTCTTCCATGGACATGTGCTTAATTTCCGAAACGGAATATTTAGACTTAAGGTTCTTTATCTCCTTGTGAGGATATATATATTCCACAGTATTTTTAACCTGTTCTGTGTCCTTTCTTCCGCTAAATGCCCGTCTGAACAGTTCGTTTATATCTGTCAAATCTTCTTTAACCGCATCTTTTACATTATCCGTAAGTAATTCATTGTCATAGCAGATATAATTATACTTACCGCAAAGTTCATCTGACTGTAACGCTCCAAGGATAAGCGAGCTGTAATTCTTATTGCCAAGTATAAACTTCATATCAATAATGCTTCTGTCTATATCTGATGTAAACTCTTCGTATTTTTTTGAAGAAACAACTCCTGTTACCACTAATTTCTGGACTGCTCTTGTAAGTGCCACATAAAGAAGCCTTATCTCTTCTCCCGTTCCTTCACGCTCGTATTTCTTTTTCATTATCTCCTTGAAAAGAAATTTTTGTTTTCTCCGGCTTTTCAAATCAACATAATCCATTGAAATGCCAAAATCTTCGTCTATAATAATTTTACTCTTTAAATCTTCTTCGTTAAAACGTTTATCGGAATTACCGAGAATAACAACCGGGAACTGCAAACCCTTACTTTGATGTATAGTCATTATTCTCACATAATTGTTATCATTGCCTGCATTGCCCGCTTCACCGAAATCCACATCGTAATTTCTTATTTTATCAATGTATCTTACGAAATTAAAAAGCCCCGAAAAACTTGTTTTCTCAAACTTCTCAGCCTGTAATATAAACATATTGATGTTCATTTTTCTTCTGCTGCCGTTTAAAAGGAATCCTACATAATCATAATATCCCGTCGAATATATAAGTTCCGACACAAGTTCCCTTATAGTCATAACACCTGCTTTTTTACGGTATTCTCCTATAAAATTCATGAATTCCCTGCACTTTTTAGCCGTTTCTCCGTCACCTTTACTAAACTCGCAAAGACAGTCATAGTAATTTTTTTTACGTCTGTTGCCTTTTATCAATGCCATTTCATTAGCGGTAAATCCGGCAAAATATGACTTCATAACTGCTAAAAGCGGAATTTCCTGTCTTTCGTTATCAATGACCTTTAATACATCGATTATAAGCCTTACTTCATAAGCGGAAAAATATCCCGTTGTTGATGCATAATCCGCAGGAATTCCCATATTACCGAGGGTATCCACATATTCCGGTCCTGCGTCTTTACCACTTCTTAAAAGAATTACAAAATCCTTATATGTAAGCTCCTCATTCTCTGCCATAATTTCTTTAATTCTCATAGCTGCAATTTCAGCATTAATTATGCCCTTGGAATCATCGTTATAATCGTCACTTTCTTTGACATACATACATATATCCGTGTCGGTGTTAATCTCATCCTTGATATTTCCACCGTAATTAAGTGCCGCATCATCATTATATTCAATATTACCAACGCTTTTTTTCATAATACGCCTGAAAATATCATTAACGGAATTAATAACATTAACGGTACTTCTGAAATTCTTATGAAGTTCAATCTTGCGTTCCGGCGATTGCTCTTCCGTATATGTATTGTATTTGTCTATAAATATTTCAGGTCTTGCCATTCGGAATCTGTAAATACTCTGTTTTACATCGCCTACCATAAATATATTATTGCAGCCAAACCTGCACCTTGATACGGCATTCAGTATTTTCTCCTGAATGTAGTTACTGTCCTGATATTCATCTATATATATTTCATCATATAATTCAGAAAGTTCATCTGCTACATGGGTATACTTTTCTGTTTTTCCCTCTTTTGACACAAGGATTTCAAGTGCCCTGTGGGCAACATCCGAGAACTCTGCAATTTGCCTTTCTTCTTTGGCCTCCCTGTATCTGTCTGCAAACTCAGTAGTAAAATCAACTACAGCAGTGATGCTTGTCCTTACGCATGCCACCTCGTCTATTATATCTTCATAAGGATAACAGCAGTATAAATCAATTATTCCTGTAATTTCTTTTTTGAGACTGTTTCTTTCTGCTGTAATGTAATCGCTAAGTTCCTTATCAGTACCTTTTCCTGCCCTTGGTTTTGTACGGAAATTCTTATCTGCATTGTTATTAAGTTCAGTAAAACTGTTACATTCAAGAAGCCTTGTAACCTTGCTTTTATCATCACATAAAACATCCCTTACCCCGCTAAGTCCGGGGTCTTCGCATAATTCTATGAGGTTATCATAGGATTGTGACATCTCATTCAGAAGTTCTTTTATATATGAAAAAAGATATTCTATGACAGGAGAAGCATTTAATTCGTCCTCATTATCAATGTCATATAATTTTGCACAGTCAGAAAGCCATTCCTTAGGCCAAGGATGGCTTTCTGAGGCATCATAGAGTTTTTTAATAATATCAAAAAAAGGTGCTATTGATTTGCCCTGTGTAAGACTGTTAATGGCTGTTATAAGATTTTCGTCATTGTTTTTAAGGCGTTCTTCCAGCAGTTCATTATATACATCTTCCTTAATAAGTTCTGTTTCGCCCTTATCTGCAATTCTGTATGAAGGCTCATAGCCTATGGTATTATAATAATTTTTAAGAATATAACTGCAAAAACTGTCTATCGTCGTGATTTTGGCATGGTTAATAAGAGCAATCTGTCTGATTGCCCGTCTGTTACCGCAATCTGCCTTGAGAATATCTTCAAAACGCTTTGTAAGACGCTCTTTCATTTCTCCTGCTGCTGATTTTGTAAAAGTCACTATTACTATTCTGTCTATATCAACCGGATTCCGTTCATCAAAAACACGGCTTACAATTCTCTCAACAAGAACAGCGGTTTTACCCGATCCTGCCGCAGCACTTACAAGAAGATTACAGTTTCTTTCATATATAGCGGTCTGCTGTTCACTTGTCCAGTTACTCATCTTTCTTATTCTCCAATCCGATTTTTGCGAAAAAATCATCCAGACTTATCTTTTCCCTTACGCGGTATTTTTCTCTTTTAATAACATTAAATCCGCAGATATCGCTGTATTTGCAAAAATCACATGCTCCCTCGTAAGGATTTATTGATATTCTGCCTTCAGTCATCTCATCTACAAGCTCTGACATTCTCCTTGAAGCGTAACCTGCCATTGCCCTAAACTGCTCATCCGTAACAACTTTATCACTGTATGCCACATTATTGTCCCGTCCTTTTTTTACGGGTATTACATTGGACTCCTTATCCATATTATGGTCAAGAAGCCCGATACTGTCATGTCCCACAATCCCCGATGGAATAAAATCCTGAAGAGTATCTTTTTTATCGGTTACCGGATCTTTAAGGGTATTATAAAAGACAGCGGCCGGAACTGCCTTAACGCTATCTTTTTCATACTCTTTAAGTGCTTCGTCAAGATATATGAGAAGCTGGAGTTTTTCTCCCGTAAGTATTTCTTCTTTGCTTATGGTATTTTCCCCCGACTTGTAATCAATAATTTTAATGTAATTACTGCCGTTTTCTGAAGCTATATCAATCCTGTCGATTTTGCCGTTGACAGTCATGCCATTAATATTACGGATAAAATTATGTTCAAATGCCGCAGGAATAAAGCTTCCGGCGTTAATCTGTTCACCCATAGCCCATACGGTTCTGTTTACAATATCGGAAAGTCTCATTTTAAGAAATTCATTGGCTGCACTTTCTTTAAAGAAGGAATACTTATAGTCAGTGGTTATCTTATCAAAGGCTACATTTACAAAATCCTTTCTTTCTTCATCACTGAGGCTTCCGAAATTAAGACCGTTTTCCATAAGTGTACAGCCCATATATTCAAGTGTCTTATGGAAAATATCACCTATATCAATATTGGTTATCTTATGCTCCTGTCTTTCACCTATCCCAAGTCCGTAGGTAAGGAAATGGGAAAAGGCACAGCCGGCATAGGTCTCTATCCTTGATACGCTTGCGGTAAGATTTTCACTGTAAAGCATTTTTGCGGCTTCTTTTGTAAGATTATCGGACATAACATTCTCATTAAAGCTGTCGATTATTTTCTTAATGATATTGCCATATACATCATCATTAACAAAATAAGAAATTACTGCTGCCAGATTTTTGTCCGCATCATAATCTTTGATTTTGGCATAATCCGATACAAGGTGGAAAGAGTTCTGTCTGTTAGTAAGAAAATCCGTTATATCAGGGTGGTATGGCTTAATATCGTACATATCACTTATTATCCCTATTACCCTTGACGGTCTTATCTCTTTACCATCATCGTTATACCTTCCATAACTTAAATACAGTGTATTTTCAGGTCTTGTAAAATTGAGATACAGGTAAAAATTCTGCATAAATACTTTTTCTTTAGGTGTCGGAGAAAGAACAATCTGCATATCGGAAAGCGTCATGCGTTCATCCTCAGACAAAATACCATGGTTATCTCCTATTTTAGGAATAATTCCTTCATTGGCACCAAGTACAAAGAGCACCTTGATATTATCAATTCTTGAACGCTCCAGATCCCCAACCATTACACAGTCATTGGAGGGTGGAATTATACCCACCTTTATCTCTTCAAAGCCGGCATCCATAATTTCGGCAAATTCTTTTACCGTCATAGGCTCGTCACCTAACATATCATATATTCTTTCAAGTAATGTTACCACATGTCCGTAGCTTTTGCGAAATTCTTCCGCCTTATCCTCATCCTCCGTATTATCTGCCAGCATTTCCATCTCCTCATAGAGGTTTTCTTTTTCCATAAAATCATACACGGCATTGACGTAATCCGAGGCCTTGGTTCCCTTTGTCATGTCACTGTAAAATTCTGAAATAAGGCAGCAAAAATCCTCTCTTACTTCATTAATTACATCAAGTCCCATTTCTTTTGACTTGTATGCTCTTACAAACTTTTCACAATATCTGTCAAAACCATTTATACCAAAAGCAAGAATATAATCCTCAAAAACATTGACTTTATCACGTTCAAATCCGCAAAGCCCGTTTTTCAGTACACGGAACACGGCTTCATAGGAAAAACGTTCTTTAATAAGTGCAATGATACCTCTTATATATTCAACCATTGGATTACCTATAAGGCTTCTTTTATTATCCATAAAAAAGGGAATGCCCGATTCCTTAAAAATTCTGGCGGTTTCGTTGGCAAAATTATCCTTATCCCCAAGAATAACTCCTATATCGTTAAATCGGTAACCATGGGTTCTTACTTCCTTTAAGATGGCCGCCGCAGCATATTGAATCTCTTCTTTGCCGTTTAAATGCTCACTTATATGTATATCCTCCGTATTGCCGCCAAAGGTACTGCCGTTATATCTGAAAATATTTTCTTCCAGAAAATTAAGGGCAGGCGAATTGCGGAAACGATATTTTGAATGGTCGCTTTCAATTCTTTGCATCAAAAAAGGAATACGGACATTATCAGCTATCACTCCAAGCTTCCTTATCATATCCTTACTCATATAAAAAAGCTCATCCATTCCCATATCCGTATTGATGTTATTTATGGCAGGGGATGAAATGGTAACCGTCACTATAATATTCTCCGCCTGCAGAGCAATTTTCTCTATCAGCCTGTACTGGACAGGTGTAAATCCTGTAAACCCATCAAATACAACAGTGCTTCCCTTAAGTAAATCGGAATTATCAATGAATCTGTATAAAAGTTCCGGTTTATCTTCAACCGTAACAAACCTGTCCCTGATATAATTCTCAAATTCACTGTAAATAAGGCTTATGTCCTCTAACTTATCCCTGAGTCTGTCACTGCCTGCACTCGCTGCTATCTCTTTAAGCATATCAGGCGTAATTCCGTACTGTTTCAGTTCTGAAATCATTGACTTCATCTCGCTGACAAAGCCCTGTCTTCTGCCTGCCTTAATAATACGGAAATCTGACTTTATATTATTAAGTATTTTTCTGACGATAAGATTTTTACCCGTATCGTCAATGGTTTCCTTAAGCTCTATCTGCAATTCTTCAAACACTCTGTAGCAGAGTCTTCCGAAAGTAAGTACATCTATATTAAAAACACCATGTGAGGGGTGCATCCTTACGACCCTTTTCTGTGCCTGCAAAGATGACTGCTCCGGTACTATAAATACATATTTTTTATCCGGATTGGCACAGGCTTCCTTAACTATATCCGAATATACATATTCTGTTTTTCCATGTCCCGAAGGACCATATAAAATTTTAATTGACATATTTCCTACCTTAAATGAATACATCTGTAATAATCAGATGTTGGAGTTATTCATGAGTACAAAGACCAAAATACTTGTTTTTAAAATGAAAGAGATAATCTATACTATCGTTTTCGCCGTCCTTGCTATCCTGCTCATCATTTTTCTTGTATTAATCATAAAAGGACATAGCAAAAAAAGCAGCGAGTCAGCCAAAAAATCCACCTTTTCTCCGGGTATATATGAAGCATCAATCGTATTGTCTTCAAATCCGGTAAATATTGAAGTTGTGGTGGACCATGAACAAATCAAATCAATCAGCATGGTAAATGTATCAGAAGCCGTTACAACAATGTATCCTCTTATATCTTCATCACTTACGGAAATTGCATCACAGATTGTTCAAAATAATTCGACAGAGAATCTTGTGTTTAATGATGAAAATAAATACACCTCAATAATCCTTGTCAATGCAATTAATACAGCCCTTTGCAAAGCGGGACTCTGACATATAACGATTATATCATATTGAAATTTCCTTAACAATATTTTATACTCTTACCAAAGTACTGAAAAATGTACACTAAATATGTTAAAGGACTAATAATATGAGAGATAATTTTATAAGATGTGCCGCTGTTTCTCCCGATGTGACAGTCGCAGACCCCTTAGCCAATGAGCTTTCGATTAAAGCATATATGGATGAGGCAGCCAAAAATAATGTTTCGGTTCTGGTATTTCCCGAACTTTGTCTTACAGGATACACATGTAACGATCTTTTTTTACAGGATACACTTCTTAAGAACTCTCTTGACGCAGTAATCCGTCTTGCAGAATATACAAAAGATAAGAATTTTATTGCCTTTGTAGGGCTGCCTTTTATGTACGGTAATTGTCTCTACAATGCCGCCGCCGCATTATGTGACGGCAGAATTATCGGTCTTATCCCCAAAAAAAATCTTCCCTCTTATTCGGAATTTTATGAAATAAGGCATTTCACCCCGGGTTTTGACGAATGTGTTAATGTAACAGTCGGTGACTGTTCCGTTCCGTTTGGTTCAAAACTGTTATTTGCGTGTAAAGATATTCCATCCCTTGTTATCGGGGCTGAAATCTGTGAGGATGTATGGGTTCCCTTACCTCCTTCCATAAATCATGCCCTTGCAGGTGCTACGGTAATCGTCAACTGCTCTGCCAGTGATGAAACTGTCGGTAAGGACCGGTACCGCAGGGATTTGATTTCCGGTCAGTCAGCCAGACTTATATCTACCTACATCTATGCAAATGCGGGTGAGGGTGAATCCACACAGGATCTTGTATTCGGCGGACATAATATAATAGCCGAGAACGGAACCATTCTTGCGGAATCAAAGCGTTTTAAGAACGGAATAATCTATGGTGACACAGACCTTGACAGGCTTAAAAATGAGCGCAGAAGAATGACAACCTTCCCTAATGTTTCAAAGGACTATACTACTGTTTATTTTTCCCTTGCAATTAAGGACCTTTCATTAAACAGGTTTTACAATATGACGCCTTTTGTCCCATCATCCGTTGAAGAAAGAGAACTTCGCTGTGAAGAAATCCTTTCCATCCAGGCAATGGGACTTAAAAAGAGACTTAAACACACGGGCAGTAAGCATGCAGTCATCGGTATATCCGGCGGTCTTGATTCAACTCTTGCCCTTTTGGTCATCGTCAAGGCTTTTGATATGCTTTCGATTCCTCGCGAAAATATAATTGCCTACACGATGCCTTGTTTTGGCACAACTGACAGGACTTACAACAATGCCTGCAATCTTGTTGCCGCATTACATGGCACTCTCAAAGAGGTAAATATCAAAAATGCCGTTAATATCCATTTTGAGGATATCGGTCAGGACCCTGACAAACATGACATAACCTACGAGAACTGTCAGGCAAGAGAAAGAACACAGATTCTTATGGATGGTGCCAACCTGTATAACGGTATGGTTATCGGCACCGGTGATTTATCAGAGCTTGCTCTTGGCTGGGCAACCTACAATGGCGACCATATGTCAATGTATGCCGTCAATTCAGGTATTCCAAAGACCCTTGTACGCCACCTTGTGCGTTTCTATGCCGATACCTGCAACAACGATACCTTAAAAAACCTGCTTATGGACATACTTGATACTCCTGTAAGTCCTGAACTTCTTCCTCCTGTGGACGGTAAAATCTCCCAGAAAACAGAGGACCTTGTCGGACCTTATGAGCTTCATGACTTTTTCCTTTATTATATTTTACGTTTTGGATTTGCTCCCGATAAGATATACAGAATCGCAAAAATTGCGTTTAAAGATGTCTATGATGATGCTGTAATCCTTAAATGGCTTAAGGTATTCTACCGCCGTTTCTTCAGCCAGCAGTTCAAGCGTTCCTGCCTCCCTGACGGACCTAAGGTCGGCTCTGTTGCCATCTCCCCAAGGGGTGACCTGCGCATGCCTAGTGACGCCTGCAGCAGGATATGGCTGGACACGATTGATAGGATGTGAGGTAATGGGTTAGTATGGCAAATAACTTTACAACAGCAAAATAAAATTAAGGCTTTGACTATAAAAATCAAAGCCTTTTTTATTACTAAAATTCACAATTTCATCTTTTAGCTGTTTCTTCGATATTGTTACCGTTAAAACTACATCTCTTTTTCTTTGAATATTTCAATATTTTACTGGCATCAATATCTAATTCTCTAAAAAAAGCTATCTTTCTACATTCAAGAATATTATCAACTGAAATTCCAACAGAGGTATAAACAATTGTTAACAAAATAAATCTCAATATATGTATTGCAGAAAGCAGTTCATCATATGATGGTTCGACATATGTTCCATGGTTATAGTGTGTATAATAATTCCTTATATCAGAAAAACCATGAGCATAATTTTCTATATCTGCCTCATCCAATTTGAGAACGCTATTGTATGTATATAATATATCCTGATATCTATGTTTTAATTTTGTGTTTTTCCCTTTACTCTTGTTATTTTTATCGCTTTTCGCAATCGCATTTGCTTCAATATTTCTATATGTATTTGAATACACCTCAATTGCTTGTGATAAATTTAAATAACTGTTTATTCCTGTTGAGCGATTGCAAATAATTTCATAAAATAACCTTGGAATCGGATTTGCACTTTCGTAAAGATTAAGCCATAGCTCCCACACATTCTGAAATTGACCACTAAACATAGATGTTGTAATGAGAAATGGTTCATCTACTACTGGAATATTTTCTTTGTAGTTTAAATACAACACATATTTAGTCTTCTCCACATCATCTTCAAAAGTTATATCTCCAAACGGGATATATCCATTTCCAAAGAACGAAAAAAGACTTCTTGCTACAGATATCTTCATAACAGCATCTTCCAAAACAAGCGGTTTTGTAAATGAATACTCAATAACCGAAGTAATGCTATATGTGTAAACATTAACAGACAGTTGCGTATCAAATTTTTGGTACAATTTTATTGCACCATATTTATCATCAGCATTAATTAGCTCTGGAAAAGAGTAATTCAAAACACTTGAATTTTCTTTTGTGAAGACAAAATTAGGTTTCAAAAGGGATAGGCTTCCGAACATATAATTCAATCCCGAAGTGGAAATAGTTATTCTCGTTACCACAGGCATTGAACAAAAGCACTTTCCAACAATTATCTCTTTAGGAATTATAAAAAGTGACATACTGTTGTTCTCTATAGTATATGATGCTGTTTGTATACGACATCCCATTAGAGTGGTTTCATTATCATATATTTTTCCTATAATAACAAGTTCACAATTTAACTCCATCTTTTTATATTCTTCTATCGGAAATATAGCATTTAAAACAATTTTTTCCTCTTTTTCCTGCAGAATTCCTGAAAATGTTAATTCTATTCTATCAATTTTACATTTAAAATTTGATATAACATTAATAATTTCTCTAACAGATGTCACCTATTTGCCTCCTCTATCGGTTATCTCTCTTGTTTTCGCAATTTTTTTATCTGTATACAAAACCTAAATCTGCAATATTGGGTTCTACTGACTGAATCTTAGCCATTATATTTCCTCCATTAACGTCTATTGTGTACTTATTTTCATTGTTCCATCTGCAAGGTCTCTTGCTACAAATGAGAAAAAGTAAAACGGTACGGTAAGTATCTTTTGCTCAGAACTATAACCGTAATTATTTTTTGAAACTTTAATGGCATACTCAAATTTATTATGATTTGAAAATTTTTCAAGAGAATTGAGTGTACCTTTGCCTTTTTTTACATCAATAGGATATAATTTGTTATTTGACTCAATGATAAATTCAAGTTCGGCTGATGTTCTACCACGCCAGTAATACAGTTTGTGTTCTTTTGCAACCAATTCATTTGCAACAAAATTCTCGAAAAAAATTCCTGACAACGTGTTGTCTCTTTCATTTGATATAAAAGAAGCTGCATTTATGCCACTCTGATATGAGAACATCCCGATATCCCCAAGAAACAGGCGAAAATTACTTTCACTATCTGGCATAAGCGGCATTGTAATATGTTCTTTCAACTGAAAAGACTGATTTACAATATGCGCCATTGTAAGCCACTGAATAGATGTTGCATAATCTCTGGTCTTACTCTTTTCCTCTATTAGTCCAGGAGAGAAATTTTTAGATTCTTTATTAAGTTCTCTAAAAATATTTTGAAATAGAACACGGGAACGCAACACTGCCTCCTGACTTGCCTGATAAAGTTCCATATCAGACAAGTAGTTATCATACAACACTTTGAGGATTTCTCTTGTTTCCAAAAGATTATCTCCCTCTACATAGGCTTCTACCGCTTCTGGCATACCTCCTACAAGCAAATATTTATATACCTGTTCCATTGCCAGTTCATGTATCTGATTATCCAAAGGTTGCTTATTATCATAGGCATTTTTAATGGCATCATAAAGTATTCTATTGCTATTCATTAAAAACTCATCAAAAGTCATAGGATAAATGGTCATCTGATTAATTTTGCCAACAGGAAAAAGGAATTTTTCACTTTCCATTGAACCTCTTTTATGTGTTTCCCTTTGGAGTTTAATACGAACCATTGAGCCAGTCGCAATAACTGGAATATCCCTAAAATCCTGGCAAAAATATTTAAGTGAAGATATAATATTGGGACATTCCTGAACTTCGTCAAAAATTAATAATGTCTTTGCGTTAATTGGTTTTCCTTTACGCAATGAAATATATTCAATAATTTTTTCTGCATTAGCGGTATTAGAACAGAATTCACGAATCTCATCTTCTTTTTTGCAATCAATATAAATGTAATTATCCTCATAGTAAGTTTTTGCAAAAATTTCTTCTACAAGATAAGTTTTGCCAACCTGTCTTGCACCCCAAACAATCAGAGGTTTTTTACGTTTATTATTATTCCAATCTATCAGTTTTTTCAATGCAATTCGTTCCATACCTAAACCTCCAATCATATAGTATGTGTATTATAAAATAACTCACACCTTTTTTCAAGTAAATTCAGCACTTTCTTGCACCATTTTAATGGTTTTCGAGTTGATTATTTGCACCAATTCAATAGTTTTTTCTTCAATTATTTGCACCTTTTTAACACTTTTAAAGTTAATTATTTGCACCAAAAAGCATCTAAACATAAAAAAGTGGTGTCCCCTGATAATTCTGTGTGTCATGCCCCGGAATTCCGGGGACACATTACAGGGTACACCACTTTTATATTATTAACCTATGACTTCTTTCATTGTGTAATGTCCTGCAGGCTGTCCTTTGAGGAACTTAGCTGCTTCAACAGCACCTTTGGCAAATACACTCTTTGAATATGCGGTATGAGAGAATGTTATTACTTCGTCTTCGCCTGCGAAAATAACATCATGCTCGCCTACTATTGTTCCGCCTCTTACAGAAGAAAAACCGATTTCGTTCTTAGGTCTTGGAATTCTGTCCTGACTTCTGTCGAATTTGTATTCATATTTCTCAGGGAGGCTTTCATTAACAGCATCACCTAAAGCAAGTGCTGTTCCACTTGGTGCATCAACCTTGAAATGATGATGTTTCTCAACGATTTCAATATCAAAACCTGCTTCTGCAAGTAATGGCGATACTGATTTAAGCACCTTGAATAAAGTATTAATTCCTAAAGACATATTAGCTGATTTAAGGACAGCTACCTTCTTTGATACCTCTTCAACTCTTGCAAGCTGTTCTTCAGATAATCCTGTTGTGCATAATACTACAGGAATTTTCCTTGTCTCAACATAATCAAGCAATTTGTCAATTGCCTTTGCCGATGCAAAATCAATGATTACATCTGCTTCAACATTGCAGTCATCAATATTGGTAAAAACAGGGTATGGATTCTGTCTGTTATCGACAATATCTATTCCCGCAACAATTTCTGCGTCTTTGTCAGCGGCAACAATTCCTGTGATAACCTGACCCATCTTACCGTTGCAGCCGTGCATAATTATCTTAACCATTTTCTGTACCTTCTTTTATATTAATCCGAAATTTTTCATTGCATTTTTGAGAACTTCAAGGTTCTTTGGTTCCATTGGAGAAAGAGGTCCTCTGAGTGGGCCTACTTCAAATCCCATAAGATTAAGGGCATGTTTTACAGGAATAGGATTAACTTCAACAAAAAGTGCCTTGATAAGCTCTATTGACTTAAGCTGGAGTTCACATGCTTTCTTGACATCACCGTTAAGGAATAATGTAGGAATGTCGTGGGCAACCTTAGGTGCAACGTTTGAAAGAACTGAGATAACGCCCTTTCCACCAAGTGACATAATAGGAACTATCTGGTCATCATTGCCTGAATATATGTCCATCCTGCCTTCTGTCAAAGCTGCAAGTTCTGCAACCTGTGAAAGATTTCCTGATGCTTCCTTGATACCTACGATGTTATCCACTTCTTTAAATAATTTAGCTGCTGTAGCAGGTAAAATATTACATCCTGTTCTGCTTGGAACATTGTAAAGAATGATAGGAATTTTAACCGAACCTGCAACCTTGGTAAAGTGTGCGATAAGTCCTGGCTGTGTTGCCTTGTTGTAATAAGGTGTTACAACAAGAAGTCCGTCTGCTCCTGCTTCTTCTGCTTCTTTTGATAATTTAACTGCTGTCTCAGTACAGTTAGAACCGGTTCCCGCAATAACAGGTATTCTGTGATTAACAGTCTTAATGCAGAATCTTATAACCTCTGAATGTTCTTCCTCGCTTAATGTTGCTGATTCACCTGTTGTTCCGCAGATAATAATTGCATCTGTCTCATTTGCAATCTGGAACTCAAGAAGCTCAGCTAACTTCTCATAATTAACGCTTCCGTCAGCGTTCATTGGTGTAACAATGGCAACACCGGCACCTGTAAATAATGACATAATATGTCTCCTTCCATATATAAAATTTATACTGATGTAAACAATGAATGTCCGCCTAACAGACATTCTGTTATTTTAAATAAAAAAAGAGTTCCAAAAGGAACTCTTAAAGTCATAAGCTATAATTTAACTTTAGGTAGCTCCCCATCTTACGATGGCAGTCATATACATATTATATATATGCCCAGCTTGCATCAATACAGGTTAATACAGCTTCGGCACCGACTCCTTTCCATTGTCATCATCTATTCCTGTCATATCAGACAATGTACTGTTAATCAGTGCAACCTCTACACTCTTTTCTATTTAGTGATAGTGTATCACTTAATATATACTATGTCAAATAAATAATTTTATGCCTGTAAGTCCGGCTCCCGGCAGGAAAAATCTTGCTGCCTTAGGAACAAATTCCGATAGAATATAAGTAAAAAGAACCAGTCCCGCTCCGGCAAGAAAAACATAGTATGTATTTTTAAGCACTCTGCTTATTCCAATTAATATAAATGAAAAGATTATCATATAAATAAATTTTGTAATGTTAATCAATAGGATTGCATTACCGACAGAAATATCAAATGTAAATCCTGACATTTCCATAATTGATTTAATGGAATAATTATAATAATTAATATCAAAAAGTCTTGATTTAATCAGATAGTCAAGCAGCAATGATACAAGGAAAAGTACTACAGCTACGCTCATTGTAATTAACATACGGCATTCAAACAGATTTTTTCTGCCATAATATGAAGTTTTAACAAGGACATCCGTCCTGCACCTGTAATCATTACAAAATATATTGCATATAATATACGCAATAAAAATAATTGCGGTAAATTCCATTCCAATGGATGCAATGTATTTCTGCACATCTAAATCATAAAAAAGCCTGCCGTCAGGGTATTTCTCGTAGTAATAATTATATTTTTCTCTTATGTACGAGTACACCGGTATCATTTTTTCTGCAATAAGGCTGTCATTCTTAATCTCCCTGTACTCTTCATCAGTATATTTACCAAGGTAATAATTATACTCAATCGCGTTCGTGTCTTTTATATCCGAAAAATACTCAAGTCTTTCTTCCACAAAATCTCGATTCTCCTGTGTATATCCACCCGGCATTTCACTGATTACTTTTTTATAAAGATTTTCATCAATATTTTTTCCTGTCTGGGGAATATTAACGAACGCAAGTATTACTTTCAGCAGTAACATTACTGCTAAAAAAATCAAAGCCTTAATATTTAATATGCTCTTTTTAAGTTCAAATTTTAATATTTTATTCACTTTTATTCATCTTCCTCAAACAATGTCATATATTCATCCTCAAGATTGTGGCTTCCGTCATTATCAATCTCACCCGCTATTACACCTTCTTTTATCAGCAGAATCTTATCTGCAATCATATCAAGGTCCGAAACTATATGGGAAGAAATGATGATTACCTTATCTTTCTTATTATTTAGGATTAACTCTCTGAAACGGATGCGTTCTTTAGGATCAAGTCCCACTGTCGGTTCATCAAATATAAGTATCTCCGGGTCTGCAATAAAAGTTACCGCAATTGCTGCACGTCTTTTCATTCCTCCGGAAAATGTTTTGATTTTATCATCTTTTCTCGATAAAAGATTAGTGCCGGTAAGGACTTTTTCCATCATCTCCGGTATTTTAGACTTATCAAGGCCTCGAAGATAAGCAAAATATTCTAACATTTCCGTAAGGGTAAACTCCGGATACAATCCTGTATTCTGTGGAAGATATCCTATATGTTTTCTGTATTCAGCTTTCATATTTTTAATGTTTTTTCCCATATATTCAACAGAACCTTCACTGCTGTCAATCACATCGGAAATTATATTCATAAGAGTTGATTTTCCCGCACCGTTAGGCCCTAACAATCCGTATATTCCCGGTGTAAATAAATAATTCATGTTATTAAGCACGCATTTTTTTCCGTACTTTTTATAAAGATTTTTAACTTCTAACATCTTATCTCCTGCCCTTTTTCACATATATATATCTGCCTGTAAAATACATCGCAATAATTAACGGAATGGTACATATCATATATACGGTTACAGGCTTAAACGGAATATTTCCCATTCTCACAAATTCCAGTTTGTTAAAATACCTTCTTGGATAATAAAGCGCATGTGGTGACCCGATGTATCTTGACACAAATGTGTACCATTTATTTTCAATGCCCGGTGTGCCAAACCTGATTGCAACTATGTAATGATATAATAACCATGTTCCACCCGTAATCACCACCGCAATAAGTGAATTAACTATCTTCTGTGAACTTACCGATACAATTACAATTATCATTCCATAAAACATATATGAACTTAATGTAAAAAGTATCTGTATGATAAAGAATGTCAATATACTGATATTATATGGTGAATCCGGTTCAAGGCACTGTATCGGATTGAGCCAGTCTCCTGCCGAACCATAGATTATCTGCGGGAGAAAATTTATTACGTTCTTTAATATTGAAAGAACCGCTGCAGTAATCAAAAGAATAATTAATTTGTTATTATATACTTTGTTCTGTCCCCTGTATGTTGACCTTATATACATAACAAGTTCTGAATTAACATCGGCATAAAATATTCTTACAACTGCTATTCCAAATAAAATCAGGATAACAACAGCGGACAGATATCCACTGTTAATATCGCTCCTATTAAAGAATTGAATGTTAAAAACAGACTTAAATTCCAACGGAGATTTACAAAGGTTGTATGTTTTTGTATTAACTTTTGAAAGATACTCATCATTGACTTTACTTAGTCTTTCTGCCTTTTTTGCAATTCGGCTTCTGCTGTCGGCAATGCTGCGGTACTCTTTGATTTTATCGTTGTAGGCTTCACTTGTATCATAATTATACTGTTCCATGACGTACTTCGTCTGGCTGTCAGGCTGCGACTTTTCCACTGACATAAACACAGTTATTATGAGACAGGCTGTCAATGATATTAAAAAAGCTTTGTCTTTTAATAATTTTAAAAATTCATATTTCATAAATATTTACTCTATCACTATCTTTGCATATCTTGAACGTGAATACATATCACTATCATCATCTTTATTATTAACAGTTATGGTAAACACAATATGTTCTCCCTTTGGCAATCCCGATAAATCAAGTTCTGTCCTGATTCCTCCGTTACTTGGTATGACATATTTAAGGACTTCCTTCCCATCAAATGCAGGATATACTTTATCATCACATATAAAAATTGTGTTAAACTCCGTATTAACCTCATCTTCCTTCTGATTACACTGTAATGAGGTATAATATACCTTACCGTCTTTCTGATAAACAAATTCATTGTATGGATTAAATCCGCACTCTAATATTCCCAGTTCCTTTATTTCCTGTCCGTAAGATAAATCAGCACAGGCCTCTCCTTCTTCCAATTCATATTTCTCACTGTATGGTACTATCTGACATTCATCAACCGTGCCTTTTTCTGTTACAAAATTTTGAGTCCTATCTCTAAATGTATCATACTCTAATTCGCCATAATCATCCATATATGATAGTTCATTTCTTGACAGATTGATTAATCTATATTTATTATCTGACCGGTCAGGAACCACCTGAAAATCTGTCATTATCTGTTCACCATTTTTTGATCTGCTTGTGTACATTTTATCAGTGCCGTCTTCCGTATCAAAATATATATAATTACCATTATGAAATACTAAGGTATAATTAATATTTGTACTGTCAATTACTGCATTATTATATTCAAATGACCTATATTGTGTCATGCACATCCTTATTTTTCCATCATTAAGGGTAATCGGTGCATCGGGATATACATCGGTCTTTACTTCTTTTCCATCTTTTAACTCATAAGCAAATAACCTGGCTGAACCTGTTTCCGATGAATACTTATATCCTCCTTCCGGCATTTCTTCATTGGATTTGGTTGTAGTATTATTTTCTGTACTTACGGAAGTCTCATCTTTTAATGATGTTTCCTTATTATCAATGTCAAGTTT
>OLGZ01000055.1_pt1 | contig 111825 bp, 103 predicted proteins | sample 1605981 | NCBI WGS metagenome assembly OLGZ01 (sample SAMN03283291) | human gut metagenome | biome: human-associated habitat; material: feces | host: Homo sapiens | place: Peru | collected 2012
GCAAGCTCCCACCGAGGTATTCCGTTCTATTTTTGCATGGCTCGTAACTCTCAATTTAAAAAACTACTTTTATTGTCGTGCCTTTTCCCGGTTCACTCTCCAGCTCCAGATTTGCATGGCTTTTAGCGATGATATGCTTCACAATTGCAAGCCCCAGTCCGGTGCCGCCGGTGGATTTGGAGCGGCTCTTGTCCACGCGGTAAAAACGCTCGAAGATCCTCTCCTGATGTTCCTTGGAGATCCCGATTCCGGTGTCTTTTACTATCAGGTAAGTATGGTCCTCTCTGGCATAGGTCTGTACATCCACGCTTCCTCCGGGATTGTTATACCGGATAGCATTATCGCACAGATTGTATAGCAATTCCTCCATCATCTGCCGGTTCGCCGTTACGTAGCACTCCGTACCGGAGAGGGCAATAGTCACATTATGTTTCTCGGCACTCATGGAGAGCATTTCCACACAATTCTGTGCCATCTCATGAAGATCCAAAGGCTCCGTATCCGCTTCCCCTTCCGTGCCATCCAGCTCTGACAAGCGGATAATATCATTGATCAGTGTAAGCAGACGATTCGCGCTGTTATGAATCCCGTGAGCAAAACGCACCGTATCCTGTTCGGAAGCCATTCCGGTCTCAATCAGCTCCGCATATCCTGAAATGGATGTCAGTGGAGTCTTCAGTTCGTGAGATACATTTGCGCTGAATTCCTGACGCATTCTGGCATTTTTCATAATGTCCTCATGCTGTTTGCGGATCATGGCCATGAACGGCGTCAGCTCCTCATAGGTCTGCATTTCCGTACACTCACCTATGTTCTCTGCCAGCTTTTCAATAGGGGCAATCAGCTTCGCGGTCAGCACTTTGGCCGCCACCATGCACAAGATCAGCAGCATTATGAAAATACCGGCCATCATAGGCAACGCCTGGCTGAAAATGCTGTAAATGCTCCTGGCATCTTTGGACAGACGTAAGATACTGCCATCTGCAAGCCGGATGGCATAATAAAAAGTGGACCGGGACAGCGTCTCTGAATTACGGACCGCCTCACCCTCTCCGTCCTGCATGGCTTCCCGGATCTCGGGTCTGGAAGAGTGGTTTCCCATGGACACGGAATCTGCTTCATTATCATACAATACCCGGCCGTCACTGCCAATGATGGTCAGTCGAAGATCCGATTCCACCGGCACACCGCTTTGCTCAATTTCCTCTACAGAAGAACAGTTGCTCAGCAACAATCCATAGCTTTTCAGATCCTCCAGTACCTGTCTGCGAAACAGATCATAATAGACCACTGTGATCAATACCATCGTCAGCAGAATCGTCACCGTGGCAATGAGGATCATCATTTTGTTAATTTTTTTCTTCATCTTCTGTTACGCTTTCTCACCGTTCATAATGTATCCCACATTACGTACCGTCTTGATCAGGCTGCCTTCTTCCTTCAGCTTCTGACGCAGAGTCTTGATATGCATATCCAGCGTTCTGGACTCTCCCTCGAAATCAATCCCCCACACCCGGTCTAAGATCAGTTCCCTGGTAGTCACGATACCGGCATTCGTCATCAAAAGCTTTAACAGTTCATATTCCTTGTAAGTCAGTTCCACCGGCTCCTTACCTACCATCACGGAATGTTTCTCTCTGTCCAGCACAATATTGCCAAGCTTCAAAATCTTATCTTTGTCCTGAGTCTTCTGACTTCTCCGAAGCATTGCTTTGACCCTGGAGATCAGTTCCATGACCCCGAATGGTTTCGTAATATAATCATCCGCTCCCAGATCCAGGCCTTTCACTTTATCGATCTCCGTGGTCTTGGCCGTGACCATGATCACCGGCACCAGTACGGTATCCTGTCTGGTACGAAGCTTTTTCACGATACTCAGTCCATCCTCATCCGGCAGCATGATATCTAACAGGATCAGATCCGGTGCTGTCTCGTTCAATGCCGCATAGAAATCTGTGGCGGAGTCAAATCCTTTTACCTCGTACCCTACATTGGCCAACGCAAAGGTCTCAATCTCCTGAATATTTTTATCATCTTCTACTACATAGATCAATGCCATCTCACAGCACTCCTCTCTGACTGTGCTTTCTCTTCTTAACTATACCTCTGTAAATCCTTACTCCGCAAGTAATTTTGCATTCTTTTCCATAACACGATCCTGCTTCGTGGGAGGTAACTGGTATTTTTCACGACATGCCATCACTTTACCCTGAAAATCCAGATTATCCTCCTGGCGCAGTTCATCCAGATAAGCATGCGTATCGAATTCATCTTCATTCACCTGTACCAGGCAGACCGCAATGTTGGAGCAGTGATCACTGACACGTTCAAAGTTCGTGATCACATCGGATAAAATGAATCCCAGTTCAATAGTGCATTTTCCCTTACGGAGTCTGCGCACATGACGCTGTTTCACATCCAGGCTCAATCCGTCAATAACCTCTTCCATGGGTTCTACCTGTCTTGCCAGGTTCAGGTCTCCCTTTATAAAGCTGTTCATGGTAATATCCAGAATGTCATGTACCGCTCTTTCGAATACCTTCAGTTCTTCCTGTGCTTTATCGGAAAAATCCAGCTTCTTGTCATACATTTCCTGTGCAGCCTCTTTCACATTGCGGGCATGGTCGGAAATCCTCTCAAAATCACCGATGCAATGTAAAATAGTGTTCAGTGTCTCGCTGTCTTTACCCGACAGCTGTCTGGAGCTGAGCTTCACCAGATAAGTGCCAAGCTCATCCTCAAAGCGGTCCACATCTGTCTCCATCTGTGCTACCTGCTCTGCTTTTGCCACGTCATACCCCTGCAGTAATTCCATGGCGAGGTCCATTGCCTTGCGGGATTTGTCTGCCATAACAGACGCTACCTGTCTGCTCTGTTCTACCGCATAGGCAGGTGTATCCAGGAATCGGGGATCCAAAAGGCTCAGTGTCTTGTCTGTCTCAGACATTTCCTTCACATCTTCATGCGTAGGCAGTGTCAGGCAGGCAAGCTTTACCAGTCCATTGGAAAATGGCAGCAATACCAGCGTGGCAGCAACATTAAAGCAGCTGTGGACCACTGCAATGCCGAAGGGGGTTGCCACTTCTCCTAAAAAAGCAAAGGGATGAATGGCATTTGCAGTATAAAAGATTCCAAGGAACAATATCGTTCCGATAATATTGAAATACAAGTGGATCAGTGCCGCACGCTTTGCGTTGCGGGAAGCACCGATACCGGAGATCATAGCGGTAACACAGGTACCGATATTCTGTCCCATGATAATGGGAACTGCTGCACCGAAGCTTACCGCTCCGGTCATGCACAGTGCCTGCAAAATACCTACAGATGCGGAAGAAGACTGGATCACCGCTGTGAGAATGAGTCCTGCCAGCACACCGAATACGGGGTTTTGGAACTTGATCAGCAGATTGGTAAACTCCGGTACCTCTGCAAGAGGCGAAACTGCTGCGCTCATGGAATCCATGCCAAACATCAGAATTGCAAAGCCCACCAGAATGGTTGCCGCATTTTTTAATTTATCTTTATGGGAAAACAGCAAAATACCCACACCCACGATTGCCAGAATCGGCGAAAAAGAACTGGGTTTGAGTATACGGATCAAGAAGGCATCACTCTCAATGCCTGCAAGGCTTAAGATCCAGGAGGTCACCGTGGTACCGATATTGGCACCCATGATGATGCCCACTGCCTGTTTCAGGCTCATAATGCCGGAATTGACAAATCCGACTACCATTACCGTGGTAGCGGAGGAGGACTGGATCACACCGGTGACCACCGCACCCATGAGCACTGCCTTTAACGGGTTGTTGGTCAGTTTCTCCAGGATACGCTCCAGACGTCCGCCGGATGCCTGGGACAATCCATCACCCAGTAGATTCATTCCGTATAAAAACAGTGCAAGTCCTCCTACCATCTTCAGCAAATCAAAAAAGTCCATACTCTAATCCTCTCATTTTACATAACATACTTTACATTTTCGGTTTCTATCTTCACTTTATCTTGCTTATGTAAAATGCAATATCTTCGAATGTAAAATTTATGTAAAATTGCAACGATGCAGAGCCATGAACTATTGCTCTATGCTCGTCAGATGCTGGCATCTGTAAGAGCATATGACAATAGTTCTTTGGCGAGCACGCCTCAATGAGCAAAAGCAAAGCCTCGCAGAGGCGGTTTTGCGAATTGAAGCGCTGCATCGTTGCTGACCTTCGTAAGAGTATATGGCAAAGGTTCTTTGGCGAGCAAGCCTCAATGAGCAAAAGTAAAGCCTCGCAGAGGCGATTTTGCTCATTGGGGCTCTGCATCGTTGCCGGGATCATCGAATCCTAATACAATCTTGCTCCTTCCATATCTCCAGTCATACGGAAGATCGCCCACTGGGCAATATTTACTGCATGGTCGCCTACCTTTTCCAGGTACTTTGCCATCATCAGATAATCCACCACACGGTCGGCATCCAGATTCTGTTCCCGGATAGCCTGCATCATCTCTTTCTTCATATCGTTAAAGAGGTCGTCCACCACATCGTCGTGCTCCACAACTTTTTTGGCATTCGCTTCATCTCCCTCCACGAAAGCCTCCACAGAATTATGGATCATATCCTTTGCCTCTTCCATCATTTTCAGAAGCAGCTTTTCCTGTTTTCCCTCAGAATTCATATTTCCCATCCGCAGATACAGCTCCACCATATCTGCCACATGATCACCGATCCGCTCAATGTCTGTTACAACCTTCAGTGCTGCACTCACCAGCCGCATATCTCTCGCCACCGGCTGTTGTCTGGTCAGCAGACTTAAGCACATAGCTTCAATGCTTCTCTGCATATCCACCATCTTGTGATCCGTATCCAGCAGAGTCTTTAAAATATCCTCTTTGTTCTCCCGGATTCCATATAACATATGATCATAACTGATCTCCGCATGTTCTCCCATCTCCGATACTTTGTTTTTCAAAGTCTCAAGATCCTGTTCAAATAATACTCTGGGTGACATCTCCCATTCCTCCTATCTATTCATTCAAAATCAACCAAACCGTCCGGTGATGTAGTCTTCTGTCCGTTTATCCTGGGGTCTTGCAAAGATCTCGGAGGTTGCATTCTTCTCGACCACTTCTCCTACCAGGAAAAATGCGGTATCATCTGACACACGGGCTGCCTGCTGCATATTATGTGTTACGATGACCACAGTGTACTTTTTCTTCAGGGTCTCCATCAGTTCTTCGATCTTTAATGTAGAGATCGGATCCAGGGCGGAAGTGGGTTCATCCATCAGAAGCACCTCCGGGGATACTGCCAGTGCTCTGGCAATACACAGTCTCTGCTGCTGCCCGCCGGACAGACCCAGTGCGGATTTATGCAGACGGTCCTTTACTTCTTCGAAGATAGCGGCACCCTGCAGAGAACGCTCCACGATCTCATCCAGTTCCTTTTTATTCTTGATGCCATGCAGTCTTGGACCATAGGCAATATTGTCATAGATAGACATGGGGAAAGGATTGGGCTGTTGGAATACCATACCCACTTTTTTACGAAGCAATGTGGTATCCACCCGCTTATCATAAATGTCCTCTCCGTCCAGGATCACTTTTCCTTCGACTCTGCAGCCATCCACCAGATCATTCATCCGGTTCAGGCAGCGCAGGAAAGTGGATTTGCCACAGCCACTGGGACCGATAAATGCGGTGATGGCATGATCTGCGATCTCCATATTTACATTTTTCAGTGCATGATTCTCCCCATAATGAAGGTTCAGATTCTCCACTGTTATCTTACTGTTAGCCATTGCTCTATCTCCTTATCATTACTCTCGTCTCAATTTATTTGCTGCAAGTTTGGTCAGCAGATTCAGGATCAATACAATAACAATGAGAACACATCCGATTCCAAATGCGTTGTCATATTGTCCTTTCTGCATCTGCAGATACAGTTCGATTGTCAGGGTTCCGCCGGACTCCATTGCCTTGTGGGCCAGCTTCGCCAGATTGTCACCGAAAGCTCCTGTGAACTTCGGCAGCTTGTAATCGCTTCCTGCAGTAAATAAAAGTGCTGCGGATTCTCCTACAATTCGTCCCAGTGCCAGAATGATGCCGGTGACGATACCCGGCATGGATGACGGCAGAAGGATCGTACGGATCATATGCCATTTCGTGGATCCCATTCCCAAAGCACCGGTACGATAGCTGTCCGGTACGGTTCGCAGAGCTTCCTGCGTATTTCTGGTGATCAGCGGCAGCACCATCAGGGTCAGGGTAAAAGAACCGGTGAGCAGCGAGTAACCGAATCCCAAAGTCTCTCCGAAGAAGATCATACCGAACAGGCCGAAAATGATAGAAGGAATACCGGACAGGGTCTCGGTGGTAAATTCAATGAGGGAGACCAGCTTGCCGGGCTTGGCATATTCGTTCAGGTAAATAGCACTTCCCACACCAATGGGGGTTGCGATCAGCAGAGTGATCACGATGATGTACAGAGTATTTAACAGGTTGCCGGCAATACCTGTAGTCTGTTTTCTGGCACTGGTCACAGTCGTTAAAAATGCCCAGTTCACGGTGTGAATCCCTTTCACAAAGACATACAGGATAATTCCCAGCAAAAGTGCCACCGCCAGTGTGGCGGAGATATAAATAGCTGCCAATAACAGCATGTCCGTGGGGCGTTTTCTTTTTACATATAAGGTGTCTTTATTCATTGTCGTCCGCCCCCTTTTTCAGTATTTTATTCAGCACTACATTAATGATCATAATGAACACAAACAACACCAGTCCGATCGTAAACAGCACCTGTCTGTGCAGTCCGGAAGAATATCCCATCTCGCTGACAATGGCTGTGGTCAGGAATCGCACGGAGTTAAAGGGCAGGGGCACATTCACGCTGCTGCCGGATACCAGTGTGATAGCCATAGCCTCTCCGATAGCTCGTCCCACTCCCAGAACGATAGCGGTCACAATTCCGGATTTGGCTGCCGGAAGGATGGACCGGAAAATAGTCTGCACATGGGAAGCTCCCAGTGCCAGGGAGGACGATTTGATTCCGGCGGGAACGGCGCGTATGGAAGTCTCGCTGATATTGATTACCGTGGGCAGGATCATGATCGCCAGTACGATCACTGCAGACAACAGGTTCGCGCCTCCGGTGAACTGGTGTGTCGTGGATCCCCGGAAGATCAGTCTTTCTAATTGATACATGAGAGGATTTAATAAATAGATTCCCAACAGTCCGTAGATAACGGAAGGGATGCCGGCTAACAGCTCTACCGCAGGCTTTACAATGGCAGCTAAGGGTCTGGGTGCCACCTCTGCCAGAAATACTGCTGTCAGTACACCGATGGGCACACCCAGTAAAATTGCCAATGTTGTACCAACGATAGAAGTCAGGATAACCCACAGGATACCGAATTTCGGCTCTGCCGCCGTCGGCATCCATTCTGTACTGAACAGAATCTCTTTTAATCCCACTTTTAAAATTGCCGGAGTGCCACTGATGATCATATATAAGGTAATGGAAACTACCGCCAATACGGCGAAGAAGGCACAAATGGTAAATACTATTTGTGCCACAGTTTCCACTACCGCTTTGTTTTTTCTGTTTCCCATTACGGAAGCGTGTGTTCCACTATTCATCGCTTTTTTCCTTTTTCTGTGTCAGGCTATTACTTTACAGTGATCAGACCAACTTCGGAAGCAACCTGCTGTCCTTCGTCACCCAGTACAAAGTCGAACCATGCCTGTACCAGATCGTTCTGCTCGGAGATCTCACCCTTGGTAGCCATTACGAAGGGTCTGCTCAGGAAATAGTTACCGGCCTTGATGTTCTCTGCGGTAGCTTCTACACCTTCCAGGGAAAGTGCCTTAACACTATCATCCAGTGCATCCAGGGAAGCGTATCCGATAGCTCCGGGAGTAGATGCTACTTTAGCGATCACAGCACCGGTGCTGTCCAGTTCGTTTGCATATTTGCAGGCATCCTTCAGGTCAACCAGCTCTTCGAAAGCTCCTCTGGTACCGGAACCTGCCTCACGGCCGATCACGATGATAGGCTCATCTGCGCCGCCGACTTCTTTCCAATTGGTAATTGTGCCATTGTAGATGTTCGTCAGCTGCTCTTTGGTCAGATCTGCTACTTCGTTAGCGGGATCTACACATACGGCAATACCATCGATCGCTACTACGTTCTCTACAACACCTGCTGCCTTTTCCTCTTCCTTTAAGCTTCTGGAAGAGTTACCGATATCTGCGGTTCCGTTGGTAACAGCTTCGATGCCTGCACCGGATCCTACGAACTCAGCAGTTACGGTTACATCAGGATATTCTTCCATGAAAGCTTCGCTCAATGCATTGGCTAACTTCTCCATAGAAGTACTTCCCACCATGGAAATACTGCCGGACAGATCTGCGGTGGTTTCAGCAGAAGCTGCTTCACTGCTTGCTGCTACAGTGCTTTCTGCTGCGCTGCTCTCTGCTACGGAAGGCTGCGCTGTGGTTGCATCACTGTTACCGCATGCAACCAATGTAGTTACTGCTAATATTCCTGCTCCGATCAGAGCTAATAATTTGCTGTGTCTTACTCTCATAATAATGTCCTCCATGTGTTTGTTTTTCTTTCTCTTGATTACGCAATCATACTAACATGAAGGAAATTCACATAATATCACAGTCCGGTAATTTATTTGTAAGATTTAGGTAAAAAGGTGAGCCGTCAAAATGGCGACGGATGCGTAGCAGACGCTTTTATGAATGCAGCGTGGGCTGAACGTAAATCAGATGCTCTCCAAAATGCCGTCAGCAATTGCCCGGGCAATCTCATCAAACCGGCTATCAAAGAGTTCATTGTCCGCATCCGTATTGATAAATCCCACTTCTACCAGCACTGCCGGCATATTTGTGCTGTTCAGCACCACCAGATTCGGTCTTTCATTCACTCCCAGATTCACGAATCCCACCTGCTCCAGTCCGGCATTGATGTTGTACGCCATCCTGGCTGCCGCCCCATAGCGGTTGTAGACCAGACTCTCCACTCCGCTGTACTGGTTCGGATAAGGACTGGAATTGCGATGGATCGAGACAAAATAATCTCCTCCCACCTCATTTCCCTCCTGCGCCTTCTGATAAGGAGACTCGTAGATATCTGTGGTCCTGGTGTAATACACATCCACTCCGTTTTCTTCTAAGATGCTTCCCACCGCCAGTGTCAGCGCCAACGCATCCTCACTTTCTTTTCTTCCCTTATACGTGGCCCCGGGGTTTGCACCACCGTGCCCCGCATCCAATACGATCAATGGCATAAAAAAAGCTCCCGCATATCCTTTTGTTTCATGATATGCGGGAGCTTCCCCATTTAGATATTTATTTTAAAAGTGCTGCCGTCACTTCCTGAGGGATTACAAATTCCGGTGCTCCCATAGAGCCGGGAGCCACTTCGTATTCATCAAAGGCAATGACTAGTTCGTTTTTTTCATTAAAATAGAAGTTCGTCTGCTCCGTGATCCCCTGAAAATTAAATTCCGGCATATCGTCATTATCCAGGAAATAGATCACGCCTTCGTCCGCCGCCATCTGCTCCCGCATCTGGGTCTTAATGTTCTCGCTGATTGCGGAAATATAGTCGCTCCCTTCTGCAAACAGATCTGCCAGTGTCACCACATTTCCCGTCTGTTTATCAATCGTATAAAATTGATTATGTTCATAGCCGCCAGCCTCCGTCTCCAGGACACTCAGCTTCACTGTATAATACAGTGCATTATCTGTAACAACCTCCTGTGTTACATGCAGTCCATGATACCCTTCCTCGGATAAGGTATCCTCGAACTGACGGATCAGTTCCTCTACCGTAGCCTCCATATCCTGATTGACCGCTTCCACACCGTCTTCCGACAGCTTCGCCTCCGCAGCCTCCTGTCCGACACCGACTCCTTCCACACTTTCTGCAGCTGTGCCCTCCAAAGTGGCAGCACCGACTGCCACCTCTCCTGCGGGAACACCTTCTCCCGCATCTTCTCCATAAGCGATCTGTGCAAGTTCTACTTCGGCATCATGGTTCTCATCGCTGTAATTGTACTGCCGCACCGTCACCAGTCTAAAAAAGCCTCCCAGCACCGGAATATTTTCCATGGCATGGGCGATCTGCATATTGGTATTTGGCAGTGCGATCAACACGATCACAGCTGCCGCTGCCGCAGTCCATGCGGAACGTCTTCGGACACGCTCCGCTCTTTTTTTCTCTATACGGGCTCTGTCGATACCTGCCTGCAACCGTTCCCGTCCCGCTTCGGGTATTGTCATATTCTCATACTCCTCTTTTAATTGTTTTAATTGTTCCTGTTCATTCATATCTATTCTCCATCTGTCCGGTCTGTTCGGGCCGGTCATGTTATCTCTTTGCCTGTATCTGTCTTATGTCCTGCATATATATGATGTCGGGGTCAAAATCTCCCGACTTTGCTGCCTACGGATTGCTCAGCCTGTGCTGCCCTCGAGGTTCAGCCGCAGCTTTTTCATCACCCGGTACAGTCTGCTCTTTACCGTGTTCAGGTTCTCATCCAGTATCTTCGCGATCTCCTCCAGCTGCCTGTCCTCAAAGAATCTCAGAACCACAATGGCACGATCCTTCGGGTCAAGATTTTCTATAGCACGTTTTAAATCAATATTTTCATAGATATCTTCACTTGCCGCCTGGATCTCCTCCACATCCGCGCTCTCCTTCCGGCTGCGCAGGAAGCTGCATGCCTCGTTGACCACGATCCGGTATACCCAGGTCTCCACGTATTGCGGCTCCTTCAGGCTGTCACTTTTTAAAATGGCTTTATAGGCTGCTTCCTGTACAATATCCAGCGCGTCCGCTTCATTATGTACATAACTATAAGCAAGACGGTAATACTTCTCATACCCCTCCGTCAGGGCACGCTCCACCGCCTGTTCTTTTTTTCTGTCTGACATATGTCTTTTCCTCACTTTTATGAAAACTGCATGCAATCATTTTCTCTGATATTCATTTTAACACATATTCTTCTTAAGCTGTCTATTATTTTGACGCTGTATTCCCACAAAAAGTTTCACCGGCAAATCAGGAAAATATTCCCAACAGCTTCGGCTACACAAAAGATCCCGGGCTGCTCACCCGGGATCCTTTGAAAAGAGATGTATGAAACTATGCGTTGCATTTGTTCCTGTCGGTTCAAAATGTAAGCTCTTACATTCTGAACCATAATTATTTTACCATTATTTCGACTATTTGGCAAACAGATTTCTTGTCATTGCGACTTTTTCGCACTTTTAGCCAAAATCAGGCCTTCTTTTTTGTCTAATCCTCATATTTAAAGTAATCAAAATCTGCTGCTTTACGGCTTCCGCAGCCTCCATTGTTGGCATAGATGCCTACCAGTGTACCGGTATGGCGCTTGGGATCATCGGGAACGCCCTCGTCGCAGAGGTAAATGCAATTTTCCAAAACACCTACCAGCTCCCAGTTCTCCCCATCATAGCTGTAATAAAATGTTCTGGTCAGCTTCTCCACTACTACCTTCAGATACACAGGGGCTTCCTTCACATTGTCCACTTCCGCTATCAGTTCCTCGCCGTGGTTGCGGTTGATGACCAGCTGAATCTTCCGTCCGCCCTCATAGCACAGAGAGCATCTGGCATAGGTGGCCGTACTGTAGTAGCAGGTCAGTCCTGCCTGTTCTCCCTCCTTATCCGGGTAGAACTCCAGCTTTGTCTCTGCCACATAGGACAGCTCCTGTTCTCTTCTCAACAGCGTATTTTTCGCGCGGATCTCATTCAGTTGTCCGTCTCTGGTCCAGATCCGGAAGAAACCGGGACGTTCCGTCAGTGACCAGGATCCATTATCCGGATTGCGTACGAACTCCCATTCCAGGTTCAGCCTGGTATCATTAAAATCATCAAACAGGTTCCTCTCATAGACACATTCCGGCAGATCCGGTGCGGTCTGCGTCAGGCTGGGGCCTTTTCCATCATTGACGGTAAACCAGCCATCCTCCGTCCACTGTACGGGATCCAGTGCTGACTCTCTGCCTACGGTAGTAAAATTACCCTCGTTGGGTCTGCCACAGAGATAATAACACCACCACTGACCGTTCTGATCCTGTATCAGCTTGCCGTGTCCGGCTCTCTGAATGGGTGCCACAGGGTCCTTCTGACGCATGACCGGATTGTAGGGGGAACACTCGTAGGGACCGTAGAAATTCTTACTTCTCCCCACGTTGATGCCATGACCGTAACCGGTGCCGCCCTCAGCCACGATAGCGTAATAATAACCGTCCTTTTTCATGATGTGGGGACCTTCGGAGCAGCGCTCCCCGGTGCCTTCCCATGCTGTCTTCGCAGGACCCGCCACCGCCAGTCCGTCCGCTGTCAGAGGCACCGCCTGCGCTGCCTTGGCAATGATCATATATCTGCTGCCGTCATCATCCACGAACAGAGAGGGATCAATGTCATCCACTTCCAGACATACCGGCTTGCTGTAAGGACCTTCCGGTTTATCGGACACCATCACCAGCTGTCTGCGCATTACGTTATTATCACGCTTGCCGTCCGCATTCAGACGCAAAGTAACATAAATATAGTATTTTCCGTCCACATATTCGATATCCGGTGCCCAGATTCCATGGGAATCTCTGATATCACTGAGATCCAGCCACTCCGGATTCGTAATGGCATGTCCGATGATATGCCAGTGCACCATGTCTTTGGAATGGGAAATGGGAATCGCCGGAAAATACTGGAAACTGGAATTCACCATGTAGTAATCGTCGCCAACACGGATCACCGAAGGATCCGGGAAAAAGCCTCGCTGTACAGGATTGTGATAAGTTCTGGGTTCGTTCATAGGAATCTCCTTTTGCATATAATCACAGTGCTTTGTTCCTGCTATCAGTGTATTCTTTACGGGCTCTTCTGTCGTGCCAGTTCTGTTTTCAATTTGTGACATATATTGCAGCCATTGCCGTGTTTTTTCTTATCGCATCAAGAGTTTTCGTACCCTATTTATTCCATAATAGAGTACTGCATCCACTCATACAAAAGCTTCGTACCTTCCATGATTTCAGGAGGCAACAACGCCCTGGCTACCAGTTTCAGTTCGTCGGATTCGATGTCCGTTCTGCGAAGGTGGGCGTAATCGCCGTCAATGCTTTCTACGGTATACTCAAAACGATTCATTGCAAAGTCTCCTTATTAAATATGCACTAAAATATATCCATCCTGCAACGATACGGACCCATCCGCCGGCCACTCCGGCATGGTATCGCCGATCGTCCTGGCCTGCTCCAGTATCTCAGGATCTGTAACCTGTGGGAAAGAATGTCCGTGCATCTCCAGAAAATTCATCATCTCACGGTTTGTTCCGTCAAATGCATCAAATGCCCACTGAATAAAAGGATAATTAGCCTCTCCCGTAAAACAATATCCCTGGGGTGCGAAATATTTTTCTTTCAGATGAGGATCTACTTTGTCTGTAATTGTTGCGATCACACGGTACTGCCATGAGCCATAGGAAACATAATAATCCTCCACCAGACTATACGGAGTGCTGTAATGTCCTGTAAAGATCACCGGTGTGCTCTTCCCATAATCACGCTCTATCTCCAATGCGATCTCGGTCAACACTTCTTTTGTATTCAGGTATTTGTTATAGTCTACATAAAAAGCCTGATTCAACGCAGCCGCCTGATTATATATGATGATTCCCGCCAAAACAAGATATGCCGGTCTAAGCCACGGCAGGGCTCTTCGTTCTGAAAAAAGCAGATAGAGCAATAAAAAACCGATACCTGTAAAAAAGGGCATATACTGACAGGAGCGATACAATGTCACTCTTCCTTCTACAATGGTCAGGAGAAAAGGTGTAATCATCATACCCATCAGAAGAAGAAGATACCATATATCTTTTCTTCGTATTCCCAGCACTACGGCAATCATGCCCAAAACAAAAGTTGCAATCACATATCCCAGTATGGGCAAATATACCACTGCATTCACATAATACACAATCCAAAATCTTTTTAGTAACATCCATAATTCCTGGATCGGTTGATTCGAGCCGAATATTTTCAAAACTTCAGTAATACTCCGCTGATTCATAAAGCCTACCATATCCTGTAACCGGAACACCTGTATCATAACTTTAAGGATTACAGATCTCAAGATTATAACTCCCAACGTGATCGATGCACCTATGATTAACTGGCCTATCACATATCCGCTCTTTAATCTTCTGTTATCTGTAAAAGCGCGTAAATATAAAAGTAGCAATATGCCTATGATAAACAGCAGCAACATAGACTCATAACATCCTATCGCCACGGTAATGCATATAAGACTTCCAAGATAATATTTTATAGCACTTTTACGCGTCCCGGACCATTTGTCCATTCCGCTCCAAAAACATATCAATGCCAACGCTGAAAATACATATCCAATATCCACTCCGTCATGGTAGTAGTATACATACACTTCACTAATGATCGGATTGGATATGAATATGCAGGAAAATATGATATACCCTGTCAGTCCCACCTTGCGGCCGAATATTCTGCGGAAAAGAACACAAAACAAGGTTGCACTGATACACAATAAAATAACGCCGATCAGTTCCATCATAAACGGCGAGAAGTCAGACAAATGAAATATTTTATTTATCAGATAGATGAACCATCTTCCCATTACGACTTCCAGTCCATCCTCCAAATACAGCGAAACAGCCGTATCATCTATTCCAATACTTGGATGCGTCATTTCAAACCCATACCCGCATATAGCAGTCAGGCATAAAATAATTACATATATTTTTTGTTGAAAAAAATATTGAAATTCCTCCCACAGTTTTTTCATGTTTTTTTCTCCGCCTTTGTTCTTACTTTATCCCAGTGTAAAGGATTTTTCCATCAACGTCAAGAACTGTAGTGGATTACGCATCCGCAACAAAAAAGGAGCACGGAGCTTCAAGCAAGCTTGAATCCGTGCTCTTTTTTATTGCGGCTGCGTCGAAGCGGTCCTGACGCTTACATCATTCCGCCCATACCGGCTCCACCGGCGGGCATTGCAGGAGTCTCTTCCTTGATGTTAGCTACAACGCTTTCGGTAGTAAGCAGTGTGCTTGCTACGCTGGTAGCGTTCTGCAGGGCACTTCTGGTAACCTTTGCAGGATCCAGGATGCCGGCACTTACCATATCTACATATTCCTCTTTCAGAGCATCGAAGCCGACACCGACCTCAGACTCACGTACCTTATTGATGATAACGCTGCCTTCCAGTCCTGCGTTTGCTGCGATGTGATACAGCGGAGCTTCCAATGCTTTCAGGACGATGCCTGCACCGGTCTTCTCATCACCTTCCAGAGTAGCTGCCAGTTTGGCAACTTCCTTGGATGCATGAATGTATGCGGAACCACCGCCACAGATGATGCCTTCCTCTACAGCTGCTCTGGTAGCTGCCAACGCATCTTCCAGGCGAAGCTTAGCTTCCTTCATCTCAGTCTCGGTAGCAGCACCTACACGGATGACTGCCACGCCACCGGACAGCTTAGCCAGTCTCTCCTGTAATTTCTCTCTGTCGAAATCAGAAGTGGTCTCTTCGATCTGCTTCTTGATCTGTGCGATTCTGGACTGCAATGCTTCCTTATCGCCTTCACCGTCTACAATCACGGTGTTCTCTTTCTGAACCTTAACGGATTTTGCACGACCCAGCATATCCATTGTGGTATCCTTCAGCTCATAACCAAGCTCGGAACTGATCACGGTACCGCCGGTCAGAATTGCGATATCCTCCAGCATAGCTTTTCTTCTGTCACCATAGCCGGGAGCCTTAACAGCTACTACATTGAAAGTACCACGCAGCTTGTTGACGATCAGGGTGGTCAGTGCCTCGCCCTCTACATCCTCAGCGATGATCAACAGCTTAGCGCCGGACTGAACGATCTGCTCTAACAGGGGCAGGATCTCCTGAATGTTGGAGATCTTCTTATCAGTGATCAGAATATAAGGATTATCCAGAACTGCTTCCATCTTATCCATATCGGTTGCCATGTAAGCGGAGATATAACCTCTGTCAAACTGCATACCTTCTACCAGATCCAGTTCGGTCTGCATGGTCTTGGACTCTTCAATGGTGATAACACCGTTGTTGCTTACCTTCTCCATAGCATCTGCAACCAGCTGTCCTACTGCTTCATCTCCTGCGGAGATTGCTGCTACTCTTGCGATGTGCTCCTTACCGTTTACCTTCTGGCTCATCTTACCGATGGTTTCTACTGCACATGCAGTTGCTTTCTTCATACCTTTTCTCAGGATGATGGGGTTAGCACCTGCTGCCAGGTTCTTCATACCTGCATTTACCATAGCCTGTGCCAGAACGGTTGCGGTTGTAGTACCATCACCGGCTACATCGTTGGTCTTGGTAGCTACTTCCTTTACCAGCTGTGCACCCATGTTCTCGAATGCATCTTCCAGCTCGATCTCTTTTGCAATGGTAACACCATCGTTGGTGATCAGGGGTGCACCGAAGGACTTATCCAGTACTACGTTTCTTCCTTTGGGTCCTAAAGTTACTCTTACGGTATCTGCCAGCTGGTTGACACCAGCCTCTAATGCTGCACGGGCTTCTGCGCCGTATTTAATCTCTTTTGCCATAATAATCAGCCTCCAATTTATTTGTTCTTAGTCTTAATTTCTTTTTAGGTCTCTGCAATTACTGAATAATTGCAAGGATGTCGCTCTGTCTAACGATGATGTACTCTTCGTCATCCAGCTTTACTTCGGTTCCGGAATATTTGGAATAGATGACCTGATCGCCAACCTTAACTTCCATCTTGACTTCCTTGCCGTCTACAACACCGCCGGGGCCTACTGCTACGACTTCTGCCTGCTGGGGTTTTTCCTTATTCTGACCGGGGAGTACGATACCGGACTTGGTAGTCTCCTCTGCAACTAACTGTTTTAATACGACTCTGTCACCTAACGGTTTCAAATTCATGATAACTGCCTCCTTAATAGCTATTTAAAAATATTATTACTCGTTTTCATTTGTTAGCACTCATTTTTATCGAGTGCTAATTGCTATAGCTTATATTAGTTTTATATGCCCAGTTTTTCAAACGTATTCACAACTATTTAAAATCTCTATTCTCCTTTTTTCTCTCATTTTCTCATTTTATCTTTCGTTTTTATATAGCATAAGTGAAAATACGATTTAATATTTCGTTTATAATTATAAAAAAGAATCTCGCTTATTTCCTATGAATTAAAAAAACAGCCCGATGCTATCACCGGACTGTTTCCCATACTTACCTATAAAATTGATTTACTTTATGCTGTTTTGGCATCGTCATGGTATTTCTGCCACTTCTTCTTATAAATAAAGTAACAGGGAATTCCTACGAATACCATTCCACCTAAAATATTACCGATGGTAACGGGAATAAAGTTGTTCAGACTGTGAAGTATCGTCAGTCCCTGAATCTGCTCTGCCGTCAATCCGTATGCTTCCTGTGCTTTCGCCACGTAAACAGGATTCTGCGCAGCCATCAGGCCAACGGGAATGTAGAACATATTTGCAACGCAGTGTTCGAAGCCGCCGACCACAAACGCCATGATCGGGAAGAAGATCGCCCAGACCTTACCTACGATATCCGTAGCTGCCACTGCCATCAGGATAGCAATACATACCAAAATATTACACAGAATGCCTGAGGTGATTCCCTTCAGGGGAGAAATGCCCACTTTGCCGACTGCCACCTTGATGGCATAGGCACCCAGCAGCCCACCGGTGTAATCCAGATTACCGGAAAAGCAGATCAGGGTATCAATGATCAGGGCGCCGATCAGATTGCTGAAGTACACCACGATCAGGTTGCGGATACATTCGAACCACGTTACCTTTTTGCCAACCACATCCATGACGATCAGGCAGTTACCGGTGAAAAGCTCTCCACCTACAAATACAATGATCATCAGTCCCACGGGGAAGATAATACCTGCCACAAATCGTGCCAGCCCTACATTGTCAATGGCATGTGCCGCGGTGCTGCTGGTGGCTCCGCCCAGCGCGATAAATGCACCCGCCATAATACCTAACAGGATCATCTTGCCTAAAGGAAGATGGGCTTTACCTTCTCCGGCTTTCATGTTGGTATCAATGACTTCTGACGGCGTATTAAAATGCTGTTCCATATAACCCTCATTTCTGCACAGCCCTTATCTGCTGTACTCTCTTAACTCATTTATTCCTTATATTACACTACTTTCATGATAGTAAGCAAGATATTCACTCCATGTATCTGATTATATACATTTCTGTTTTCAAAGTGAAATCTCGTTTACAAAACGGGAAACTCGGATGACTATTGAGCAGCGTCTGATTTTGTCGACAAAGAGTCTTTTTTTGTAATTTTTTTGCCTTTTTTTGCAAAAAAATGCTAGACAAAAGCCAAATTGTGTACTATACTAAACATGTTCGGTGAGAGCCGAACCGCTTATATAAGTAGATTTCCGGAAGAATTCCCCTTTTACACAATTAAAGTGGCTGCAGGTTTCCCGCCTGCGGCTGCTTTAATTGTGTTATAAGGTAGTTTTTAAGCTTTCCTTTAAAATTGCAAAAGTTTTTGCAAAAATTTAAAATTTTCACTTGCTAAGTGATAAGTATCTATGCTATAATAGCTTTCGTCAGTGGTTCAGCTGATACAATTTCATAGGGGAATAGTACAGCGGTAGTGCGGCGGTCTCCAAAACCGTTAACGGGGGTTCGATCCCCTCTTCCCCTGCTTTAAAAAGTCGATGTTATCGGCTTTTTTTTGTTGCAAAAATCACGAACATTCCTAACGAAACGCTATGACGTAATTTGGAAGGTTGCTGTCATGGCGTTTTTGCATTCTTCTAACTTTGCTTCCAGTTCTTTTGTATCATCCTGATTGAAGCAATAGTTATTCAGACTGGTTCTCTCGTCTGCGTGTCCTGCCGTTTCTCGGATCGTATCAATATTCACATTATTATCAAACAGGGAAGATATAAATGTTTTACGAATTTTATGATTACTTTTGTTGAGAATACCTATAGCAATACATAACTTTTCAAGATAGGTCGTGATTGTTCTGGCATTGGAACGCTCTTTTCTCTGACTGGATATTAGTATAAAGTTATCAGAGTAATATCCACAGTTATAATTAATACTGCGTATGATTTCCAGTAGCCTTTTTGCTTCGGAATTAAGATATATGGTTCGCATACCGGCATCTGATTTTGTAAAATCCACAACTTTATAGCCTTTCGGAATTACCTTTGCTTTGCTGGTTTTTTCATCTATGGCCATCTCATAATCTTCTACTTCGCTACGACAGATATTGATGTAGTTGCCCTCAATATCACTCCACTTCAAAGCAACCAGCTCACCGATTCTTAAACCCAACTGGAAATTTAGTAATATCGCAATCGGTGTTGTGCAGTTAGGATTCCTGTTTACTCTAAAGGAACATTCTTCCGCAACTAGCTTTTGTTCTGATCGCAAAAATACCTGTGTTTCACTCTTTGGCTTCGGTTTTTTTACAAACAGCTTCGTATTGACTTTCATTCCTGCCATCGGGTTCTTTTGCAATATATCCACACCATCCATACAAGCATATTCTAATGATTGCTTCAATATAGTAGACATATTATAATAGGCATTACGTGTCAATCCGTATTCCTTAATAGTATTATGCAACCACATATCAAGGTAAACTCTTGTAAGATCCTTTAACTCCATATCGGCAATTTCATTCTGATCATAGAATCTATTCCAATCAGAAATCAATCTTTTAATATATGTAGCAGAATTTGTATGCGCTTGCTTATACACCAGCCATTTGGGAAATAATTTTCGTAGGGAATCCACAGTATCTTCCGTGTTTTCTACGATATACTGTTCATCCTCCTGCTCCGCATAAAACTCAACAATGGCATCTTCAAGCTTTTCCAAGCTGGATTTTGCTATAGTTCTTACCTTTCTTTTCTTTGTCTCATCCGGTAGATCAGTTCTCCACCTCCCATCTGTAGATTGGAATACTTTGTATTTGTGCTTTGCTAACAGTCTTTGTCGTTCCTGTTCTCTCATATTGCTTCGCACGTCATCCAAATTTATCATATTGTTTTTTGAAAGAAAATTCAATATTTCTTCGGAATTATCTGACTTTATATTTTTTACTTTAAAATCAAGTATATTGCTAATATAAATTCTCCTCTCTTTCTATTGGGGACTAGGAATTATCCCAAGTCCCCACATAATTATCTCTTCTTTGAATTCATTTTTCGTTCAATGTGACCAGGAAGTCTCTTAACAATAGCATCACTAAGTTGTTCCTCGTTTTGAACATTATGTAAATGAATATCTCCTATGCTTGTTGTATAGATAGGATTGCTGTTATTTGTAACAGTCTGCGCCGCTTTCATAAAATCAGGCATAAGCATCTGTGGTGTAACGTTCATACCAGTAATTAAATCAACGAAGCGATCAAAAGATGCCGTCTGCTGTTGTGTCAGAATACGTTCTCCATCCTGCACCATTGCAAATCCATCTTCGCCATGCTGTTTAGCAAGACCAGTTAATAAATCGTCAGGATTGATCTTGACAACTCCACCGTTTGCATACTTTCTAATATTGTTGGCACGTTTCTTTGAAGCAGCAATGGTCTTTTTCTGTTCATTGGACATGATAATATTAGAATTATTCTTCCGCTGATCAGCAGTGGTAGCTGCACTGGTGTTACTCTTATTACCAGTAATTTTGTTGATAACACTGGTGGGCGCACCGGCACTAATCATTCCTGACACATTATAAGCAGATCCTACGGAACCGGCAGAACCAGTACTTCCAGAAGCTGCTTTCTGTGCTTCTTTAGCAGCATTGATTTGTTCATTTGCTGATGCCCATGCCGCATCTGCTAAAGCCTGTAATGCCTTGATCTGCTCATTAGCAGACTGCCATTGTGCATCCGCAATAGCCTGTTGAACAGAGATATACTGCGTTCTAAAGCCGTCCAGTGTAGACAATCTGCCATTAAGAACATCATTCTCCCAATTTGCACCGAGTACCTGACTAGCAAGCATTTCATTCTGTTTATTTTCATATTCATCAGATAACGCACTCCATTCAGATTTCAGCTTGTCATAATAATTTTTCTTCTCTTCGTAGCTTTTAATCAGTTCTTCATTACTGTTGATCTGCTGTTGAATACCCACATACTGGTTCTTAAAATTCTCAATATCAAGAATGTTATTGTTTAGAATCAATTTCTGATATTCTGATCCTAAAAGTGCTATGGCATTCATGGCATCAATATTATCCTGGTAAGCATCTTTAACGCTATCCCACTGCGCCTTGAATTTTTCCAATTCAGAGATTTGCTTCGACAATTCTGATGTCTTCAGATCTAATTCAGCATCATCATAAGATTTCTGCGCATCTCTAATTTCTTCAAAGTCAGCACTATATACATATCCTTTGCCCTCAATGTATTGCTTGATAATTCTATTGTTATAGGCTTTCTCTAACTGATATTTTGCTTTTTCCAGTGCCAGTGCTCTGTCTCTTTCATCATTGGCATCCTTCAGTCCATCAATGATAGCCTGGATACGGTCAATCTCTTTGTCATAGACTTTATCTACTGCGTTCAGTGCGGAATCCATGTTGGAAAGATTGCTGTTAAGCAGGTCATTTTCCGATTCTATGGAATCAATCTTTTCTTGTATGCGATCCATCTCTTTTTCAAACCGCTTTACCACGGCAGATAATACTTTATCCAGTACGGATTTCTGCTTTTCTAATGCTTTTTCGATATAATCGAAATAATCTTTTGCAGAGATTTTTCCCGATTTGTGCATATCATCAAGATAGTTCTTCACGGTGTTACAATAGGTCTGATAATCTATTTTTCCTGCATCTAGGGATTTTTCGAGATAATTCAGATATGCTTCGATTTGATCTTTGATGTCACTGGCGGTATCAGATGCTGACTTCGTGGCATCTTCCTGCGCTTTCTTTGTAGCTGTTGCTCCTTTGTATACTGCTTGTGGAACATCCACCGTTACATTCATAGACGCATTTACTTCACCAACAATTTCTTTAATTTTATTGGTGATGTTTGCCCTCATAGAATCTGCCATGATAGGATTTTCTACTAATCTCTGTTTCAAAGCTTCCAGTTTTTGCAGAGCTTCCACACCGGCTCCTGCAACCTGTGCCAAGCGAATGATATTTTGACAGTCGGCAGCAGTATTGATGGTATTAACATTGCAGAGCTGTTTTTCCAATGCATATCCTGCCATCTTTTGTGCGGTATCCTGCGAAATAATACCTTCATCCATTAGGCATTGAATCTCCGCTGCCGTTACAGAAGATAAATCTGAAGTCGTGTTGGAAAGCAACGTGTTTTGCAAAGCAAGTTCCTCTTTGTTTCGGGCCAAAGTTGCCGTTACCACTTCTTCCGCATTTTCGATTCCCATTTCTTCCAGCATAGTGATTGTAGCCTGTTTTGTTTCTTCGGTAAGATTATTCAGCGCACCGGAGTTCTGAATGTACGCTGTGGCAAGTCTATCAAAAGAAGCCTGGCAAGCATCAATATCTTTGGAATTATTCGATACCGTCCGGATAAAATCATCATAGACAGTCTTGTATTCTTCCGTCACATTCTCCATACTTCCGAATGTTTCCGTGAAATCGTCATTGTTCAAAATGGTTGACCAGTCGAAATCTTCCTTATTTAATACATCCGCATAAATCTCATCCAAAATATCCTTCAGACCTTTGGACAATCCTTCTACCTTAGAAAGAGATTCCTCATAGGATACCGGTTCTACAATTCCAATATCAACCGTAGTGTCTGCAAGATTCTTCTTTGCTTCGTACATATCCTTCAGATGCGTAGTCAGACCTTCTGCACTAATGCCAGTAGCATCCATAACCTCCGCATACTCTGTCATGGACTTCAAAGTTGCATCAGATATATCACCATTCACATACTGCGCATAGGCATCATCCAGCTTCTGAACTACAGCTTGATTATCTGCGCTATCAAAATAATCAGATAAATTCTGAACTACGGATTTTCCACCTCGACCATACTGTAAGTAAGCTTCATACACACTGTTCAGCTTATCCGCTGTTTCTTCCGCACCGCTGATGATATTACCATAATCATCATAGAGAGCATCATCCAAAGAACTAAGATCATTATAATAATCTGCCATCTTACCTTCGGCATACTCGATACGGCTGCTCAGTGTATCCATCTGATTATTATAGTAGTCGTATGCGGAATCCTTGGTTAGTGCCTCATAATTGAGTACACCATTGGCATCACGGTAGGAATCTTCAAGTTCTTTCTGCTTTTGAATCAGTTCGTCCTGCTCCTGCTTTAACTGCTCCGCAAGGGCAATCTGTCGTTGCATGGCATCAATACGGCTTTCGTGTCTTTCCGCATTGTAGGTATTGCCATCCTCCGCAGTGTAATACTCAATATAACTTTCCGTCTTCTTATTGATGGCACTGACAGCTTCGGTAGCAGCTCTCTTTCCTTCCATCTGCGCAGCATACTTTTTCAGTTCGATTTCACGTTCCAGTTCATCGTTCTGCGCTCTCAGGCGATCCAGTTCATCCTGTTCCACGAGAGTAAGTGATACATCCTTATTTGCCAGTTCATCAATACGCTTCTTTGTAGTCTCCAATTCAGAATTGAGATCATCTATTTCAGATGATAATTCATCAAATTTCTGCTTGGCTTCCTCCGCTTTCTTATCCACTTCCTCCAAGGATTGCTTATACTTCTGCCATAGGGTAACTCCTGCGGTTACAGCAAGACCTACAAGGATCAGTGGATTAGCAGCCATCGTAGCATATAAGCCTTTCAATACACCGGATAGTGTCATTGTACTTGCTGTTGCTCCCTGCTGTGCAGCAGATAAGTTCCACGCCTGCAGTGTGGCAGTTGCTTCTGCTTCACTCATATTTTGGTTCATCAAAATAGCTATCTTTTGAGCATCCGTCAGCGTATTTGTAGACAGAATCAATCTTGTCTGAGACTGGGAGAGTCCCTGCGTGAGGTCTAACAGTCTTTGCATATCGGAAGCATCCGCAATGGTATTCTTCGTCATTGTCATAGCGGTACCCAAATCGGAAAATCCTTGTGCCGCTTCTCCCAAGTAGGATGCTAAATGTTGGAATGTGTAAATTGCTCCTACCGTTCCCAGTCCTGCTAATGCACTTTTTAGAATACCGCTACTATCCGCTGCATCTATCATAGCCTTTGCCGTGTCCAGTACGGATGCATATAAATCATCCGGTATGGTGTCAGATGCCAGTGATTCCAAAGATGCCTGTAATGCCTGGGTCTTGGCTTCAAGACTATCGAGATAGACTTCAAACTTACTCTCTGCCGATCCGTCGGAATTCATGGCAATATCTGTTAATTTTCGAACCTTATCCCAGTTATCCATTAAAGAAATGAATTTATTCGCTTGGTGCGTTCCTGCGAATGCGGTACTTACAGCATTCACTGTGTTTTTATCAATACTCTGCCATTTCTCCGCTATAGTATCAAGTATCGTTTCTGAACCCAGCAACTGATTATTTGCATCTCTTATAGATATACCTATTTTATTTAAAACTTTTTCCACATCATTGAACGCTTCACCGGTCTCCGCATCCACAAATTTTCCAGCTCTTATCTGATTCATTCTCGACAAGATAGTCTTCAATGCAACACCAATAGTAGAATCCGTATCCTGTGTAACATCCTTCATAGTAGCTAGCATTGCCACAGTCTTTTCTAAGCTGATTGAAGCATTATTAGCCTGTGAAGCAACCTTGGTTAATGCTTCACCGATTCCCCCTGCATCACTGGCACTGGCAAGATCCACGGCAGATAAAACATCATTCACATGAGATGCTTCGCTTGCTGCCATTTTAAAGCCATTGATGGTAGCGGTAAGAATCTCCGCAGATTTATCAGAATCAATCTTTGCAACCTTACTCAGAACCATACTGTCCTGAATTAACTGGTTGGTCTCCTGCATGGTTCTGCCCTGTCTTAAGAAGGCATCCGCACTCTCTCCTACTGCTTTCGTGGTGGCTCCCAGTTCCTGCGCAAGGTCATTATAATCATTGATTAGTGCACCTACCTTATCACTGCTATCGCCAGTAACCATCTGTAAATCCGTCTTCAGATCATTCAGTTCCTTCACCGTGTCAATGGCTTCTTTACCGGCTCTTGTTACTTCATGCAGTGCATCTTGCAGTAAATTTGCACCAGTATAAGCAAGGAATGCTTCTCTTAATGTATTGCCGAATCTTTGGAATACACTGTTCCCTTGTTGTCCTTGCATATTCACACCGGCAAGAATACTGTCAAGATTACTCATATCCATCATGGCATCCGCTTCAGCTTGTACTGCATCCGTTGTATTTTCAGCACTCTGCTCTACTTTCTTATTAGCATCTGCAAATTTTTCTTTCTTGACGGTAGCAGTCGTGGCAGATTCCTCAACTTTATCCATAGCGGATGCTTCATTCTGAATCTCTTTTGTGGATTCCTGTGCAGATGCTTTTGCATTGTTCTGCTGATATAAAGCATTCAGCTTTTCCACACTTGCAATGATGCTCTGATATACAGAATCATCCAGTCCCAATGTCTTTGCATCCAGTGGTTCAATCTTTGCAACATCAACACGATAATTCTGAATTGCCTGGCATAACTCTCTAAATTGTTCTGTGGGATTTGATTGTCCTTTGAAGATATCGGGAAATTTTGAAGATAATTCCTGATAGATGGAATCTAGTTCGATTCCTTTACCAGTAGAAAACTTACTGGGGTATAGATTTCTGAGTGTTCCCCACTCATCCCCCAGATCTGATCTGATTTGTTCTGAGATTTTAATTGATCCTATCTTTTTGAGATAGTTATAGAATTCATCATAAATACCTAATTTTTGCTGTATGATATTTGCATTATTTGTTATGATATCTCCTAGTTCCATAATTTTATTGCTCACGGAATCAATATCATAACTGCCGTCCGCAGAAGTGAATTTATTGGAATACAGATTCGATAATTCCTGCGAAATTGTTTGTATTTTGCTCTGAACCTCTTTATCCGCTACATTAAACTGACTAATCAGTTCCTTTGCCATCTCAGAGCCAAATTTATTCAGCGATCCACTTGCACCGGATTCTTTCAGAGCCTTGTTAATGTCTCCTAAATCCAGTTTCAGTTTTAAACCCTTTTGCTCTAACCGCTTTTGCAGCTTTTGGATATCCTTCAAAATATCTTCATAGCTGCCCTCTATATCTAATTTAATTTTATGCTTTTCACTTTCTAACTCTTTGAGGTCTTGTCGTGCCTCTTGGTCATCAAGTTCAACCTTAACTTTTACTGCCATTATTTATCCTTTCTAATTTATTGTATATCCTCTACTCCGCAATCCTTTATTTAAAGCATTTTCTACCCGATGACTCTTATCTACTTCATATTGTGTATAGTTTAAGAAGGGACGGGGTTGTATAAAGTCACCGGTGAAATCGTAGTACAATTTATGCTTACCGCCTTCGCCTTCATTGATAAGGTCTGCCAATGTGGTTCCACTATTGTACGTGCCGTATCCCGGATTGTATGGAGTGATATTCTCTACATATAAAGCCATATCTTTTACTTGTCCCACAATGTTCCTTGGATCATCAATACCCAAAGAGCTTCTCCGGTTGTATATCCTAGGATGGTATGCATTAAATACATCTCTTTGAACGTGTTCCAGTTCTATGTCACGAACTTCATCAAGCACTTCCTTCGATAGGGTGTCCTTTATGTCCGATTTGAGATCCTTCAGGAACACATCAAGGTCACTATAGTTCCGTTTCTGTCCCATATCGATCCCCCTTCAGTCCCATAGCAGTACCTAACAGGAGACAGATCGAGTCCGCTAGGGTATTTTCTTTTTGTAATCTCCGGTTCAGTCTCACTTTATCAACTACATCCATGTTTTTGTATACTTCTGTAATATCAGCAATAGTTCTGTCCGCTTTTTCCTGCGCAGTAGCATTCAGCAAATCATTCAGTTCACGATAATCAGCCAAAGTTTCATTATAATATTTTACCTGCTCTTCTAAAAAATCATAAACCCGATTCCAAAAGCCTTGTTCCTGATTGACATAATTTATGAGATCACATAAATTACATTTTTTTAATATTCTTTCTGCTCCTTCTGGATTCATGCGCTGTAATGCTGTAAGAACATCGTCCATGAAAAAGCGTTGCTCTAATAGTTCTTGATTCTGTACTTCTTCCATATATTTTTTCCTTTCATAATTTTTTGTGTGATTTTGATTAAAATAATTTTCGATGATGAAATCAGGGATTCATAAGATAGCTTTCCAGCTTGGAAAATAGATGAGGATATAAGTCGATTTTTCCTCTTTTGAACTGTGATAAGATTGCTCCGTTGATTCCGGTTGCTTTTGCTACATAGATCTGCTTTTCACGCTCTAACCGTTTGCAATATAATTCTCGTAATTCTGCTTGTGTCAAGTTATTTCTCTCTCCTTTCTTTGCATATAAAAATTTTTTATAAAAAATTGCCAGTATACTATTTCACCATTCGCATACTGACAATTCACGAATTCATAAGTGATCGCTCTTGGAATTGATTTGCTTTGAATGTCGTACTATCGCACTGTGATACCGTGTTTGAGCCAGTACCACAGCACGGAAAGGAGACGGTTTGCACACACTACTAGGCTTACGGTCTTTTCATGTATGCACCTTCCTCTTTTCATATAGGGATATTCAGAAGCCATTAAAATCAACAGTTTTCGTCATTTTGTTGCAAATTTTCTTCTAATTTTTATTCATTTTTAATAAAACATTTTAGAAACAGTTCCGGGGCCATCTGATATAGGAAATTAAGCATAGTATTTTGAACGTCTGTATACTCTCCCTCGATTGCTTCAATGATTAGTTTCAGCACTATAGCTTGGTCAATATTTTTATTGCCAATTTTATGAAGTGTATTATTCAAAACACTATTTTTAAGCACAAAATATGCCTCGTCTTCTTCATCCAATCCATAGTCTGTTCTTATCTTCTGCATGGAATCATTATATTTCTGAATTACTTGTGCCAGCCGTTCTGCTTTTCTATTATCGGCTTTCATTTTTAATATATTTTCATCAAAAAATTTTCTTACGGGTAAGCGTTCTTTTCTATTCTCAGGATATTTATTAGTCTTTTTTCCTATGATCTCTGCCATGATATCCATAGGGCAATTCATTCTTTGTACAGTCCCCTCAGAGTACTTCTTCTTCGGATTTTTAATTTTTTTCGCATCAGCCATAAATCTAGCCACTAAACCGCTTTCCATACAGGAAAGTCTTTTTATTCTGTTTATCTCGTTCACAACGTTTATGTCAAAATTCTTTTTAGCAAGATCAATAGAAATTTGTCCTATAACAGAAAGAATGATAAATATATCTTCCAGTTCTCTACTTTTCATCTTACCGGCATAGTAGTAACTGAGTGCCATCTGTGCTAAATCCGTGGATACTCCAATCGAGATCTGTGCTGCCGAAATTGCATTGTCCATCTTTGCAAAATCCTCCGGACAAAAATGATACTCACTGACACCTTTTTCCTCTACGGCATTGATGATAGTAGGATATTCCACGTATGCGGTACGTGCCAGCTCTGCCAGCTCCGGTTGATTTGTCACGTAGACAAAATCCGAATCACAATCCTGCGAATTAAGTCTTGCCTGTGTATCTGTGCCGATTGCATTAAATACAATGACATTCTCGCCAATATTGGGGAAATACTTCAACAGCTTCTCCGGGTACACATTGTACAGATGAATGATATTGTTAGGGGAATTGTGCGGATTTCGGAAGGCGGCTAACCTCTCCCCATCTTTGAATTTTGAAGTATAGCATTGTACACCGTCTGCCATTACGGAAAAACAGTCTTCATTAAGTGGAGCTTTATCCCCTACCGCAGTCAGTAGCATAGATATAGGGTTGTCCATGATGGTCAAATTATCAGCTTTCTGCCATAACCGCCCAGCCAACATTTCATTCTTCAGTTTGTTCAGATCCTTACTCTTTTTCCCCCGGAACAGCTCTGTCTTCGTAAAATCTGAGTTCCAGCCTACCATTGCCAGTAACACCTCATTGATGTTGAACCGGTTCTTCGTCATCTCCAAATATTTCAGATATTCTATATCATTGTTCTTCAAAAGGTTGTAATATTCTATACTACAATTTGCCACGGATTGCAGTATGCTTCTATCCGTACTCGGAACAGAATTGTTCATCTGATATGCGGATTTCTGATATTCTCCCAGTTTACTATGATGCACCGTCTTTACTATTTCAAACCAGTTACCATGTTCTTTCATAAAATTGCGCCAGTATCGAAATGCTTTTGATTCTTTACCGCCCATCAGATCTACAAATTTTAGCCACTTAATGGACTTATCAGAGATAACCGCCTTTATATCACAAAGTTTCAATTTTCTCTTGAACATATCTGTCTTTTCTGTGGTGGCAGTCTCATAGTCGATGCCATGTTCTGCGCAATAGTCTTTGAAAAACTCTTGTATATTTCCTGCAAACAGACAGCTTTTGAAAAAGTGTGACCGGCAATAGATAAATCCTTCTGTTCCCTCTGGCATTATGCTACTATCACATAATCCTTGTCCGTCCCAAAGGATATTAGGAATCTCATAATCATCAACTCTTACAACAGTACACTGCTTTCTTTTTTCATCATCTACATAATGGTATTCCCCAGGATACTTACCATTCACACGGATGCCATTAGCAGATAAATCTTCCCTACTTTTTCCTATAAGCGTATATCCTTTTTCTTTTGCAGTCTCCGGATCAAAAGTACAATCATGCCTGTTGATGATTGTTTCCACTTTTGGATCATCGAAATCAATTTCAAATTTGCGGTACTGCACCGGCACAGACTTCACAACCGCTGCTTTCATGGGATCAGACAATACCTCTCTATCCTTTATAATAAGAATATTGTTCAGTGGAATCTGAATATATCCGTCCCCGGCGGCAGCAGTTGTCAGTGTCTGATACGCAGACATCCCTACTATATTAAATAGGGTGTCCGGAGCATTTTCATATTGTTCCTTCATCTTATCATACAGTCCCATCGTCAGGAATCGGATAGCCTTTAAGAACAGACTTTCTTCAATAAATATACATTCACCCTTCTTGGCTTTACTGGGATTCCTCATAAGCATGACAAAATGTTTCGTGACCCTGCCTATCTCCTCCTTACGATTCCGCACAATGAAAGTATAATCTATTCCATCCTTGTAATACTGATTCCGAAGATCATTACAGCTTACCGGCACACCTTTCTCATCACCTTCATGATCTCTATATGTCACATTATACGATGTTCTCACTGTAAGAAAGTTGCTATATATATCTGAATTTTTTATTCTGGTCAAACTGCTATACATATATCTGGAGAACAAACTGTCCGGGAGTACCGCTTGTCTCTCACGGATTCCATCAAAATCAAACCACTTATCATTTATTTTATACTGGATCTTCTTGTCAGGATTTTTGTCTGCATAAGACTGTAAATAAATATCTGTTATCTCCACTGCTTTCATGCAGATGATAGGTTGTTCTTGGGAATAATCTATTGTTTTTGCTATAATAATCAACCTCCGTTTCTATAATTTGTATATTCCTGTGGATAAATATGTGGATAATCATTTATAAAATTACCAAATTGTGGAAAAGTTGTTCTTGACATTCAGCATTTTAAGCTATAACATTATTTTGTAGTAATCATTCAACTTATTTAAGCAATGATATGTGAAAGGATGATTACTTATATGCAATACACTCTTATAGTTCTCATTATTGGAATTGTCATTATTGTTCTTATGACCTTGATTTTCTTTACTGTAATTTGGACACGTAAAGCTCCCAAGGGGCAATCTCGCGAAATAAAATTCAATATTGGCTACCGAACTTTCTTCGTTAATGGAGAATTTAAAGTCGAAGATTCTTCTAACAACAAAAAAAATGATAATAATGCTATACAATAATTATCCTGATAATACATAAGAGATTTTCAGCCACTTTCGACTCAGAATTTGTTAGCCTATAAAGATTACATCCGATGCATTTTCATTGAAATTTGCTATCTGATTTATTGTAATATTACTATGTTTTTCGGGACCGCAGTTCGACCGGCACAACCAAAAGTGTAATAAGTATTTATATACACCTTTTACGAATGAACCATTGCTTCTATAAGTTCAGCAAGCATCTTGTAATTCTGAAGAGTCCTAACATCCATATCCATTTGAGAAGCTAATTGTTCTTGCGTTATTTTTGGATGCGAATTTTTTTCGTATCCATATTGATTATTCCCTTTTTCAATTCCATACAATCTCTCAAGTTCTTTGATACATCTGCCAAGCTTTAAACGTGGACGCTGTGCGGACACGTTGGCATGAGCTGCTTGCAGCGATTGCCAGACTGTCTACGACTCTATGTATTAGTGGGAGCATCCCACACCCTGTTAGTCAGTCATCTTATCTTGCCGCTCTTGAGGGCGACAATCTAATCTGTCTGCCTTTTTCGTTGGTGTGAGTCCAACCAAGCGAAAATCATCTCATTTATTACCTTTTTTCTTTTAACGGTCACACCCTTAAAACCATTGATTTTACTGGGTTTTTGAAAAATTTTAGCACCAAAAAAGTGCTAAATTTATTATGCTACTTTTTCATTCTGATAGTCTAAGTTCATATTTAACCAGTCTTTTAATAGCGTTCTCATTCTAACAGACGGAACATAGATTTTTATTTTTTCTCCATTCCGAATACGACTTCTCCATATCCACTGAATCATTTCTGATAATCCGTATAATTCTTCATTTACTTTGATTCCTTTTTGAATGAAAAATTGAGAAATGGATGGATGTAAATATATATTTACACAGTATGCAAGATTATAGCATTTTGCATATTTGTTTGTTGCTCTTGCATTACAAGCTAAAAATCCATACGCATCATCAATATCTTTTAATAGCTTCACATCAAATTCTTTAGAATATCCTTTTCCTCTCAGCTTGGTCTTATAGTCTTTAAAAGTTGTCCATAAAATTGTCTCACTCTTTGCATTAAGAATATTCCGAAAATAGTTATTCAAATTTTTCTTAATCTGTTGGATGGTCTTAACATTTGTCCTGCATTGTACTTTAAACCATGTTGAAGATAATCCATTTTGTTTCTGTTCAAAATTTACATTCAATTTGCCATTATATATATCAATTAGTTGGGAATATTTTGTTGTATCTGGAATAAAGAAATCTGATAAGATATACTTACCGTCTTCATGGACAATGCTTTTCTTTATATATTGGATATGATAAAGATCAAAATAATTTTTCAGAATACTTGCATCGAATAAGTATGTCAGAATATATACCTTATCAAACAATGTGAAAACTTCCGGTGGGTATCTCCATAACAATAATTTCTGATTTACATACAATAGACTTCTATTTTCCGCTAATATCTTAATTTTGTTGTATTGGGTATCATAGTCTGCTTTATCTTGATTCCAAATGATAAATCCGTCTTCATCTATCGTAATGCAACCGCTATCCTGTAATAATTTCATGTCATCTTTTTTAATATCATCATAGGGATCTATGGCATTCAAGACTTCATCTAATATCAATGTATAATGTCCAGCTTGTATGTATTCCCTGCTCTCACGAGTCAGTTTCTTAAATAATTCATGCGTAGATGCTATGTCATATTGACACGCTAAAAGTTCATTGAGATTTTGCAATTTTGTGCCACCGTTATATTTCGGTTGTTTAAAATCTCGATTAGTATTCTTAACTATTCGGTCTACCTCATCCAAAAATGGAGTGATATACAACACATTTTCAGATAGACTCTCATTGATATGCTGGATACTCCAACTTGTTTTACCTGATCCCATAATGGAATCTACTACTGTAATTTTTACCGTTCTTTCTTCTGTACTAATAATTCATTCCCCCATTCCTACTGTATAATTTCTTCACCCTTAATAGAATCTTTCCACATTGCGTCTATTACTGGCGGTACTTTATCAAAGTATGTAGCTATTTCACGAATATGTGAATGAACATAACATCCTAAAAGCTTTTTGTATTTGCCATTCTCATGACCGACAATCATATAGAAGCCAGGTTGCCACACCGCTTTTCCTGCCTCATATAGAACATTTTTCACCGTTCGCTTGTCAAAATTTTCCTTGCTAGCATAAAATCTAACCATTTCATCATTATCAAAATCCGGTTTTAATACATGAAACTTCATAATCCATTTCCTCCATTTTTTCAACTCATTTTAGGCACACCGCCATAATAGCAATGTGCCTGGTTATTCCGTTCAATATGTAGTCGGCATCCTCACCGATATATAACTTTAGGAGATTTTTTATGTGCATTTAATCCTTGGCGATTGCACGGTAACTGTCCTCTTCAACAGTAGGTTACGTCTTCTCATAGCAACATGATCTCTGTAATATAATATTCTCCATTTAATCGGAGAAATCTGTTATCTTGTTCTTTTTTAATTCATCGTAATACTGTTCCAGTTCCTCTTCTTCCATCCAAATCCATTCAATCATCGGTATTTTTACACCAAACTCATCATAAATTTTCGTAACCAGTTGGTAATTCGGATCATCTTCTATCTTATACTCAGCTTCCTGTTTCTCTACATTTAATGCTATGAATCCTTTTTCATTTTTACTTGGTTCAAATTCAACTTCATCGAATTCCTTTAGTTTTCTAAATCCATCTCCTTTGATATTACTGTAATGAACAAAGTAATCATTTCCATCATCAGCCATAATAAAGCCATATCCTCTTTTTACATCGAACCAATCAACCATTCCTAACATTTTCAATTCTCCTCACTGATTTTTCATTTTATCGGGCAGCCATCTGATTGAGCCATCCTTGTTTATAGGGATCTCTATTCTTCTTCCCGAATCATATTCCAGTACTTGTGATAGCTTGCCGTCATCTGCTTTGAGCAGTCTTCTTACTGTCTGTGTTCCTTCCATATATATTGTTCTCCTTTTTACTTGCTGCTTTTTACAACAAGAATAGAAATCTCTAAAAACGGTTGGGCATACGGACGAATCAAAATTGTATCTGAGGTACTGCCTTCTTTAATGAAGATTTCATTGCAGCTATCATCCATAAGAGGAAATGTCATTGTATCAATTTGCATCTCATAGGATCCTTCCGTTTCCTCTGTCAGAATGCAATTTCTAACACTATTCATCTTGATTTCAAGTCCAAACGAATCACGGATAATTGCCATCATCACTTTATGATTTTTTTCATTTAGATAATCCTTGAGAGAATACACATCTGTTTCACAATAGTTTTCAGACACTTCTCTCTTCTCATTGGTATTCGTACTATAAATACACACCTCTAGTTTGCTGCCATCTTTCATGTCTGCTTCAATGAAGAATGTATCCATACCTTTAAACATTTTTCCAGTTATAGAAACTATGTCACTTTCTGCTACAAGATATTGTGCAGCGCAGCATTTCTCTCTTAAATCAAAACAGTTCGGATATGCTTCAAATTCGTTAATATCCATAGAAAGAACTCTCTCTCCATCCTTCTGTAGCGTCATATGGGAATATTCAAAGATATTTACCAATTCAAAATAATCCTGTGCTTTTGCATCTTTGTTGTTTAATACTGCTTCGATTCTTGCGTTCATTTTTCACATCCTCCTTACTTTCCTGCGCTGGCTCTCAGTCTGTCACGCATGGACAATTTCTTTTCGGGTTTCTTCTTTTCTACCGGCTTGGCAGCAGTCAAAAAGTTAATATTTTCATCCATCTGCAAGTCATCATCTTCCATGACTTTCTGAACTCTTTCCTGTTCTGCTTTGATGGAATTTTTTAGATTTTCGATATATGCCTTGGGGAATGAGCAACCGGCAAGATACAATACCGTCTCCTCGTTTCCGTATCCCACAAAGGAGTCAATCGGTTCGCCAACCACATCTGTTACATCACTGATGCTGATGCACTCCTTTACATCCGGTTGGGAGAGACCGATATATTTGATCCTCTTGTTCGGGTCCATCGGTGCATAGATACCTTGGTTCAGAGATGCAAGCAACTCAGTCTTACCACCCTGTGCAATTTTGTGTATCATTGCAACACCTGAAGTCTCCAAAAGTGTCTTCTGCTCTGCCGTATCGATCACACCTCTGATAGAGGAAAAGTTACTTATATTAATGAAGGAATCAAACAGCGTTGCATAGCTTCTATTGATAGACAGCTTGTCCTCTCTCTGATTGTTGTCCAGTATAAAGATGGAGCAAAGACTGTTTTTCAATGCTACGATCTCTGTAAGTGCTTCATAAGCATTGATCCTGGACTGCAGGGATTCATCCATAGCAGGAAGAATAATCACAAGTCCTACTTTTTTATCGGGATTCTCTGCAATCACAGATGCAAGAAATGTTCCTAAACCGCTGCCGGTTCCCCCACCGAGAGAATACACAACAAAGATGTAATCCTCTGTGATCTGCTGATCTACAATGTTCATTACTTCATCAATGGATTCCGACAGTACCATTTTTGCTTTCGTCCGGTTCTTTGATGCACCCTCACCGCCGGGAATGTGCAGTTTGTTCGGACTGGGTATCAAGTCCAAGTCCTGTTTGGCAAGATTGATGTAATACGCTTTGTACCCTTTCTTCTCTAACATCTGCCCTACATTTCCACCGGCAGCACCCACACATAAAAATCTGATATTTTCTTTCAATGTTTTATTCATCTCTTAATAACACTCCTTTGATTTCCTTGCCTTTGGCAGTTATGTAATACAAATTTGCTTTGCCACTTTTGATCTTATGTGCCATATATTCACGTTCGATTAAATTTAATACTTTTTTTCTCACAGTCCTTTCGGTGAACTGTTTATCATCAGACTTGTTGACTTCCTCTGTAATTTCACGGATTGTCATTCCTGTGCCTGGTGTAGTAGCTCCCATATCATCTAATATAGAAAGGATCAGTAATTGAAGTTTGTTAATTTCCACGCCATTTCACCCCTTTCTGGTCTCTTTATGGTTCTTTATGGTCTCATTCTAGGAAAAAATCGGAACTGACAGGTCAAAAAAATTTTATACTTTTGTCTCTATGTAATTGTCAAAGTGCGAACTTACGTTCTATCTTATAAATAATAGAACTCCTGCGGATCTCTCCACAATTTTTGTAAAAAGTGTTGGGAAATTGTCAGGCTGATTTGCCCGAAAGACTTTTAATTTGAATTGAAATTCTCAAATTATTCTGCTATAATATGTATGCTTTAATTACATAGCGCAGATGAAAGTCTGTGCAATTTCTGTGGATGTTGGTAGCATCCATACATTGAAAGTCGGTGTTGGTAGCATCGGCTTTCTTTTTGTATGAACACAGCTTACCATATTATTTTGTTGCCGTCAAGCATTTTCATACAATAATTTGTATAATATTTTAATTATTGTATGTATATAATTGTATTTAATATTTTTTACCGTAGTACGTGAACAATATTTGTACATTCTTATTGCCGTTTTGTATATATGATGTTATTATTGTATAAAAGTAATATGTATTTAATTATTTTTACCGTAGCCAAGAAGGAGGTTTTATACAATACAATGGCTGTTGCAACAACAATTCCACGTTATGACAAAAATCAAATAGTGACTATAGACAACAGAAATATCAAACTTATTGATTTGCTTAAAGAACTTCGCTTAAACAAGAAAATTACCAAAAAACAAATTTCAAATCTAATTAAGCACAATGATTATTGGTATTCACAAATTGAACGAGATGGAAAAAACGGAGATGATAATCGTCAAAGAACAATATATCGCCCTGATCTAATCGATATTATTTCCATTATTCAATATGATGCTAAAAATTCAAAAGATTTAGAACTGCATCATTCAAAAAGTGAAGTTTTTTTAGACAAAATCATTAAGGCTCTTCCTTTAAAGGAATCCCTTAAAAAATTAGAATTATATCAGCTCTCTCATGTTAGAACCGCAGAAGAGCAAGACAGTCTCCTTAATTCTCTGTTAGCTACGCAGGAAAGACTATTGAGAAAAACTTATGATTCCTTAATCGACAATGAAAATAGAGATCATTTTCTAAATGCATTAAAGAACACAAATCTTGCCTTAAAAATAGATCCTTTATTTATTGTTTTTCTGATGGGATTGCCTTATGCTGATTTTCTTTATGAGTCAAAACAAGAAGAACTTTTTTCTTTATTCCAAGATATAATAAAGGTTACAGACGGTATAACAAAAGAAACAAATAATGGTAATATTAAAAAAGCTGAAGAATATTTAGATTCTATTCGTGCTAAAATTACATCTTATACTGGCAAAGATTTTCTAAACACCATGAAGAAAAATTTTGTTTTTTTACCACCAGAAGAATGGTCTTAATTCTATAAAAGCCACCGGAATTTTTCACAGTTCCGATGGCTTCGCTTTTACGCTCTCTTCTTTGAAACAATATATGGCTTTGCCACATCATCAAACAAATCACATATTGCAAGGATCTGATCCTTGGACAACTTATCAATCAGTCCATCTATCAGATCCTGTTTGATCTGCTCCTTGTTCTCCTCCGACTGTTTTCTTTCTCGAAAATTTATTACGTCCATTTTCTCGGCAGTAGGTGGATGTCCGTTTTCGTCTATATAGGCTGTTATGAATTTATAAGTGTCATAGTCCTTCTCTGTCATTCCTTGTCCCCCTCTTCCATCTTGGCGAATATCTCTCGCAGATTCTGAATATCAGACTTCACGAAGTATGCTTTACCTTCAATCTCTACCGGCTTTCCTTCCTCACAAGCCTTCAGAATTTTCTGCTCCATCAATTTAATTCCTGTTACAACTCCTTGTTCAAACGTGTCTTGAAACATCGGTTTCATTGCCTCCTATTTTTATAGATTATAGATAAAAGAAATCAGTGCCAATTTGTCCCGATTTATCCCGAAGCCTTAATTATACTAGCATACTTGTAAAACGTGCTAACTGCTATCCCATTCATCTTGGAAAACTTAACAATAGATATGTTGCCGTACTCACCGGCTTGCAATTTGTTGTACTCTTTTACAAATTCTTTCGGTACTCCGGTTGCCGGTCTTCCTAATTTCTTTCCTTTTGCCCTGGCTGCATTCAGTCCTTGCATTACTCGCTCATGCGTCTTTTCTTTCTCCTGTTGTGCCATGTGTGCTCTGAGTGTTATGTAGATGTCAATAATCATCCTTGACAGACTATCATCATTCATCTTCTTCCAGTCATTCATCAGAGGAACATCCAGCGCAACAATCTTTACTCCCATAGCTTGGATTTCTTTTATTGTCATAATCAGATCATCCGCATCTCTTCCCATGCGGTCAATGTCTGTTACCACAATAATGTCTCCACTGCGGAGCTTGCTTTTCATCCGAAGAAAATCATCACGGTTTTCTGCTTTGGTTCCACCGGTGATAATGTCGGTGAAAAATTCGTCTATGGTAAAATTGTTTGCAACCGCATATTCCAGTAATGTTATCTTCTGCCTGTCTGTCTTCTGCTTCTTTAGATTTGTCGAGATCCGCAGATAGCCAAATATCTTTCGTTCCATAGTATCCTCCACAAAATGGGTAATTTATTTCATGTAGGCTTTTTGTGGGGAAATGGCATTCAATTTCTACATGAAATCCTATGTGCAAAAACAAATGTTTTCATATAAGATCAAACTGTTGCTTTTACAACTCATCACCTTATACTTTATATATAGGAAAAAAGTCGTTCATTTCTCCAAACTTTTTAAAAAATATTTTGGGAGTCGTACATAAAAGGTAATAAACAATGTTTACATCGCTAATGTCAATCAAGGGGGGGAAAATTTTTTAACAGAAAATGAATTCTACGAAGCTTGTATACAATCAAATAGATTATATTTTTGATCATTTTAAAAAATTTTGTTAAGGGAATAACATAGACCGTTATTTTTACTATTGATGAAATAGCATAATACTGCTCTCCTATTTTGATAGCAAAATTCACCTTCACTATAAATAAAAGAGAGGGAATCGTGTTGATTCCCTCTCTTAAAACTGAATAGTATTTATCTACGCTCCTTTTACACCCAGTAAATCCGGATAACGCTTGTTCAGACACTCGTTCGACTTGCATGTGTTAGGCACGCCGCCAGCGTTCATCCTGAGCTAAAGGACTAGACAAATCCTTAGCTCAGGAACTGGATTTTGCTTACCATACTACTTGTTTGAAAAAACAGAGAATAACAATGAGAAAATCACCTTTACTACTCCTCTTACTATTTCATCAAAGAAACCATTTTTCTTTAAAAACTTATAAATAAAATGTTTCTTTGCTCTTAAGTATGAAGCAATTCTTCTTAATAAGTTCTTCATAGAAGCCTCCATCTTAAATACTATTCAGTTGTCAAGTTTCAAAATACTACATATTTAGCATATCATATTTGATCATACGAATCAAGTATAAAGCAACAAAATGATAGAACAAGTACGAAATTATCTGTAGTATACGGAAAAACATTGAACATACGTTCTGTTTGTGTTATAATATGTTTGTATAATTGAACAGAAAGCGGATGCGATTTTCCGATTGTTAGATGCCCTCTAGTCTTACAAAGGAGGGTGATGCCCATGAATACGATGGAAGTACTTACTCTGTTGTTAGTTGTCTTTGCAGCTCTATCATACATTGACAAGCATGGTGACGATAATAACAAAAAGAAATAGCATCCCCAACCGTCCAAAGTCTAGGATGCTATTCTTGATCTAATAACTGAGGGCAAATCGGAATTTTCACTTCCGACTACCTTTCTAAGTAGATTATACACCAGGAGGGATTGAGAAATCAATCCCTCTTTTCTTTTTAATTGCTCTATAGTTTATGCTGCTTTGCGTTTCGTGCTTTTGTTTCTTCTGATTTCTTTTGCGCAGCTTTTTTCTCTTCTTCGGTCATATTCCGCTTTGACTTTCCTTTTAGTTCATCTGGATAGTCAATGGTATATTCTGCTCCGTCTACTTTATCCTTTAGAATCAGGTTCATTTCTAAAGCGTCCGCAATCTCAACTAATTCAAGTGCAGAGAATTTATCTCTATTCAATTTATTACATAAATTTTGCCTTGTTACGTTGATTTCTTCTGCGAGTTCTGCTTGGGATTTTCCTTTTGCTTCTAATATATCCTTAATAGCTGTCGTTGCTGACATATCAATCATACCTTTCATTATTATCACCTCCAATTATAATTGATATTATCTGAATTTTCAAGCTCAGCAAAATTTCACTTGATACATGATCGTAACAAATACTGCGCACTCTTCCACCATATCCGCTTACTATATTTTTTCTCCATCTGATATAGAAAAATCTCCGTTACCTTTTGCATCAGATCCGCAGGGAGAATAGATCCCTTTAATTGGTTGCACTGGTAACAACACACTTGCAAGTTCTCTACCTCATCCTTTCCATTCTGCGTTAGCGGAATTATGTGATCCAGTGTCATTTCTGAAAATGCCAGTTTCTTTCCGCAAAGAGCACATTTTCCCTCTGCCTGGCTATATAGCATTTTGCGTACGTCCTGCGAATAGTGCTTTCTGACCTGCTTTCGTCCTACTTTATCATCGGTATCAAATAAATAGTACCCTTTGCATTGTGTCGGTCTCTTCAAAATGTTACTCATTGCCTTATTTATATGATAATACTTGGTAGCTTCTTCTATATTAAGTGTTTTTCTAATTTTTCCATTGTGGTAGTTAAGATAGTATGTTCCATTCGTGATTACGATTGCCATTGTTACCTCTTTTCCTCCGCCGTCCCTTACGTTTCTTTTAATATTCTACGTTTGCCAGTACCTTGTATCCCTTGGGATATCTCATTGTTCTAATGGTTGTAATATTTGCATTTATCAGCTTCACATCCTCTTCATTCAAACCTAACAATCCTCCATCATCGTCCACATCTCCTGCAATAATCAAGTTTCCTACCAACATGGGATCTCTGTTTTTGTCAATGGCTGCAATTTTGGGATTTTCCGTTAAAAGGCCTTCATCATCACAAATGATATTGAAATATTTTCCGTTGATTCTACGGCACACAATATCTACCGTATGACATCCGATTAGTCTGTAATAATCCTTCAGTCCTTTGGGATCCACCAACTTTACCTTGTCTTCTCTTACATCTATCAAAATTGCTTTCATGTTCCTGCTCTCCTTTACCCTATGATTTTCCCTATCGTTGCCTTAATTTTCTGCATTTCTTTATAAAATGATGATGACGGTATATTCAGCAATATGAGGATTTCCTGATTGCTGTATCCGCTCAATTTTGCCTTTACAATTTTGCGTTGTTTCTCTGTCAGGGAATGCAACATATATTGATACATTTCCATTTCAACTACGGTATTCTCCGCTGATTCTGTTCCTGTCACAGAATCATACTTACTTTCTGTTTTTTCTCGCTCTATATCTAGGCTAACCACCACTTCATCCGGTTTTCTCTTATGACATTTTCTGTTTTTAACATGGTCTTTGATCTCTGCTCTCATATACTGCCATGCAATAAAAGAAAAGTTGTAGTTTGCTTTTACTTTTTCCTTTCGGTGGTATATCTGCACAGCCTTCAGATAACCAAAAACCGCAATATTATAATAGTCCTCTATGCTGTATCCGTGCCTATGTAGGAAGCTATAAATCAGATTATGGTTCTCTTCCGCATATTTGCGTTCTTTTTCCGTTAGTTTGGTTAGTTTCATATTTCTGTAACTCCGATCTCTACGATAGGCATTCCCTTTTTCTTTGCTACTTCAACATCTCCCTTGCTGGCTAAAGAAATGCAAATAGTTGTGCTTTTTCTTTTGTAATATTCCTGCACTACTTCCTCTGATTCTGCGTGTGCTATGTTGGCAGACCATGTATTTTCTGAAACTTTATATGTGACGTTGTAATAGTTTTTCATGCTGTTTCTCTCCCTTTGGTTGGGAGACTGCCGTTTCTGACAATCTCCCTATTTCCTTTAGATGCCGAATACTTTTCTAAAAATCTTCCGAAATTCCTTTACGTCGTCATCTAAATCTTTTATTGTAAATCCGTGCGGAAATACTTTTTCAGTTCTTTTGTTTACCTGGAATCTTGTATATCCTTCTATCAGCAAATCCAGTTCACATTTCAAATATTCATTTACATGAGAATCGCCCCATGAATCAGAATCGCAGTATGTGCATTGCTCATAAAATTCTCTAAACATTTCTTCCAAAATCACCTGTTTTTCAACACTTGATTTCTTATCTATCCACCAGTTTTCTATTCTACTTTCAGAGAATAGGTTGTCACCTTCCATCATATAATCAAGAGAGGCAAAACCGCCATCAGGCATATTCTTCTGTGCATTGTAGGATCTCCAGTAATGATGATATGCACAGGAAAGAACATTTTTTGCCACGGCAGGGAAAGGGTATATCTGAAGTTCTGGTCTACTGCAGTATTTCTTAACCGCATTAAGATACGGAATTATTAAAATGTCATACCATTCAGAGACTGCAAGTCTGTAGCTTCTCATAAACTGATATATATAATCATGGTGTTCCTCTGCGAACCGCTTTTCTTCCTCTGTTAAAGGACGATCTGTATAAGGTGCTCTACTTTTCATACTGTCTATACCTTCCTCTCTATGAAATATCTCTATTGTACTTTCTGCTGTTTCGGCTTATCCTCATACCACTGAATAGAACCGCCTTTAAAGTTGGGTTTCGGCTGATAAATTGTACTTCTTCCGATGCTCTGAACTGTGCCCTTCTTAGTAACTACTGCAAAATTGACTGTCTGTTTTTTCATGGTGGCTTTCCTCTCTTTCGGTGGTATGACTGGGGGGAGACCTGCTCCCCCTATTGGCTTATGCTTTCTTCGACTTCAAGAAGTTCAATCGCATTGCTATTGATGTAACAAGGTACTTTTTATAAGCATCTTCGCCGTTGCTTTCAATAAACAGATCCTTGTTAAACTTCTGTGTCTCTACTTCCTTATAGGAGACTGTTACACCGGTGGACTTGGATACAAGCTCCTGCTTCTGCCTCTTCTTCATATAGGCTTTCAGCTCGTCCTCTTTCTCCTTGATCTGTTTGTTGAGGTTGTCTCTCTCCTCTTTCTGCACTTGGATGGTCTGCACCAGTGTTTCAAAGTCTGTCATAGATTTGCACATATATTTTTCCTCCATATTCATATTGATTGTTCAGCAACCCCTTAAGCATCTTCCTGTCTATTGGTATTGCTCGTGGTGGCTCACTCACAGGTATATGGCTTAAGGTTTCGAGTGCTTTCGGCTTTCTCGGTTGCTGTGGTCTCATTTCCTTGACCTTGTAACCATATTGTACACTTGTTAGTGAATTTAGTCTATTGACTTTTATCACAAAATGTACACTTGCTAGTGTCTTGTTTGTTGTGTAAATCCACTAGTTAGTGTACATTTTTAACAATTATGCAGTTCACTATTTAGTGAATTTGTCAATTGTAAAGGTTCACTTGTAAGTGTATTATAATATTAACAAATAAATCAAGACCACTTGAAAAGAGAGGTAAAAAGAAATGAAAAAACAATTTAAAGCAGGACAGACAGTAACATGGAATACAGAAGAATTTGACGGCACTGTAACAATGAAAGCCATTATTACAGAAGTACACAAAGATTACTGTATAGCAAAGACCATGAAAGACAGTATCAATCTTTATATTGATGAAGATACAGAATATCAGTTCAACTAAACGGAGGAAAAAACATGAGCGTAAACGTATATAATATGGTAACAGAAAGAATTATTGAACAATTAAAGCAAGGAATTGTTCCTTGGCAGAAACCGTGGCACGGGATCCGCTCCGGAGCATATAACAGAATTACTAATAAGCCTTATTCTTTAATGAATCAGATGCTTTTACAGCATGATGGAGCCTATGCCAGTTACAAGCAATGGACAGATCTTGGCGGTCATGTTCGCAAGGGTGCGAAAGCGGAAATTGTAGTCTTTTGGAAAATACAGCCAGTAGAGGAAGAAAAGGAAGACGGCACGAAAGTAGTTAAGCAGATACCTATATTAAGATATTACAATGTGTTCCATATCTCGCAAGTTGACGGAGTACAACCGAAAGAGATTCCACAGCTCAATAAAGAAATAGAGCCACTGGAACAAGCGGAAAAGGTCAAGGAAGACTACAAGACAAGGGAACATTTAAGAATTGAAGAAGTCGTTACAAATAAGGCTTTTTATAGTCCCTCATTTGATTATGTGCAAGTACCTTGTAAAGAACAGTATGAACATATAGAAGAATTTTACAATACTTTGTTCCATGAACTCATCCATTCCACAGGACACAAAGCAAGACTTGACCGACTGGACACCACAGCAAAAGCACATTTCGGAAGTGAAAACTATTCTCGTGAAGAGCTCTGCGCGGAGTGTGGCTCCGCAATGATAATGAACCTCTTAGGAATCGAAACAACCGGAACTTTCAAGAACTCAACCGCATATATACAAAACTGGTTACAAGTTCTGAAAAATGACAACCATTTCATCATATCGGCATCCAGTAAAGCGGAAAAAGCAGTAAAATATATCCTTGGAGAAACAGAATAAAAAATAAGGCTAGGGGCAAATCTCCTAGCCTTTTCTGATGTCGTATGATGTCGGGGGTATAAAAACTTGATTCCAGGAACGTATTTCTATAATACCCTATAGTTGGTTGTTCCATACAGTGACTTGAAAAAATAGCTTCCCCGATATCAGGGCACCGGGGCGTATGTTAAACCGTGGCAGAATTAAGTACCTATGCCATGAATAAGGTAAAATTAAAATGCATCCTCTTCTTACTATTTGCTGTGCTATTTTGCTTTGCCAATATGTAATAAAGACATTGCCACGATTCCAAGACCTAACGCAATAACAATAATTCCACCACTAAAGTAGATTGCATATACTATTTCAGTAAACGCACTGGAAATTGTTGCTATTCCACCATTGATATCACTCAATTCATCGACAATAGTATCTGACGCACCATATATTTCAGTGTAAAAATCAGCACCAAACGCAGCACTATCTACATTGTAAGACCTTGCACTATATGTTTCCAAAGAGTACTTATGATTTAATAATGTGCATCCTAAGATAAATACAATGATACCTATAACTAATGAAATTAACGGCATAATATTTACTTTTTTCTTGCTATGTACTTCTTTTTCTTTTGAGATTTTAGGTTGTGTTTCTTGGGGTACTGTAGTAGGGATATTATCCTCTAAAGGACATCCGCATCTAGGACATTCATGTAAATTTTCCAGTATCACTTCTCCGCATTCTGGACATTTTCTTTCTTCCATATTATTTTTTCTCCTTCCTATAATTTTTTGAGACTGTTCCATCTCAAATATCCTCTGATTCTTATATCATATTTAGGCTTAAGAATCTTACTATCACTATCACCAAAAGTATACGTTTGTATGATACATTGTTGGTTTTGCAAATAAGTTGCATTTCCAAGGACTTTTCCAATATCTTTTCTGTTTCCACCGTCCAGCAATTCTTCTGTGTATAGAATTAGACCATCTTCAAAATCTTTGAATGTCATTTCGGTTTTTCCTGTATAACCAGTTGTATCCAAATATTCATATTCATTTTTTTCGATGGTATATTTATCAGTATTGAAATCCGCTGCTTTAACTTTTACGGATTCACAGAAAAATTTAGGAACAGCTGTTACTTCAACGCCCCTCGATTTTAATGGAAGGTCAGATAAAGAATAGTTATAATGTCCTACACCATTAATAATAACTACAGCTACATTGCGATCTATATTATTTGTCAAATCATTACTTAGCTCTAAGAAAAGAATTCCAGTAACTTTTTTATTCATTTCTATGTCAATGGTAACGGTACAACTTGTGTTATAAGACCAGTCATCATAATCGCTATCATTATATTCAATATTTTTGATTACTGATTCGTCTACTTTTTTTCCATCAATATAACCTATTGCTTTATATTTTAAAGATGGATCTTCATCTGATAATACTGTTGTTTGAATAGTTCCCTTGCCATCTTCCACAAAGACAAGTGTTGGTGTTCTATCATCTTTATTATAATATCCAAGAACTGCAACAAACGGTTTTGTTTCATCAGCACTTATCGTTCCTTCATATTCGTCATAATATGTTTCCTCACTGAGCAACTTCCATTTACTTATATCTATTTTGCTAACATTCACATTATTTTTGTTTTTTGTAATGATAAATATACCACTAATACATATCAGCAAAAGAACTACAACCATAATAGGAATAATAATCTTTTTCTTATTCCGTTTCTTTTCTTTTACCTCGGAACATTCCGAATTGTTCTCTGGTTTCGATGCTTTTTTCACATCTTCATCTGACGTAATATTGATATCTAATTGTTCAGATTTTAATGGATAGCCACAATGTATACACTTTTGCGCCTTATCGGATATTTCTTTTCCACATTCGGGACATTTTATCAGTGCCATATTTCTTTTCTCCTTTTTCTATTCTTTCATATCATTCAATAGCAGTATTGCATCTCCCAATGATTGAGCGCAATTTCCTAATGAGGTACTTATTGCTGTCTCATATTCATACGAACCGAACCCAGTTTTCTCCGTAAGCGTATCAAAATAATATATACACGCTGCCGCATTTCTGATTTTATATGCGACATCTGAAAATTCATCATACTTATACGCTTCATCGGCAGCAGCATTCAGAAATTCTTTTGTCTCATAATTTATCTGATTAGCCTGTGCTACATATTTTGTATCATAATAAGAACTAGTAAGATGCATAGTCTCCATAGCTTCAGACAATTTATCTGTAGCATCTGACAAATCGCTCATAAGTGAGTTATACACACCAAGCAAATCATCAATATACTGACCACAATTATCACAATAACCCATTCTTGTAGTATGTCCTAAAGCATCCCCATCTGTGGTGCCGCAGACTTCACAAGTTTTGGGTTCTGTGCAGGTAGCATTGATCCACTTATGTCCGAGAGCTTGTCCCTCGGTTTCTCCGCATTTAGAACAAGTCTTTGGCTCTGTACACGTTGCTTCTTGCCATTCGTGTCCAAATGCACAGGTATTCTCTTTCAAATACCACACAGCTACTCCACCTATCACTATAAGCAGTACTACTGCTACTATAATGCTTATTATAATGAGTTTTTTGTGTGATTTTTTAACCACTGCTTTTTGAATACTTATTCCGCATTTTGGACACGTTTCCGCTTTATCTGATACCTCGCTTCCACATTCTGGACATTTGATTAAAGCCATGACGTTTTCTCCCCTCTTTCCTAGTTCTTATTCTTTTGATCTACCACAAACACAGGATGTCTCATACGAACGATGTATTCTTCCACAATCCGGGCATTTCCAACCACCCTTCCCAAGCACCTGCTTCTCCTCTGCTTCCTTGCCTAGTTGCTCTAATCCTTTTGTAGCATCTTTCGACATAGTTAGTGAATTTCCATTATATGATAGTGCGCACACCTTATCATAGATGTCCCCAATAGTATATAGTGCTACCGAAACCATTGATACAAAGAATATCACTGCAACAAATATTACTATTGTCAATAACCAACTGCGCTTATAATAAATTTGGCTACTGTACGTTGATGTTCCTACCACTCTCCTTCCGTAAACAAACGCCATGAAAAAGCTAGCAATCACTCCAAGTATCGCATAAATTACTGCAAGTGTTTTGCAATTTTCTCCCATTTTCGTAATTTCCTCCCAACACAAAAAAATTTATTGTTTCTTGTCAAAATTATACTTCTGTATCATCGTGTTTACAACCATTATTTTCTATATATGTGTAATTTATTTCACCTATATGGAAATGCTTATTGATACACTATTGGTGAAAGTAGGTGATACAGATGGTGAACATGGGTGAAAAATTACGCTCTCTCAGAATCGAAAAGAATTTAACGCAGAAACAAGTAGCTGATCGAATCGGTTTAGCCATCAGTGCTGTATCATCTTATGAATCCGGCAGCAGGTATCCTACTTATGACACGCTCATAAAGCTGGCACGAATATTCCATGTGTCTACTGATTATCTCTTGGGAATTACTGATAAGAGGAATGTGGATGTTACTGGTCTTGATGATGAAGACGTGGGATTGATTTCACAATTAGTGGATAAGTTGAGAAAATAGAACACCAATAAAGAAGCACCCTACAGCTTTTTTATAGGATGCTTCATGTGTTTTATATAAAGGATTCTGTTTCTATTACTTCCATTTTTCCACCCATACAAATCGGCAAGCATACTACTTCATCCTCACGTTCGATATATGCAAGAACATCTTCAAGCGGTACCTTGACCGTATATACAACACTCTTTTCCAGCGGTAGCATATTAAATCTAGTTGCAAAGAACTTTGCTTCCTCATAATCTAAGGAATAACTAACTGACTCTGCATAATCTAAATTACTATGATTTCCCACAGCATATTCTCCTCGATAAGCAATCACATACCCCCCTTTTACATGATCCTTAATTAAATCATGAGTTTCTTTTTGATAGTCGGCACAATATCCTTCATCAATTAACCTTTGTAATAAATCTAAAAAGTCATCGCCTATATTATAAAATGAATATACATCCATGAGCATTTGCATATAGTATTCTTCACATGGATATTCTTTATCAATTAGTGTCGAACAAATAGAATATGGTATAGCAGAGGTATCATTATATTTTGTACACATCTCTGAAAAAGCTCGGTAATAATCTTCTGGTGTTAATTTCCAATCATCCAGCATATCAGAAAATTTATCTAATTCCTTTGCAAACTTATCTAATTCATCCATCTCTGTTTTCCTCCGTTACTGTTATTATAATAGTATAATAGTCTATTCGTTATTTTACAAGAATTCTCATGAGCCGCATCCAAAAAGTGTATACTTATTACACTTTTTACATCTCTATAATTAAATATCATATGTTATTATATAAAGTCGACCATTTATTCGCGATAATATTTTTTCACCGAAAAGCTCCACTTTTTCCTTATTTTACAAGCGTTTCAGCATATTTTTTCATTTTCCGATTTTTTGACACAAAACCTCATTTTTCCTAGGAAAATCAAGCATTTCCTCGATGTCACTTTTATTTTCAAATATCGGCATTTTTTCACCATTATCGGAATTTTCAATTCAGCTATAAAATCTCAAAAAGTGCAGTATTTTAGGCAAAATCGGACTTTTCATATATCTTCAAAAATCCATCTCGATAAAGTGTACGATAACGTAAAAAAGGCATATCAGATATTTTCTACCCCAATATGCCCTATATTAGTCTGTAATTTAAATCTTCCAGTTCATCATTGCTTCATATACACAATCAGGTACTTTATTCTTACTCTTATCCGCAAGTTCACGAATATAGGCGATCTTACCTTCTATGTATCCCTCCTGCGCTTTATCCTCTGAATCGAATGATCCCAAATCAATACGTTTACTAAGAATACTCATCGATACCGAATATGTACCATTATCATTCTGTTTTATATTGCTTTCAATTCCCCTATCTTCAAATACTGTATTCAAGAAATGTGACATCAACACACAAGTTTCTGGACTGTACATATTGCTTTTCTTACAAAGTAAATCTTTGTCTAAATCAACTTTCGCTCCAGGAATATAATGTGCATCATACCATATCTTGAAATTCCCGTAGTTCTGCCATTCAATACAAACATCCTTGTCCATGTAATAAGGCTTTAATATATGCACTTTATCGCTATAGCAACGCTGAATCATATTTTTCCACTTGATAAATGAATCAGATTCATAATCAATATTTGAAGTATCCACGCCCAAATAGCCGACACTCTCATAAGTCCTTTTATTGTGCCATGGTTTCCAATCATCCGGTTTAAACTCCACATCATTAACAATCTCTATAATCTGCTTATCTACGATTGCTTCGTCCTGTTCATGTATTCTCAAAATCTCATTGTACTGTTTATCCGTAACTGGGAATAAATGCTTGTAGTAATTATCCTTTATATCATTGTTTTTATGCCAAACCGCAGTATTATTTTTCATGTCATAATTGACAACGAACATCTGAATTACAAGGTCACTGGCAGTCACCTTTTCTTTCCTATATCCCCATCTTTTCTTAGACTTGAAATAAACATTCTTGTCAAGTGTATAGGTCAATTCCTTCGTGGCTCTTGTATATACACCCTTTGCAAGCTGATATGTTCCATCTTCTAATTTCTGAATTACTCTACCATAATTTGATACCCATGCAGATTTATAATCCAGTAAACGTACAAATACTTCATCCCTTGCAATATTTTTGATACTGGATTCCGTCTTATCCAGCTTTTGAAATAAATATGGCTTCTTAAAACGTCTTTGTATTTTCATAGATTTTTCTTTACTATATTGTTCTAATCCGGTTGTAATCCGCTTTTGCAATCTGTTTTCTCGCATATCTTTGTTCCAACAGTCCTTACAAATAATTCTTCTATAACCAGTACTTTTATAAAGTTGGTATCTATCTAGTGGAAGTTCCCTCCCGCATTTCTTACATATTTTTGTTTCTTTATTATCATTTAACATAGTCCTCCTTTTGATCAACCGGATGTTCAGATGAGGCAGCAGGTGTCCATCTTTCATCCGATGCAGACTTTCTTTTACTTCTCGTCCGCTAAGAAATATCCATACATTTATTTATCCTCGGTGTATATCTGCCGATTCTATCATATTCAGTTTTATATAAATGCCTCTCTGACGCTCTGTGAGCCTCATACAGCGGTTTTTATTGTATTATCCTATATCTACGCTCTCCATTGGTCAAATACGCTCCTTTCTCATATATTTGGACATAATAAAACAAGCTCCTTAACAATTACATTACCGGTGGTAATATACCTGTTAAAAAGCTCGTTCACATAGGTTCCTAACACTTTCACTAACACTTTGGATGACGTGCTCAAACCTCCTTATTTTACTGGGTTTCTAACCATAGGTGACGGTTCGATCCCCTCTTCCCCTGCTTTAAAAAGTCGATGTTATCGGCTTTTTTTATTTCTGTTTTTAGATACAATTTCACCCCGGCACGACGTGATTCATAGATCTGCGCCATGCCGGGGTGTTGTCTTTACAGCTATATTGTTATATCTCCTCTTTCTCCGAATCCGGTGCGATCACAGATCCGATGGCGGTCGCGTAATCAGAGTACTCCGGAATGCTGATCTTCACATCCCACAGGCTCTTGAAATCCTCGATGATCTGGCGGCACTCGAAGAATTTAGTCAGTCCGCCGATCAGGATATACTCTTTGATGCCGGTGCTCATAGATGCCAGGATTCCTGCCTGGCAGATATTCTCGATCACCATATGTACAATACCTGCCGCGATATCCTCCGGTTTGGACTGGGCATCTGCCTTACCGAAATTAGAAGCCGTCACATCCAGATTCAGGCCCGGCAACTTTTCTTTGGCCAGATCTGCGATCCGCAGGTCGATCTTCGCCACATCACCCTTACGGGACAACGGCACAATTTCATGAATGTCGCCGGTATTCAGCATGATCGAAGACAGTCCACAGATCGTTCCGCCTCCTAAGCCGACACCACCCAGGTGCTTCATCTCCTTCTCCGTCACTTTGACGAAGAAGCTTCCGGTACCCATACTGATGACAATGACTTCCTTTTTATCCGTAAGATAATATCCTCCGGTACCTGTAGCAACGAATTCATCCACTTTATAGGTAGGACAGCCGTATACCGCTTTCTCCACATATTTGCTTCCCACACCGGTGATATAGACTCCCTCCACATCAGCCAGTTCCAGATTATTCTCATACAGATATCTTCCGAATGCACCGTAGAGAGATGCCACCTGGCTATCTGCCTTGACCGCCATGGGCGGAAGCATATGCTCTCCTTCAAAAGCTACGATTTTTGTCGTACTGCTACCGATATCGATTCCTATTTTGACAGGCATGTTTTCAACCTCCTCATATCACTTAACTGTTCATAGTCTCATTTCCAGATACATTTCCACAGTTCGAGACCGTCAGCCAAACACTTTATCCACAGCATCCTGTACAGAACTGACGCCAATGACCCGGATCTTACTTCCTTTTTTACACTCTTCCAACGAGACAAGCGGCACCACACATTCTTCGAAGCCCAGCTTCTCTGCCTCTGCCACGCGTTGTTTTGCCATGCTGACTGCCCGGACCTCGCCGCTTAATCCCACTTCACCGAAAGCGACCAGTTTCGGATTCAGTGCCTTATTCCGGAAGCTGGACAGAATCGCCAGCACGATTCCCAGATCGATCGCCGGTTCCTGGATCTTGATACCACCGGTGATATTCACGTAGGCATCACAGGAAGATAATTGCACTCCGGAACGTTTCTCCAGCACTGCCATCAGGAGATTTACACGGTTGAAATCCGTACCGGTGGTCTGTCTTCTGGGAATTCCGAAATTGCTGTGGCACACCAGCGCCTGTAGTTCGATCAGAAGCGGCCTAGTGCCCTCCATAGTACATGCCACCACAGAGCCACTGGCATTCTCCGGCCGTCCGTTCAACATATATTCCGAAGGGTTCTTCACCTCCGCGAGTCCCGTCTCCCGCATCTCGAAAACACCGATCTCGTTCGTGGACCCGAAACGGTTCTTCACTCCACGCAGGATACGGTAGGAAGCATGTCTGTCCCCTTCAAAATAAAGTACCGTGTCCACCATATGTTCCAACACTCTGGGTCCCGCTACGGTTCCTTCTTTTGTTACATGTCCCACAATAAAAATAGAAATCCCCAATCCTTTTGCCAGTTGCAACAGGATGCCTGTGGATTCCCGCACCTGGGATACGCTTCCCGGTGCCGCCGACACATTTTCGTTGTACATGGTCTGAATGGAGTCAATGATCACGACCTCCGGTTTGCTCCTGCGGATCACTTCACCGATAATGTCCAGATTCGTCTCGCACAGTAGGAGCATATGCTCCGAAAAAGTGCCCAGACGATCCGCCCGCATCTTGATCTGTACCTTGGATTCCTCTCCGGAGATATACAGTACCTTATGTCCCGCCGCAGACAGATTATGACATACCTGCAATAACAGTGTGGACTTACCGATTCCGGGGTCTCCGCCTACCAGTGTCAGGGATCCCTGTACGATACCGCCTCCCAGCACCCGGTCCAGTTCTTTGATCCCGGTGAGGGTCTTATTCTCCTCCCGGATGGCGATCTCGGACAGTACACAGGGTTCTGATGCCTCTCTTCTGTCTCTCTTCGCACCGTTTCCGGTATTCTTTAATTCTGTTTTATCTATCGTCTCTTCCACGAAAGTATTCCACTCTCTGCAGCCGGGGCATTGTCCCAGCCATTTCGTGGATTCATAGCCACAGTTCTGACAGAAAAAAACGGTGGCTGTCTTTCCTTTTGCCATGCTCTCTCCCCAATCGTTATAAAAAAGAGCCCAGTCACGAAGTACTACAACACTCTCCGTGCCTGGACTCCTTTGCAGTGCGTCCTTACGCCTCTACGATCTTAACAGGTACTTCACCTGCTGCTTCCAGTTCTACGCTTAAGCTCAGCTTGCCGCCAAGTCCGGTCTTCATGGTTCCTACGTTCTTGCCGTCGATCAATACTTCGTACTCGGTATCATCTTTCAGACCTACGGTGATCTGGGAATCCTCATCACCCTCTACAATGAACTCCACGCTGTTGTCAGATTCCTTGAACTCCAGCACGCTGGTTCCGGGAACAGATTCATATAAAAACATGCCGTTCTTCTCTAACTTTGTCATCTCATTGTAGGTCTTAACCTTCAGCAGATCTCCTGCATGCTCATAATCTTCCACCTTTGCCTTCTTGGCCAGCTTGTGATTACCAAAGCTGATAGATCCGTCTGCTTCACTGCGAAGTATTTCTTCCACTACTGCCATCTGTCTGTCCTCCTGAAAGTAACTGCATCCGCAACACTTCTTTATCTTTCGTCCTTTGCGAATGGGGTTTGAATAGTTACAGTATAATATATCTCACCCTGTTTTTCTACAAAAAATTTTTTAAATTTTGTAACTATTCAGAGTCATTTAAATATCATTGAATATTCGTCGAATGCTTGCATTCGTAAGAATATTTCATGATATTTATAAGACGAAGTAACCTCAATGAGCAAAAGGAAAGCTCTGCAAGAACGATTTTGCGAATTGAGTGACTGAATAGTTACAAATGCTTAATTCTTAACCGTAAATACGACTTTACCATTCTTAAATCCTGCAGAAACCTTATCTCCCGGCACCACCTTTTTCAGCAGGATTTCCTCTGCCAGAGCATCCTCTACCACTGACTGGATCGCACGCTTTAACGGTCTCGCTCCCATCTTATTGTCAGCATATTTTTTCACCAGATGCTCCTTCAGTGCTGCAGTGATCGTCAGATGGATGCCCAGCTGGTTCTCGCATCTCTTATACAGATTGGATGCCAGCAGATTTACGATCTCTTTCATATTCTCATTGTTCAGCTGGTGGAACACGATAATGTCATCGATACGGTTGATGAATTCCGGCTTGAAGCTGCGCTTTACCTCTTCCATGACATTGGATTTCATTTTCTCATAATCCTTCGTCTCGCTCTTCTCCGTTGCGAAGCCGAGATTCTTGGGATCTACAATCCGCTGTGCTCCGGCGTTGGATGTCATGATCAGCACCGTATTCTTGAAGCTGACCTTTCTGCCCTTGGAATCCGTAATATGGCCGTCATCCAGCACCTGCAAAAGCACGTTGAACACATCCGGATGAGCCTTTTCGATCTCATCAAACAGAACGACAGAATAAGGATTCCTGCGGACCTTCTCGCTCAACTGGCCACCTTCTTCAAATCCCACATATCCGGGCGGGGAACCGATCATCTTGGATACCGAATGACCTTCCATATACTCCGACATATCCACACGGATCATGGCATCTTCCGAGCCGAACATAGCCTCTGCAAGCGCCTTGGATAATTCCGTCTTGCCGACGCCGGTAGGTCCTAAGAACAGGAAAGAACCGATGGGACGGTTCGGATCCTTCAGTCCCACACGGCCTCTGCGGATGGCTTTGGCCACGGCGGTAACTGCCTCTTCCTGACCGATTACACGCTTATGCAATGTCTTCTCCAGCTTCAGAAGTCTCTCGCTTTCCTTCTCTGCCAGCTTCTGCACCGGGATTTTGGTCCACTGGGCCACCACCTCGGCGATCTCATTTTCACCGATGCTTAAAGTATTTTCCTCTTCCCTTTTTTCACGCTTTTTCAGCAGACGCTCCTTTTTCTTCATCAAAGCATCCTGCTGCATTTTGATCTCTGCCATCTGCGCAAAAGATTCCATCCGGATCGCTCTTTCCATCTCCTGATCCATCTCCAGGATCTTATCAGAGATTTCCCGGATCTTATCCGGCACATCCAGAGCATGCAGTCTGACACTGGCCGCTGCCTCATCGATCAGGTCAATCGCCTTGTCGGGCAGATTCCTATCATTGATATAACGACTGGACAGTCTCACTGCCGCCTCCACCGCTTCCGGTGTAATGGTCACATGGTGATGTGCTTCGTACTTCCCCTTGATACCCTCCAGGATGCGGACAGCCTCTTCCTCTGTGGGTTCTTCCACCGTAACCGGCTGGAATCTCCGCTCCAGTGCGGCATCCTTCTCAATATACTTGCGATACTCCGCGATCGTGGTCGCACCGATCAGCTGGATCTCTCCGCGGGCCAGGGACGGTTTCATGATATTGGACGCATCAATTGCCCCCTCGGCACCTCCGGCACCGATGATCGTATGCAGTTCATCCAAAAACAGGATGATATTTCCATCATCCGTGACTTCTTTTATTACCTTTTTGATCCGTTCCTCGAATTCGCCACGATACTTACTGCCAGCTACCATCCCCGACAGATCAAGCGTCAACAATCTCTTGTTCTGCACCGTAAAAGGTACATCTCCCGCCACGATCCGGGCTGCCAGTCCTTCCACCACGGCGGTCTTGCCAACACCGGGTTCCCCCACCAGGCAAGGATTATTCTTCGTCCGTCGGCTCAGGATCTGGATCACTCTGCGGATTTCTTCATCTCTTCCGACTACCGGATCCAGCTTTCCTTCCCTGGCCAGCGCCGTCAGATCCCGGCTGTACTGCTCCAGCGTAGACTGTTTCGCCTTACGGTCTCCCTTTTTTCCAAGGTCTTCTTTGTACAGATTGCCGTCCTGTCCGATAGCGATCAAGGTATCCACATAAATTTTCTGTACATTGGCTCCCAATGTGTTCAACAGGCGTACCGCTACATTTTCCCCCTCTTTGATCAGGGCCAGCAGCAAATGCTCCGTTCCGGTCTGCTTCTGTCCGAAACGTGCGGCCTGACTGTGTGCTTCTTCCAGGATCCGTGCGGCTCTGGGAGAATATCCCTCTCTGTCCTTCACTGCGACACCGTTCTCAAACGCGATCAGATCCCGGATCATATCCATAACCTGCCCGGTCTCCACACCGTTATCAGCCAATACCTTGGCCGCCACACCGGTGTCTTCCTTTAATAATCCTACCAGAATGTGTTCCGTTCCGATGTAACCCTGCTTCAAGCTCCTTGCACATCTGGAAGCCTGCGCCAGCGCATTTTGCGCCTTATCCGTAAACTGTGACTGCATCAATTCAGTCCTCCATACTCTTCATATATTTCATCAATCAGCTCATGAACTTCCTGCCTGGAAATATTCTTGCAACTGCTCTTAGCCAGTATTACCTGCAATTCCTTCCGCAATTCATCTACCGCATGCATGCGATCCACATCGAGTGCAATTACCGCGCCTTTTCGCCGGTCTACCTTAACATAACCTTCCTGCTTCAGAACCGTATATGCCTTATTTACTGTATGCATATTGATCCCGATCGTATCCGCCAGCTGGCGCACGCTGGGCAGAGAATCTCCTTCATGAAATTGTGACGTGGCAATTCCCATGATGATCTGATTGCGTAATTGCATATAGAGTGCTTCATCACTGTTGAAATCTATCTCTATTATCATCAAACTCGCTCCCTTCCCATGTCACTGATTGTTATATTCCTATTATAACAGTGAACGCAGTACTGTCAACTGTAACCGGGGAAAGTTTATCGTTTTTTAATCAAAAACGGCATCTCACTTGTGCAAGATGCCGTTTGCATTTTATTGATCTTCGTCTCCGTCCCAGTTCAGGAATTCAAATTCAAATTCATCATCATCTGACATGAAGTTTTTGGACTTCCAGCCGGGATTCTGATTGCCTTCACTCTGCGGAACAGGCTTTGTGGGTCTTGCCACCGGTCTGCCGGCCTGCTGCGCGGGTCTTTCGCTCTGCGGTGCCGTGGGTCTGCCTCCCTGAGGTGCAGGTCTTCCCTGTCCGGGTGTCACCGGTCTGCCTCCCTGAGGTGCAGGTCTTCTCTCCTGCGGTGCCGCAGGTCTTACGGTCTGTCCAATGGGTCTCTCGCCCTGAGGTGCGGGTCTGCCATCTGGACGTGTTCCCTGGCCTGCCGGTCTGGATGCCGGTCTTCTCTCGGCTCCCACTTCATGCATTACTTTTTGGCTGCCTTGTGGTCTGCCTCCCTGCGGTCTGCCTCCCTGAGGTGCGGGTCTGCCGTTTTGGGGTCTGCCTCCCTGGGGTCTGTCCACTCTTCTTCTGCGGGCCGTTTCCTCTTCCACGTCGGAGAAATAGGATGCGTCATTCATATCTTTGATTTTGAAGATCAACAGTGTCACCGCTGCTACCGCCGCTACAAGCAGAATCACCAAAATAATGATGACTGCTTTCTGGCTGCTGATCTTTTTCTGATTGGTCTCATACTGTGCATTGATCTCTGTGATCTGGTTCAGGGAATTGAACAGATCATCAATCTTATATTGCTTCTGCCCTGCCATGTCCAACAGATACCATGCATCTCCCTGCATCTGAGTATCCCAGTCTTTGGATGTGGTCTGGGTATCTTCCGCAGGCTGCTCGTCTGTGGGTTGTTCCTCTACCGGCTGTTCTTCTACCGGTGCCTGCAGCTCTCCGGATAATGCAACATAATCCGAACGAATGAAGCCTGTCACCTCGACACTGTTGGAAATAAAGCTTATCTGATACCATGTCTTTCCATCGGTTCCTGTTGCCTGTCCGGTCACAGTCAGTGCCATTCCATTCTCCGCAGTAGTCACGATCTGGCTGGTGGTAGACGCATTGCTGCGCACACGAACAGACTGACCTCCGGTCACGGTCGCACTCAGGGGTTCCACTGCAGTAACCTCCACAGGAGTCTCATTCACAACAGGCGCCGGTGTTGCTGTGGTCGTAGTCGTTGTAGTAGTTGTTGTAGTTGTTGTACCTGAAGAAGACGGCGGGGTAGATCCGTCGGTAATGCTTACCAGATCGGAACGAATATATCCCAGCGTATTCGCATCCACATATACTTCATACCAGGTATAACCGTCTGCTCCCTTGGTCTGACTTTTGATGGAGATTGCCTTATCCTTGGCTGCGCTGCCGATCACTTCACTGGAAGAATCCGCAGTTTTACGGATTTTAGCACTGGATGCTGTTACCTTGGCTGCACTTTCCGCATGGCTGACAATTGCCAGATTCTCACTAAAAAGTCCTGCTCCCAACACAAATACCAGTGCCAGCATTCCCCAGAAAACCTTACATTTACTTATTCTCTGTACTGTCTTTTTCATCTGCAACTCCTTTTGTATCCTGACCTTGTCTTACGCTTCATCGATTGCTTTGCCAATGTCATGACGCATGTATTTATTCTCGAAAGAGATCCATTCCGTTGCCGCATAAGCGTTGGCACGGGCTTCTTTCAGATCTGCTCCCTTCGCCGTCACCCCCAGGACACGACCACCGTTTGTAACGATTCCCTTGTCCGTAAGCTTCGTTCCGGCATGGAAGCAATAATAACCGTCTTTTCCGTCGAAGTTCTCCAGACCGCTTATTACAAATCCCTTCTCATAGGATACGGGATAGCCGTCGCTTGCCAGAACCACACATACCGCAGCATTGTCCTCAAATTGCAGGTCAATCTGATCCAGTGTGCCGTCCACACAGGCTTCCATCACTTCGATAATATCATTCTTCATACGCGGCAGTACCACCTGCGCCTCCGGATCACCGAATCTGGCATTGTATTCTAATACCTTGGGGCCGTTCGGAGTCAGCATCAGTCCGAAGAAAATAACTCCCTTGAAAGGTCTGCCTTCCGCTGCCATGGCATCCACGGTAGCCTGGTAGATGTATTTCTTACAGAATGCATCCACTTCCTCTGTATAGAAGGGGCTGGGAGAAAAGGTTCCCATACCACCTGTGTTCAGCCCCTGATCGCCGTCCTTTGCTCTCTTATGATCCTGCGCAGAAGTCATAATGCGGATGGTCTTGCCGTCCACAAAAGAAAGTACACTGACTTCTCTGCCTGTCATAAACTCTTCAATGACCATGCGGTTGCCGGCTGCACCGAACTTTTTATCCAGCATGATCTCATCCACGCCTGCCAGCGCTTCTTCTAAAGTATTGCAGATCAATACGCCCTTGCCCAGTGCAAGACCGTCCGCCTTCAGCACGATGGGGAAGCTTGCCTGCTCCTTCAAGTACTTAATAGCCTCCTCCGCGTTATCAAAATTCTCATAAGCTGCGGTGGGAATGTTGTATTTCTTCATGAGATCCTTGGAAAAGGCCTTGCTACCTTCCAGGATCGCTGCATTTTTACGGGGTCCGAAAGCCCGCAGACCCTCTGCCTCCAGTGCATCCACCAGTCCGCCGACCAGGGGATCATCCATGCCTACGATGGTCAGGTCAATGGCCTGTTCCTTCGCAAATGCCACGATCTTATCAAATTCCATGGCTCCGATGGGAACACATTCTGCGATCTGACCGATCCCGGCATTGCCCGGAGCACAATAGATCTTATCTACTTTAGGACTTTTTGCCACACAGGTTGCAATGGCGTGCTCTCTGCCGCCACCGCCTACGATCAATACTTTCATACCCATATCTTCTGCCTTCCTTAATTTTCGCTGTTTGTATGCTTTACTTTTCCGTCCACGACACAGATCCGTCCGTTGGCAATGTCATCCACTGCCTTCGGAAGAAGCAGCCACTCTGCCTGTTCCATCACACGTCTCTGCAACGTCTCCGGAGTGTCGTCGTCCTCCACTGCCACTGCCTTCTGTGCAATGATAGGACCCTCGTCCATGCCTTCATTCACAAAATGTACCGTAGCCCCTGTCACTTTCACACCGCGCTCCAGTGCTTTTTCATGCACATGTAGTCCGTAGTATCCCACACCGCAGAAAGAAGGGATCAGGGACGGGTGGATATTGATGATCCGGTTGCTGTATTCATGTACCATTGCCTCCGGGATCTTCACCAGGAATCCTGCCAGTACGATTAAGTCCGGAGCAAACTCCTTCACCTTTGCAAGCAGTGCCTCATTAAATACTTCTCTGCTCTCATAATCCTTCGGAGACACACAGACTGCGGGAATCCCTGCGTTCCGTGCTCTCTCTAAGCTCTTCACCGTCTTGTTATTGCTGATGACACCCACGATCTGTGCATTGGTAACCTTACCTGCTGCAATAGCATCAATGATGGCCTGTAAATTCGTGCCGCCACCGGATACCAGTACGACTACTCTTAACATATGGTCACACCCTTTTCACCGGTCTCACAGGTACCTACCACATAAGCAGTCTCGCCTGCTGCCTTCAGAGCTTCCATAGTCTTATCCACATCTGCGGAATCCAGTGCCAGTACCATGCCCAGACCCATGTTGTAAGTATTATACATCATCTCGTCTGTGATATTGCCTTTCTTCTGCATCAGGCGGAAAATAGCAGGCACTTCGTAGCTGTCTTTCTTCACGACTGCACGGATGCCGTCGGGAAGCATTCTGGGGATGTTCTCATAGAAACCACCACCGGTGATATGGCTGCAGCCCTTTACCTTAACACCTGCGTTCTTCACAGACTTCATAGCCTTCACGTAGATTCTGGTAGGAGCAAGCAGTGCCTCACCAAGAGTCTTGCCCAGCTCGTCATAATAGGTATCCAGGCTCTCTTTTGTCATATCGAATACTTTTCTCACCAGAGAAAAACCATTGGAATGTACACCGGAGGAAGCGATGCCCACCAGTACATCACCGGGCTTGATATTCTCACCGGTGATCAGATCTTTACGTTCTACCACGCCTACGGCAAATCCTGCCAGATCATACTCATCCTCGGGCATCAGTCCGGGATGTTCTGCGGTCTCACCGCCTACCAGTGCTGCGTCAGACTGCTTACAGCCCTCTGCCACGCCCTTTACGATAGTAGCGATCTTCTCGGGAATATTGCGTCCGCATGCGATATAATCCAGGAAAAATAAAGGTTCGCCGCCTGCACATGCCACATCGTTTACACACATGGCCACACAGTCGATACCGATGGTATCATGCTTGTCCATTAAAAATGCCAGCTTCAGCTTGGTACCTACACCATCGGTGCCGGACAGGAGCACGGGATCCTCCATATCTTTGATGGCACTTAAGGAAAATGCTCCGGAGAAACCACCGATGCCGCCCATTACTTCGGGACGCATGGTCTCCTTCACGTACTTCTTCATCAGTTCTACAGACTTGTAGCCTGCTTCGATGTCTACTCCAGCTTTCTTGTAATCCATTTTCTCCTCATTTCCGCCGCAGGGGCTCTTTCGTTTTATTAGTGGGGCAGCCTCTTAAGAGGTCCCTGATTCTCTGTCTTATCTTCTTATTTTTTCATGCCTTCCAGGTATGCTTTATAGCCGATCTCCTGCAGTTTTGCATCTTTGGCTTCTACCTGTTCTTTTAATTTTGTGCTGTATGCTTTCAGTTTTCCGAGAAGTTCTGCGTCGTAGGTTGCCAGAATCTTGGCAGCCAGAAGTCCTGCATTGGCGCCGCCGTTAATGGCTACTGTGGCAACAGGAATGCCTGAGGGCATCTGTACGATGGAATACAGAGAATCTCTGCCTCCCAGGGAAGTAGTGTGCATGGGAATACCAATGACAGGCATCGGGAAAATAGCGGCGCACATACCGGGCAGATGTGCTGCCATACCGGCACCGGCAATGATCACCTTGAAGCCTTTTTCCTCCGCACTTTTTGCATATTCAAAAAATACATCCGGCTCTCTGTGAGCGCTGATCACGGTCATCTCATAAGGGATGCCCAATTCTTCCAAAATGTCTGCTGCCTTCGCCATCACAGGCATATCGGAATCACTACCCATTACAATGCCAACCTTAGGGCAATTCTCTGTATTTGCCATAATGTCCTCCTCATGTGTCGGTTTTCACCGATTTTTCCATATATCTATAAGTGTACTAAAATCTTGTCGATGATGCAATGGTTTTATGAAAGTTCCTGCAACGGTTCGTTCAGTTCTTCCGTTCCCGGCAGGACGAATCTGCCGTTTTGAATGATAGTGATCCGGTCTCCGTCCTTTTTCACCGCGGTCAGCTCTGCCAGTTCATCATAAGGAATGGTAATGTCCGTATGACAGTTAAAATATGCCTTGGACGGATTCACACTGCGGAGCGCCGCCACCTCGTTGTCTCTCGCCACGATCTCCTTGCCGTCGGGATTGTATACTTTTACTTCTTCCGCATGGGAATAACAGGTATCTCCCACTGCAAAATGCGGTCCCATCTTCTCTGCGATCAGAATGGGCATTTTGGACTCCACACCCAGTTTTTTTGCTGCCACATAGGCTGTGGTATTCGTGCCGATGGCAAATTCTCCTAAGGGCAGTGTCTTGTGGCGGAACAGGATATTCTCCTTAATAAATGCCTTATTTTCTTCCTCTGTGGCAAAATTGGCGCAATTATAATTTTGGATCTTACCGTTTTCAAAAGTAATCTCCAGATCCTTATATTCCAGACCGTTTAAGAATACCCGGGTCACATGCAGCACGCCGTTCGTACCTTCCAGTACCGGAGAGGTAAATACCTCACCCACGGGGATGTTCACATCTGCCACGCAGTTTTCAAAAATAGTCTCTTTCGCAGGGTTCTTCAGTTTCCATAAGTTTACTTTCAGATCGGTATGATTGCCGTTACACCCCTTAATTTCACAATGATCTGCCTGATCCAGGGCATCAATGATGGTCTGCTGGATCCGCTGATATTTTTTATAATCCAGCGTATTGATCTGTATCGTCTCCCGGAACAGTTCCTCGAAGCAGTCACCCACCTCCGGGATCGGGAACGCAATGATCGTGAAGCTGCGCTCTTCTTCTATAATGTACTGTCTCTGCAGCTGGCCCATCTGGGTACGGTTCTCTACCAGTAAAGCACTCTGCTCATCCGTCATTTTCAGGCTTTCCGGCTTGTTCACCGGCTCGAATTCCTTCTCTCCGAAGGTCTCCACTACCGCCGGGCCCGCATAACCGCGTGCCTCTTTTTTGTATTTTTCAAACGCGGTATGCATCACTTCCAGTTTCCGGCTGCAATACATTTTGTCTAAGAACAGTGCCTTATCATCCTTATGGTCGAACTCGTATTGTCTGTTGGGACTGACGCTGTAGAAGCCATTCTTGTAAATGGACGGATTGTACAAAATGCTGGTGGCCGCACGGTAGATCACCGGCTGCAGTCCCATTTTCTCAAAATTCTCCAGGGCTCTTCTCATCATGCGCTCAAAGCCCAGCTGATAACGGACATCCACGACCGCTTTCTTCGACAGATCCTTGCCGGTTACTTCAAAGCCGATACGATACCCTTCGGTGTAAGTGTCTGCCATGGTATGGATAGTCTCCTCCGGCAAAGAATTCATAAATTCCGCCATTTTCAATTCATTTTCGCCTACATACTCACCGTAAGCATACAGATAACGTAGATCCGTAAAATCTGCAGTTCGAAGAATTGCCGCTGCAAAATTATTCTCCGGACATACCATTTCACGTACCCGCTCTTCTGCCGCCACATCCGCATAATCACTGACGAACCAGTAGAGGATCTCACGAATGGCTGCATACGTGGGAAGCTTATGGTTTTCCTGCTGTTCATATACAAATGCCGCATACACCTCGGAGAACAGCTCCATCCGGATCACCAGCTCATCCAGACGTCCTTCGTAGGTAAAACCGATCAGGCTCCGCATTTCTGTGTATAAAAAGGACGCAAGCACACCGAATTCTTCTCCCAGCATCTTCACAGCATAAGCTGGATTAGCAAAACTGTTCTCATAGTTTTCCGGTAAAATATCTTCATACAGAGCACGGTTGCGCTGCTGTAATTCTTCCAGTGTGGCAGTGGCCTGTTTCCCCTGCTCCAGGAACTGTCTGGTATCCTCGATCAGCAGTAAAAACTTCGCTACTGTTGTAAAATATGCTTTCCAGGTTTGTAACTCCGCTCCCTGGAAATCTTCACCGGGAATCTCCCGGATCCGGAGAAGCGCCAGTTCCAGACGTTCCTGTAAAATTTCTCTTTCTTCCATAATATCTGTTAACTCCTTATTTCCAAATGACTGTCGTGTGTTCCCATGCTCCTGCCTCCGGATGTCATATCTTACAGCCGGCTCCCCAGATACAGTAAAAAGCTGATGCCACCGAGGGAAATTACATTCAATATTGTCCCCAGCACAGGAAAGAACCGGTAAATATCCTTGTCCCGCAGTGTCAGAACGCCAAGGATCAGTCCGATCAGAGAATAGACCGTTGCCAGCACACCGGTGACTCCGTATCCTCCGTGCATCACGCCCCCCTGACTGTAGGACAAATACGTCACAATGCCAAGAGACACCAGGCTGATGACACCCAGAATCGTAGACATGATCGCTTTATCCGAATGTTTTTTATTCGTAAAAATGTAGTTCTTTTTCCGCATAATATATCTCCTATGGAACCCGAAAAGGGCACTTCCTATGTGGAAATGCCCAATCTGTGCACCAAAACGGCGCCTTTCTTCTCTTTTGTCCTCAGAACAGGATACGGGATTTGCCGGAGATAAGCTTGCCGCCGCTGATGATCAGCAGTACTCCTGCCGCAATTCCGACTACCAGGGAGATCACTCCCAATACAATATTCAGAGCACCCGCTCCGCGCATGATCTTATAGATTTTCTCTTCCATGGAATCCTCCTGTCTTCTATCCAAAACTTTTCGAAGCCGCCTGCTTAAGCACCGTATACGGCGTAATATTCATCAATTGCCTTCTTCAGGGTGTCGTCGATGTATACTTCTCCCTTGTAAGGTCTGTTGTACAGATGATCGATAACATCCTGCATGGTCACGATGGCATGTGCATCGAAGCCGTACTTTTCCTTGATCTCTTCCAGTGCGCTGACTTTACCGCCCAGTCCCTTCTCCATACGGTTCAGGGATACCATCAGACCAACGATCTCTACGTTGGCAGCTCCTCTTACCTTGGGAACCGTCTCTTCCATAGACTTACCGGAAGTGGTAACGTCCTCGATCATGATAACTCTGTCGCCGTCTTTTAAGGAACTTCCCAGGAAGCTTCCCTTATCTGCGCCGTGATCCTTCTCTTCCTTACGGTCAGAACAGTAACGAACCTCTTTGCCGTATAATTTGCTGTAAGCCACTGCGGTTACCACACTGATGGGAATACCCTTATATGCCGGTCCGAACAATACATCGAAATCATCACCATACGTATCATGAATTGCTTTGGCATAGCTCTCCCCCAGCTTCATCAGCTGTGAGCCGGTGACATACGCACCCGCGTTCATAAAGAAAGGAGACTTTCTACCGCTCTTTAAGGTAAACTCTCCGAATTTCAATGCCTTACAATCCACCATGAACTCAATAAATTCCTGCTTGTACTGTTCCATTGTATCTAAAAACCTCCGTGACTAACGTATCTTTTTCAGTTCTGCCCTTTATCATACCATACTTTTTTTTAACATTCAATGAATTTCCTTGCAAAGAAAAAGGCAGTCAGCCGACTGCCTAATAGGTATCTCCCTGCAACGGGCGGATATTCACTTCCTCTAACACTGCCTGGGGTGACTTAATATCTTCCGAGGATCGTATCCTTGACATCCCATCTCTGCGGCGGATAAGGAGTCTGATCACCATATCCTACATCCACATAGGTCACCAGTCGGATATAATCCGGCAGATTGAATTTCTTCCGCAGTCTGTCGCAGAATTCCTCTCCGGGGAAGGTCAGCCATACCCCCTCTAATCCTACCGCATGAGCAGCCAGTACGATGTTCTGGCCTGCCGCGCCGGCATCTAACAGCTGATTCCGTACCGGAGTAAAAGAGTTCGCACGGTAGCATCTCATATCCTGTAAAATCACCAGATGCACCGGGCCTCCCGGCACGTCACTGCCGCGGAACAGTCCCGGCTCGTTTTTCTCCCGTACCACCACATAGCGGATGGACTGTACATTACAGCCGTGAGCAGCCCAAAGCCCCGCTTCCAGGATCTTATCGATCAGTTCATCCGGTACTTCCTGATCAGTGAATTCCCGGACGCTTCTGCGCTCCTTTACGATAGTAAAGAATTCTTTCTCCATCTGTTCCGTAACCGGTGTCGGCTTATAGGGAGTTAAATCCACGTCTTCCCCCTTTACCAGTTTCTCCGCCGCATCGATCAGGAAAGAGGCATACCGATATTCCGGCAGATCTTTTCCCAATCCTCTTTTCTCCCACAGTTCCAGCAGATGCTTCGTATAATCTGCCTGATTGGGTTTTAATTTCTGGTGACGATATGCGGTAGCATACACCTGAATCTCCAGGGTATGATGGGAACGTTCTCTCACTCTGGCCCGGAATTCAGTTTCGTCCATATTTAAAAGCTGCTCGTCTGTCAGACGCATATTGTTATTCCAGATCTCAAGTACTTCTTCTCTGGGTAAATAGTCCATACTGCTATCACGAAACATACTGCTGCCTCCTTCTGTGGTCTACAGGTTGCCCCAATAGTTGTTGGGAATATCCTGTCCACCGCTATTGATGTCTTTTGCGATTTCTGCTGCAATTTTTAAAAGCAGAGGATCATTACGCCCCCTCTTCTGCTCCAGAGGGATCTCGTAGATTTTCTGAATGGTACTGGGTCTGGGACTTAACAATACCACTCTGTCTGCCAGGAACACCGCCTCATTTATATCGTGCGTGACGAATAATACGGTCTTGTTCTCTGTCTGACGGATATTGATCAGTTCTTCCTGCAGGGTGCACTTGGTCAGATGATCCACGGCACTGAATGGCTCATCCATGAGGATAACCTTGGGATTCATGGCAAGAGTTCTGGCGATGCCGGCTCTCTGCCGCATACCGCCGGACAGCTGTGCCGGATATTTGTTCTCAAAACCGTTCAGGCTGACCATGGAGATATAACGCTTTAACCGTTCTTCTCTCTCTTCCCTGGGTACTCCGGCGATCTCCAGTCCGAATGCCACATTTTTCCATACGGTTCTCCAGGGGAACAGGGAGGCATCCTGGAATACCACACCAATATCTCTGCTGGTGCCGTGCACCGGCTGACCGTCCAGCGTCACTTCTCCGCCGGTAGCATCCAGCAGACCTGCCACGATCTCAAGCAATGTACTTTTTCCGCATCCGCTGGGTCCTACGATGCAGACGAACTCTCCTTCTGCCACATCCAGATTGATGTCATGCAGTGCCTGAACTTCGTTGCCGTCCTGATCAATATAGGTTTTGTTGATATTTTTAATGGATATTGCGGGCATTTCCATTACCTCCGTTTTCTTATTATTTTGCTTCCGGATCTGTCATTCCCAGAGTATCCGCAGCTACCTGAGCGAACTCATTGGTATAGGTTCCTTCATAGCTGACATCGGGATCTACCCAGCCGTACTCTTTCAGATATTCAAAAGTGGTAGCCAGACGATCTTCGGGAATCACCGGGTAATCCAACCATACGTCAATTTCGGATTCGATAGCCTGTCTCATTACATCCTCGGAGGTATTCATCTCTTTGGCTGCCCAGGTAACAAACTCATCAAAATAATCGTTTTTCACTTCTTCATGTACCTGATAGTATGCAGTCAGGAATCTCTGCAGTTTCTCAGGCTCATTTTCAATAAAGCTGTTGCTTGCGATGATCGTTCCGGTATAGTAGTCGGGAATGTAATCCCATGCTCTGCCCAGGATATGTCCGGTACCGTCTGCCTCAGCCAGTGCCGCATACGGGTTGTGGATAATGGTGGCATCCACCTCACCGGAAGTCAGGGAAGCATATGCTGTCTGATATACACCGTTGGCGATCAGATCTACATTGTCTGTGCTGACACCGTTTTTCTCTAACATTTTCAATACGGAAAGTCTCATTCCGCCGGAAGCACCTGCGGTACCTACCTTTTTGCCTTCCAGATCAGAGAAGTCCTTAATATCGTTATTTGCAACCAGCCAGTAGCATCCGGAATATCTCCACATATTTCCTACCAGCTTGGCCGGTACCCCATTGTAGATGCCGGGAATGTAAGAACTGGGATCTCCGTCAGCTACATCGATCTCGCCTCTGGTGATCAGAGACATTACGGTAGAATTGGTATCCGCGCTGGCCTCCACATTTTCAAACTCAATACCCAGCTCCTTATACAGTCCTTTTTCGATTGCAAAGCGGTTCACCGCACCGGTCATTCCGGTTGCAAAGCAGGAACGGATCACGATGGTATCATCACCGGTCTCTCCTGCGGTGCTTCCGCTCTCTGCTGCCTGACTGCTTTCACTCTGTGTGGCAGTGGTAGCTGCACTGCTTCCGCATCCTGCCAGCACTCCGGTTGCCAATACGACGGTCAGTAATACGCTTAATACTTTCTTTTTCATAATATTTTTCTCCTCGTTTATTCAAAATCTACTTACACATGTCTCCATCGATAGCTGATGGCATATTCGATGGCGTCGATCAGTTTCACTGCGCCTACGGATAATAAGGTGATCAGGATGATCAGGAAGAACATCCTGGGGGTGTTCAACAGGTTCTGGGATTCTGTCAGCAGATATCCGAGTCCTGCTCTCGCCGACTGCATTTCCGAGAACAATACACCGGTCAGTGCCGTTGCCGCTGCCAGCTTCAATCCGTTGAAGATCGACGGCAGTGCTGCCGGAATAATGACCAGAAATACGGTCTGGAAACGATTGGCTTTAAATACTTTTGCGACCTTCAGATACTCCTTTTTACACTCCTTGGCTCCGGTCACTGTGTTATACAGAATTGTAAATACCGAGAACAAAAATACCAGAAACGCCTTGGACTGAAAACCGATGCCGAACCACAGGATCAACAGCGGCAGGATCGCTACTTTCGGAACTGCCATGATCGCCGAACAGAATACATTCATGTACTTCTCCGATACCGGGAACAGGGTCCATATCAGTCCCACTGCAATACCTACCACCACAGCAGACAGATAACCTGCCAGTGCCTCCTGTATCGTCAGCAATAAATGAGGCCACAGGGTTCCGTCCGTTATGATCTCGATCCCTTCTTCCACAATGGAAGTCGGAGAAGCCACGAAGATTGTCAACACTCTTCCGGAATCCACTGCCCATTGCATCCATAAAAGCAATGCCGCCACCGTAAGCAGCTGTGCCAGATTCACCCAGGTAAATTTTTTCTTGTTTTTAGATTTCTTCTTTTTTTCCATAAGTGTATTCTCCTCGCTTCACCTTATCGCTTTCAAAGTACTCCCTCGTACAACAGGTACCTTCCAGGATGACATTCTGTGTAATTCTGTGGGAGAGACACCTGGAAAAATTCTCAATGGTGGTGGTATCGATCACATCACAGTAAAACGGTGCGATCTCTCGGAACCAGGGATACTTATCAAAATAAGTTCTCCACACTTCTGCGTAAGGGCAATGGTCTTCTCCCCATTCCGGGATCCATCCGGTGAAAGGAAGATCAATGACACTCATAAAATCCTCTACGGAATCTGCCTTCAATCCCTGCGCCAGTGCTTTCTCCCGCAACTGATCCGACCGGTCCACCGCCAGCTCGAATACTGTCTGTCTCACGATATCTTTCGTCTTCTCCAGTCCGAACTGATCATATAATACTTTGCTGAAATGGAAGAACTGCATTGCGAACTGTCTTGCGGCCTTTCGTACTTCACTTACCAACAGTTCTCTGGGAACTGTGCCCTCTATTTTATAATCTGCTTTACTCAATGTCTGTTTCCTCCACCTTATTAAAGCTGTCCATAAATGCTATGTATTCCTGTTTATCTGCGAATCTGGGGTGATATTCCCGCTTCGTCCGTTTTGCGACTGCCGCACCATCCTTTAACATCCGGTATGCACTCAGTGCAAACATTTTTGCGGTCAACACGTAAGCTTCTTCCTCATCCACAATATCGAAATCCACCTGATGTAAACCACCGACGGCACCACCGGTATTGAAAGTGATCACAGGGAGTAAATGCTGTACATCTCCCACATCTGTGGATCCACCGCTGTGTTCCTCCGGTCTGACCTCGTATACCGTTTTTTCTCCTGCCAGTGCTTTCACAGCATCGGCCATCTCTTCCGGTGCCGGCTGCCAGAGAGAAGGAAGATATCCCGGCATGGTCTCGATACGATACCCTGCTCCCATGGCCAGTGCTCCTGCCTTGAAGGAACGATCTGTCTTGACGGATGCATCCGCAAATGCTTCCAGTGTCTTACCTCTTACCAGTGTTTCCAGCACTGCTTCACCGGGAACAACATTGACCAGATCACCACCCTTGGTCAGGATCGGATGGACTCTCACACAATCCTCATCCCGGAATGTTTCCCGGTTCATGGCCAGTGCCTGTAACCCCAGGCTTGCTGCCGATAAGGCGTTGACACCTTTTTCCGGACATCCCGCCGCATGGGCTGCTTTTCCTTTGATACGGATCACCTTGGATACAAAACCATTGCCGCTGTTGCTTCCCAGCCGGATTCCCTCTAAGGAAATATGATGTGCCAATGCCACATCCACATCATCAAAAGCACCGATGCGGATCAGTTCGCATTTTCCGCCTCCATAAGCGATCCTGCCGTCGGCGATCAGGCCGTTTTTGAACTCGATCTCACCGTACTCCTCTGCCGGTGTGGCGAAGAAGATCACCTGACCATCCAGCTTTTGTGCCACCTCAGCATCCGTCAGTGCCAGTGCCGCTCCGATGACTCCCGCCAGCTGCGCGTGATGTCCACAACAGTGTGCGGCCTGTGTCGCCGGATTGGCATGTGCATGTGTGGGGATCCGAAGAGCGTCCAGTTCCCCGATCAGGGCCAGAGAAGCATTTTCTGCTTTCTCCGGATTCAGATATGCTTTCGCTCCGGTGATCGCAAGCCCTGTCTGCACCGGCAGTTGTAAGCTTTTCATGAAGTCTGTAAATTTCCCGGAAGTACGGAATTCCTTATATCCAAGCTCCGCATGATCGTAGATGTCTCTTGCGAAATCTACGATGGTCTCCCGGTTGTCATCTATGATCTTAAGGATTCTCTGTTCTGTCGTATCAAATGCCGCTGCCATGATCGTCCTCCTTTTCATTTCCTACTATTCCTAGTAATCTGATATGTTTTGTATGTTTTTTAAATAATACTACCGCATGCTTTTGTTGTCAATACATGAATTCTATTTTTCTCTATTTTCTTTTTTCAACTTTTAATAAAAGTCTATGTGCAAAAAAAGAGCAGCCTTATTAAGGCTACTCTCTGTTCTTTAATACCTCTGCAGGTACCAGCTTATTCAATCTGCCTACCAGCAGGAAATTGATCACCATATAGCATAGAAGAATTCCACCATAAATCATAATATATATCTGCGGTGTGAACTTCAGGTCCATGCCGATAGCAACATTTGCAATGCAATACGGATACACCAGATCCATGCTCCATTTTGCCAGTGGAACGCAGATCACCGCTCCCAGCAGAATCACATAGAAATTCCCGTCCAGATAGAGTCTTCGGATCTCCCTTCTACGGTAACCGAATACTTTCATCAGTGAAATGGAAAAGGCGGAACGATCGATCATCACTTTCATCATCAGATACATGACGATCATAAAAATAAGTGCAGATATTGCCACGAGCATTACTACCATCGGTCCCATCATATCTGTAAAAATCTGTGAACTTTCCTCCACATTTTCTTTGGATACTGTGGCATATAATCTGCAATTATCAATATCCAGTGCATGATCTGCAAACACGACATTATAATAATCGTCCTCCTGATCAAACAATTCCTGCATGACATCCCTGTCCAGGAAAACATAGACGCCGGAGGTGAACGAAACAATATCTTTCACGGTAAAAGCATAATCCCTCTCATTTACTTCATCGGATAATACCAGCTTCTCTCCCACCTTCACTCCGAATTTCTGCGCCGCAGCACTGGAGATCACAATCTCGTTTTTCTTGTCGGCAGTCTCGATGGGAAAATACGGATTGTCATCATCAATCCCCAGCACTGTCACATCCAGATTGTATCCATAGGCTTCCTTTTTCAGATTCTCGACATACGCCGGTGTTCCTCCCGCCGGGACATCCTCCGTAGGATATTTATAAGTATACATATAAGCATATTTTGTTTCTTCCAGACAGGCATTTCCAAAATTGATACACAGTACCGCACAGTCTATGGACAGCATCAGGATCAGCAGGCAGATGAACATACCGATCACAACAGCAAATGCAGAGCGTATTTCCCGCAGCATCTGTCTGATCTGGAATCTGAGCAGAAATTTCATATTTCCCAGATTCATGTTCTGTATCCTGCCGGCTTTTCCTGCCGTCTGCTCGTTACGAAGCAGTGACAGAGCCGTGCGTTTTAACTTTTTATTGATCACCAGATAATTTACCACTGCTGCCGTCACAGGCGGCATGATCAGACTGTAAAAAAGCAGATATCCGGGCGTCACGATCTGCATAGGCGGCAGAGAATAATATGCGATACTATCGCCCATCTGCCAGCCTGTTCCGTATTTGGAAAATCCCAGGATACATCCGACAGCTCCGCCCAGGAAAGAGATCAGCATGGGATTTAACAGATAGTGGAACAGTAATTGTCCCCTGGTCACACCCAGGGCATATAATGCACCTATGACGCTGCTTTCCTTTTCAATATTATGTATCACAAATACGGAAATCACATAAGTAAACAGGACCATGAGAATAATTCCGGCCAGGATACCGGCAAACCTATTGATGACCACATCGCCCGCAGCGGCATCGATACGCGGATTGTCCTCCGCTATCAGAAATTGGGTCAGATTATCAATATCGAAGGTGAAATATTCCTCGATCATATCATCGGCTTCCTCCTGCAGTTCCCGCACGCCATCCCGCAATTCCTTACTTCCGTCTGCGATCTCGCTCACTGCATCCGTATACTCGATGATTCCTTCCCGGAAATCCTCCAGATCCGCCAGGGTGTCTTTTGCTTCCTGCAGGGAATCCCGTAATTTTATATCCATGCTGCTGCCCTCTGCAGCCAACCGATCCAATTCTTCCTTATAATTATCCGCGGTCAGATCCACAGTAATATTATTTTCTTTCAGCTGTGCCTCCACCATGTCCATCAGAGCATCCACTACAGCATCCGTTCCGCTTACCAATGGTTCACTGGCAGTATACAGGACACTCAATCCACCAAACAACTGCTGGGATCCGCCTGCTGCCTCTCCCACACCTGCCGTATAAGCTTTGACACCATCGCGGAACTGTGCCACTGTATCCAGCTGTCCCTTCACCGCTGCCAATTGCGCCGCTGTCTGGGATGCTCCCTTCTGCGTAAACACAGCTGCCATTTGATCCAGCTGTTCTCCGTAACCGTCCAATGTCAATCCGGAAAAGGTGATCCCATAAGCCGCATATGGCTCCAGCTGAGCCTTTAACTGTTCATTGACCATACCCAGAATGGCATTGAAAATTCCATCGGCTCCCTGGTTCAGTGCAGCACTGTTCTTCGTAATCTTGCTCATACCGCCCACCAGCGCGCCGCCTCCGGCGGAAGCCGCATTGACACCATCCGTGTAGGATTTCACGCCGTCCCGGAACTCCTGCAATTCGTCCAGCGATTTTTTAATATCCTGCAGATCCTGCCGCATGGATGCGGTATAAGCATGCGGATCAGCGATCATGGTGTTCAGCTGCTGTTCGTAATTTGACGAAGTCAGCGTCACCTCCACACCGACATCCTCCAGGCTGTCATTTACCTGCTCCAGCATGGCATCAAACAAGGTATCTGCCGCATCCGTCAGATCCGTATTATGTTCTGCCAGTTCATCTACGCCGTCCGTCAGCTCATTCACGCCATCCAGCAGTTCCCGGATACCGTCCTGAATATCATTTTTCGTTTCTTCTGCATCTGCCAGCATTTCCAGAAAATAGGTATCTGTCACCTTGCTGCGATCCAGTTCGAAGGACTGTAGCAGTTCCTTCAGTTCCTGATCCTTCATTGCTCCGTTCAGCAGATAGGTGTAGGTGTAATCCTCCGTCCGGAAATTCTGTCCGCCCGCTTTCAGTGCTTCGTAATCCTCTGCCGTGACGAATCCGACTCCAAACAGATTGCTGTCCACAGTGGTATCTGATGTTTTCTCATATGTTGCATCGTAATCCGGTGTACTTCCGATTCCCGCAACGATGAAATCTCTGCCTCCTACGGTAAGGGTATCCCCTAACCCCAGTTCATGTTTTTCCGCATAGTGCTGTTCCAGCAGGATCTCGCCCTGCATGGGCAGCTCTGCCCCCTGTTCAGGAGCAAACAGATCAATCTTCTCTCTCGCCTGATAGATACGTAAGGTAGCCTGGCCCTGATGAAAATCCAGTGAAAAATCCTGCTGTACCGTCACACCTTTATCTGTGATCTGTGTGACCTCACTGTCTGTCAGGGGGACAAATACTCCAAACTGTCCATCCTCTCTGTGATGAACAGCGGCACTCTCCTCTGTTCCCTGCATGATCGTCTCAGCCGCTCCCACGATAGCTACCACCATATACATGACCATTGCCACCAGGAAAAACAATGCCAGATAGCGCAGCAGGTTTTCCCGGATATCCCGAAGTACGCGTTTGCTCAATATCCTCTGCATCCTACAAATCCTCCAGTTCTGCCGCCGGAACCCGCTTCTCATTCCGGTAATTCTTGCTGATCTGTCCATCCTTGATCATGATGACCTGATGCACCATATTTTTAATGGAATTATTATGCGTGACGATCAGCATGGTGGTTCCGTACTGTCTGTTGATATCCTCCAGCAGCATCAGAATATCTCTGGAGGTTTTGGAATCCAGCGCTCCCGTGGGTTCATCGCACAACAGAAGGCTGGGATTTTTGATCAGCGCTCTGGCAATGGCACAACGCTGCTGTTGTCCACCGGACAGTTGTGCGGGGAACTTGTTCTGATGTTCCGTGAGACCAAGTACCTGCAATAATTCCTCCAGATCCAAGGGATTCTTCGTCAGATACTGACAGACCTGAATGTTCTCTTTCACTGTCAGATTGGGCACCAGATTATAGAACTGAAAAATGAACCCCAGCTTATTTCTCCGGTAATCGGACAATGCTTTGCTTCCAAGTCCTGCCACTTCCATTCCGTCTACGACAATGGATCCGGAATCTACGGTGTCTAAGCCTCCGATACAATTGAGCAATGTCGATTTACCGGAACCACTGGTACCCTGAATGACACACATTTCACCTTTTTCCACTCCTGCAGTGATCCCTTTCAATACCTGCACATAACCGCCGCCCTCGCCGTAACTTTTCTTCAGGTCTTTTACTTCTAGATACATATCCTTCCTCCTCGTGCTTATTGATAATGATTTTCATTAACATAACACTGTTATGTTAATATCCTGAAACAGCACCCCTGCAAAGTCCGAACTTTTTCGGGGTGCATATATCTTAGCTTTCCGTCATCATGCCCATCCAGCCCCTGGCCAAATACCTGGTCAGGGCATCCACATGCTTCAGTGCCATACTTTCCTCCGATTCATGCAGAAACAGATGCATGAAAGTATCTACCATAATGTGCGCCATCCAATGTGTCATATAATCATCGATCCGCGGTCTTCCGGTAGCGTCGGTCACCATATCGCATAATCTGCGGTACTGCTGTTCCGAAATATCCACGATCTCGTCCAGACAATTTTCGAAGCGGGATCCCTGAGACTTTGTCAACAACAATAGAAAGGCATCCCGATTCGCATACATTTGCCTTATGATCTCTCTCGAGGTCTCCAGGTCATCATCGTTCTGTTCCAGTCTGACCACCTGCGTTTCACTTCGCATCTCCGCAGCATAATGTTCCTCCATTGTCAGATAGAGTTGTTTCAGCGGTTTCTCCACCAATGCAGCAAAAAGATCTTCCTTATCTTTGAAGAAAAAATACAATGCTCCCGTGGTCACCCCGGCTTCTTTGCAGATGTTCCGCAGGGAAGCCTTCATATATCCCTTTTCCAGGAACTCTCTCCCCGCACATTCCAAAAGATTCTTTCTGGTCTCTTTATTCTCCTTTGCTACTTCTTTTTTTATGTCATTTCCCTCCCTATTGTGTTTACATCTGTTCACTTGTTCACATAACATTGTTATGTCTGAATTATAAATAAAAACAGGATTGCTGTCAACCCTGTTTTTATTCGTATTTCTATCTTCTATTTTATTTTGTTTTCAACTGATCGATTTTCTCCTGCAGATCTGCAATGGCACGCTGACTATTCTTAATGGCTTCACACTGCTTCTCAAAAGGAGGCTCAGGCATATCACTGTACTGCTCAAAATAAATCTTGCCGATCTCCAGATAATTTTTCTTCATCACTTCTTCGCAGGTAGAAATCTGGCTCTTCAGATTTGCAATAGCCGCCAGTTCTTTTGCCTTATCTGCCGCCACTTTTCCTTTTTCTGTAATGGTATCGCCAATCTTCTCTATAATATCCATGGTATGATCTCCTTTCCGGTACTATTATTTTACTCTTGCACGCTTTCCACGTCAATAGCAGACCCTTGTGTTCAGTTTATGTTTATAGTAAGATAGAAATATATTATTTTTATCTTGCGCTACAAAGGAGTGTTCATTTTCATGTCCAGATCAACCAAAAAAGAAAATCTTCTATTCTGCATTGTTTCAACTTTAATCTCAACATTTGGGATTCTGTTGATTCTGAAATCCAACGGCTTTTATCCTTTTAAGGAAGTAACTCTTTTTACCTTTGATATGAAAGAACAGTATCTGCCGTTTTTCTCCTCTTTGCATTATCTGATCGGTGGAGATGATTCCATTTTCTTTCATTGGTCTAAATCCCTCGGCGGCAATTATATTGGTCTGTATGCCTACTATCTTGCAAGCCCTTTTTCCTGGCTGACAACACTGTTTTCCATTGAAAAACTGCCTCTTGCTATTTTTCTCATGACCGTCAGCAAAATCTCGCTCTCCGGATTAACGTTTTCGGTTTATGTTAATTTCCTGTGGAATAAATATAATTTATTACCCGCACAGACCTCTTCTTATCGAAGATTACTCGCTCATTTAACGTTGCTTCCACTGCCCGTTGCATACGCGCTGATGTCATATAATCTGCAATTTGCTCTATCCATCATGTGGTTGGATGGTGTCATTTTGTTGCCTTTACTCCTGCTTGGAGTGGAAAAGCTGCTGGACAAGCAACGTAATCTTTGGTTCATTCTGCCATTAACAGCAATTTTCTATTTCAACTATTATATCTCTTATATGGCAGGAATCTTTTGTGCCCTTTATCTTCTTTTCAGACTTCTTACCACTTACTCTCACTCCCGGCACGACTTGTGGAGAATTCTGAAAAATTTCGCTCTTTCTACATTAATATCCTTGGGACTGGCAGCTCCTTTGCTGATCCCGACTTTTTCCGATATGTTTATCGGAAAACTGTCGGATCCTCTGACCAGTGTTGTTTATGATCCTCGATTGATCAACCAGCCACTATCCGATATATTGGGACAACTTCGCAATGGCACCGTCAACTACCTTGGGGTCACCGGGCTTCCCAATATTTATTGTGGATATCTCGCTATTCTTTTGTCCATTCTTTTCCTATTTTGCAAACGGATCTCTCTCCGGGAAAGGATTGGCGCCTTTTTACTGACAAGCTTCCTGCTTCTTAGTTTTTATCTTTGGCCGTTGAATATCTTTTGGCACGGCTTTATAACACCTAATTCCTTCAACTACAGATATTCCTTTTTATTCAGCTTCTGCCTGTTGTATATGAGTTGCCGCTTTCTATGTGTTCTTTCGTATCAATTACCATGTTTTTTAGAGAAGACGCATCGTTTCCCGGCATTGGAGCTTGTGGTTGGACTGCTTTTGCTAATTACCTCAGCCGATCTCGGTATCAATGGCAGAGCCATTTTCCGCAATATTGATTACGCAACTCCTTATATGCGTAAGGATGAATACGTATCTTATCTGGATGACAACAAACCACTGATTGATGACATTAAAGCCTCGGACTCCGGAATGTACCGTATCTGTCAGAATTACCAGCTTACTTCCAATGATCCAATGCTTTTGGGATTTAAGGGAATGTTTCATTATTCTTCCACTTATACCCAAAGTGTCAACGCTCTGACATCTAAGCTCGGAATCGGTCAGGCATGGTTATGGAATACCGGCTATGGTACCACCCCTGTGACAGACAGTCTGTTGGGCGTGAAATATCTTTTGTCAGACACTGCAGAGCCTTCCGGATATTACTCCTTAAAAACGACGGATAATTCGGTGTCCGTTTACGAGAATCCTTCTGCTATGGAATTTATCTACAGTGCACCTTTGGCTTCGGCGGATATCTCATTTACTTCTGATCCTTTTGAAAATCAGAGCCGTTATCTGAATAACTTATGCGGATCGAATACTTTATTCTATCAGAAATACGATATAGAGCTCGCCAATCCTGCTGGCAGTCTGCCTGCTGATCTGGAATATGACCCTGTTTCCTCCTGGAGCTATTCTTTCATCGCCGAGAATACGGATCCGGTATATATGTATATGCCCCTGACTCCATTTGTCTCTGCAGATATTTATGTCAATGATGCTTTGGCAGGATCTTTTGAGTACGGTAAAAGTATTTATAATCTCTGTCTTGGATGTTTCCACGCCGGGGAAGCCGTTACGGTAACCGTTGTCTCAGCCTCAGCGACAGCGCCCGGTGATACTTATATTGAGTCTTTGGATACTTTAGCGTTGCAGGATGCTTTGACCTCTCTACAGACCGGTGAAATTACTCTTACCTCCCACAGCTCAGGAAGACTTTCCGGTAATATTTCGGTACATAAAGGTGATACCATTGTTACCTCCATTCCTTATGATGTCGGCTGGCATATTCGTCTGGATGGTCATAAAGTACATGCCTCTGATATCGGAACCTATGCAGATACTTTTCTCACGATACAGGCCCCTGAGGGAGAACATCATTTAGAAATGTATTATCTATCACCCGGCATCGTCCCGGGACTTCTGATCCTTTTGATCACTTTAATGCTTCTTCTGGTCGTAAACTTTTTACAAACGCATAAGAAAAAGCAACGGTAATACATTGCGCCACACGGAACACTTGTGCTATAATCGCTTTGTAAATCCAATGGAGGTGACAGCATGCAGCCGCTATACACTACTTTGAAAGTCAATAACGAAATTGAATTATGTGAAGTTTCTGATCCTGATTGTAAGCAGCTTATTGAGCGGGCTCTTTTAAAAAATCGGATTTCCTATTATATTCGTTGGCCGAAGTCCTCTTTTTTTAACAGGAAAAAGGATTCCTGTATTATCTGTATCAACGATAATGTCCGGGACACAGCTGAAGAGATCGTACGTGGGATCTGTGATGAGTCCGGATATAATGTCCGCTTTATTTTAAAACGCTCCTCTAATACATATTTATAAAAATACATTTTATTAATTTTTGTATATTAATTGACATTTTCCCCTTTATAGCGCATAATGATTTATTATAAAAACAAAGGAGGGGACTTTTATATGGAGAAACGAATTAATAAGCATGTATTTGCCTGGGTTTTCTGCTTTTTACTTGGTGAGTTGGGTGTTGATAGATTCGTCAGAGGTCAGGTTGGTCTCGGAATTTTGAAGCTTCTCACTGCCGGTGGTTGCGGAGTATGGAGCCTGATTGACTGGATCATTGCTCTTACCAAAGCATATGGTGCTGCTTATGCCAATTCCGAAGAGGTTGTATTTGTAGACGGAAAATATACTGCATAATCACATGATCAAAAAAGCTTTTGTCTTTTCAGGCAGAAGCTTTTTTCGTTTGATCATAGCAAACGATAAATGTGATATAAAAAATATATTATGAAGAAAAATACAAAACATATATTATTTTTTATTTTATTTATCCTACTGCTCCTGTTATTCCTGTTGCTGGCAGGCTATCAATGTCCACTGCGTTTCTTTTTGGGCATTCCCTGTCCTTTTTGTGGAATGACCCGGGCGTTTTTATGTGTCTTAGAGGGTGACCTTGCAAAATCCTTTTATTTTCATCCTCTGTGGCCTATCGTATTAGGAATTTTTATTATTTTTCCTCTTTGGAAATTTCGGCTTCTTCACTTATCGGACAAATGGATCGATCATGGGGCTTTTGCGATTGGAATTCTGTTCTTACTCTGCTTTATCATAAGGCATGTGACACATTCTCCCATTGTACAGATTGATTTTACAAAAGGATTTTTTCATTTCTTTTCATATATGAATACATGAAAAAGGAGCTGTATTACAGCCCCTTTTTCAATCCTCTTATGCAATCGCTTTATCAATCAAAATCGAATTTGGTGTAACGCTCATACATAGCGCCATAACGGAATCTTGCCATTTCATTCTTCTGAAGGACATCTTCTTCGGAGCCTCTGTACTGACAGCGCAGACAGTAGTACTCCTTCTTATCCTTATCATAGAACATATCCATATCGATATCTCTCATGAAGCAAGAGGGACATCTGTAATTTAATTTGCCTTTTCCAGCTTGAGCCATGTTGCAACGACCTCCTTATCCTTGATCTTGGAATTGTAACCCAGTGTAAGCATCGGGGAGAATGCGTATCCTTCCTTCACATATCCGACAGCGCCTTCTGCATTGGTGCTCATGGATACTGCGGTCTCGATCTGAGGGATCACCGCTCTTACTTCGTCTGCATCTGCCTTCTCCATCTCACGGCACTTGTACTCGTAATCCAGAGTCTCTACCTCGTCACCCTTCTTGGTGCTTAAGGTGATACCCAGCATATCCTCGGAATACTCTGTGGTACCGTAGCAGGCTACGATATACTCGTTCAGTTCTACTTCAGCGTTCGGATCGCTCATCTCCAGAATCTTACGCTCGATCTTGATCGCAGAGCTGCCTTCCTCGAAGGAAACGATGGTCTGCAATTTTACGGTCAGATCGTAGAACTCGATGTCTACGGGATCCAGTGTCAGGATTCTGGTGTTGCCTTCCTGAGAGAAATGAGCCTTGGTACGGCACAGGCACAGATCCACTTCTTCACCGTTGTGTTTTAACTTGGCACTTCTTACGGTACCTTCTCCTGCATAGTGGGTGAAGTAACCTGCACGGTACTTCTCCTGGATCAGGAAAGGATAGGATGCATCGGTCACATGCTTGGTACCGATACCTACCGGCCACTCCAGCTTAGCAGCGTAAGGACGCAGGTCAACGATAGCACCACCCTGATCCATATTTACGCAGGCACGCATGAAAGGATCACAATACCAGAACAGCTGCTTGTCGGAGCCATACAGGATATCTCTCCAGAGAGCACACTCGGGCTCGGTGTATGTCTTCTTCTGACGATAATAATCAGCGAACTCAGCCATGGTCATATCGGTAAGCTTGCCTTCCTTTTTCAGGTCGCCATAGTACTTCATACCGTCTTCATAGCTCTTCTTCAGCAGTTCGTAAGGCTGCTCCCAACGACCCATTTTGTTCAGCCATCCGGGTCCTACGAACATCATGTTGTATGCGTATCCGTTGTTGTATTTCTCCAGGGAACGATACTGGTCGATCAGGTTGTACAGGTAAGGGTACTCCCAGGTCTTGGTGTCATAGATCATACCACGCAGTACGTTCTGGGGATGGGTTCCGAAATTGGAGCCGTTACCGTCATAGCATGCCAACAGGTCTCTGGACAGATGGGGGATTGCTACGATACCGCTGTCCTCTGCTTCATTGGCCGCAGGTGCATGGGTGTTCTGCTTGGAAGGGATCCAGGGTGCCCAGGGGCCGCCATCCATGAAGGTATACCAGGAGTTGTTGCAGGTATGGTATGCCTTGGGGCCTTCTTCCCAACAGGTTGCTACCGCACATTTTACGGTAGGATAGGTTGCTTTGATATAATTGGTCAGATCTGCATCCATGTAGTAAGAACCGGTGGATTCGGGATAAAATCCGAACTTCTCATGGAACTTGCCGAATACATCATCCACGATAGACTTTTTGTCTTCCATGGAAAACATCCAGATACAGAAATCCTTGGTCTTGTACTTTTCACGGAACTCTGTGCAGGGCAGTCCCAACAGAGACAGTGCGATCTCATCGCCGTACTTCTCATGATCTGCCTTAGCCAGTGCTACCGCTTCGTCATTGAACAGGGAAGCGTAGGTCATCTGAATGGTGGTCTTCAAACCATTCTTGTGCGCAGTTTCCTGCTGAAACTTGAAAATATCCAGAGACTCTGTTAACAGTGCTTTTCTGCCCAGATCCTCTTCTTTGCCGTGTCCGGTTACTTTTTCCGCATACTCGGGAACCATCTCCGGACGGTGAATGATATTCACAATAAACTTATCCATCTTTTCCTCCATCTCGCCGTTAGGCATCTTATATTACTTCTGAAAGTCTCTGATCACTTTCAATGCGGGTAGTGCATTTCCATCATAATCGAACAGTGCCTGATTGGCCCATTCGTTTCCCCCGGGACCGGGATCCTGAATATACTTCAGGGACTCCTCGTTGGCCCAGCCACAGCCGGGTACCGGGATCCATGCCGGCTCCCAGTAATAGAAGCCTTTTCCTCTGCCATCCGGAACCTGCGCAATGCGTTCCATGACCTTCTGCATGAATGCAGCCTGTCCTTCCGGTGTCATAGGATACTCTACCGCCTCTGCAAGGTGGGGCTTGGTCGCCATACCCTTGCGCTCTTTTGGTGCGAGCTTCTCTCTGTCCGCATAGTCTTCCATGGTAAATCCCATGGAAACCTCCGCTACGATGACATCCTTCTGATATCTCTGTGAGAGATCATTCATATTATTGGTCAGATCATCAATGGTTCCGTGCCAGAAGGGATAATAGGACAATCCGATGACATCGAAGTCCTCTCCTCTCTGTACATAGGCATCAAACCATTCTCTGCAGCGGGCATTGTTGCCGCCGCAGTCCAGATGAAGCATCACTCTGCTGTCCGGGGATACTTCTCTCACCGCACGGATGCCCGCGCTGATGAATCTTGCAATATTGTCAACGTTGTCCCATTTTCCATAGGGCCACATCAGACCATTGGTGATCTCATTTCCCACCTGTACCATCTCCGGAAGCAGATCGAGACGCTTTAACTTCAAAAGCACATCCTTTGTGTAGTCATACACATTCTTCTCCAGTGTATCCGCATCGGCATACGCCCACTCCTTGGGAGGGAACTGTTTGCCGGGATCTGCCCAGAAATCACTGTAATGCAGATCCAGCAGATAGCTGTAACCCAGCTTTTTACCGGCCGAAGCCAGTGCCACCAGCTTGGTGAAATCGTTGGTACCGGCACTGTAAGGCTTGCCGTCCTCACTGTAAGGATCATTCCAGAGACGGATGCGCAGAGAGTTGGCACCGTATTTTTTCAGGATCTCCAGTGCATCGCCCTCTTTGCCTTCGTCATAAAACCTTGCACCGAGAGCTGCCTCCTCCGGCAGACTCGATACATCCATACCTTTGATAAATTTATCCATAAATTAACTCTTTATCTCCATGTCATACGTTTATCCGTAGAATCCATTCCATGGATTCTCCCAGGTTAAACTGCCAAAGCAGTTTATCCTTTCACGGCACCACCGGTAATACCTTCCACATAGAACTTCTGCATGATGACAAACAATACAGAGATGGGAATGGATACCAGTACACCGCCTGCACAGAACTGACCAAAGTAAGTGTTGATCAGGCTCTTATCCAGCATATTGTACAGACCAATGGCAACGGTCCACTGCGAAGAAATACCGGAATTTAACAACAGCTTTGCATATACGAAATCCATCCAGGGGGACAGGAAGGAGCTGATAACGGTATACACAATGATGGGACGGCTCATGGGGATAACAACCTTCCAGAAGATCGTAGCCTCACTGGCTCCATCCAGATAAGCGGCCTCACGCAGGGAATTCGGGATCGTATCGAAGAAGCCCTTTGCGATCAGGTAACCCAGACCGGAACCGGCAGAATATACCAGGATCAGTCCGAGGTGCGTGTTGGTCAGGTTCAGGGTCTTCAGGATAAAATATACTGCGATCATGGACAATACACCGGGGAACAGATTCACAATAACTGCAGCGTTCATCAGCGGCTTACGTGCCGGGAAACGCATGCAGGAGGTCGCATAGGCCACCATCAGTACAAACGCAGTAGAGATCACACATACCACACATGCAATGATGAAGGTGTTCTTGAACCAGTTCGGGAACTGTGCCACACTGTCTGCGGAAAACAACAGGTTCTTATAATTGACCAGGCTCCATTCCTTCGGGAAAAAAGTGCTGGTATTCATGCCGGTGTATGCACTGAAGGAGGTGACCACCAGCCATACGATGGGCACCAGCCAGACAAATGCCAAAAACGCCAGTAACAGGTTATGTAATAAAGTCTTAATAAATCTCTTCATTAACGGAACGCCTCCTCTCTGTCACCCTTCAGGAATCTGCTGAAGGCAATGAGGGTAAATACCGCACAAAGGATAAACACGATAATACCGATGGTGGATGCCATCTTGTAGTTGTAATAACTCTGTGTCAGGTTGAACAGCCAGGTGATCAGCAGGTCCACTTCCTTCGCCTGGGAGTTCGCCATGGCCTGATTGGTGGTGGTATATACCCCCTGGGTCAACAGATAGATTACGTTAAAGTTATTAATATTCTTGACAAAATCCGTTACCAGAGAAGGTCCGGTGACGAACAGCATATACGGCATGGTGATGTGAATAAAGCTCTGCATCGGAGTAGCGCCGTCGATCTTCGCACTCTCCAGCTGATCAGAAGGAATATTCATCAGCACGCCGGTGGCGATCAGCATCTGATAAGGAACACCGATCCAGATATTGATCAGGATGATCATGACGTGTGCCCATCCGGGAGCGGACAGGAACGGAATATAACTGGTACTGATCGCGCCGATATCTCTCAGCCACTGAGTAATTCCCGCATTGGCACAGATCGTGTTCATGATACCGTTGTTAGCGAAGAAGTTACGTACCAGAAGCAGGGAAACGAACTGGGGAACTGCGATTGTTACAATGAACAGAGTTCTCCACAGCTTCGGCAGCTTTGTTCTCTTATTATTGATCAGCAAGGACAACAGGATACCACCCAGGTAAGTGGTAAAAGTTGCGAACAGTGCCCATACCAGTGTCCAGATCAAAATCTTGCGGAAAGCATAACCGAAGGTAATGGTCATTCCACCGTTGGAGAACAGATTCTTGAAATTGGCAAATCCCACCCATGTAAACAGTGCGGACGGAGGCATATGTCCCTGATCATAGTTCGTAAATGCAACGGCGATCAGGATCAGCAGAGGAATGATCGTGAAAATAACGACACCCATGACAGGAAGTGCCAGCAGTGTGATATAGAATTTGTCATTCTTGAACTGCTGCAAGTCTTCTACAAACGTATTGATATGTTCTCCTGCCTGTGCTTTTTTCTGAAGTCGGTAAACAGTCACTTCATTCTTAAGCCAGATCACCAGGAACGTGAACCAGATAACAAATGAAACTACGGAGAATAACAGGATCATAAACGAGTTGTCATAATCGTTGAATTCATTCTGCATGGTTACAATGTTGAAAACCGTCTCCTGCTGAACAGTTCCCAAAGTTCCAAAATCACGTACATACTCTGTGGCAAAGCCAAATGTAAATACAATGACTGCCACTTCGAGCAGAGTCATTAAAATACCTTTGATAATTTGTTTTCTGCGGATATATCCTGCTCCCATCCAGACCAGGGATAATTTTACGAACAGATCTCCTTTTACGACTGCTTCACCGAACTCCTTGAAGAATCCGCCGATTCCGCTCTTTTTCTTCTTCATTCTCTGCCCTCTCCTTTCTTCATATTAATATAAAATTTTAGTAACTATTCCGAACACCTTCCCGCGCTCATCTGATTAGTTACATAACCCGGCAGGCAGGAGTCGAACCCGCTTACCGGAAACGTTTCCTGTAAAAAAGGCATCCATCCACTACGTATTATTGTTCATAGCTTCAGGACGCCTTTCTATTCTCTGTATTCGTTCTGCACCAGAACGTTTTCATCATTCATTTGTCACAGAACTGGAACAGATCATCTCCCCAAACTTATTCAGCGGGTACGGAAACACCTTCTACCAGCTCATCCAGTGCTGCCTGGATACCAGCTTCATCATCAGCCTTCAGCTGACCCTGAGCTACTTTCTCACCGAAGGTAGCAGCGGGATCCCAGTACTTACCACCAACAATCTGAACTACACCATAAGCGGACTGCTCAGACAGAGCTGCAATAGCGGTATTGGAAGAAACTTCCTCGGAACCTGCTACGTTGATATTGGAAGGTCCGATCTCTCTCTCTGCGAAACGTACTGCCTGGTTGTCTTCGTTGGTGATCCAGTCAGCCAGCAGAGTTGCCCAACCTGCATTTGCAGAATACTTGTTAACACCTACCAGCTTGAAGCCTGCTACGGAACCCTGCTGGATCTGCTTGTCACCACAGGTATAAGTAGGAAGCTTGGTAGCTGCGTAGCCATCACCGAAAGCGGTCTGAGCTGCGGTTGCATCCCAGGTACCGGAAACTACTGCACACAGGTCGCCGGAAGCAATCTGGTTAGATACGTCACCATCAGCGATCGGAAGGAATGCGCTGTTGCCGGCAATACCCAGCATAGACTGTACTACCTGTACACCGGTAACGCCATCAGCGCTGGTGCCGTTCCAGTCCATAGCAGTGCTGCCGTCATCATTCAGTGCAGTAGTGAAGCCTGCACCATAGAAGAAGGAAGCGTTATACCAACCGGAAGCAAGAGTCATACCAACCTTCTTGCCAGCCTTATCAGCTGCTGCAAGTAAGGTATCCCAGGTCTGTGCATCTTCGGGAGTTACTAACTCGGAATTGTAATATAAGAAGTAACCGTTATCAGCACTCATAGGGAATGCATACAGTGTGCCGTCCTTGGTTGCTGCGTCTACAGAACCGGGAGCATTTGCGCTCTTAACATCAGCTACACTCTTACCTGCGTAAGTTTCCAGAGCTGCGTCCATCTCATCAACAGACTGCAGAGCACCTGCATTTACCAGATCGATCAGCTGATCAGATGCGAAAGAATACACATCAGCAGCAGCCTCAATATCGGCTAAAACTGTATCCTTAGCTGTGGACTCAGACTCGGTACCAAGCTGGATATCGAAGTTTGCATAATCTGCATAGTGCTCCTTGAAGGAATCGATCATGCCCTGTAACATGGTCTGATCTTCCTCAGCACCCCAGATTCTCAGGGAAACGTCCTGCTTCTCAGCGGGAGCGGTCTGTGCAGCCTCGGTAGAAGCTGCGGTGGTAGCAGCGGCATCAGTGCTGGTATTGGAAGCATCAGAGTTTCCACAAGCTACCAGAGAGAATGCCATAGTCAGTGACATTGCTAAAGCGACTAACTTTTTCATTTTGTTATCCTCCTGTTTTGTTTTGCAAGTTTGTGCGTATTGCGCAACCGCTTGTCTACGATAATAGTTTAGCAACATTTCCTTATGTTGTCAATTTATAATAATGACTGATATTGCAGCTCAAAATTGTGCATTTTGCACAATCATCTTTTGGAACCCTTGATTTTACTGGGTTTTCAGCACATCCTGTTTTTTGAAATAAATGCTTTTTTTATAATTTTTTTGAGCAAAATCGAGGAAAACGTTTTTCCAAATTATGATTTTCACACTCCAACTCACCCTTTTGTAGACTCCTTCAGGATGATCTCATAGTCCAAAAGTGTTTTGTCCGGTACTGTTTTGCCATGGATCATATCCAACAGCACCTGGCAGGATCTTCTGCCCAGCTCTGTGATATTGAATTTCAAAGATGTGATCGTAACAGGATAATTTTCCAGAATGCGGCTGTAATGACAGGATGCCACCTTCATCTGGTCCGGGATTCTCACGCCCATGCGGGCAAGCTTTCTGACCACTTCATCACAGATGTAGTCATCCTGGCACAGAATGCACTCCACGCCGCTGTTTTTCAGCTCTTCCACCGCTTTTTCCACCATAGCCCTGCTGCTTAGATCCGTGTAGACCAGGTCCTGGTTCAGCTTCCGTTTTCCCTTGCGGTAGGCTTCCTCATATCCCTGATACCTGCAGCGGTTTACCATCTGGTCCATATTGCTACCCAGATAGGCAATATTCTGGATTCCCTTAGCAAACAGCACTGTCACAAGCTCCTTACAGGCTCCCACATTATCATGGTCTACCTGTACCACATCATCATCCGGAAATTTCCCCACTGCCACGAAGGGAATCTGCTTTTGTTTCAGAAATTTCACATATTTGTCGTTCTCATAAGTCCTGGTAAGGATCATTCCGTCCACTTTACGGTTTTTAATCAGACGCTCCAGTGGTTTGGTATCGTTTCCGTTCGTGGTTACCACAATAATGTCATAATCATTAGCCTGTGCCACCTCTTCCACTCCATACATACAGGTATGGAAGAAAGGCATATCCACCAGAGTATTCACTTCCGGAAGGATGATCGCGATATTATTGGTCCTGGACTGTGCCAGGCTCTGTGCCGCCGCATTTGGATAAAATCCGTGTTCTTCGATATAATCAAGGATCCGGTCCCTCGTAGCCGCGCCGATACGCCCTTTCCCTGAGATAGCCCTGGATACGGTGCTGGCAGATACCCCCAGTTCTCTTGCCACATCATGGATCGTCATAGTCTTGTCGTTACCGGAATTGTTGTTCATCTCATTCACCCCATTCTCTGCGCAATTTATCTTTTTCACTTCTTCGAGATACAGATCATAAAGCGCAAGCGATTGTTCATACTCATAGTATCATTTTCACGAAAGGCATTCAATGCGCCTTTTTACACAAATTGACCATCCATTTCTATACAATAGTAACAAAACAGGGGGATTCTTGATGTTATTTCATCTGTTTTTCTTCCTTCCGGTTCCGGAACTGTTTCCAATGCGCAACTAATATCGTTCATTCTGTTGTTCCCGTCTGTGGCAGGCTGTCTGCCACGCACAGTCTGCCATATCCCACCCGGTCGTTGGGATATTCCCTCTCTCCCCTTAAGGGTCTGGCACCTTTTCTGAGATATGCCTTGATTTTTTCGCCGTAGAGGAAGGGGTCATTTCCCTGCACGATCCCCCATTCCATCAGAAGCGCCGCGGCACCGCTGACAATCGGTGTGGCGAAAGAAGTTCCCGTAACAGGGAGAAAACTGCCATAAACATCCGGAGCCTGGATATTTACACCGGGAGCCACAAGATCCGGCTTGGTCAGTCCTGCTGCCGTCACACCGATGGTACGGGTGCTGTCGGCATAACCCCTGCCGGAGAAATCCGCATAGGTATCATAGACCGGATCGTAAGCCCCCACTGTGATCACCTTCGCTGCCGTGGAGGGAACCGTCAGTGTCATCTGCGGAGTGGAACGGTAAAAGCCAGTGCTGTCTCCCCTGCCGTTCCCCGCCGGAAGATACAGATAATATTGTCCCGTTACGGTCATTACCGGCTCCAGCCGGATCGTCCATATCCCTGCGTCGATATAACCGCCTGTCACCGGGATCATCTCCAGATAGATCTCCTGCGCCACCGCATAGGGCAGGGGTTCTCCCAGATAGACCAGAATCCTTGTCTGCTCCAACCTAAGCGTATATTTCCCGCCCTGAATATTCGTGGTTAGCTCTGCCTCCTCACCTCCCGGAGATTGCAGCCTTATCTGAAACACATCGCTGTAATTTTTCCACAGCTGGATATTCAGGCTTTTTTCATAATTTCCAACAGCCAGTTCCACGCGGCTGTCTCTCGTTATATTCCCGGCGAAATGCCCTCTTGCCGCACCCTCATTACCACTGCCCACACAGATCACGGTTTTGCCGATCTCGGAGGCATTGTCCAGAAAGCGCTCCAGCAGAGAACTTCCATCGTGGGAACCGTAGCTGTTGCCAAAGCTTAGATTGATGACAAGCGGCATATTTAACTGTCTGGCTTTCCGCAGCGCATAGGTCACTCCACGCAGGATTTCGGTTGTCCGGGGGAATCCTTCTTCTGCGCCCCCGCTATTTCCCGGCAATCCCAGCTTCACCACGATCAGTTCCGCCTCGGGGGCCGCCCCGGTATAGAGACCACCTGCACTTTTCCCGGCGGCGATCCCTGCCACCGCGGTTCCATGTCCGGACAGGTCTCTGCTGGGGATCAGACGGTAACGATCCAATGCAGGCATCTGTAATGCCGCATTTATTTCCTCCGCGGTATATTCCGTCCCAAAGGCAAATCCATCCGGCATTTTTCCATATCCCACATTACCTGTTTTCTCCGGCACTGTCTGATCCTGTGGCAGCGTCCGATCCCTGAGGACTGTCTGGTCCCATAGATAACGTATCCTCGTACTGCCATCTGCCTTCCGGAACACCTCCAGATCCCAGGTGATCCCGGAATCCAGTACAGCCAAAAGAACGCCCCTTCCATTCAGAAAAGGCGTTCTCATAGTGACCGGTGGAAAACAGGATGTCCCCGCAGGAAACGTCTGTCCATAATAAAACCGCTTGGGTTTTTCCACATACTCGATCTCCGGGGTATCCGATACCGTATCCACCAGTGCCTCCGGCACCGTAAGGATCGCATATCCGGCGATCAGTTCCTCCACCACAATATTCTGTTCCCGCAGTCTGTCCAGACTGCCGTGATATTTTACGATCAGCTCCCAGCTGCGGATCTCCGCGCTGTAACCGACATTCAGACTCTCTGTCTGTTCTCGTTCTTCCTCCGGGGTCTCTAATGCAAGGTTCAGGATGTTTTCCAGCTTCTGGTCCATCTGAATTTCCGTCCTTGGTCCTGTATTTCCTACATCGTATGCAGGCGATACAAAACTATTCACGAAAGTCCGGGGTAATCTTCCACTCTTCTACGATTCCTTCGGGATCTGTCCGTCCACATGCAGGATATGGTTGATCAGCCAGTCCGTCAGGTAATTCAGAATATCCATGATCTGTTCATCCTGTTTGGCCTGATCTCCTTCATCCTTCTCATGCTGATCTATAAACTCATCCAGTTTCTTGATAAATTCCTGATGCTGGATCTTCTGGGTAAAAATCTTTTTGTACTGAATGGATTCCATATACGCTTCTTCATCTGTAAAATGTTTTACGGTATAATCACGCAGTTTTTCCAGAATTGCATCGATCTTGTCATACTTATCCGGTGTAAACTCCTCCTGCAGCAGCTCGTAAGCCTCATTGGCATAGTCAAACAGCTGCTTATGCTCCTGATCGATCATATCAATTCCAATATAGTATTCCGGTTTCATTTCAAACATAACTTCAACCTTCTTTCGTATTTTTTTCGGATCCTTTTTGGATCATTTCTTGATTCTTTCTTTGAATCTTTTTTTCACTCTAACTATGCACTTTTCGGCCAAAGCTTTCAATGCTTTTTATACTTTTTTAATGATTTTCCGGGATAATTCATCATTCGCCCCAAAATTCCTTCAGCGCCCGCACTGCATATTCTGTATCCATCATACCCGCAGTCTCCACCGCGGAATGCATGGCCAGCTGGGGCAGTCCGATGTCCACGCTGGACACCGATACATGTGCCGTGGAAATATTACCGAGAGTGGAACCACCTGCGATATCCGAACGGTTGGCATAGGTCTGGTAAGGCACCTTTGCCCGTTCACAGTAATCCTTCATTTTTGCAGCTGAGATACCATCTGTAGTATATTTCTGGCTTCCGTGGAATTTGATAACGATTCCACCGTTTAAGTAAGGTCTGTTCGTAGGATCCGCCTTCTCCGGATGGTTGGGATGTACCGCATGGGCATTGTCCGCAGAGATCAGGAAGCTATCCGCGATCCAGCGCAGATACGTGCTGTGATCTGCCAAAAGCCCCTCCGTAATTCTGTCCAACGTATCCGCAAGGAACGTGGAATCTGCACCCTGTCTGGTACCGCTTCCCACCTCTTCATTATCAAATACCGCGCAGATATTGATATATTCCGCAGGTGTACTCTCCGTAAAAGCTTTGGTCAGCGCAAAGGCGCTCTGCAGATCATCCAGTCTCGGAGCCAGGACAAATTCACCCTTTGTCCCTAAGAATCTTCCTTCCTGTCTGGTATACAGGAACAGGTCTTCCCCGAGAATCGCTTCCGCATCCACGCCCGCGGCCTCTGCTGCCAGTCCAAGCAGCGCAGGCTTCTCCAGTGATCCGTCAGCGGTCTCAGATGCCCCTGCGGCATCGGTATCAAATGCTACATCCGCAAACAGTGGGAGCATATCTACCTGAGGATTGTACTCCACACCTTTGTTCATCTCCCGGTTCATATGGATCGCCACATTTGGGATCACGCAGAGATCCCGGTCAATATTGACCAGTCTGCTCTGGATGCCATCCGTTCCGCGCACCGCCAGTCTGCCTGCTACAGAGAGCGGTCTGTCCATCCAGGTGGAAAGGATCATGCCGCCGTATTTCTCGGTGTTCAGGCGCATATAGTGATCTTCTACCGTAAGTTCCGGTTTTTCCTTCACCTTAAAGCATGGGGAATCGCTATGTGCCGCTGCCATATGGAACCCTTTCACAGTTCCCGTAGGAACAGCAAAAGCGATCACGGAAGAATCATTTCGCTCCGTGTAATATTTTCCACCCTTCACAAGCTTCCATTCCTCGTTTTCCCGCAGTCTGACATATCCTGCCTCTTCCAGCATTGCTCCGATATTCGCAACCGCATGAAAACAGGTGGGGCTTTTCTCTATAAAATCCAGCATTTCTTTCGCTGTCTTCTGAAAATCATTCATGTTAATCGTCCAGTCCTTCCGCTGCCCGCTACCGGCAGACACCTTTCCCTAGCGTTCCGCGCGCATGGGATTATTGAGGAAATCCTCATAGGTCAGCCGGATACCGTCTTCCAGCTCCGTCGTATAATGATAGCCGAGACTCTCCAGCTTGCTGACATCTAAAAGCTTTCTGGGGGTTCCGTCCGGCTTGCTGGGATCCCATTTGATCTCTCCGGTATAGCCTACGACCTTTGCCACCAGCTCTGTCAGCTCCCGGATGGTCAGTTCCTTGCCGGTTCCCAGATTCACAGTCTCATTGCCGCTGTAAGTATTCATCAGATAAACGCAGGCATCCGCCAGATCATCCACATAGAGGAACTCGCGCAGGGGAGTTCCGGTACCCCAGCAGACCACTTCCTTCGCGCCGGATTCCTTTGCCTCATGGAAACGGCGGATCAATGCCGGGAGCACATGGCTGTGAGTCGGATGATAGTTGTCGTTGGGTCCGTACAGGTTCGTCGGCATAACACTGATATAGTCAGTTCCGTACTGTCTGTTCAGAAACTCACAGTACTTCAGACCGGAGATCTTCGCCAGTGCATAAGCCTCGTTGGTCTTCTCCAGTTCAGAAGTCAGCAGGCAGCTCTCCTTCATAGGCTGCGGTGCCATACGGGGATAGATGCAGCTGCTGCCCAGAAACATCAACTTCTTACAGCCGTTCTGCCATGCTGCATGGATCACATTCATCTCCAGGATCATATTTTCATACATGAAATCCGCCAGTGCTTCGCTGTTCGCAATGATGCCTCCTACCTTCGCTGCTGCCAGGAATACATAATCCGGCTTTTCCTTTGCGAAAAATTCCTCTACCGCATCCTGTCTGCACAGATCCAGTTCCTTATGGGTGCGGGTGATGATGTTCGTATATCCGTTTCTCTCCAGTGCTCTGCAGATGGCACTTCCCACCATTCCTCTGTGTCCTGCTACGTATATTTTTGCGTCTTTTTCCATGATGTTACTCTGCTTCCTCTCTGATCTATCCTATTATTTCTCAGTCTCCTGCAGCATGATCGCTTCCGCCTTAGCCAGCTTCAGATCGTGTTCTGCCATCAGACGGCACAGTTCCTCATAGCTTGTCTTCTGGGGATTCCATCCCAGCACCGTACGTGCCTTCTGCGGATCTCCCCACAGATCTACCACATCGGTAGGACGGTAAAAGGCTTCACTGACCTCCACGACCACCTTGCCATTGGCTTTGTTGATCCCTTTTTCATGAATGCCGCTTCCCTGCCATTCCAGTTCGATCCCGGCATAATGGAATGCCAGCGTGGTAAATTCCCTCACGGTATGCTGTACCCCGGTGGCAATGACAAAATCCTCCGGCTTGTCATGCTGCAGCATCAGCCACATGCACTCCACATAATCCTTCGCATAGCCCCAGTCCCTCTTAGAATCCAGATTACCCAGGTAGAGCTTGTCCTGAATACCACAGGCGATCCTTCCGGCTGCCAGTGTGATCTTACGGGTCACAAAGTTCTCTCCGCGGCGCTCAGATTCATGGTTAAACAGGATACCATTCACTGCGAACATATTGTATGCATCCCGGTATTCCTTCACGATCCAGAAGCCGTACTGTTTTGCCACCGCATAGGGGCTGTAGGGATGGAACGGTGTATTCTCGTTCTGCGGCACTTCTTCCACTCTTCCGTACAGTTCGGAAGTAGATGCCTGATAGATGCGGCAGGTCTCGGTCAGTCCTACGATACGTACCGCCTCTAAGATACGCAGCACGCCCAGCGCATCCACATCACCCGCATATTCCGGTGCTTCGAAGCTCACCTGCACATGACTCTGTGCTCCCAGATTATAGATCTCATCCGGACGCACTTCTCCGATGATCCGCACCAAACTGGAGGAATCCGACAGATCCCCTCCGTGAAGAACAATTTTATTCTCCCGGATCAGATGATCGATACGTCCTGTGTTGCTGATGGAGGATCTGCGGATCAGTCCGTGCACCTCATAGCCTTTTTCCAAAAGGAACTCTGCCAGATAGGAGCCGTCCTGTCCGGTAATTCCCGTAATTAACGCTTTTTTCATTCTCTGTCCTCGTCTTTCTCACGCCTGTTTACGGCTGATATACAATGCCGTGTGCGCAGGCATCTGCCTTATTCTGTCCGCAGAACACGCCTGCGATCGCCAGTCCGAAAGGAATGGAGGTTCCCATACCTCTGGAAGTGATCACATTCCCGTCAATCTCTACCGGTCCAGCAGTCACTGCCGCGCCTTCCAGATGGTCTTCAAAGCAGGGATAGGAGCAGGCTCTTTTTCCCTGTAAGATGCCTCTGTGCCCGAATATGCTCGGTGCCGCACAGATTGCCGCGATGTATTTTCCTGCTGCGTAAAAAGCATCGACCTGCTGCATCAGGGGCTCACAGGCCTCCAGATTCTTCGTGCCCAGTCCGCCGCCGGGCAGTACCAGACAATCATATTGTGTAAAATCAACCTGAGACAACGTCATATCCGCAGTCACCGGAATCTTATGTGATCCCATCACCTGTCTGTCCTCTGTAATGGACACCATATCGATGGTCAGACCGCATCTGCGGCAAATATCCACCACAGTCAGACCTTCTATTTCTTCAAACCCATTTGCCAGAAAAATTGCTATCTTACTCATGGTTTTCCCTCGCTTTCCGTTTTGTTTCCTGTCTCATCTGTAAGTCATACACTCTGACTTTGCACAGTTATGATTAGTATACACAATTTGGAGGCGTAATTCAATTCCCATGGGCAGATATTTGTAGATTTCACTGTATTTTCAAGGGAAATCATGTTATACTAAAGAAGTATTTTTAAGTCTTAATTACAGAAGCGAGGCATTAATACTATGGAAATCGAGCGAAAGTTTACCCTGAAATCCTTACCTGATAATCTGGAAAGCTATCCTTCTCATCATATCGAGCAGGTATATCTGAATTATAATCCTGTGGTCAGAGCCAGAAAACAGGATGATGAGTATTATCTTACCTACAAAGGCAGCGGCATGATGGCCAGAGACGAGAGCAATCTTCCGCTGAACGAAGTATCTTATTATCATTTACGGGAAAAAGCTGACGGCAGCGTGATCTCCAAGAGACGCTATCTGATTCCTCTGCAGCATCCCGGATTCAAAGAAGGCTTTCCCACTCCTCCCGCAGATTATTCCCTGACCATCGAGCTGGATGTTTTTGACGCCCCCTTCGCCCCTCTGATCATGGCAGAAGTAGAGTTCGGAAGTAAAGAAGCAGCAGAGGCATTTGTCCCTCCCGCATGGTTTGACAAAGATGTGACTTACTGTAAGGAATACCACAATTCCTATCTGGCGCTGGAGCTGCATCACGCACCGGAAAATTCCTAAAATGTAAATACAACGACGTACGCCGCAAAGCGCACGTTAAAATGCACGGTAATTTCCATTGGGAATCCCGTGCATTTTGTTTTTCTGTCTATACCACCGTAAAACAACGAATGCTTTCCTTTAACTGCCCTGCCGAGGCTGCCAGTTCCTCCACTGCATAAGAGATATCTTTCATCTCCTGCTGCAATCCCTGATTGTTTTTCTCTACCACTGACAGCTTTTCCGTACTGTCTCCCACAGTTGCTTCCATCTGTGTATTGGCAGTATTGACATTCTGCAGTACCGACAGCAGTTCGTCGATCTTCTGTCCGAATTCGTTCATCATTTCATCCACATGATCTGCCGCTTCATGATAGTTGCTGCCGGTATCCTCCAGTGCATCATAATCTTTCATGACTCTGGTATTCATAAATTCCAGCAGTCTGGTGGCGTTCTCGGATAGTTCCTCCACGCTCTCCACTACACGATTGCTGATTTCCTGGATATTGTTGGCAGATTCTCTGGAGCTGTCGGCCAGTTTGCGGATTTCCTCTGCCACGACAGCAAATCCACGGCCAGCTTCTCCTGCCCTTGCTGCCTCAATGGACGCATTCAGTGCTAACAGATTTGTGGTTCCGGCAATTCCCAGAATCTCTTCCGTCAGTTCTGTGATCTTGTGGATCTGCCTGCTGTTGGCTATGGATTCTGTCATAGCCGTGTCAATCTCCTTCATGACAAGGGTTGCCTCCTGCTTGCTCTCCACCGCTGTCACTTTCATTTTACCGGCTTTTTCCTTGATATCCGCTGCGTAGTTTCTTCCGTTTTGGGCTACTTCCAGCATATTTTCCACCGTGTGATCCAATACACCGGTATCCTGCTGTACACCTTCGATTGCCCCTGTCACCAGCTGCATTCCCCTGGACATTACACCCAGATTCCGCATGGTATGATCCGCAGTGGCATTTACTTTTTCCACATTGGAGATAATGTCAGCCTGCTTTTCTTCCATCTGTCCACAGCCCTCGGTGATGGCTCTGATGATGATCTGCATCTGGGCTACCAGATCATTGATGGCAATGGCCAGTCTTCCCACTTCATCTCTCGATCCCACATGAATTCTTTTGGTAATATCTCCTTTGTTGCAACGAATCCCTTCTACCAGTTCATCTACCTGTTTCGTTGCCTTTTTCACCGGGCCGATGACCCACAGCCGCAGTCCCAGCATGATCACGATCACTACCACAAGTAATGCAATACTTGCCACGGAGATGATCCCCGGCACTCTGGCGGCACTCTGCTCCATTTGTCCCTGGGCCTGTTCCATTTCCTGCGCTGTGATCTCCAGCATCCGGTTCATGTAATTCTCGATATGTTCATTAAACATCGGAAGGTTGGATGTGGCAGATACATATGCCTGGGTTTTGTTCTCGGCACTGGTGACCAGCAGACTCTCCACCGTCTTTCTGTATTTTGCCAGTTCTGCAGAAGCACTGTCCAGTGCTTCTTTACGCTCATCTCCCTCGGAAAGCAGGGCGCCGAATTCCTCTATCTGCTGTTCCATATCTGCAATATCCTGCAAAATTTTCTCAGACAGAGTATCCATGGTCACACTGTTGGTAGTCATGACATGGGTGAGCACCTGACTGTTGATATAAGTGAACTGTCTGGAAAGTGTGCTTATCTTTTCCTGCTCTGCAACCTGTTCGGATACGATCTGATCACTCATCCCGATCACACTCTGCAGCGTCCATACCAGCACTCCGACACAGCTGATCGCCGTAATTGCCAGAAGCAGCAACAGACCCATGATCTTAATGCCGATACCGACTCCTCTTTTTCGCTTTCCTGTATTATCTTTTTTCCGTTGTCTTTTTCCCTTATCCATACCCTTCTCCTGTACGCAACGAATAAATACCATCAAAAGGGCCTACGGCACAAAAGCGCCGGGCCCCTTTTGATTAGATAATATGTAGAAATTAATTCTTGGCAATTAATTTTCCACCACGTTTGGATACAACATCGAAGATAACTGCTGCCAGAAGTACCAGACCCTTGACTACCTTCTGCATATTCTGATCTACACCCATCAGGGACATACCCAGGTTGATAACACCCATCAGTACCGCACCGACGATAACTCCGGGTACCGTTCCGGTTCCGCCGTATGCAGAAGCACCGCCGATGAAGCAGGAGCCGATGGCATCCATTTCATAGTTCTGTCCGTAAGTCGGCTGTGCGGAAGTCATACGTGCAATGGTTACCATACCTGCCAGAGCTGCCAGGAATCCCATGTTCATATAAGCTAAGAAGTACACCTTGTTGGTATTGATACCGGATAACTTGGTTGCCTTTTCATTGCCGCCCACTGCGTAGAAGTAACGGCCTACAGTAGTATTGGAAGTAATGTAACCGTATACCATGATGACGATCAGTACCCAGATCAGCACGCTGGGGATACCTTTGTGCTGTGCCAGGCGATAGCTGAATGCCAGGATCACAACAGCGATCACAGCTATCTTACCAATGGTAGCTCCAAGACCGGGAGCTTCATAACCCTTTTTTACCTTATCTGCTCTGTTCTTCAGCTGAAGTACTGCAAAGATCACTGCTGCCAGCACACCTGCAAATACACAGGTCAGATTGATGGGGCCGTTCCCAAAGAAATCGGGGATATAGCAATCCGCACCGCCACCGAACAGATTTACGAAAGTGGTACAATCCTTAATGGATACTGTCATACCCTGCAGGACTACGTTACTCAAGCCACGGAATGCCAACATACCTGCCAGTGTTACGATGAACGGAGGGATTCTCACATAAGCGATCCAGAAGCCCTGGAAAGCACCGATCAGGGTACCGATCACGAACATGATCAGGATTGCCAGCCACATGTTCATCTTCATGTTCACCATGAGGACTGCACCGATGGCTCCGACAAAACATACTACCGATCCGACGGACAGATCAATGTTACCGCCGGTCAGGATACACAATAACATACCGGTTGCCAGAATGAATACATATGCATTCTGGGAGATCAAGCTGCTGACGTTCATGGGAAGCAGGATCGCTCCTCCCGTTCTCCATGCGAAAAATGCCGTAACCACGATGAGTACGAGGATCATGGTATATCTTTTAATGAAATCGAGGCCTTTTGTTTTATTCATGCCAATGCTCCTTTCTTACCGGCTGATAATATCTTGGACATGATAAGCTCCTGTGTTGCCTCACTGCCCGCCAGTTCTCCTACTATTTTTCCTTCGTTCATGACATAGATCCGGTCGCACATACCCAGTATCTCAGGCAGTTCGGAGGAGATCATGATAACAGATTTTCCTTCTGCCACCAGTTGATTGATGATGCAGTAAATCTCATATTTTGCACCGACATCAATACCTCTGGTCGGCTCATCCAGGATCAGGATATCCGGATCCGCGAACATCCATTTTGCCAAAAGTACTTTCTGCTGGTTACCACCGCTTAGATTACCCACATTCTGTTCTACCGTAGGACATTTTGTATTCAGTTTTTTCTTGTAATCCACAGCTACATTGTACTCTTTGTCTTTATCAATGACTGTATGGCTGCTGACAGCATCCAGATTTGCCAGAGTCGTGTTGATCTTGATCGGATTGCTTAAGATCAGTCCGTTTCCTTTTCTGTCCTCCGTCACATATGCCAGACGGTTCTTGATTGCTTCCTGTACGCTGTTCAGGTTTACTATTTGACCGTTAATATACAGTTCTCCGCTGATATTGGAGCCATAGCTTTTTCCGAACAGGCTCATTGCCAGTTCCGTACGACCCGCACCCATCAGTCCGGAGATTCCCACTACTTCGCCTTTTCTGACATTCAGGTTAACGTTATCCACTACCTTACGGTCGGAATACAACGGATGATGTACCGTCCAGTCTTTTACCTCCATCCGGATCTCTCCGATGTGCGGCTCTCTCTTCGGGAATCGGTCGGCAATTTCTCTTCCTACCATTCCTTTGATAATACGACTCTCGGTAATATCGTCTTTTCCCTTCACCAGTGTCTCGATGGTAGAACCGTCACGGATGACCGTGATCTTATCCGCCACATAAGAGATCTCATTCAGTTTATGGGATATGATGATGGATGTCATTCCCTTTTTCTTCAGTTCCAGCATCAGATCCAACAGTGCTTTGGAGTCTGTCTCATTTAAAGATGCGGTCGGCTCATCCAGGATCAATAATTTTGCATTCTTGGCAAGTGCCTTTGCGATCTCTACCAATTGCTGTTTGCCGACGCCGATATCTTTTATCAATGTCTGGGGGCCTTCCTTCAGACCTACGGTCTTTAACAGTTCCGCCGCCCTGGCATTGGTTTCATTCCAGTTGATTTTGTACTTATGTCCCCGTTCATTGCCAAGGAACATATTCTCCCCGATGGTCATATAGGGGATCAGCGCAAGCTCCTGATGAATGATAACGATACCTTTTTCCTCACTGTCCTTGATCTTGTCGAATTTGCAGATCTCACCATTATAGATGATATCGCCTTCATAAGATCCGTACGGATAAATACCGCTCAGTACATTCATAAGTGTGGACTTTCCTGCGCCGTTCTCGCCTACAAGGGCATGGATCTCTCCTTCTTCCACCTGCAGGTTTACATTGTCAAGTGCTTTTACACCGGGGAATGTTTTGGTTATATTTTTCATTTCCAGTAATATCTTTGCCAATGGTATCCCTCCCAAGTCTTGTTTCCACATTATCTAATCAAACATTTAAAATCTTATTCTTGCTTTACCCATGAATACAGCAGGCGGGAAACGCCCGCCTGCCGTAAGGATCCTTACAGATCCGTGTTATTATAAATTACTGTAAATCTGCCTCTGTATAGTAACCGGAATCGATGAGCAGTTCTTTGTAGTTGCTTGCATCAGCGAATACGGGCTCACACAGATAGGAAGGAATAACGCCGGTACCATTGTCGTAAGTTGTGGTATCGTTGACAGGTGCCTCGCCGCCCTTCATGACAGCGTCTACCATCTCTACAACCTTGGATGCCAGAGTACGGGTATCCTTGAAGATGGACATTGACTGCTTGCCGGAGATCATGTTCTTAACGTTGGGCTTATCACAGTCCTGACCGGTAATGATGGGCCACTCGCCGGTGTAGTTAGCTTCCAGAGAGTTGGTAACACCAAGTGCGGTAGAGTCGTTGGAGCACAGAACTGCATCCAGTTTGGTTCCGTCTGCATAGTTTGCGGAAATGATAGCGTCCATTCTGGACTGAGCGGTCTCAGTAGACCAGTTAGCGGTTGCAACGGTTTCGAAATCGGTCTGTCCGGACTTAACTACCAGCTTGCCTGCATCGATGTAGGGCTGCAGAACATCCATAGCACCGCCGAAGAAGAATCTTGCATTGTTGTCGCCGGGGTCACCGGTTACCAGCTCAATATTGAAAGGTCCTGCTGCATTGTCCAGATCCAGCTGGTCTCTGATGTATTCACCCTGTTTGGTACCTACCATGTAGTTATCAAAGGTTGCATAATAGGTAACTGCATCGGAGTTCATGATCAGACGGTCATATGCAATAACAGGAATATCTTTTTCCTTAGCCTGCTCCAGAACGGTTCCGAGGGAATCACCATCGATGGATGCGATAACTAACATCTGGCATCCGGAGTTGATCATATTCTCGATCTGGGATACCTGTGTGGGAATATCGTTGGATGCGTACTGCAGATCCACTTCGTAGCCAGCTTCCTTCAGCTGGGCTTCCATGTTGGTACCATCCTGGTTCCATCTCTGCAGATCCTTGGTAGGCATTGCAACACCGATCTTACCGCCGTCTGTGGTGGTAGTAGTGGAAGCATCTGTCTTTGCTTCTGCAGATGTTTCTGTTTTGTTGTCTGTTGCCGGTGTGGCTGCCTGCTGTCCCCCATTGGATCCACATCCTGCAAGCATCGTAACAGCCATAGCCGTTACCAGAAGTGAGCTTAATAATTTCTTCCTCATAAAAAGTAACCTCCCTTATTTGGTTTGTTTTTGTTGCTAAATAGAGAATATCACAAATCCTATAGCATGATTTTACGACCTTCTGCACTTTTCCATCCTCTCTCCTGACAAAATTAAGGCTGTGCTAGCAATATCTTGTCTGCCGGCACAGCCTTGTCACCAAATTTTTCCTATTGTGTTTTTAGAATCTATCTCTTTTCCCCATTTTCAAAGTAAATCCAATATTATTTGGGCATTTCCGAGGGAATGTTCAGATAAACATCCTCTTTTAAATGAAATCCGCTTCCGATGATCACATCATTAATATTGTTTTTATCCACACTGATTGGTTCCAGACCAATGTACGGAACTTCATACTTTCCATTCTCTATGGTTACCGTATCTCCTTCCGGCAACGGCTCTCCTTTTGCCAGAAGCACCGCACACTCCGCTGCCTTCTGCGACATTTTTTCCACCGGTTTGTAGACTGTCATGACCTGTGTTCCCTCGACGATGCGCTGGCACGCTTCCAGGTCGGCATCCTGCCCCACTACCATAATATCTCCTGCCAGTCTCTTTTCTTTCAGAGCATGTACCACTTTGCTTGCCAGATCATCATTGCCGCACATAATGGCATCTGCCTCCGATACAACATCCATATGATCATAGATATATGCCCCGGCAAGTTCCGCTTTCCAGCCATCCGCATGCATAGAATCCAAGATCGTCACCTGATTATCCTCCATGACCTTGCGAAAGCCCCTTTCCACCATAGCAACGTTGCTGTCCACGGCAGAGCCTCCCAGCATCAGCACATTTCCGCCGGCCAGACCGTTTTCCACCAGTGCCTCTCCCATCATGGTACCTACTCTTTCGTTGTCAAACGAGATATACAGGTCAATATCTGTATTCTGCAACAGTCTGTCATAAGCAATGATCTTAATGCCGGCATCTTTCGCCCTCTGCACTTCCTCTGTTAATCCTTTGGAGTCAATGCATATCACAACGATCACGTCCATTCCTTTGTCGATGAAGTAATTGATCTGCTTTTTCTGCTGCTCCAGATCACCGTTCGCATTCTGGACATTCACTTCCGCTCCCAACTCCTTTGCCGTTGAGACGAAAATGTCACGATCCCTCTGCCATCTTTCAATGACAAAAGAGTCAAAGCTCATGCCGATCTGAATCTTATCATTCTCCGCAACTTCTCCCTGATTTTTTTCGGTCTCCAGATTTCCGCAGGCACACAGCAATAACATCATCACCAGAAGCCACGCAACACATATCCATCTCTTTTTCTTATACATTGCCCTGTTCCTGCCCCTTTCCACGGTTTTCCTTGTACTCTGTCGGTGTCACGCCCACGTTCTTCTTAAAACTGCGGCTAAAATAATTCGGATCCGAATATCCGGTTCTGGCACAGATTTCTTTCATGGAGCACTCTGTCGTCTGCAGCAGTTCTTTTGCCTTGTCCATCCTTAAATTGGTCAGGTACTCGATAAAGTTTTCCCCGGTAGTTTCTTTGAATAGTTTACTGAAATAATACGGGCTGATATTTACCTCTCTGGATACATCATCCAGGGAAATGTCTTTGTGATAGTTATTCTTAATATAATTTTTCGCCGTCTCGATAATACTGCCCGACTTTTCTTCCCTTTTATTCAGAACGTTCCGGCAGGCTTCCTTCACTTTTTCCAGGAACCATGTTTTCATGGCCGCCGGTTCCGCTATTTCCATCACCTGCGGCAGATACTCCGCACGGGAATTCAGCTGATAGATCATACCACCTTTTTCATAGGCAATGTGCTCTGACCACAGGGCAAATTCCAGCACCTTAAGCCTCATATTCATCAGATCGGAACCACTATCCACCATCCAGTCAAAAAATGCCGATGCCGATGCGGAAGCATTGTCAATGTCACCGTCCTCGACTTCCGCAAAAAGTTTTTTCTCCAGCTTCACCGGATAATTTCCACCATATTCGCATTTGATCGGCAGGTCATCCACATGTGCCACACTGCCGGTGGTCGCCACCAGTGCATTCAGCGCCTCCGTATAAGATTCCGAAGCCATCAGAAAATCTTTCGGTTCTCCGATGCCGATGCGGAAGCTGATATCCGTTCTCTTGCGCAGATATCTGGTGAGTTCTCTGGCTTTTTCAATGAGTTCGATACGCTCATTATAGTCCATCACATCTTTCTCATAAGGTACCAGCACTGCCAGTTTGTTTGCCATGACGGTACCCACAATACAGTCCAAATTTTCTTTCAGACAGTCCCTGACCTCCTGATAATGCCTCTGCATTCTGACACTGCTTCCCACCGCATTCGTCATGTGGTTTCCCTGCTGCTCATCCCCGCATACCACAGCGATCATGTAGGCATATTGCAGCGTGATCCCTAAAATTGACCGGTAATTCTCAATATCCTCGCGAAAATGCTCCTGTAATAAGATATTGTGGATCAGACCGCTTTCAATAATCGGTACGACCGTCTCCAGTTTTTCCTTGATCAACAACTCATTTTTGCGTTTCAGGCGCTCTGCATCGATTCGCTCCATTGCCTTCTGCAATGCTGCAATGATCCGGGTCTTCTCCATCGGCTTGGTAATGTACTCCATGACTCCCAGTTTGATAGCTTCTTTCGCATAATCAAATTTGTCATAAGCTGACATTACGATAAACACTGTATGATTATTGCTTCTCCGGATCTCTTTCATAGCATCGATGCCGTTGATTCCCGGCATCTGGATATCCATGACCGCAACGTCCGGGCGGAAGCTCTCTGCCAGTTCAATCACACTTCTGCCGGTCTTGGCATACTGCACCTCGCAGGTATCCTTGAATTCTTTTTCGATGATGAATTTCAGGGAATCGATCACGATTCCTTCATCATCCGCCAGCATGATCTTATACATCCGTCTTTTCCCTCTCTTTTATCGGAAGATACAGGATTACTTCCGTTCCTTGATCTTTCCCGTCACTTAAAATCGTCATTACATCTTCGTTTTGCGTGAAAAGTTTTAATCTTGCGATAACGTTCCCCATCGCAATACCATTGGAACCGCCGCCTGACTGCTCTTCGTGATAATTGCCGCCAAGTACTTTTTCTATCGTATCCGGATCCATTCCGATGCCGTTATCCCGGATACTGATCCCCAGCGTATCTCCATCCACATGGTATACCTTCAGCCGGATCTTTCCCTCTCCGTTCATCTCTCTGATGCCGTGATTTACGGAATTTTCCACGATCGGCTGTAAGATCATGCTTGGCATGCAGCTGTCCAGCAGATTCTCCTCAATTTCTTTCCCATAATGGATATCCCCGGAAAAGCGGACATTCAGAATATAAATGTAATGATCCACCAGTTCCAGCTCTTCTCTGACCGTCACGATATCATTACTCTTTTTTACATTATAGCGGAAAAATTCCGCCACATTCTGTACATATTCATAGGTACGGTCGGCGCCTTCCATCATGGCCAGCTGTGCTCCCGCATTTAACGTATTGAATAAGAAGTGGGGATTGATCTGCGCCTGCAGATACTTTAGCTGTGCATCCTTTAAGTGTGCTTCCATCAAAAGCTCTTTTTCCATTAATGAACGCCGGATTTCCATGCTCTCGCGCAGGCTTTCCAGATACTGTCTGATACTGATAAGCATCTGGTTAAATGCTCCCGTTACCACGCCGATCTCATCCTCCGACTGTACTTGTAACAGTTCGGTATCAAAGTTTCCGCCCGCTACTTCGTCAGCGGTTACCGCCAGATCCTTTAACGGACTGATGATCTCTCCGGTAAGCTTTACTACTATAGATACGCTGACCACAATGACGATGGATAATGCAATCACACTGACCATTTCGAAATTACGGAAAGCAGCCGACAGACGGCTGTAGTTCTCGGAGTTGCTGCGGAACTGTTCGTTGTTCAGACTGTAAATATAGGTATTGATATATTCATACATCTGTGTCGCGTTCTCGTACCGGACGCGGTATTTCTCTACATTTCTCCCACGCTTTGCCTCAATCGTCTGACTTACGAGGTCCAGGTATTCTTCCGACATATGCCGGATACTGCGTTCCATTCTCTGAAAGGTGGCTCCCGTCACCCCATCGCTCATATCCTGCACCAGTTGGGAATATGTCTGTTCATTCCGGTAAAATTCCTCCAGGGAATCACTGGTCTTGGAATTCAGATAATCCGTCATACTGTCCTGCACCGCCATCAGTGCATCAGATACTTCGTTCAGCCGCAGATTCCCCTGATAGACCTTATCGATCTCCGAAGACATGCTGTTGATTCCCAGAAGCAATATCACCGTCACTGCAAATACTACCAGATTCGCCAATACAAAAATGCTGCTCATCTTCGCCTGAAGAGACAGCTGTCGAAATTTTTTCCTCATGCGTACCTCACTCTGTCGCTTCCTGCGCTTGTAAATATTCACCCACGTTATTCTGATCAATAATTGTGACATCCGCCGTAAAATACTGACTGGTATAGCCAAAACGATAGTACTCCTGCAAAGCATCCACGCAGAAAGCTCCCATCTGCTCCGTGTCTATCGAGATCGTTGCATTGACTACATTTCGCTCGATTGCTTTGAGTATCGTATCGGTATCATAATACCCTAAAATTGCGACCTCGCCCACGCAGTTGTAATCTACCACTGCCTGGTAGACACAGGTGGTGCTCAATTCGTTCAGGCAGATAATGATATCCGGCAGCTTTTCATTCATAAAAATATCCCGGATGGATTCCTCCACGGAAAAAGTATTCGTATCGTCCACGGTAATTAAGGAAAGTTCTATTTCCGGTCCCCGGATTTTCTCCTGTTCCAGTGCGTCCTGAATTCCGGAGCAGACAATATTTTGTGCCGAGTTCAGTGCATGGGCATTCACCAGTACCGCTACCGTCATGGGCGTGGTACTCTCACTGACGGAAACCAGTTTCAGTACCTGACGTCCGTATTCTCTGCCCAGATTATAACTTCCCACACCGACAAAGCTGCAGCGCGCACTGTGAGTGTTATCCCCATACAGTGTCACCACCGGTATGCCCCGTTCTACTGCTTCATCGATCATCTGTGACATCTCGTCACTTTCATCCGATTCCACAAAAATACCGTCCACACCGGAGGACATCGCGATCCGCATAAGGTCTGCCCTGGAATACTCCTGGGACAGATGATCTCCCAGCAGATCCACGTACACATTCTCTTCCTGCCCGCGCTCATAGGCGCCGCGGTACACCGACTGCCAGAAATCCGATTTGCGGTCTTCTGTGATCATCACATAATACCGGTCATATTTTTCTCTGTCTGTTACTTTATGAAATCCCCGCACATAGGAACGAAAGATTACTGTGCATATCGAAATGACTATGATAGCAAAAGCCATAAACCCAATGACGATCCATTGTCCTTTATTACGGCCTGCTCTGTCAGTAGTACGGCTCATGTTTCTCCTCTCTCTCGCAGAAATCCGATTGCAGACTCCGCCCAATATAGATAACCATACCATAATAACGTGCCTTTTTCCATAAGACCACAAAAAAGTCCTCTTGTTTTGACAAAAATGTACTAAAAAATGCTACCTGCCATAGCTATCCCCATTTCCACGCATGCAAATATTGATGATTTGTCCACAAAAAATACGGAAAGGAAACTATCCCTTCCGTATTCTTACAATGTGCCTTACGCTGCGTGGCACACTTTACAGTCTTCCGTATAATTTTGCCATCTTATAAATCTTTTTCGCCAGCTTCGGATCCAACGCATCCTTGTCCATGCGCCATTTCCAGTTGCATCCCAACGTGGAGGGAATATTGATCCTGGCACTGCTGTCCAGCTCCAGATAATCCTGCATGGGAATGATGGCGGTATCCGCGCAGCTGGACAATGCCGCCCGAACAATCTCAAAGCAGAGCTTTTTATCATTCTTATGTCCCAGATACTTCTTCGCGAACTTCTTATCCTTCTCCGGCATGTTCTGTATAAATCCTACCGTAGTATCGTTGTCATGGGTTCCTGTATAGACCACACAGTTTTTATCATAGTTGTGAGGCAGATATTCACTGTCATTTCCCGCATCAAAAGCAAACTGCAGGATCTTCATTCCCGGGTAACCTGTCTTCTTCACCAGACGGATCACGCTGGGGGTCAGGAATCCGAGATCCTCCGCGATGACCTTCTTTTTGCCCAGTTTCTTCTTCATCACAGCAAACAATTCATAGCCCGGTCCCTTCTCCCAGTGACCGTTCTGTGCCGTAGGATCTCCGTAAGGCACGAACCAGTACTCGTCGAATCCCCGGAAATGGTCGATACGGAGCACATCGTATAACTGATAGCAATATGCAATACGCTGCATCCACCATTCATAACCGGTCTTCTTATGATATTTCCAATCATAGAGCGGATTGCCCCACAACTGTCCGGTCTCCGAGAAGCAGTCCGGCGGGCAGCCTGCCACACCGATGGGACGACCTTCCCTGTCTAACTGGAACAGCTTCGGATTCGCCCAGGTATCGGCACTGTCAAAAGCTACATAGATAGGAATATCTCCTACGATCTCTATGCCCTTTTTATTCGCATAAGTCTTCAGTTCTTTCCACTGTTTTGCAAACAGGTACTGTTGGAAGCAGTAAAATGCGATCTCATCCGAGAGCTTTTTGCGGTACTTGCGAAGCGCTGCCGCTTTTCTGAAACGGATATCCTCGTCCCATTCCATAAAGCAGACGCCGCCGAATGCATTTTTTACTGCCATATACAGGGCATAATCATCCAGCCAATAGGCATTGTCCGTGATGAACTTCTGATATTCCGGTGCATCCATAAGTCCCTGTTTTTTCGCATTCTCAAATGCGATCTTCAGGACTTTGAACCGGGACAGATAGATCTTCTCATAGTCCACGTAATGTTCATTATCTCCGAAGTCATAACCGTCACAGATCTCCTTCGTCAAAAGCCCTTCTTCGATCAGAAGCTCCAGATCGATATAGTAAGGGTTCCCCGCAAAAGTGGAAAACGACTGATAAGGAGAGTCTCCGTATCCGGTAGGTCCGAGCGGCAGGATCTGCCACAACCTGTTGCCGGACTTCTCCAGAAAGTCCACAAAACGATAGCTTTCCCTGCCAAAGGTTCCGATCCCATATGCGGAAGGGATACTGGATACCGGCAGTAAAATTCCCTGTTTTCTTACGTTTTCTTTCATTGCTTTTGTATTCCTTTGATTTGATTAAAAAAATAACTATCCAGTACTTTGCCGTCGCTCTGAATAGTTACTAAAAAATGGAAGCAAGGGGGCTCGAACCCCTGACCTTTCGCGTGTGAGGCGAACGCTCATCCCGGCTGAGCTATGCTTCCGGGTACTGCAGCAATCTTCTGCCATCTTTATTATAGCACCGGCATTCGGAATTGCAAGTACTAACAAATGCGGTTAGTGGGATTTGAACCCACACGGGTAACCACTGGCACCTAAAACCAGCGCGTCTGCCAATTCCGCCATAACCGCTTACGTGTCCACAAAAGAACACGCCTAATTATACTCTGCCACCCTTAAACTTGTCAAGCATCCTGCACGACTGGCTCTCCGATATGACAGATGACTTTCCGGTAGATTCTTACCAAGAAATACGATGTTAACAGCACACTGGCTAACTCCGCAATGGGAAATGCCCACCAGATCAACGTCACTTCGCCACTCAGGGACAACAGTTTTGCCACCGGGAGCAGCACACACATCTGTCTGGCCACAGATACGATCATACTGTAGACACCGTTCCCCAATGCCTGGAATACACTTCCCGCCACAATACAGAACCCGGCGAACACAAAGCTCAGCGAAATGGTCTCCAGGGCAGGCGCTCCGATGGCGATCAGACTCTCCTCCGCATCAAACATGCGCATAAGCTGTGCCGGGAAAATATGCATCGCAAGTAATCCCACGAACATAATACCCACGCCATATGCCACACTGTGCTTGATCGTCTTAATTACACGGTCTTTATGACCGGCACCGTAATTATAGGCAATGATAGGCACCATTCCGTTATTCAGGCCAAATACCGGCATAAATACAAAACTCTGAAGTTTAAAATAAATACCAAATACCGTCTGCGCGGAACCGAATGCCGCCAGGATGAGATTCATACCGTAAGTCATCAGGGAACCGATGGCCTGTACAACTATGGAAGGCGCTCCCACCTTATAGATCTGTACAATCAGATGTCCGTTCGGTCGAAATCCTTTCATGGAAATATTCAGTTCCCGATTACATTTCAGATTAAATACCAGAGCAAGAATTGCAGCTATGATCTGCCCGATAACGGTAGCCACCGCCGCACCGGCGATTCCCATCCGGGGCATTCCGAAATAGCCGAAGATCAGGATCGGATCCAGAATAATATTAATTACCGCCCCGGTTCCCTGCGTGATCATGGTATAGAAAGTCTTACCGGTAGCCTGTAACAATCTCTCAAAGGTCGTCTGGAGAAAAATACCCATTCCCGCCACACAACAGATCGTCAGATACGTCACTCCGTACTCGCGTACTTCTAAGACTTCCGTCTGGCTGGCAAAAAAGGGACGGCTCACCAGCAGACCGATCACCGCAAAAGCCACGTAGCTTACAATCGCAAGAAAAATACCGTTTCTGGCAATGATATCAGCTTTCTCAAAATCCTTCTCTCCAAGAGTCTTGGACAGAAATGCATTGATACCCACTGCCGTTCCCACTGCTACGGCGATCATCAGGCTCTGGATCGGGAATGCCAGGGATACCGCACGAAGTGCATATTCATTGATCCTGGAGACGAAGATGCTGTCCACGATATTGTACAGTGCCTGCACCAGCATGGAGATCATCATAGGCAGGGACATAGAGATCAGTAATTTGTCAATGGGCATGACACCCATTTTGTTTTCTTTGGTCTGCATAAAAGTGCTCCTTTCGCATAAAAAAAAGCCCCAAGCGGGGTTTTTGAGAATGGGAAAAATGATGTATGTTGTCAGGATATCGTAACATCAAGTGAGGCATGGGGGATTCGAACCCCCGACAACTTGATTAAAAGTCAAGTGCTCTACCGACTGAG
>OLGZ01000057.1_pt1 | contig 107482 bp, 83 predicted proteins | sample 1605981 | NCBI WGS metagenome assembly OLGZ01 (sample SAMN03283291) | human gut metagenome | biome: human-associated habitat; material: feces | host: Homo sapiens | place: Peru | collected 2012
TTTGCCCAAAGCCCCACGAAAGCGCGCCGTCAGTGTTTTGGCGAAAGCCCATCATTGCTCCTGATTTGTAGATACTATCTCTATCATAAATTTTATCGGGCAGCAAATACCAGCGCACCTCGCCTTTGGTGTCGATGATGAAATTTTGTGGCGTGAAATCCCATTCTAACGCACCTCCGCCTGGGTTGTTCCACACAGCTTGCGATGAAAGTCGATGAGAACCTAAATGGTTGATGAAATAAAGCCTATTTTTAAAGGCAGAATCAACCTTTTTCGCGTTAATCTTGCTGAAAAATACGCCACCTTCTTGTGAGCCTGTTACTTCGCCGTAAATGGGCGCGGTGTTAATGGTGTATTTTTCTTTGATTTTTTCGACCTTGCCGCCAAAAATCCTATCATACTCCACGCTGACTTGGTTTTTGTAGTTTGCATAAAGCCCAAAAATAGGAATTCCTCGATGGGTTTTAAGCTGAGAATCAGCGACTTTATAGCTTATGGTAACACCGCCACTTTTACCAGCCACTGTTACTTTGGCGTTTCGCAACACATAACCGCCATTTTCGATAATCGCCGTAAGCGGGGCTATGCCGTAAGGATTTACGATAATCGAGCCGATTTTGCCGATAGCTGGCACGCTTACTACCTTTGCTCCGCTTGCTCCGCCTGCGGCAAATGCCATTTGCGGAGCAGCTAAGACAAAAGCACCCGCTAGCACAACGCTTGAAGCGATTTTAGCAAGGCATTTGCCTTTGCTTTGGTGGCTTGCGCCACAACTGAATTTTTCGTTCATAATGAACCTCCTTTTTTTGATTTGATTAGGCTTACATTATATAATAATTTGTTATAAATTTTTGAATTTTTAACAAAAATTTAGCTTTTGGGTGTGAATTTTTTAAATTTTTAGCCTTTTTATGTGAGAAAAATAAAAAATTTAAAAAATTTTATATGTCAAGCAAATGCTTGAAAACAAGGACTTTATCGTCAATGTCTCAGGCGAGGGCTATATGCTTGTTTGCTGAAATGTGAATTAAAATTATGCTTGTGTTATGAAATTGTTATTGATTTAGTGTATAATTTTTTTGTAATTTCACATTTAAGGAGCAGACAATGCAAATCTCAACAAAACTCTGGCGCAAATTTTTGTGCGCTTTTACCGCACTTGCAGCGGCTTTCAGCCTTGCAAATGCAGAACCTACGCAAGGCGTGGATTATGAAGTGCTTCAAAATCCTATCCCCAACGCCCAAAACACCGTGATAGAAGTGTATAGCTACGCTTGTCCGTTTTGCTACAAATACACAAAAATCACACCCACACTCATCAAAGCTCTACCAAAAAGCGTGGCGTTCAAGCCTTATCATTTAGAGCAAAAGGGCGATTATGGTAAAATCGCAAGCCAAGTGCTTGCAGTGGCTATGGCAAAGGACGCAAAGGCGAAAATTTCGAGCCTTGACAGCAACTCTGCCTTTCACAAGGCTGAAAGCGCTTACTTTGAAGAGTATCACGCTAAGAAAAACCGCTGGGGCAACGGCAAGGACCCTGAGGGCTTTTTGCAAACAGGCTTAAACGCCACAGGTATCAGCAAGGCTGATTATGAAGCAGCGCTAGGCGACAAAGCCGTCCAAGACACACTCAAAGAGTGGGAAGTAAGCTACGAAGTGGCAAAGGTGCAAGGCGTGCCTGCCTTTGTCGTCAATGGCAAGTATCTCATCAAAACCCAAGCCATCACTTCAATGCAGGATTTGGAAGCTAAAATCAAATTTTTGCTGAAAAAATAGCAAAATTCGCTGAATTTAGGCGCGTTTTTGTCTAAATTCAGCCCTTACGAAAGGTAAAAAATGTCTAAAATGAATTCAAATCAACCCTTGCTTTTACGCGTCATAAATACGCTTGCGTGCTGGCAGGACAAGCGATTTTTGTGGGCTTTGATGGTTTTTGTGTGCGTGGCGCTTGTGTTTGTGGCGCATTTTGTTTTCCAAGAATACGCCTTTATGCGCCCTTGCGAGCAGTGCGTGTATATTCGTTACGCCTTTTTGGTGATGGCTTTGGGCGGTATCATTGCGCTCATTAAGCCGCAAAACACCATTTTAAAGCTTATCGCTTATGCGCTAGCCTTTTTTGGGGCTGTTCGCGGGGTAATGTTTAGCGTGAAGCTAAACGGCATTCATCACGCCGCACACAGCGAAGATGCGATATTTGGCGTGCAAGGTTGCTCGACAGTGCCTAGCTTTGACTTTGGTTTGCCGCTTGATAAGTGGTTTCCTAGCCTTTTCGCGCCCACAGGCGACTGCGGGTTTGACTACTCTACACCGCCTAGCGATTTGGTGCTTGAAGGCTTTCAAAAATGGCTCGTGGAGCTTTACGCTGATGGCTGGTATCTCGTGCCAAGCGCGCAATTTGGCAATATGGCTGAGTGCTGCTTGCTCGCCTTTGCAATGTGCCTTGTGGCTTTGAGCGTAATGTTTCTTTCGTGGATAGGACGAAAAGTTTTTGCGTAAAAGGCGCAAATTTCAGCTTTAAAAAAGCCATTTTTATCATCGCAAGCGTAAATTTGCGGCAAGTGCTGTGAATTTAGCTTGCGATGATGATAAAATTTAACATTTTTCTTAATCCACCATAAATTCTTAACAGCCTTTTGCCGATATAAAGGCAAGTTTTTGGCAAAAGCGCACAAAAGCTGAGCTAAAAGAGTTTAAATTCACGGCAAAACACGATTTTGGAACGCTCTTTGCTTATAAATCGCAAAAAAGGGAGAAAAAATGCGCATTACAAACAAACTTAACACATACAACTCCATAAACCAAGTGCAAACAGGTATGAAAAACCTTTACAAGTCCTATAACCAACTCTCATCAGGCTTGCAAATCCGAAATTCCTACGAGGGCGCGGGTATGTATATCACAAATGCAAGGTTAGAGTATGAATACGCCACACTTTCGCAGATAGAAGACGCTTCTAAACTCGCCGATGAGCTGATGAAAAACACCGACTCCACGATGAGCGAAATGGAAAAACTGCTTACACAATTTAAAGTCAAGGTAACTGAGGCTGTAAATGCCACGCAAACGACCGCTTCACGCGAAGTCATCGCCAAAGAGTTAGAAACCATTCGCCAGCAAATCGTGGATTTAGCCAACACCAGCATTAACGGGCAGTTTTTGTTCTCAGGCTCGCTTACCAACACCAAGCCTTTTGATTACAGCGGCAACTACTACGGCGATGACAAAAGGCTCAATATCGTTACAGGGGACGGCGTAAAAAACGCCTACAACATACCGGGCTATGATTTGTTTTACAAGGCTGACAATGATTTCAAAAAGCAAATCACCACAAATGTGAGCTTTACTGACAACCGCTATGATTTAGTGCAAAATAAAGACAAAACGCGCTACCTTGAAGGCAAGGATAAAATAAGCTATCTCATCGGGCGTGATTATGTAAGCACTAAAAAAGACCAGCTTGACAAGGACACGGATTTTGACACGACACCGATGAAATTTCCGCCCACAGCCCTTTATGTGCAAGGCGTAAAGCCCGATGGCACGAGCTTTAAAAGCGCTGTTTTAGTTCAGCCCACAGACACCATACAAGGTATGCTTGATAAAATCGGCGCACTCTATGGCAACACGACAACCAACAAGGCTGTTGAAGTGAGCATAAATAACAGTGGGCAAATTCAAATCACTGATTTAAAGCAAGGCAACACCGTGCTTGATTTTCACGCTGTGGCTTATACACCGCAGTTTCAAACGAGAAGTGATCTGAAAAATGCTACGGAAGCAATGGCACAGCAAAACCCACCCTTAATAGTCGAACAACTCACAAACAACATTTTAGGGCAAGCCTTTCCAAACAATGCTCCCATAACTGACCCAGCACAAGGTAATTACACCTATACAGTTGGCGGGCAAAATTACATTATGACCTTGCATAAAACCGATTTCATTTTCTCCAAAATGACAGACACAGGGAATAATCCTGCAAACGGGGCGGATTATGATAATGTGTATTTTGAAACCAAAGACAACAAAGTCATCGGCAATGTCTCCCAAGTGCTCAAAGACGGCGGGGCTTACGCCACAGACTCGACAAGACTCAGCGAAGTAGCAAAAGGCGACCTTGCAAACACGACTTTGAATTTGCAAGTGAGTTCAAGGGCGGGCAACACTTATACTGTCAGCATAAATTTAGGCACTTCGACCGTGAGCTACACACCACAAGGCGGCGGCAATGCAGTAACTTTCCCCATAATGCACACCGACCCAACCACGCTGAATTCAGGCGTGGTTACGCCCACAAACGAAATCACTTACCGCCAGCTCAATGATATCATCGGGCTTTTTGCAGACGACAGACAGCCCACAGCAACCATACAAGCAAACAACAATCAAATCGCCGCAGCCGACTATGAGACCCTAAGCCAAGCCTTTGCCACTTCAAGGGTAAGCGTAAATGTGGATATGGACTATAAGGGGCGCATAACCGTAACTGACAGGCTTTCAGCTGGCACAAAGATAAAAATAGCCCTTACTGACAGCCAAAGCGGTGTTTTTCCAGCCCCACTTACCACAACCGCCCAAACAACCACAGGTTCAGCCCTATCTTTTAGCGCAAACAACGCTCTCATCATCGATGAACCGCACAATGACTTAATCAACGATTTAGAGACGATGATACAAGCCGTGCGTTATGGCTATGTGCGCGCTGACTCCACAGGCGCATACCCCAGAAACACAGGTATGCAAGGGGCTTTGGAGCGGCTAGACCACTTAAACGAGCATATCATCAAGCAACGCACGATAATCGGCGCAGACCAAAAGGCGATGAGCGACACCAAAAGCAAGGTGATGACACTTAAAGTTAATGTCAAAAGCACGCAAAATGAAGTCATCGGCGCGGATTTGCCAGAAGTGTATAGCCAGCTAATGCAGCAGCAACTCACCTACCAAGCCGCGCTTAAAGCTAGCACCACGCTTTCACAGCTGAGCTTGCTCAACTATATGTAAAATAATGGCTTGAATTTTTAAATTCAAGCCAAAAAAGTGTGGCGATGAAACTAGCTGAAATTTATGAATTTTTAGACAAGCTCAGTCCTTTTGAAATGCAAGCAAGCTGGGACAACAGCGGGCTTTTGCTGGGGGATTTAAACAATGAAATTCAAAAAATTTATATAAGCCTTGACATAGACAGCGAGTTAGTCGCAAATGCTGATGAAAACGCGCTTTTCATCACTCATCACCCGCTGATTTTCAAGCCTTTGCGCGATTTAGCGAGCCAAAACTACCCCAAAAACCTTATAAAAACGATGATTTGCAAAAATCAAAGCCTGATTTGCCTCCATACAAACTATGATTTAAGCCATTTAAACGCTTATTTTACCGAGCAAATTTTAGGCTTTAACATAGCAAGCAAAGATGAGTTTATCATTTATGCGGACATTGATATGAAATTCAGCGAGCTTGTAGCGCACCTTAAAAACAAACTGAGCGTAAATATCCTTAAAGCCACATTTGCGGGCAAAGAGCGCATTCAAAGGCTTGCTATTTGCACGGGTAGCGGTGGGGATTTGATAGAAAAAGTCCTTTCAAACGGCTCTTTGAGCCAAAATTCACCGCAAAACAAAGCAGTGGAGTGCTTTTTAAGCGGAGATTTTAAGTATCATCAAGCATTAGCCGCACGCCAAAGTGGTTTATCTCTCATCGACATAGGACATTACGAAAGTGAAAGCTGTTTTGCAAAATCTTTGTCAAAACACTTGCAAAATTTGCCATTACAAGCTATAATATGCGTTTTGAAAAATCCATTTGAGTATCTTTAAAAGGAAAACCGATGAACAAATACCTAGAACAACTTGTCGCCCTGTCGCAAATCGACCAAGAAATCGACAGCTTTGAGCCTAAAATTCAAGCTATCTCAAAGCCTTTAAAAGACGCAAAGCACAAGATAGCAAAGCTCAGCGAGCAGTTAGACGAGTATGAAAACGAAATCAAAGAGCTTCAAACCCAACAAGTAGGCGCAAACACTCACATAAGCGAGTTTTCAGCTAAAATCGCCGAAATCGCCAAAAAAGTAGCGAGCGTGAAAACCGAAAGGGAGGCAAACGCCCTTAAAATCGAAGAAGACATCGCCAAAGAGCAGCTTGATGCGGCAAATGACGAGATAGTGCGTTTGGATAAGATTTTAGCGAGCAAAGAGGACTTTAAAAAAGAGTGCAGCGAGCAAAAAAGCAAGGAAGAAAGCAGCCTTGAAACGCTTAGCGTGGAGATAAACGCCAAAGTAGCCGAGCTTGAAAAGGAACGAGGCTTGGTTGATGAGCGCAAAAGCAAGCTCACAGCGCAGATGAACCAAAAGATTTTGAGCTTTTACCAAAAGATACGCAAGTGGGCGAAAAACACTGCTGTCGTGCCTGTGCGCAAACAAGCCTGCTATGGTTGTTTTATGAAAATTTACGATAAAACCTATCTTGCGATTTTAAAAAGCGAAGAAATCGTTACCTGCCCGCATTGTGGGCGCATTTTATACAAAGAGCCTGAAACAGCGGGCAAAAACGCCGAAAAAAGTGCTAAAAAAGAAAGCACGCAAGAGCTTTGATAGCCTTTTATTTCGCTTTGTCGTGGCTTTTGTGGGCGCTTTGCGCACTGCCCCTTTTCATACTCTCTTTTACGAACAAAAAGCACGCTCAAAGCTTTAAAGCGCGGTTTTTTCTCTACAAAAATTTGCGCCAAGCAAAGGCGAGCGTGCATTTTCACGCTTGTTCTTTTGGCGAAGTGCGAGCGATAGAGCCTTTGGTAGCGAAATTCAACAGCCGCATAAGCGTCATCACGCAAACAGGCTATGAAGCGGCACAAAAGCTCTGCAAAAGCGTGAATTTCCTAGCCTTTGAAAACTTTATGCCCTTTTGGCTCACGCCTTGCAAGGTGCTTGTCGTCTTTGAGGCTGAGCTGTGGCTTATGCTCTTTTATGTCGCTAAATTTAAGGGCGCGAAAACCCTGCTCATCAACGCACGCATTTCAGAACGCTCCTTTTCAAAATACCAAAAATTCGCCTTTTTATACAAAAAAATTTTTTCTTATGTCGATGAAATCTACGCTCAAAGCGAGGCTGATAAAAAAAGGCTTGAAATTTTGGGCGCAAAAAACATAAGCGTTGTAGGAAACATAAAAGTAAGCGGCAACATAAGCGCAAATAAAGCTTACAAAAAGCCAAATTCAAGGCTTATCATCTTTGCTAGCACTCACGATGGCGAAGAAAACTTGCTTTTGTCAAATTTTAGTTTGCCAAAAGGGCAAAAACTCATCATCGCACCACGACACCCAGAAAGATTTAGCGAGGTTTGCGAGCTTGCAAGCGAGTATGCAAGGGCAAATGCGCTTAAATTCGCGCGTTTTAGTGAGCTGAATTTAGAGGATTTAAATTTAGAGCGTGAGTTGAGTGCTGATATTTTAGTGCTTGACACGCTTGGCGAGCTTGTGAATTTTTACGCTATTTGCGACATAGCCGTGCTTTGCGGTTCGTTTATCGAGGGCATAGGCGGACACAACCCCGTAGAAATCGCGCATTTTAACAAGCCCATCATTTCAGGGGCGTTCATACACAACCAAAAAGCCCTTTTTGCAAATGTCTGTGGAGTGCGCTTTTGCGAGGATTTGAGCGAATTTAACGCCCTTGTTCGCTCACACAAAGAAGCCACAAGCCTAAAAAACAGCGTGGATTTAAGCCCCATTTTACAGAGCATTGAAAGGGGTTTAAATGCAGGATAAAGCCTACAAAGTCCTAGCTAAACAAGAAAACATTTCGCACAATGCAGCCAAAGAGCTGATAGATAGTGGTTTAGTTTTTTGTGGAGCGCAAAAAGTGGCTATTGCTCGTGCTTTGATGAGTGAAAATTCACATTTTATCGTCAAAAAGCCCCAAAAATCCACACTCATTTTTGAAGACACTCAAATCATCGCCGCAAACAAGCCCTTTGGCAAAAAAAGCGAGGATTTAGAAAAAGAATTTAACGCTAAACTTTTAAACCGCTTAGACAAAGAAACCAGCGGGCTTATCTTGCTTTATAAGGACGAAAATTTTCGCTTAAAGTGTATAGAGGAATTTAAAAAGCAAAGAGTGTATAAGAGCTATTTAGCCATAATTAGCGGAGTTTTAGCGGACGAAGTTACCATAAATGAGCCTGTTTTAACGATAAAAAGCAAGCAAGGGGCGTTTAGCAAGGTAAGCAAAGAGGGCAAAAGCGCGCAAACCACGCTCACGCCTTTGCTCGTAAGTGGCAAAAAAACGCTCGTAAAAGCTAATATAGCCACAGGGCGCACGCACCAAATAAGAGTGCATTGCGCTTTCATCAAGCAGGGCATCATAGGCGATGAAAAATACGCTAAAATTGCGTCCAAAAGAATGTTTTTGCATAGTTTTAGGTTAAGGATTTTTGACTATGATTTTAAGGCAGATTTGGACGAAAGTTTTAACGAATTTGGTTTTGAGATAAAAAATTTGCAAATTTAAAGGCATTTAAAGCAAGTTTTGTGTAAAATAAGGGTTTAAATTTATGAAGAAAGGTTGCAAGAGTGTTTGAAATAATCGGCGATTCATTCAAATCAGCAGTCAATAAACTGCGATTTGTTGATGATGAGAAGGCTCTTAAAAACGCGCTAGATACGCTCAAAAAGGCACTTTTAAAGGCTGATGTGCATCACAAAGTCGTAAAAGACTTGCTTGCAGCGATTGAAAATGAAGTAAAAAGCGCAGGCATAGGGCAAAAACACTTTTTAAACGCCGTAAAGTCAAATTTAGAGGCGATTTTAACCGCACAAGGCAAGAATCAAGGCTTTGTTTTCGCGCCCAAACCGCCCACAATCGTGCTAATGTGCGGTTTGCAGGGCGGTGGCAAAACCACAAGCACGGTTAAACTTGCAAACTACCTTAAACTAAGGCAAAAAAAGGTTTTAATCGCGGCTTGCGATTTGCAACGCCTTGCGGCTGTGGAGCAGCTCAAACAGCTTTGCGCGGCAAATGAGCTTGAAGTCTTTTTTATGGATGGCGAGACAAATCCTTTAAAAGTCGCCGCAAATGCCCTTAAAAAAGCAAAGAGTGAGCTTTATGAGGTTTTGCTTATCGATACAGCGGGGCGTTTAGCCATAGATGAAGCCTTGATGAGCGAATTAGCGGGCATTAAAGAGAGCTTGCAACCAAATGAGATTTTTTATGTTGCTGATGCGATGAGCGGGCAAGATGGCGTAAAAACGGCAGCTAGCTTTGATGAACGCTTGAATTTAACGGGCGTGATTTTGAGTAAATTTGACGCTGACACCAAAGGCGGCGTGGCACTTGGCATAGCAAGACAGCTTGGCGTGCCGCTTCGTTTCATCGGCGTGGGCGAAAAGACGGCTGATTTGGAGGTGTTTATCCCCGAACGCATCGTTTCGCGCATTATGGGGCAAGGCGATTTGGCGAGTTTAGCCGAAAAAACCGCCGCCGTCATCGATGAAAAAGAAGTCAAAAAAATGAGTGCGAAAATCAAAAAAGGCGAGTTTAACTTTGATGATTTTTTAGCGCAAATGGAAAGCGTGAAAAAGCTCGGCTCGATGAAGTCCGTGCTTGGTATGATACCCGGTATGAGCAATCTTGCAAATCAAGTTAAGGATTTGGATTTGGACAACTCCAAAGAAATCGTGCATATCAAAGCGATGATTTCATCGATGACACCAAAAGAAAGGCAAAGCCCAAGCCTGCTTAACAACTCCCGCAAGGCACGCATAGCGCAAGGTGCGGGGCTATCGCAAATTCAGGTGAATCGCTTTTTCAAGCAGTTTGAAAACGCGGCAAAGCTAGCCAAACGCTTTTCAGGCAAGGGCGGAATGGAAAATTTAATGTCGATGATGAGCGGGGCGAGACAGGGTTTTGGCAGGTAAAAATGGAAAAAAATTTAAAAATGATGAAAAAATTTGAGCGCAAAAAAGAGAAAAAAGCTGAATTTTTAACGCTAAATTTAAGTAAAATTTTGAATTTAAAATTCATTTATAAGCATTTTGGTGCTTAGAACTGAATTTTAAAGCAAGGAGCAAGTATGACAGTCATCAGACTCACAAGAATGGGGCGCAAGAAAAAGCCCTTTTACCGTATCGTTGTTACGGACAGCCGCAAGCGCAGAGACGGCTCGTGGATAGAAAGCATAGGTTATTATAACCCTATGAGCGAGCCAGAAGTCATCAAATTCGACACCGAGCGTCTAGCCTACTGGAAAGGCGTTGGGGCGAAACTCAGCGAAAAAGTCGCTTCTATCACAAGCAAGTAAAATGGTTGAAGATTTTTTAAGAGAATACGCCGCGCTCATCGCGGATTACCCTGACAAAATCAAAACCGAGCGCGTGGAGCTGGGCGAAAACTTCGCTGAGATTATCATTTATGCTGACAAAATCGACACGGGCAAGCTCATCGGCAAAAACGGCAAGATGATAAACGCCATCAAAACCGTCATCGGAGCGTGCAAGAGCAAGGACCAAACGAACTATCGCGTGAGCGTCAAAAGCCTTGAATGAATCTTTGGTGCTTGTGGCAAAACTTGGGCGCACCGTTGGTGTGCAGGGCTTTGTGAGACTTCACAACCTCAGCGATTTTCCTGAGCAGTTTGAGTGCGGGGTGAGTTTTTTTGACAAAAATTCGCGTGTGCTTAAAATCAAGGCTCGTAACGCCCAAAGCGTGCTTTTTGAGGGCTTTGAGAGTTTAGAGTGCGCTAAAACGCTTGTGAATTTAGAGCTTTTTCAAAGCGTGGAAAAAAGTCGCGCAAGCTGTAAGCTTAATGAGGGTGAGTTTTTTTACTTTGACATTATCGGGCTTAAAGTCTTTGAAAATGGGCTTTTGCTTGGCGTTGTGAAAGACATTTTGCCCGCTGGTAATGATTTGCTTTTAATTAAAAGCGATGAAAGCCTTGTGAAAAAGGGCTTTGCGAGCGAATTTTACCTGCCTTATGTGGATTTTTACATAAAAAGCGTGGAGCTGGGCGCAAAGGACAGCAAAAAGAGTGCGGATTTACAAAGCGCAAACTCAAAAAACGAAAATTCGCAAATCATAAATTCAAAAAAAGCAAACTCACAAAGTGCAAATTTAAAAAACACAAGTTTGCGTGGCGCAAATTCAAGCGTAAATTCAAAGGATTTTGCCCTAAAAAGCACAAATTTAAAGGGCGCAGCAAATTCAAAACGCACGAATTCAAAAAGCACAAGCTCAAACGCTGGTAAAATAGAAGCACAAAATGCTTTAATGCTTTTAGAAAGCCTGTAAAGTAGTCATTAGGCTAGGTAAATGCTCTTAAAGTATTGATTTGTAGATACAATCTCACAAACCATTTTCGTAAAAAGCGTTGATTTTGTGTTTTGTTGATTTTTCGCAAGAGTTCGCACTAACGCAAACTTACAACACTCCATAAACAAGGGCGATAAAATGGCTTTTCATAAAGCAAAACCTTGTCTTTGCTTGTAAATTTCCACGCCGTTTTTATGAAAACGGCTCGCAATGACAAGTAAGCAAATTTTGCGTGCGTGCCGTGTAAGTGGCAAATTTGCATTTTAAAATTTAAATCAAGCTCATTAACGGCTCGCCATAATCAAGCGAAATTCAACGCTTTTTGAGAAAAAAGCTTAAAAAATTTGTGTGAAATTTTGTCGTTTTTATTTTTAAAAAATTTAGCGATTTAACGCTTGTTTTTTGCTTGATGAGTGCTTTTGCCTTGACTTGTTTGGTTATTTGTGGTAGGATTTTACCCAAATGCGAGTTTCTATCTAACTCTACACTTAGATACGGTCTAAGAGCGTAGGGGCGTCCATTAGGCGTTAGTATCCTCGCATTTTATCCTTGCAAACAAAGCATTTTATTTCGCAAAACCACCCACAAGCGCAAAATTTTCACAAGAGTTAAAAAGCTACTGCGCACCTTGACAGCATAAAAGCGACAGCTTATCCTTGCTAAATCTTGCTTGAAAGCAATAACAAAAAATTTATTTTGCGGGCTAGTTTTGTGAATTTTAGCATTTTGCGCGGCTAAATTTAAGATAAAATTTTAAATTCAGCTCCCAACAAGCCTTTAAAGCCATCAAGTGAGCGCAAAATTTGCTCTTTTGGTAAATTTCGCGTGATGAAAACAAGTTTTGAGCCGTTTTCTTTGTCTTTTTTGATATGCGTTGGCGGATGGATAATGTGCATAGCCCCGTTAATGCTTACTAAAAAGTCCTCGCCTATGTCCAAAATCCCTTTTACTCGCAAAATCCGCGTGCCGTGCTTTTGCAAAAGTAGGCTCAGCCATATCCCAAAGGCACTCCACTCGACAGCTCCATCAAAGCCCAAAGTTAGAGTTTCAAAGCCTTGCTCGTGTGAGTTGCTCGTCTCAAACGCCCTAAAATTCGCCTTATTTGCGTGAGAAAAAAGCTCATCATAGCGCACTTTCGCCTTGTCAAACACGGCAAGGCTTGGATTAAGTGCTAAAATTTCAGCCTTTAAAGCCTGAGTATCGCCTTGCAAGTCCGTTTTAGTAAGCAACACGCTATCAGCAAAGATGATTTGCTGCCTTGCTTCGTTGTTTTCAAGGTGCAAAAAGCCGTTCAACGCATCGACACAAGCGATGACACCTTGCGTGGCGAAATGAGCGGACAAAAACACATCGCTTAAAAGTGTCCATAAAATCGGCGCTGGGTTTGCTAGCCCTGTGGTTTCGATGATGACTCGCCCAAGTTTTTGGTTTTGCTTGTCGTAGCTATCAAGCAGGCTTTTGAGCGAATTTACTAAGTCCAAACGCTTGTTACAGCACACACAGCCTGAATTCAAATAAAGCATTTGCTCATCAGCATAGCTCACGCTTGATTTTAAGACGCGCTGGTCTAGGGCTATTTGTCCTAGCTCGTTGATGATTAAAGCGGTGCTTTTGTCGCCTTTTGCGCTAAGATACTCGCCCAAAAAGCTGGTTTTACCGCTTCCTAAAAAGCCCGTGATGAGTAAAACAGGAATTTTAGGCATTACCCACGCTCTTTTGGCGTAAAAATTCAAGCAAATTTTCGTCCAAAGCGTCCAAATCCTTGCCGCTTAAAGTCGCCGCCTTGTCCCACAAATCGCCCAAATCACTGACTAGCACGCTTTTTCCTTTTTTGTCGCTCAGCACAAATTTACTGCTTTGCCAATCAGCAATTTGCAGCCCATAAAAGCACAAAATTTCGTTAAGAATTCGCGTCCTTTTGAGCCTTGCTCTTTTGCGCTCTTTTGCGTTTTCGCCCACGCTGATGAGCTTTTTTTGCTCCTTAAAATCCACATCACTCCAATGAAACGAGCTTACAAGCTCACCGCACAAGATACACATTGTCGCTCCTTGCAAGGCATTATATCTTTTTGGCTTAAATTTGACAAATTTTTCGCAAATTTATGCTACACTTTTCTTTTCAAAGGGGGACACAATGCCATTTGTCAATATAAGAGTAACCAAAGAAGCAAAGCCTGTAAGCACCGAGCAGAAAAAAGAGCTTATCAACGGCGTGAGTGATTTGCTCGTGCGCGTGCTTGGCAAAAACAAAGCCAGCATAGTCGTCATCATCGATGAGATAGAACCAGACAACTACGGACTTGGCGGCAAAACCATAAGCGAAGTGCGAAAGGGCTTATGAGCAAAAGGGCGAATTTATTTTTTGCGAAAAGCCACAAATTTGCTTTTTGAAAAAGTGCGAATTTCGCCCTTAATTTTAGTTAAATTTAAGCTTGAATTTTTGAATTTAAATTTGCAAAATTTCACGCACGCAAATTGAGTTTCGTTTTAAATTCGCATAAAATTCGCGCAAAAATTTAAGCGCATAAATTCAATTTCATTTTGAATTCGTGCAAGAATTTACGCAAAAATTCGTCCAAATTCAAGCAAAAATTCACACAAAATTTGCGTGAAAGTTAAATTTTCACGCAAATTCGTGCAAATTTTGCGAGTTATTTTTTGCGCGGGCAGCGTTTTAAGAAATCATCGGCGATTTCGTTAAAGGTTACCCAGCGCACGCCTTTGTGCTTGTTGATATGCTTGATGATGCGTTCGTGCATCAGTAGCACTTGTGGGCGTCCGCTTACATCAGGGTGTATCGTCATACCAAACACCGCATAGTCCATCTCACGATAAACCCAGTCAAATTGGTCTATCCACATTTTGCCTATGTCGCGCGGGCTTACGAAACCAAAGCTGTTTGGGGATTTTTTGATAAACATCATCGGCGGCAAATCGTCCAAATACCAATTCGCAGGTATTTCTACCAAATTCGTCTCCTTGCCGCGCACCAAAGGTTTCATCCAATCCTTCGCCTCGCCGCTGTAATCAATCTTACTCCATTTGTCCCCAACGCGCACATAATAAGGCGTGAAATCGTTGTGCATCAGCGAGTGGTCGTATTTGATACCGTGTTTCAACAAAAGCTCGTTGGTGATATTTGAAAACTCCCACCAAGGCGCGACATAGCCCGTAGGTGCTTTGCCTGTGAGCTTTTTGATAAGCTCGATGCTTTTGAGCAAGACATCTTCTTCTTGCTTTGCGCTCATTGCGATGGGATTTTCGTGCGAATACCCGTGCGCACCTATCTCGTGTCCTGCCTCAACAATCATTTTCATTTGTTTTGGAAAGGTTTCGATGGAGTGTCCGGGCGCAAACCAAGTCGCAGGAAGCTTGTATTTTTCAAAAAGCTTCAAAAGGCGTGGAACGCCAACCTCGCCCGCAAAAAGTCCGCGCGAAATGTCATCAGGACTATCCTCGCCACCATAACTTCCAAGCCAACCAGCCACAGCGTCAATATCTACGCCATAAGCAACTAAAATTTCTTTTGCCATTTTTGCTCCTTTATTTGAGATTTACAAACAATTTTTTAATCAACTTCAAATCAAAATCTTTAAGATAAGGCAAAGCCTTTCTTTGCGGGACAATCTCGTCCAAATCAAGCTCGCAAAGCACACACTCATCAAGCTCGCTTGCCTTTTGTAGCACCTTGCCCTTTGGCGAAACCACGCGTGAATCGCCCGTAAATTCTAAATTTTCCTTTGAATTTTTATCAAAAGCATTGCCGCTTAAACCGCAAGCCAGCACGAAACAGCCATTTTCCAAAGCCCGCGCCTTGCTGAGTAAATCCCAATTATACGCACGCGCTTTGCCAAAGGCACTTGGATAAACAAGCATTTGCGCGCCCTTTAAGGCTAAAATCCGCGCGCCCTCGCCAAAGCCGAGTTCATAGCAAATTTGCAAGCCCACTTTTACCTTAAATTCGCCAAAATTTAGGCTAAAAACTTCATAGTCCTTGCCCCTACTGAAACGCTTTTTTTCGCCATTCCACAAATAAATTTTGCGGTGTTTGCCGACAAGTTTTCCTTTCGGGCAGATGATGAAAGCCGTGTCATAAAGTCTTTTGCGCGCTTTTTCTATGCCACAAGCGATGATATAAACGGCGTTTTTCCTTGCAAATTCGCTCAAAGCCTTGAAAGAAGGGTGCGAAATAGGGCTTTTGAAATCAATGCCAAATTCAAAATCCTTATCGCTCACGCAGTATCCGCTGTCAAAAAGCTCAGGCAGCACGATGAGCCTCGCGCCTTGCTTGCACGCCTTTTGCGCCATTTGCAAGGCTAAATGCAAATTCTCTTTGAGCTTGTAAGGCGTGGCGTTCATTTGAACGAGAGCGACTTTTAATTTGTGCATTTTGTTGCCTTTTTATTTAATTTTAGCCGCTTAAACTTAAATTTTTCTTAAAAAACACTTAATCAAGCAAAAAATAATCAAAATTGTGTAAAATTGTATTTTATTTGTAAAAATTACGACATTATGCTTTAAGCACACAAAATTTGCTAACGCTCTTTTTTGCTCGCGATGACGGACTTTTCCTTGTCATACTGGCTTTGATAAATTCAAAAAACGCCTAAATTTGTCATACTGCCTTATTTTGTTGTCGTGCTGTGCCATAGCCTTGTCATACTGAGGTGTTAGCCGAAGTATCCATTTGTCATACTGTCTTGTTTTGCCGATTTATTTTCCCTTTGTCATACTGCCTTATTTTTGTCATACTGAGCCTTTGGCGAAGTATCCACAAAAAAACGGAGAATAGATTGCTAAAAACGAAATTTATATGGATTTTTCGCCCATTTCGCTCACTCAAAATGACAAAGTCATCAGTATGACAAGCGGTGCTTTAAAAAAAGTCTTTAAAATTTTGAAAATGCTTGGAATTTTGATTTTTGAATTTTGAAAGCCTTTGAAATTTAAAAGTGTTTGGAATTTTGAAAGTGCTTGAAATTTCTAAAAAAATTTAAATTTTTTAAATTTTCGTCCAAAATTTTACAAATTTTAGGCAAAGATTTTTTCACTCTGTCTAAAAAGCAACATAAATTTGCTATAATGCGGAAAAATTTAAGAGAAATTTTATCAAAAACCGCCAAAAATGATAAAAATTCCGCTTAAATTCATCAAGCGAAAGGATAAAAGATGATTAAAAAATACTACGATTCAGACTGCGATTTAAGCTTAATCGCCAAAAAAACCATAGCCATCATAGGCTTTGGCTCGCAAGGACACGCCCACGCGCAAAATCTCAAAGACAGCGGCTGCAAGGTCGTTGTGGGCTTGCGTAAGGACAGCTCACGCGTTAAAGACGCCAAAAAAGCGGGGCTTGAAGTGCTTGAAGTCGCCGCAGCTGCGAAAAAAGCGGACATTGTAATGTTGCTTGTGCCTGACGAGCTTTGTGCGGACATTTACGAACGCGAAATCGCGCCGAATTTAGAGGCTGGAAATGTCCTAGCTTTCGCGCACGGCTTTAACATACACTTTTCGATGATAAAGCCCGCAAAGGACATAGATGTCATAATGATAGCCCCAAAAGGACCAGGACACACCGTGCGAAGTCAATTTGTCGAGGGCAAGGGCGTGCCGAGCTTAATCGCCGTGCAGCAAAACGCTAGCGGTAAGGCAAAAGAGTATGCCCTAGCGTATGCGAGCGGCATAGGCGCAGGGCGTGCGGGGATTTTAGAAACGACTTTCCGCGATGAAACCGAAACGGACTTGTTTGGCGAGCAAGCTGTGCTTTGCGGTGGCGTAACGGAGCTGATGAAAGCGGGCTTTGAAACGCTAGTGGAGGCTGGCTATGAGCCTGAAATGGCGTATTTTGAGTGCATACACGAGATGAAACTCATCGTGGATTTGATTTATGCGGGCGGCTTTGCGGCTATGAGGGATTCTATCTCCAACACCGCCGAGTATGGAGACTACCGAACAGGGCGCAAAATCATCACCGAGCACACGAGAAAGGTGATGCGCGGGGTGCTGCGAGAGATACAAGATGGCACTTTTGCGAGCGAATTTGCGAGTGAGTTTTCAGCGGGCAGAAAGGCTAAATTTTTAGCCACAAGACGCCTTGAAAGCGAACATTTGCTTGAAAAAACAGGCGCAAATTTACGCAAAATGATGAGCTGGATAAAAAAATAACTCAATTTTCAAGTGGCGAAAAGCCACTTGAAAGGCTTGCTTGGCTTAAATTTGCTTATTATGATGAACAAATTTACTAAATTTCTAAAAACACACATAAAAATTTAATGGCTCTTTTGCTGACAAGCGTTGATTTGTGAGTGCAAAGCCTATCAACTCATCATTGCAAGCTGCTTTCACAAAAACGGCGTGATTTTACTCATCTTGTAAGCAAGCCTTGTGAGTGCGTGGCAAAATGTATATCGTCATTATAAGCAAGCCGTAGGGCGAGCGTGGCAATCCACTACAAACATTCAAGGCAAATGCCTTGAATGTTAAAGATAAACCTAACTTGTCTTGTCATACTTTATTATTTTTCGTTATACTTTGTTATTTTTATTTATACTTTGCTATTTCTTGTCATACTGAGCGTAGCGAAGTATCCATAAATTTAAAGTGTGAATTTACACATTTAAGGCGTGGATTTTTTATCTTAAATTTGAGGTGTCTTAAAACTTTGGATTTTTCGCTTTGTGCTAACTCACTCCGCTCAAAATGACAAGCGGTGTGGATATTTCGCTAACGCTCAATATGACAAATGTTTGAGATTTTACCTTTTTACAAAAGGCTCAAAATGACAATTTTTCATAAAATCGCGCTTTATCGCGTAAAATTTGCGATTTTTGGCTAAAATTCACGCTAAATTCAAGCGACAAAAAGGCTGCGATGAAAAACCTTATTTTAGCCATAGAAAGCTCCTGCGATGACAGCTCCATCGCCATCATCGACAAGGACAGCTTTGAGTGCATGTTTCACAAAAAAATCTCCCAAGAACTCGCCCACAGCGAATTCGGCGGTGTCGTGCCTGAGCTTGCCGCAAGACTGCATACAACGGCTTTGCCTAGCATTTTAGAGCAGTGCGGTGGCTATTTTGATAGGCTTTGCGCTGTGGCGGTTACGAGCGAACCGGGGTTGAGCGTGAGTTTGCTCGGCGGCATAACGATGGCAAAGGTGCTGTGTGTGAGCCTGCGCCTGCCTTTAATCCCCGTAAATCACCTTGTGGGGCATATTTACTCGCTTTTTTTGACACAAAATGCGCGCTTTGAGATGGGCGTGCTTTTGGTGAGCGGCGGGCATACTATGCTTGTAAATGTCGATAAAATGGGCTTTTTAGAAGTGCTTGCTAGCACAAATGACGACAGCTTCGGCGAGAGCTTTGACAAGGTAGCAAAAATGCTCGCCCTTGCCCGTCCAAACGGAGTTTGCGTGCAAGAGTGTGCGCAAAAGGCAAGCGAAAAAAGTCTGAATTTTCCCGTGCCTTTAAAGCACTCCAAAGAGCTTGCGTTTAGCTTTTCGGGGCTTAAAAACGCCGTTCGGCTTGAAATTTTAAGGCAAGAAAGCCAAAACGCCACGCCACTTTCAAACGAAAATTCAGCAAAAAGCCTGAATTTAAGCGAAAATTCAAGCTCAAAAAAGGCACAAAATTTAAGCAAAAGCCCAAATTTAAGCAAGGCGCAAAAAAGCGAAATCGCCTTTGCCTTTGAAGAAGCCGCCACAGCTCATCTCATCGACAAGTGCCGCAAAGCCTTTGCCGCTCATCATTTTAGCACGCTTGGAGTCGTGGGCGGGGCGAGTGCAAATCTGCGTTTGCGGGGCAAGTTGCAAAGCCTTTGCGCTGAATTTAACTGCGAGTTAAGGCTTGCTCCGCTTGAATTTTGCGCTGACAATGCCTTGATGATAGCCCGCGCAGCTTGTGCGCTTTATGAGCGCGGCGAGTTTGCAAGCATAAAAGACAACATAATAAGCCCAAAAAACAAGCATTTCACGCGCCTTTAAGGGCAAATTTAGGCGAGTTTGAGCTAAAAAAGCGCGAGCATTTAGCAAAAAATGCTACAATCATCTTTTATTTACAAGGCAAAAAGCAAGCCGCCCGCAAGGTAAAAAGGGCATTTGCAAAGGCAAAAAAGGCAAAGGACACGATGAAACGGGCATTTACTATACTTGAACTTATCTTTGTTATCGTTATACTCGGCATTTTAGCCGCTATCGCTTTGCCTAGACTTGGTGCGGGCAAGGACGAAGCGCAAATCGCTAAGGCTTTAAGCAACCTAAAAACCATCATCACGGACTTACACACCTACGCGATGAAAAATGACGCGCTGTCAAGCACTGCGGCGATGAGCAATGTCGCGGGGCTTGAAAATGTGGATTTGAGTAATTTCACGGGCGTAAAAAGCGCAAAATTCGGCGTTGGCAGCGATGATGCTTGCTTGGAGTTCGTATTTATCAACGCTAGCCACATACTCGCCTTTGGCATAGCCCCAAATGACAATGTCAAAAGCCTAATCGAAAATTTAGCCTACGCGCAAAACGAAAGCCTAAAAAACAGCGCGGATTTAAACGCTAAAACCGCCGTGCAAGATGCCACAAACGCCCTTTTAAACGCTGAATTTACCAGCACTTCGGCAAACAAAGCCTGCGCGAGTTTGAGCAGCTCGCAAAGTTTTAAGAGTTTGGCGAACAAAAGCTACATTCTTTTGGGAAACTAAAAGCGCATTTGCCCCAAAAGGCTAAATTTCGGGCATAAAAAAAGGCAAAACCCTTTCGGGCTTCGCCGATTAAGCATATTTTTGAAAAGATTCACTTGCTATATCGGCAGAAAAATTTTTTACTTTATAGCTTGTGAAAAATTTATGGATTTTTGGCTTTTAAAAAGTGGCGATTTGTCTTAAAGCCTTTTTTGCTGTCATACTGAGCGAAGCGAAGTATCCATAAATTTAAAGTGTGAATTGCGCCTTTAAAGAGTGGATTTTTCGCTTTCTGCGAAAGCTCAAAATGACAAGAGTCCGCCGTCATTGTGCTACAAAACGCTTTTTACTCGTCATTGCGAGCGAGCAAAGCGAGCGTGGCAATCCACGATAAAATTTTAAGCAAATTTTATCACAAAAATTCAAGCAAAGCCCCAAATTTGTCATACTGACTTGTCTTGTCATACCAAACACTCTTTGTGTCATAAATTTTGTCATACTGAGCGCAGCGAAGTATCCACGAATTTAACGCAAATTTACCTTTGGATTGCCACGCAAATTTTGCAAAAATTTGTTTATAATGACGGATAAAAAGCGTTCAGCCTTAACTTTTCTTTTTCAGCGCAAGTGCAAATTTCGCTTGAAGTCTCAGCCAGTCGCGCTGTGGCATAGCGGGCGCACCGCCATAAATCTGCCCGCCTTGCATATCCTTTACCGCTGCGCCTCTTGCGGCGATTGTGGCGAAGTCGCCGATTTTAAGGTGTCCTGCGCTCGCACTTTGTCCGCCCATAACGACATTTTTGCCAAGCTCTGTTGAGCCTGAAAGCCCCACTTGCGACACGAGCAAGCAGTTTTGCCCGACAATGCAGTTGTGTCCGATTTGCACGAGATTATCTACCTTTGAGCCAGCTTTGATGATGGTGCTGTCAAACACCGCGCGGTCTATTGTCGTGCAAGCGCCGATTTCTACATTGTCCTCCAAAATCACATTGCCGTTGTGGTAGATTTTATAATGCTCGCCCATATCGTTGTGAGCGTAACCAAAGCCATCAGAGCCGATGACGCAGTTTGCGAGCAGGTGGCATTTTTTGCCGATTTTCGTGTCGTTGTAGATGACGGCGTTTGGGTGAATGAGCGTGAAGTCGCCGATGCAAACATTGTCGCCTATGTAAGCACCCGCCATTATGATGACATTTTCGCCGATTTCAACCCCGCTGCCTATATAGACATTTGGCATTATGGTGGCACTTTTGGCGATTTTGTTTGGCTTTTTGTCGCTCACAAGGGGCTTGGCAAAGAGTTTGCTGATATAAGCAAAGGACAAATGGGGGTTTGGGCTGATTAAAACCTTAGTGTCTTGGGGAACTAAATCCTCAAATTCCTTGCTGACTAAAATCGCCCCAGCGCCCGTTTCGGCTATATCTTTGGCGTTTTTTTTGCCATCACAATAAGTAAGCTCGCTAAAATTCGCATTATGCAGCGAATTCAGCGCACTTATGTCCATATCCTCGCCCGCATAATCAAGGCTCAAAAACTCGGCTATCTCGCTTAACTTCATCTCATCTCCATTTCAGTGATAAGCAAAATTATAAAACATTTTTCTTTACAAATGCTTTCAAAATGAATTTTATTTTGGTTTAAATTTAGGGCTGAAAATTTAAATTTGCGGATTTAGCTTGAATTTAGCCTTAAATTCAAATTTAAATTCAAGCACGCAAAGTTTGAATTTAGGTTTAAATTTAGGCGTGCGGATAAATTTAAGCCTTGTGAGCGATTTTAAGTGTGTCAGTAAATTCAAGCGCACAAAAGCTAAATTTAGGCTCATTCTTCAAAATTTGTCGCTTCAAAGCCGCCTTTTGGGGCTTCCATAAAGGACGAGTTTTCTTTCAAAAAGAGCAAATCCACAGCCCCTGTGGGACCGTTGCGGTTTTTGCCGATGATGAGTTCGGCTTTTTCTTGCTTTGGGTTGGCAAAAAAGCTGCGTTTATACTCTTTGCCATCAGCCTTTGCCTTGTTTTCTTTTTCTTTTTCTTCTTGTTCGCGGTAGATTTCATCGCGATACACGAAAAGTATAGTGTCCGCATCTTGCTCTATCGCGCCACTTTCGCGCAAGTCGCTCAGCATAGGACGCTTGTTTGCCCGCGCTTCAAGGCTGCGGTTGAGCTGTGAAAGTGCGATGATAGGCATATCAAGCTCCCTTGCAAGTAGTTTTAGTCCCCGTGAAATCTCACTTACTTGCAAGTGCCTGTCGCTAAAATTGCTACTACTCATCATCAGCCCGATATAATCCACAACGCAAAGCGATATATCGCCATCTAGCTCTTTTTGACGGCGCAAAATCAGCCTTATGTCGGTGATACTCGCATAGCCACTATCGTAAATGTAGAGCTTCTTGCTTTCATAGTCCTTGCAAGCGTCTGCAACCCTGTTCCATTCATCATCGTTTAAGTCAGCTATCAGCAACCTTTGTAGTGGAATGGAGGTTTTAGCGGATAAAAGCCTTTGCATTATCTGTGTGGCGGGCATTTCAAGTGAGAAAAACACCACGCCCTTGCCCTCGCGCAAGGTTTTTTCGATGAAATGAAGCCCCATTGAGGTTTTGCCCATACCAGGACGCGCGGCGATGATGATTAAATCCCCATTTTTAAAGCCTTTGATTTTTTCGTTTAAATCATCAAAACCCGTGTCAAGTCCTACTATGCCTTTGCTTGCGCTATTTTTTTGCTTTTCAAATTCCTCCAAAAGCTCGCCGATAACCTCTTGCGTGTCCTTAATATCGCTTTTGTTGGTGCGGTTTGTGATATTGAAAATTTCTTTGTTTAGTTCGTTTGATATGTCGCCGATGGGCTTGTCAGCGTTGATACGAGCGGGCATAGTGTGCGCAAAATCTAACAGCTTTCGTTTTATCGCCTTTTCGCGCAGTTCAGTAGCGTATTTTGGCACATCAACTATCGCTGTAGTCGCCATCACCTCGCCCAAAACGCCCTCATCAACCTTTTTGTGCTTTTTGATAAAACTTATACCCACAGGCTCACCAGCCTTTGCGCACGCTTCAATCGCGCTAAATATGTCTTGATGAGCCTTTAACACAAAGTCCTTTGGCTCTATGTCCCCAGCCACAGAGCCATAAGCGTCCTCGCTGTAAATGCACGAGCTTAAAATAGCCCGCTCCAAGTCCAAATCAAAATGCTCGTTCGCATTCATAGCTTTTCCTCAAATTTTTGTGATTTTGAATTTTGCCTTGAATTTTAGCAAAATTTCCTTGAATTTTAGGCTCGATTTTGCAAAAAATTCATTTGTAAAATTTGCGCACAATGCGGCTTGAAAAGCCCCGTTTCGTGTGAGATGAAAATATAGCTTATGTTTTGCTTTTTTTGAATGGCTAAAAGGTGAGAAAGGATTTTGCCACTTGCGCTTAAATCAAGCGGGGCGGTGATTTCATCTAAAATCAGCAACTTTGGGCGCAAGAGTAAAGCTCTAATCAGCCCTATCCTTTGCGCTTGTCCTGTGCTCAGCTCTTTTGGTTTGAGCTTTGTAAGGCTAAATTCAAGCTCAAAGTCCTCAAAAAGCCTTTTTGTCTCGTTTAAGTCAAAGTTCAAGCCAAAATTTTGCTGTCCTACGCAAAGCAAGTCAAGCACCTTTTTGTAAGGGTTTAGGGCAAGTTTTTGCTCTTGAAAAACATAAGAAATTTCTTTTCGCAGCTTTCTTTGTTCATCAAATTTTAGGTTTAAAATGGGTTTTTCTTCAAAAAAAACTTCCCCAGAGCTTGCTTTTTCAAGCATTGCGATGATTTTGCCAAGTGTGCTTTTGCCGCAACCACTTTGCCCACAAAGCAGTAAATTTTCGCCCAAATTTAGCTCAAAGCTCACATTTTCAAACACCGCTTTTTGCTCGCTTTTAAGGTATAAATGGCGTTTAAATTCGTAGAATTTAGCAAGTTTATGCACTTTTAAAAGCATTGTTGTCCTTGTATAAGCGCAAAAGCTCTTTGCCATACTCTGTTTTTGGTGCGCTAAAAAAGTCTTTTGCGCTAGCTTTTTCGGTGATTTGTCCCCTTTCAAGCACGATGATTTCATCGCTTAAAGCTCTTACAAAATCCAGCTCGTGCGAGATAAGCACTAGGCTTTTTTCTTTTTTTAGCTCTTTAAAAATGTCTGTGATATTTTGCGCGTTTTTTTCATCAAGTGAGCTTGTGATTTCATCGCAAAGTAAAATTTGCGCCCCAAGGCTTAAAGCCAAAGCCACTTGCACGCGCATAGCCATACCAGCACTGATTTGGTGCGCATAAGAGTGCCACAAAAGCTCCATATCATCAAAGCCCAAGCGTTCAAGCCAGCCAAAAGCTAAATTTTTGCGCTCTTTTTTGCCACATTTGCTGTGTTCTTTTAGGTGCATTTCAAAAATGTCGCCCATATTAAACATAGGGTGAAAGCTAGCCCTTGCGTCTTGAAAGATAAAGCCTACTTTTGTTCTTAAAGTTCGCAAGGCGTTTTTGTCAAGGTTTAGGGGCGAAAAGCCCGCCACGCTTAACTCATCAGCACTTAAAACAAAGGGTTTGTTGATAAGACAAAGCAAACTTTTAGCAAGCAAACTTTTGCCCGCTCCGCTTTTGCCAAGCACACCAAGCGCGCTGTTTGGGCGAAGTTCAAAGCTAATATCCTGCAAGAATTTACGCCCCTTGCGCTCTAAATTGAGATTTTTTACCCTAATCAACGCGCACTCCCAAGTTGCCTTGCAAATTTGAAGCAAGAGCGAGCAAGGGCAAGATGAGCGCAAGCAAAAACGCCACAGGAAAGATGACAAGCCACCAAGCCCCTATGAAAACAGCCTTTGCGCCCTCGTCCAAAAGCCGTCCCAAGCTCACCTCATCTAAACTTACCCCCAAGCCAAAAAAGCTCAAAGTCGCCTCGTGTGAAATGGCGTGAGCTATGTTAAGGATAAAAAGCACCAAAAGCAAATTCACACAAGCGGGCAGCAAGTCCTTGTAAAAAGCCCTAAATTTCGTGCTTCCAAGCGCAAGGGCGCACAGGTAAAACTCGCTTTTCATCAAGGAATTCAGCTCACTATCAAGCAGTTTTGCGATGAAAGCAAAATGCCCCAAGGCGATGACAAAGGACATTGTGAGTAAATTTCCGCTCAAAAAACTTTGAAAAAACATTACGATTAAAAGGCTAGGAGCGGCTAAAATCGCGTCCAAACTTCGTATAAAAAAGCTATAAAAAAAACTTCGCGCCAGCAAAACAAACAAAACGCCCAAAACCACGCTCATAAAAGCCGCCATAAAGCCCACAAAAAGCGACACGCGCAAGCCTTGCGCGAGCTGAGTAAATAAATCGCGCCCCAACAAATCCGTGCCAAAAAAATGCTCTAAATTTGGGGGCATTTTAGCTTTTGCAAGCTCATTAAAGCCAGCAGCATAGGGGCTTAAAAGCGGGACAAAGATGGCAAAAAGCAGGCAAAAAAGCAAGGGGCTAAGCATTAAGAGCTTTTTAGGCATAAACTTTCCTTGTATCGAGCAAATTCGCGCAAAGTTCAGCCAAAAAATTCAGCACCACAACGCCCACAACGCTTAAAAGCAAGACAGCCAAAACCATAGGATAATCCTTAAAAATAATGCTTTCAATCACTAAATTGCCAAGCCCACCATAAGCAAAAACACTCTCAACTACATAGACATTCATCAAAAAAGCCACTGAATTTGCCGCAAAATATGTGAGTATAGGCGGTAGAGCGTGTTTAAGCACTAAGTGAAAATAAATCCGCCTTAGGCTCAAACCCCGCGCAAAGGCTGCTTCGATGAAACTTTGATTAAGACTATCAAGCAAAATCGTCCTGTAAAGGCGCAGATACGAACCCAAATGCGCCAAAGTTAGGGCTAAAATAGGCAGCACCAAATGAGCGGCGCGGTTTAAAATATCATCTTCAAAACCCAAATCACTCACGCCAGAACTCGGCAAAACGCCCAAATACACGCTAAAAAACAAGATAAGTAATAAGCAAAGCGCAAAAGCAGGCGTTGCCAAAAAGCTCATAGAGATGAAATTTAGGGCTTTGTCGATGAATTTGTCCTTGTAAATCGCGCTGATAATCGCAAAAAACAAGCTCACAAAAAACAACACAAGCAAAGCAAGCCCGCCAAGCGTGAGTGTGAGCGGCAAACGCTCAGCAAGGACTTCATTGACGCTTTCGCCTGTGATTAAAGAGTTGCCAAAATCGCCACTCATCGCCCCTTTAAGCCAGCTCAAATATTGCTCGTTTAGGGGCTTGTCTAAATTTAAATTCGACTCAATCTGCGCTTTTAGCTCAGCACTCACAGCTTGCGGGCTTTTCGCATACACCACGCTGCCCTTGCTTAAATGTATCATCGCAAAGCACACATAAGAAAGCGCCAAAAGCAAAGCCGCAAGCCAAAACAAGCGTTTAAGGATAAGGGCTAGCAAGCTTTATTTGCTCCACTGCCAAGCATTCCACGAAAAGCCAACGCCGTGATGCCCTAGAATTTGGGGCTTTATGCCCTTTATGTCCTTGTTATACACCAAAGGAAAGTCCAAATACACCAAAAACAAAAAAGGCGGTTCGTCATTTAAAGCGCTGATAAATTCAGCATAATGCGCCTTTCGCTTTTTTTCATCAAGGGTAGAACGCGCTTTTTTCAGTGCTTCATCAACTTTTGCGTTTTTATAATGCCCGAAATTCCACACCTTATCTTGTGTGCTTTCAAACACCCTATAAGTGTGCAAATCAGGGTCATAAGGCGTTCCCCAGCCTACCAAAAAGCTATCTACCTTTGAGTAGTCAAAGCTGCCAGCAGGCTTTGCAAAAACCTGCGTTTTTATGCCGATTTTGCCAAATTCGCTTGACAAGAGCTTCACCAAAGCCACGCGCAAAGGGTCGTTGCTCATCGCATACAAGTCAAATTTAAGCTCAACGCCGTTTTTTTCAAGTATGCCCTTAGCGTTTTTTTGCCAGCCCGCTTTTGCGAGAATTTCACTTGCTTTTTGCGGATTGTAAGCGTGTTGCGAGCTTTTTTTAGGGCTTACCCACGAGTTTTGCAAGGGGTGATGGGCTACCTTGCCAAGTGAGTGCAAGAGTTTATCCACGATGAGCCTTTTATCCACAGCATAATCAAGGGCTTCGCGCACGGCTTTGTCCTTGAAAATGGGGTTGTCAAAATTATACATTAAGGCTCTATAATCGGCTGAATTTTCCACTAAAACCTTGAATTTATCATCATTTTTAAAGCTCTCTACCATTTCAAAGCCCACAAGTGCCACATCAACGCTGCCGTTTTTAAGCTCCAAAGCACTGATATTTGGGTCGCTGATATGCCTTAAAATAAGTTTTGGGCTTTGCACCTTGCCTAAATGATAGTTTTCATTTGCCTCCAAACTTAGATATTGCCCTTTTTTCCACGCCTTAAACTTAAATGCGCCCGTGCCTATGGGCTTTTGGTTGAATTTGCTTGTGTTTAAATTCTCATTTTGCAAGAGATGAGCGGGCAACATACCCATCATCAAAGCGTCCAAAAAGGCTGGAAAAGGATAAGCAAGCGTGATACTAATGTGCGTGTCATCAAGGACTTTTATGTCCTTTATCATCTCGTAATTTGCCCGCATAGGCGAGTTAAATTTGGCGTCATTGACGGCTTTAAGCGTGAATTCCACATCTTTTGCGCTAAATTTCGCTCCATCGTGCCACAGCACATCATCTCGCAACTCAAAGCTATATGTAAGCCCGTCTTTGCTGACTTTCCACGATTTTGCTAAATCAGGCTGAATTTTCATCTTTTCATCAAAGCGCACAAGCCCCGAAAAGATGAGCCTCACCGCCTCATCGTGGTCCTCACTGAAAATCGGGTTGATACGCTCTATCTCGTTTTCAACCGCTACGACTATGGTGTCTTTGGGCGTTGCTCCGAAACAAAGCCCCAAAAACAGCCCCAAAAATGCGATTTTTTTTAGCATTTTCTCTCCCTTATGAATTGAATTTGTGTGATAAAATTGTAACAAAACAATACTAACAATTTGAATTTTTTGAGAAAATTTTTAAAAAACACAAGCGGAATTTGCTTTTGAGAGTGCTTTGAATTTGCCTTTAAATTTGCCTTGAAATTGCTTTGAAAATGTTTTGAATTTTACCTTGAATTTTCTTTATTAAGCTCGGCAAAATTTCATCACTTATTGTTTTTTAAGGGTGTCTTATTTATCAAATTTTTGCGCCATTAGCCATTTTTAGCTTTAAAGATTTAAGCCACTTCACGCCTCTTTGCTCTTTGCCTCGTCCTCAACCTCTTGCAAAAAGCGTTCGACAAGCTCGCTTTCTTTGAGCTTTGCTACCACTTCGCCGTGGCGAATCACCAGCCCTTGATTTTTGCCGAAGGCTATGGCGACATCAGCGCCCTTTGCCTCGCCAAGCGCATTTACCACACAGCCCATCACGCTTATGTTTAAGGGCGCTTTTATGTGTGCTACCTTTTCCTCTACTATTTTTATCGCCTTTACCAAATCGCTTTGAATTCGCCCACAAGTAGGGCAAGAGATGATATTTACACCGCTTTTTTGCACGCCACTATCTTGCAAAATCGCCTTTGCCACGCGAATTTCCTCTTCAAGCTCGCCCGTCATCGACACTCGCACCGTGTCGCCTATGCCCTTTAAAAGCAAATTTCCAAGCGCGATAGAGCTTTTTATGGTGCTGTGAAAGCGCGTGCCAGCTTCTGTAACGCCTAAATGAAAGGGATACTCGCAAAGCGGGCGCAGTCTTTCGTATGCTTCTATGGTATCTTGGGCGTTTGAACATTTCATCGAAATTTTAATATCCGTAAAATCAAAGTCTTCAAGCAGTTTTATATTATAAAGCGCACTTTGCAGCATAGCTTCCACGCCATAGCCGTATTGTTGCGCAAATTCCTTTTCGATAGAGCCGTGATTTACGCCTATGCGAATGGGGATTTTGCGCGCCTTGCACGCTTGCACCACTTCTTTGATATTTTCTTTACTGCCGATATTTCCGGGATTTATGCGAACAGCGTCTATGAATTCAGCACAATATACGGCTAATTTGTGGTTAAAATGTATATCCACGACCAAAGGCAAGGGACTTTGCGCCTTGATTTCCTTTAAAGCCCTTGCATCAGCCATATCAAGGCAAGCAAGCCGCACTATATCAGCACCCGCAAAGTAAAGGCGGTTGATTTGCTCCAAGCAGCCTTTTATGTCGCGGGTTTTTGCAAAAAGCATTGATTGCACCGATATAGGCGCACCGCCACCCACAAGCACTTTGCCGACTTTGATTTGCTTTGTTTTTACTCTTTTGACATTCATCTTTTTTCTTTGAATTTTTTGTGAAATTGTAGCAAAAGTTTGTGAATTTTGCATTATAAAGGCTAGACTTCGCAAAGACTTTGCAAATTTTGTGTCAAAATTCACAAAAACTTGGTATCATTTGCTTAGAATTTAAAAGTTAAATTTGTTAAATTTAAAAAGGACGGCGATGAGAGCGGTATTTGCGTGCTTTTTTAGTGCTATGTTACTTGTGAATTTGGGCTTTGCTTTGAGTGTCAAGCCCCCAAAGGTTGAAGATGGCTTGTCTTTATATAACGACAAACGCCTTAAAGAAGCATTTAGCGTGTTTCGCACGCTTTGTTCGCAGCGACACTCAAAGGCTTGCTTTTCGCTTGCTTTTATGTATGAGAGCGGGCAGGGCGTGCCAAAGAGCGACAGCAAGGCGAGCAAATACTACGACAGAGCTTGCAAAGGTAGGATAAGCGCGGCTTGCTTTAATTTGGGCTTACTCTATGAGCGGAAAAAACGCATCAAGCAGGCAAATTTAGCCTTCGCACAAGGTTGTGCGCTACGCCACAATGAATCTTGCAAGCACCTAGCCACAGGCTATGAGAGAGCCAAACAGCACGATTTGTCTGTGGAATTTTACGAAAAATCCTGCAAACTCAAAGACGCCACCGCTTGTTTTAAGCTTGCCCAGCTTTATGATGAGGGCAGCGTAACGCGTCAAAACACCAAAGCAGCGTTGTTTAATTACAGCAACTCTTGCAATTTAGGCTTAGGCAAGGCTTGCTTCGCACTTGGCGAATACCACGAAAGCAGGGACAAGGCTCTGGCAAGACGCTACTACGGCAAAGCCTGCGATGAAAACTACTCGCCCGCTTGCCTTGCTTACAAAAGGCTTGATGAGGTGCAAGCGCAGTGAAATGTGCTTTTGTTGTTTCGAGCCTTTGCTAGAAAGCGAAAAATCCAAAGAAATTTGAGACACACTTTAAATGTATGGATACTTCGGCTAACGCCTCAGTATGACAAAAGACAAGTCATTATGACAAAGATTAAGTCAATGCGAAAGAATTTAAGGCTGATTTTGTCATTTTGAGCTTTCGCACAAAGCGAAAATTCACACCAAAATTCCATTTTAATTCATTGTCTATATTTTGTAAGGCGAAAAACCCACATTATCACTGCAAGCGCAGAGCGTAGCACAAAGCAATCAAGCAGCTTGAAAGGCACAGCCGCAGCAGAAAAATCCACTTACAAAGAAAGCGCATTTTGTCATTTTGAGCGTTAGCGAAAAATCCACACTTTAAAGGTGTAATTTACACTTTAAATTTATGGATACTTCGCTGCGCTCAGTATGACAGCAAATAAGTCAATATGACAAATTTACACGCTCATTTTAAAGCAAAGTAAAATTTCAAGCACGCTTTAAAATATATTAAAATTCAAAGCAAGATTAAAATACACTTTTAAAATCCCCAAATTCAAGGTAAAAATTCAAAGCGTGCTTTAACAAAAGAATTTGCACGAAATTCAAGCACACTTAAAAAAAGACTTCACTCAAATTTCCACACAAGATTCGACATAATTTTACCCAAAACTCACTCAAATTCCACCAAAATCGAGCCTAAAAATTTGTCCTTGTTTTTCGCTTCTTCGTAGGTTTTTATGCTTGGTTCTTGGGCGTTTTTGATGATTTTATCGTCTATGTGGCTCACGGCTTGCTGGTCAAGCATAGCCCAGCGCAGTTCGTAAAACTCCACGCGAAACATTTTGCCCGCCGTGTCAAGCGAGTATTGTGGTATCATATTTTTTTTGACGACTCTTATGCCGCTTTCGTCCCTACCCTTGTCAAGCCCGATGATATTGACTCTCACGCCTTTGATTTTGGGTATCATAAATTCTTTTTTCACGAGCACTTTGCTGGCAAATGGCACAAGTTTTACTTCTCCGTCAATTTCCATTTTAAATTTATTAAAAGCGTCTGAAAATTCAAAGTATTCAGGGTGCAACCTAGCTTGAAAGCGGTTGCCATACTGGATAAAATAGCCCTTTTTGTCAGCCACTATCGCTGTGATTTCGTTGCTCGTGGCATAATCATACTCGCGGTTGAGCGGAAAAGGCACAAATTTAATGTCCTTGCGCGGTTTGTCAAGGCTGATGAGAATTTTGCTTGTGAAAAGTTTGACGATGATTTCTTTGTTTATGGCTTGCTGCACGCCTTTTGGGCTTAGCTCAAAGTCGCGCTCAAACTCTATGCCAGCGGTTTTAAGATAGTTTTCAATCGCCACTAAATGATAATAAGCCCTTAAATTCACGGGCAGATTTTTGCTCGCTTCGTTGGCAAAGGCGGCTTTGTTGTTGGAGATGACAAAATAAGTCAAGGCTTTGAGCATTTCGGTGTCGGCAAGCTCTTTTGTCTTGGTGTTTTTAAGATGATATTTGTGTTTTTCATCGATAAGTTTGGAGTTGAGCACTTCAACGGTGTTTGTGGCGATGCGCTCTAACTCGCCCCATTTGCTCGCGTTGATTTCTGTGGTGTCAATCACGCTTGAATTTCCCCAACGCTTCGGGTTTTTCAGCTCATCGACAAAGGTAGGGTGATAAAAGCCCCAGCCATCGTGCAAATTCAGCACCATTCCAACCTCATCGCGCAAAATCAACTCTTTTATGCGCTGTATAGTCGCATAGTCAGGGTCGTTTTTGTTAAGCTCGGCGAATTTGCGGTTTAAGTCGCCTTTGACGCCACGCGCCCTTTTGATGATACTATCAAAGGCTAAATTCGGCGCGACAATAATTTTGCCTTTGGTAATGTTATAATCGCTAATCAGCAAGCTCGCAGCGTGAAAGCCTCCCGGCTCGTCCCCTTGCATACCGCCAAAAATCAGCACCGTGTTTTTGTCCCCCAAACTCTCGCCCTTTTCGCTGATGGTAAATTCCAGCGCAAAAAGGGCGTTCATAAAGAGCAATAAAAGCGCGAGTTGTTTCATCGTAACCTTTTGCAGAATTTTCTCACCTCATCATCAAGCTCAAAAATTTCATCTAAATTTGAAATTTTAACGCTTTGAAAGTGCTTCAAGGCTTTGAAAATCCCTTTTGAAATGTCTAAAAACCCACATTTTCCAGCCAAAAACTGCTCGACTTTGATTTCATTTGCGGCATTTATCACAACGCCTAAATCCAAATTCGCCAAAAATTCATCTTTAAGGGCGAAAAGCGGGTATTTGTTTAAATTTATGCTGTGAAATTGTAATTTAGAAATGGTAACAAAGTCAAGTTTTTTGATGATATTTTGCGGATTTTTTATTTTCGCACTCGGTAAAATCGCCTGAGAAATGGCAAGTTTCATATCAGCATTTGAAAAAAAGGCACTCACACCGCCGTCTTTAAACTCACAAAGAGCGTGGATAAGGCTTTGCGGCTCTATGAGTGCGTCTATGTGCTTAATGCCAAAGAGATGATAGGCTTCGATGACTTCAAAGAGCTTGTTTATCATAGTCGCGCTGTCTATGGTGATTTTCGCGCCCATTAGCCAATTTGGGTGTTTTAAAGCCATTTGTGGCGTAACGGAGGCTAAATCTTTGAGCTTAAATTTAAAAAAAGCCCCGCCGCTTGCCGTTACAAAAAGCCTTGAAATTTCGCTTTTTTTGTGGGCTTTGAGTAAGAAATTTAAGGCTGAATGCTCGCTGTCTATGGGCGTGATTTTCGCGCCTTTTAGGAATTTGCCAGCGATGACTAGGCTTTCTTTGTTTGCTAGGGCTAAATGCTTGTTTAAAGCCTTTGCCTTTAAGCTCGCGCGAAGCCCCGCAAAGCCAACTATGGCGTTTAGCACAAGCTCATCATCGCAGCTTTCAAGCAAATTTTCAAGCCCGCTTTGCCCGACAAATAAGCGTTTTTTGTCAAATTTAACGGCGTTTTTGTCGGCATCTTCGCTGATACAGACAAATTTGGGCTGAAATTGAGCGATTTGCTCGTTAAGCAAGGCGACATTGCGCCCGCAGGCAAGCGCGCTTACTTGCAGGCTGAATTTTTGGGCTAAAAAAAGTGCGTTGCGCCCTATGCTGCCCGTGCTTCCAAGGACTATCATCTACACCAACGCAAGCATAGCAAAGGCAGCGATGATGAGCGCGTCTATCCTGTCAAGCATACCGCCGTGTCCGGGGATAAGCTCGCCGCTGTCTTTAACCCCGCTTTGTCGTTTAAAATAGCTTTCAAGTAAATCGCCGATAACCGCAAAAACCGCCACGACAAAAGCCGTTACAAGGCTTAAAGAAAAATGATACCCAAAAAGCCCAAAAAGCGTGCCAAAAAGCGTGGCACAAGCTATGCCGCCGATGACACCTTCTCTTGTTTTGTTTGGGCTTGTAGGCGAAAAGGGCGTGCTTCCTATGAGTTTGCCGATGAAATAAGCCCCGCTGTCGCACACAACCACGATGAAAATCAGCCAAAAAAGCGTGAAAACACCACTATCCAAATACACCTGCCACAATGCAAAGATAGGCAAGGTAGGGTAAAGATAAGGCAAGGCTTCTTTTAAATTCTTTGCCTTTTTATACACAAGCACGCCCACGACAAGCAGCAAAAGCCCAGCACCGCAAGCTAGCGGCTCTTTGCTGATACTCGCAAAGACAAGGGCTAAAAGAGCGAAAAAGACATTTGCACTTGGCGTGTTAAAAAGCCTTTTTGCCTCATCAAAGGCGATATATAAAATCGCGCCAAAGATGATGAGATTGAGCCAAAAGCTATCTATAAGAGCGATGAAAATCACCGCCACAACAAGGGCTACACCCCAAACAATGCGCGTTTTGTCAAACATAAATCTCCCTTAAATGCTAATATCAAGGCTATGCAAGCCAAGTTCGTTGTCCTCACTGCTCTGCGCCGTCTTGCGCTTTTGCTTTTCGTCCTTGTCGTCTTTCCTGCGCCTTTTGGAGCTTTCCTCCTCGCGCTTTTCTTTAATCTCCTCTTGCACCTCATCAGCAGGTGCAGCCTTGTCGATACGCTCGACAGATTTTTCCTTGCCTTGAAATTCGGCTAAATTTGCCAAAGCCGCAAAACTCTCCTTGCCACGCTCGTTAGCCACTTGCGTGCTAGCCACAGCGGCGTTTTGACTGACAAAAGTTGAGTTGCTTAATGGTGTAATCGCCATTTTCACTCCTTTGTGATGCGAATGCTTTTAAAGCATTTGTATTCCACCAGCGCCCCACCTTTGGGCGCGACATTTTCCCTGCGTGTATAATCGACCAAATACGCGCCTTTGTTTAGCTTTGAAAAATGCACGCAAAGTTTCCCTACAAATTCTAGCAAATTTTGGTTTAAATTTTGCTTGTTTGTCCGCACAATCGCGTGCGCTCCCGCATAATCCTTTATGTGAAACCACATATCGTTTTTTTTCGCAAATTTTAGCAAAAATTCATTTTCTTTGGCGTTTTTGCCGACATAAATTTTTACCCCATCATAATCAAAACTCGCTACCTGCGCGCTTTGCTCTTTTTTTTGTCTTTCGTTCGCGCTCTTTTTTGGGGCTAAAATCTCACACTCAAAGGCTGAATTTGACGCCTTTATGAGCGCAATCAACTCTTTTTGCGTGTCGATTTTTTGGCTTAAATTTTCTTTTTGAATGTGTAAATTTGTAGCTTTTTGTTTGAGTTTTTTAGCCGTCTTAAAGGCTTCATTAGCCCAAATTTTAGGCGCTTTGTCGATGATGAATTCAAGTTTTTTGCCATTAAAATCATCAAGGCTTATCTTTCGCTCAAAATCCTTTAAAGCGTATAAATTCGCCGTGATGATTTGCGCTTTGTGGCTTAAATTTTGGGCTTTTTGGGCTAACTCGCTTTCATTTTCAAGGGCGTTTAGGGTTTGTTCTAGCTTTTCTATGCGCTTGTTTAAGCCCGAAATTTTAGCTGTTTTAAGGGCATTTAGCCTTGCTTGGTTTGTTTTTTCAAAGGCGTTTTGAAAATAAACTTGAAAATTCTCAATAGGCTCAAAGCTCTCATTTATCGCAAAAGGCGGCAAATCTTTTAGGCAAAGTCCCACTTTTATAGGGCGAATGCCGTTGTCAAAATGCCGCAAAGCCGCTAAAATAGTCTTTTTTTCATCGGTGATGATGACATTTGTATTTTTGCCCGTAAATTCAAAAAAAATACTGCTCTCAAAAGCCTTGTAGGATTTATCTAGCCTAGTTTTGATGAGTAAAATGCGGTTGTTTTCAAGCACGCTGATTTCGCGTATGCTGGCTGAGTGAAAAAATTTTTTTAAGGCTATGTCAAAGGGAGCGGCGTAGTTTTTGTGGTTTTGCATTTTGCTTGGTGCGTAAATGGCGCTTTTTGCGCGGTTCATATCAAAGATGAGCGAAATTTTGTCAAAACTCACGCACAAGGCATTATCATCAACGCGCGTTATGGAGTGGATTTTAGCGCAATCTCGTAAAAAATCAGCGATTTGCAAAAGCTCGGTGTATTTCATAGTGATATTTTAGTCTAAATTTGATTAGCTTTTTGCTTTTTTGTTGTAAAATATCACTACAAACAAAAGGGCAAATGATGAGTGAAATTCCTTGCGTAATCCTTGCTGGCGGGCGTTCAGCTCGTATGGGCGCGGATAAGTGCTTTTTGGATTTTAAGGCGAAAAGCCTTATTGAGTGGCAGTTTGAGAAGATGAGTAAGCTTTTTGCAAGCGTTTTTATCTCGTGCAAGGCGGACAAATTTGGGGGCAAATTTGGAGAAAAAACGCTGATTTTTGATGAAAATTTAGAATTTTTAAGCCAAAATTCAAAAAATTCTTTGAATTCAAATTTAAACTCACAAAGGGCGAATTTAAGAGTGAATTTAAGTGCAAATTCAAATGTGAATTTAAATTCACAAGGGGCAAATTCAAGCATAAATTCAGCATTAAATCAAATTTCACACCAAAATTCAAGCGTAAATTCAATGTCAAGTCAAATTTCACGCGAAAATTCAGCCCTTAATGCGAATTTAGCCAAGCCAAAACGCGAAAAAATGGCGGATTTTTCATCAATGCTTGCTTTATACAGCGTTTTAAAGGCGTTTGAGAACAAATTTGTTTTCATCATCGGCGTAGATACGCCCTTTGTGAGCGAAAAAAGCATTCAAAGGCTGATTTTAAGCGCAAATGAAGCCCTTATGATAGTGCCAAGCGTGGCAAACAGGGCGCATTTTCTTTGCGCCTTTTATCACAGCCAAATCGCGCCCTTGTGCCTAAAATGCTTGCAAAATGGCGTGCATAAAATCAGCGCATTAAGCCAAAATCTGCCCCCAAACGCCCTAAAATTCGTGGAATTTAGCGATGAAAATGAGTTTTTCAATCTCAACACCCCGCAGGATTATGAAAGGATAAAAAATGCGTAAATTTGTGCTTTTTGCTTTATTTGTGAGCCTTTTGTGCGCTGAAAGTGAGCTAAAACAGCCTTTAAGTGCTAAAAGCGCACCGCAAAAGGCTTTGACAAACTCACAAGAAAGCACCTTGCAAAAAGAAAATTTGCAAGAAAACGCCTTGCAACAAAACGAACAAAAGGCGGTAAATTCAGCCCAAAACTCATCGCTTGCCGAAGATGATGAGCCAAACATTTATGATTTTGCTAAAATCGCCGCACGAGAATACAACGGCGAAGACACAACCATCAACATTTTACGCATAAAAACCCACGACACGAACTATTTTTTGCCCTTTGCTTACACCTTTCACGGACGCCCAAATGACCCAAAATACAAGCAAGCGGAGACGAAATTTCAGTTCAGCGTGAAAAAAGTGCTGTTTGAAAATGTGCTTTTTTTAGGCGAAAGTTGGAATTTTGGCTACACGCAAACGGCGTGGTGGCAAATGTATGCTGAGAGTGCGCCCTTTCGCGAGCTAAACTACGCGCCTGAGCTTTTTGTGAGCTTTCCTTTCAGCGGTTTTGGCTGGCTTAAAAGTATGAGCGTGGGCTTTATGCACCAGTCAAACGGCAAGGACGGAGCGGACTCGCGCTCGTGGAACAGGGTTTATGCAAATGCGGTTTTTCATCACAAACGCTTCGTGTTTTTGCCACGACTTTGGTATATCGTGCCAGAATCAAGCCTTGATGAAAACAAAGACATACGCAAGTATTTGGGGAATTTTGACGCGAAAATCGCCTATCTTGGCAGGGACACCTTCGCTTACATTTTGCTGCGAAACAACCTAAATTTCAAGCACAACAAGGGTGCAGTAGAGATAAATGCGGGCTTTGACTTGTTTGACAACGGCGTGTTTTGGTTCGTGCAGTATTTTAACGGCTACGGCGAAAGCCTAATCGACTACCAACGCTATATCAATAAACTCGGCATAGGCTTCGTGGTAGCGTATTAGCGAATTTAAGGGCTTTTTATATTTGCAAAAATCGCTTTTTAATCCACACAAAAACAGCACAAATTTTATAATGTTTATCATTGATAAAAATTTATTTCTTGCTAAAAATTCTTTTAAAATTTAAAAGAGTTCTCAAAATAAATGCAAAATTTTTGACAAAAATTCAGCTCAAAAATGCTTATTTAAAGTTTATTTTATGGGATTTGTTTTGATTTTGATAAAAAATTTTTTATAAATTTTTTGATATTTAATTTTATTTTAAGAAAATTTTGCTAACATTTCGCATTATTATTTTTGACAATTAAAATCAAAAATAATTAAATTCGTTTGCAAATTCTTTATAGGGAGGAAACAATGAAACAGAATTTAGCAAAATTAGTCTTTATCCTGCTTGGGATATTCATCGCAAATTCAGCCTTTGCGGAGGTAAAGGTTCTCAAAGATGTCTTGGGGCGCGAAGTTAAGGTAAATTTGCCCGCTAAACGCATAGCTTTGGGCTTTTACTATACTGATTTCATCGCTGTTGGCGGTGTAAAGGCACTTGACAATGTCGTAGGCTTTTCAAAAGCCGTTTGGACGGACTGGACGCCCGCAAGCTGGGAGGTGTATAGCAAGGCTGTGCCTCGTCTTAACAAGCTTGCAGACTTTGGCGAGGCTGAGGTTGGAACTTTTTCGGTAGAAAAGGTGCTTGCCTTAAAGCCTGATTTGCTAATTTTAGCGGCGTGGCAGTGGCAGCTTTTGGAATTTGACCTTGAACCTGTCATTGAGGCGAACATTCCTATAATCATTTTGGATTATAACCGCGAAACGCTTGAAAGGCACTTGCTTTCAACCAAACTTTTGGGCGAAATCACAGGCGAAAAAAAGAAAGCCGCAGAGCTTGCCAAATGGTATGAAAGCATAGCAAATGAAGTGCAAAACCGCATAGCAAAGGCAAAGCGCAAAAAGCCTAAAATTTACATAGAATTTGGCAACAAAGGACCAAATGAAGCGGGCATTACTTATGGCAAGGATATGTGGGGTTCGCTTATTGATTTAGCGGGCGGAGAAAACATAGCAGCACCCTTTGTAACGCAATGGGCGCCGATAAACCCCGAGCAAATCATCGTTTCAAAGCCAGAGGTTATAATGATAGCAGGGCGCGAAACAGAGCTTAAAAAGAACAAAGAAGCTATGGTGATGGGCATAGGAATTGACAAAAAAGAAGCCCTAAAAAGACTAGCAGCTTACAAAAAACGCCCAGCGTGGAATTCGCTCCCAGCCATTCAGCAAAATCGCCTTTATGGGCTTTATATGGGTGCTTCACGCAACCTAGCCGATGCAAGTATGATACAATACCTTGCAAAAGCCTTGTATCCTGACTTGTTTGAGGACATTGACCCGATTAAAACCTATGTGGATTTTCACAAAAAATATCTGCCGATAATCCCACAAGGCACTTTTGGCATTCGTGCTGAGTAAATTAAGGACAAATGATGAGCGAGCAAGTTCAAAGCGCACTCAAAGCACACAGAAAGCGTGAATTTAAACGCTTTGTTATCATCATCAGCTTTTTGGCTGTGGCTTTTGTCTCGCTCATTTTTGACATAGCCACAGGTCCATCGCTTTTGCCCCCACGAGAAGTTTTAGACGCGCTTTTAAGCCCTTTTTTTGATGACATAAGTGTCGATGAAACGACTTTGGCGATAGTTTTTGATTTGCGTTTGCCTATCGCGCTTATGGCGTTAGTGGTTGGCGGGGCTTTGGGCGTGGGCGGGGCTGAAATCCAAACCCTACTTAACAATCCTATGGCAAGCCCTTATACTTTGGGACTTGCAGCAGCAGCTGGCTTTGGGGCAAGCCTTGTCATCGCCTTTGGGAGCTTTGGTTTGCCCTTGCTTTTTGCTGTGCCTGTTGGGGCTTTTGTGATGACTATGCTTAGTGCGGCGGTGCTTTTTTCCTTTGCGGCTATGCGCCGTTTTAGCTCAGCCACACTTGTGCTAGTAGGCATTGCGCTTTTGTTTTTGTTTCAAAGCCTACTTTCGCTCGTGCAGTTTTTATCAAGCCCTGAAATTTCGCAGCTCATTTTGTTTTGGCTTTTTGGGTCTTTGCAAAAGGCAAATTGGATAAATTTAGCCGTGATTTTTGCGGTAAGCACACTTTGTATCGCCTTGCTTTTAAAGGATTCGTGGAAACTCACGGCTTTAAGGCTTGGTGAGGCAAGGGCAAAAAGTATGGGCGTGAATTTAAACGCCTTACGCTTTCGCACTTTGCTTATCGTTTCTATAATGACAGCCACAGCCATTTCTTTTGTCGGCGTTATCGGCTTTATCGGGCTTGTCGCCCCGCATATCGCTCGCACTCTTGTTGGAGAAGACCAAAGGTTTTTCTTGCCAAGTGCTATGTTTTGCGGTGCAGCCTTTTTGTCCATAGCCTCAGTGCTTTCTAAAATCATAATCCCCGGCGCACTCTTTCCTGTGGGTATCGTTACTTCTTTTGTCGGTGTGCCGTTTTTCTTTTGGATAATTTTATCAAAAAGGAAAAGCGTATGTTAAGGCTTGAAAATTTAAGCATTTATCGCAATGAACTTTGCGTGGCAAATGCCATAAATAGCGAATTTGAAGCGGGCAAAATTTATGCCATACTTGGTCCAAATGGAGCGGGCAAAACCTCGCTTATCTCGGCAATGTTTGGGGATTTAGCCTTTAAGGGCAGCATAGCGCACAAGCAAATGGAGTTAAGTCTCAAAAATCATTTCGCGTGGAAAAAACGCATAGCCTATATGCCACAAGATAGTAGCGTAGATGCGAGTTTAAGCGCGCTTGAAGTGGTGCTTTTGGGGCTGATTGACCAGCTTGGAATGTATGTGAGCGACACGCAAATTTCGCAGGCATTGAGCCTTATGGAAGAACTTGGCATTTTGCATTTAGCCAGCAGAGACATTTTAAATTTAAGCGGCGGGCAAAGGCAAATGGTGCTTTTTGCCTCCGTGCTTATCAAAGCACCTGAAATTTTGCTACTTGATGAGCCTGTAAGTGCGCTTGATATGCACCATCAATGTGTCTTGCTTGAATGTGTGCGCTCATACACGCGCAAAGAAAAGCTCATCACAGTCATCATCTTGCACGATTTATCGCTTGCTTCGCAGTTTGCTGACGAACTTGTGGTATTAAGTGATGCTAAAATTTGGGCGCAAGGCGAAGCAAAGGGCGTTTTAACGAAAGATTTAATCGAAAATTTATACAAAATCAAAGCCGATATTTTCTACGATGAGAGCAACAAGCCCGTCATCGTGGCAAAATCAGCACTTAAAACAAATATCTTAACAAAGGAGGAAAAATGAAAAAAATAGTTAAGATTATGTCAGCAACAGCGTTGCTTTGTGCCTTTGCTTATGCAAAGGATTACGAAGTCAAAATGCTTGATGTCAATGATGAAGGCACTATGGTCTTTGAACCCGGTTTCATTCACATACAAAAGGGCGACAGCATTACCTTTGTGCCGACACACAAAACGCATTGGGCTAAAAGTGTGCTTGTCCCAGAGGGCGCAAGCAAATTTGAAAGCAAGCTAGATGAAAAAGCCACTTTTAAATTTGACACAGAGGGCGTTTATATCTACGAATGCCCGCCGCACAAGATGATGAATATGCTAGGCATTATCCAAGTAGGCAAGGCGACAAATGCAGCCAAAGCAAAAGCTGCCGTGCCAAAACTTGAAAAAAGGGTTAGCGAAAACAAGGGTCGCCTTGAAAAGTATGCCACACAAATCAAAGAATGAGTTTGTCATACTTTCGTGCAAGGACTACCCGCAGGGCAACTCAGCCTTGCAAGGACTTTGCGCGCACTTAAAGGCGTTTTGGGCTGAAAGGGGCGTTGAATGCGAGGCAAAAATCGCCCCTTGGCGCGGGCTTGATTTAAAAAATTTAAGCTCAAATTCAGTGCTTTTGCCCTTAGCGGTGTGGGATTATAGTCAGCACTATGATGAATTTTTACGCTTTTTAGACGAAATCAAGCGTTTAAACCTTGCTGTTTTCAACCCCTTGCCCCTTTTGCGCTGGAATTTATCTAAACTTTATCTTAAAGAGTTAGAAAATTTAGGCTTTGACATAATCCCTAGCCTTTTTGTGCGCCCAAGTCAAATTTCCATTGACGAAGCGCTCAAACGCGCAAAAATGTGGCAAAATCCCATCATCAAGCCCCTTGTCTCACAAAGTGGCAACGGAGTTTTTAGGCTTGATGGGCTAAATTTAAACTCACTTTTTAAGGACAAACTCTTTAAAAACGGCTTTGTTTTGCAAGAATTTATGAGCGAGATTTTAGACAAGGGCGAGCTTTGCCTTGTATTTTTTAACGCAAAATTTCACTATGCTATCACACGAAAGGTTGCTTGTGGCGAGTTTCGCGCAAATTCGCAATTTGGCGCAAGCGTTCATAGCTGCGAGGTCGTGGAAAAAAGCTGCCTTGACACAGCAAGGCAAATTTTAGCGCATTTGCCCCAAAAGCCGCTTTACGCAAGAATCGATTTCATCACACACAAAGGAAAAACCCTTATAAACGAGGTCGAACTCATAGAACCAAGCCTTTATTTTGATTATGACAAAGGCGCCTTGCAAAATTTTTGCGAAGCTGTTTTTGCAAGCCTTAAACACCGCATTTAAAGCACAAAGGCATAAAATTTAAATTTTTAAGCTATAATGGCACAAAATTTAATCACAGTTGAATTTTCATAGAACTTTCACAAATTTTGCTGAATTTTAAGCTCAATTTTTGTGAAATTTACGCTAAATCAAGCAAAAATTCAACACAAAAAGGCAAAATTTAGAGCAAAAAGACAAAAATTTAAAATTGAGAACAAAAAAGCGAAAATTTAAATTTTAAAACAAAAAAGGCAAAATTTAAAAAATTTAAGACAAAAGGGGCAAGATTTGAAAGCACTAGCACTTTTTAGCGGTGGGCTTGATAGTATGCTGGCGATGAAGCTCATCACCTTGCAAAACATAGAAGTCAAGGCACTTCACATAAACATAGGCTTTGGAGGGCGCACGGACAAAAGCGCTGAGATGGAAAGGCGCGCTAAACTCGTGGGAGCGGACTTTGAGTTGGTAGATACTCGCAGCAAATACTTGCAAGAAGTGCTTTTCAGCCCGCGTTATGGTTACGGAAAGCACTTTAACCCTTGCATAGATTGCCACGCTTTTATGTTTAAAACCGCTTTGTCAATGCTTGAAAGCGAAAAAGCGCATTTCATCATCACGGGCGAGGTGCTAGGACAACGCCCGATGAGTCAAAGAGGCGATGCGATGAACAAAGTCAAGGCTTTGGCGAGTGAAAATTTAGGCGAAGATGCCGCCGCTCTCATACTCCGCCCGCTGTGCGCGAAAAACTTACCGCCCACAAAGCCCGAAATTTTGGGCTGGGTAGATAGAAACAAACTTGAAGCCATCAGCGGACGAAGTCGCACAAGGCAGCTTGAACTCGCCGAAAGGTTTAATTTTGAGGACTATGAAAGCCCGGGCGGAGGCTGTTTGCTCACTCTGCAAAGTTTTGCGGACAAAATCAAGGATTTTAAGGCTTATGATGATGAAATGAGCGTGAATGACGCGCAACTTTTAAAATTCGGGCGGCATTTGCGCCTGCCAAATGGGGCAAAGATGATAATAGGGCGCGATGAGAGTGAAAACGCGCATTTGCAAGCCTTGCAAACGCCAAAGTATGAGAAAATCGAGCTTTTTGAGCTAGTGGGCGCTTTTTCGCTTTTGAGCACAAATGCTGATGAAAAGGATTTAAATTTAGCCCTTAAAATCGCCCTAACTTACGCTAAAACAAACTGCGCCCAAAGCTACAAAGTGGGCTTTAAAGATGAGATTTTAAGCGCAAAGCCCTTTGAAAACAAGGGCGAAATTCAAAGGTTTTTGGTGTGCTAAAAGGCTGAATTTAAGCGAAATTAGTGAGATTTTTTGAATTTAAGCAAAATTTGACTGAAAGAAATTATTTTAAGAATTTTTTAAGTTTATTTGATTATAATTACAAACAATTTTTGATATAAAAAATCAAAATTGTAAATTCAATCTCAAAGGATACACAATGCTAACACAAGAAGTTGTAAAAAGGCTGAGCGAACAAGTCGTAAAAGAAATGTTCACTTCAAACCTCTATCTCAGTATGAGTTCTTGGTGTCATACTCATCTTTTTGACGGAGCGGGTGCGTTTTTGTTTGAGCACGCTAATCAAGAAAGCGAACACGCTAGAAAACTCATCACCTACCTGAACGAGACGGATTCAGCGCTCATTTTAAGCGAAATCAAAAAGCCAGAAAGTGAGTTTAAATCCTTGCTAGAAGTCTTTGAAAAAGTGTATGAACACGAACTTCTTGTAACAAAGTCAATCAACGAGCTAGTGGAATTTACGCTCACGCAAAAAGATTATTCCTCGTTTAATTTTTTGCAATGGTATGTCGCCGAACAGCACGAAGAAGAGGCGTTGTTTAGGGGTATTGTCGATAAGATTAAACTTTGCGGCGAAAATGGCAGTGGATTGTATTTAGCAGACCAGTATATCAAAACGCTAAGTGGCAAATAGCCCGAAATTTTTGTGAATTTTTGTAAATGCGTGTGAAATTTTGGTGAATTCTTGTGAATTTTTATAAATTTGCGTGAATTCAAAGCGAAATTCAAGCGAAAATTCGCAAGAAATTCACGCAAATTTTTGCAAAAAAGAAACGAAATGGGGTAAAAATTCAAGGCTTTTGGCTTTTGTATTTGAATTTAAGGCAAAATGCGCTAAAATCACAATAATTTTTTTAAAGGACGAAAGATGAGCGGTTTTAGCAAGGATTTTTGGGCGAAAGTAGCGCGAAAAAGCCTGAATTTAAGCCTTTTTAGCGTGGTTTTCATCGCCCTTGCGTTCAGTGCTTGCAACAAAAAGCACACTCCGCAAAGCAAAGAAGAACTCAAAGAGCTGGTGCGTGATGAGAGTGTGTATCTTGGAGACATTGACACAAGGGACATTTTTGATATGAGCGAGCTTTTCGCTGCCGAAAATTGCGAAGTACAGTGCAGGGAAATCCGCACGGATTTCAGTGGGATAGAGCTTTGGGATACGAGCAGCGTGGAAAGTATGGAGCTTATGTTTAGCGGGGCTACGAGCTTTAACAAAAACCTTAACGAGTGGGACACAAGCAGTGTCAAAACTATGCGCCGTATGTTTTGGGAAGCCACGCGCTTTAACAAACCCCTAGACAAATGGGACACAAGCAGCGTGGAGGATATGAGCGGTATGTTTTATCAAGCAAAATCCTTTAACCAACCCATTCAAGGCTGGGACACAGGGGCTGTGCGCGATATGAGCCTTATGTTTGCTGGTGCGGAGGCGTTTAATCAGCCCTTAAACCTTTGGAATGTCGAAAATGTCGAGGATATGCACGAAATGTTTAGCTTTGCGATAAGTTTTAACCAACCTTTGGACTTGTGGGACATAAGCAAGGTGCGTGATATGAGCGCTATGTTTCGCCACGCTAGAAACTTCAAACAAGGCTTAAATTCTTGGGGCAACTTACTCAAAGAGGACACAAAAACCGAAAATATCTTTGTCAAATCGCCACTTTTTAAGGACAAAGCACCAAAATGGCTCAAAGAACGCAGGGTGTAAAGCCTTAAATTTAAGTTTTGCGGGGTTTCGCGCGACAAGAAAATTTGACAAGGAAATTTGCTAGGATAAATTTTTTGTCCTTATCCTCAAAAGGCGTTGATTTGCAAAAAGTGCCTGAATTTAGGGCTTTTTGTAGCGCAAGGTTGCGGCGTGAGTGAGCGCGATGGCTATGGCGTCCGTTATGTCAAGGGGTTTAATGTCTTTTTGTATGCCAAGTAGCCTTTTTACCATAAACGCCACTTGCTCTTTGCTGGCTTTGCCCTTGCCTGTAACGGCTTTTTTCACTTGCAAGGGAGAATACTCGGCAAATTCGCCGTGAAGTTGCAAAATTTTAAGGCTCAAAGCCCCGCGAAACTGCGCTAGTTTAAGGACGGACTGGGGATTGTAAGCGTAAAACATACTCTCAATAGCTACCTCATCGAAGCTATGCGCCCCAAATATCAAATCCAAACCCTCGCAAAGCTCTGTGATTTGGTATTGCAAGGTTGATGGCTTGATTTTGATAAGTCCTGCCTCGATGAGTGAATTTTTGCCCGCATTTGCCTCGATGATAGCGTAACCGCAAAACCTGCTGCCCGGGTCTATGCCTAAGATTTTCACATTTTTACCTTTTGTTTTTTGTGAATTTCACAGCTGTGAAATTCTTTTAAATTTCGTGTAGCGAAAGTGCCGACTAGCCACGCTTAAAACAAAAACAAAGCGTAAAAACGAAAGAGACAATTTAGCCCGAAAGAACAAATCCGCTGTAAGCGGATTAAGTTTCTTTCGTGGATAACTCTTGTCGAAAGAGTTTTTAAAGCTTTGTTTTTGCTATTTGTGAAGTTAAAATCCGCAAAAACACTCTTAAAACATTTCTTTCAACGCCGTTGCCCACGAGCGGTAACCCAAAATCAAAGATTTTGACCGCTCGGGTCAAAGCGTTTCTCTCAATGTTTTTCGTGTTTTTGCTGAAATTTTCACAAGTCGCCACTTTCGTTAAGCGAATTTTCGCAAAATGTTTTTTATTGTAACCTTTTTTTATGAATTTTTGGGTAAAATATCAGCTTAAAATAAATTTTTTACCACAAAAGGTTGATTTTGGACGCGAGTGCCTTGCTTTCGCACTTCAAAGATGAAGTGTCAAAGAACGAATACGAAAACTACATTAGCTTGCTGAATTTTAGCGAAAAAAGCTCAAAGGCTGATTTTTTAGTCTTTACCGCGCCTAACGAGCTGATGGCGAAATTCCTGCAAAGTAAATATGCGGGCAGGCTGGCTTATTTTTATGAAGTGCAAAGCGGCAATAAAGCCAAAGTGCAAATTCAAAGCGTATTTCAAAAGCCCACAAAAAGCCGCACCAAAGTCGATATAGCTCAAATCAAATCCCAAAGCACGATACTCAACCCACTATACACCTTTGAAAACTTTGTCGTTGGGGATTCTAATCAATACGCCTTTACAACCTGCAAAGCCGTAGCGAACAAAGACAAGCTCGGCAAACTTTACAACCCCATATTTATCTATGGTCCAACGGGGCTTGGCAAAACGCACTTGCTGCAAGCTGTGGGAAATGCGTGCTTGGAGCTAGGCAAAAAAATCATCTACGCCACGAGCGCGAACTTTATGAACGATTTTACCGCTCATCTTAAAAATTCCACTATGGAAAAATTCCACGAAAAGTATAGGAATTGTGATGTTTTGCTCATCGATGATGTGCAGTTTTTTGGCAAGACGGATAAAATTCAAGAAGAATTTTTCTTTACTTTCAACGAAGTCAAAGAGCATTTTGGGCAAATCATAATGACAAGCGATAATCCTCCAAATATGCTCAAAGGCATCACAGAACGCCTTAAATCACGCTTTGCAAACGGCATCATCGCTGATATAACCCCGCCTGAATTTGAAACCAAAATGGCGATTATCCGCAAAAAGTGTGAATTTAGCGGTGTGAATTTAGATGATGGAGTCATCACTTACATAGCCACTTCGATGGGCGATAATATAAGAGAAATAGAAGGAATGATAACAAGCCTTAATGCTTACTCGCGGCTCATCAACCAAGAAATCACGCCAGACATAGCAAAATCCATAATGAAAGACCACATAAAAGAACAAAAAGAAAGTATTTCCATAGATGACATTTTGGCGGTGGTGTGTAAGGAATTTAACCTAAAATCAAACGACATTCGCTCAAACAAAAAAACCCAGCAAATCGTTTTGGCAAGGCGGGTTGTGATATATCTTGCAAGAGAGCTTACGGGCGTTTCTATGCCGATTTTGGCGCGGCTTTTTGCGATGAAAGACCACACAGCCATTTCACATAATGTGAAAAAAATCAACGAAGACATTAAAAATGATGAGAATTTAAGACAACAAATCACAGAGTTAAAGAACAAAATTTTAATCAAAAAGCAAAGTTAGTGTGAAAGGCTGTGAAAGTTTTTTTAAAGCGTGTGAAAAAAAGCCGCCACAAAAATAAAGTCAAAAAAGAGTTTTTCACATTTTCACATTTGCTATTATTATGGTAAAATAAATTTTAAAAATAACCACAAGTCGAAAGGACAAAAATGAAGCTCAGCATCAACAAGGGCATTTTAGAGTCAGCCATAGCCCTTTGCAACGCCTACGCTGACAAAAAGGACAACAGCGCCATCACTTCGCACCTGCTTTTTGAAGCAAATGACGACAAGCTCGTCATAAAGGCTAGTGATTATGAATTCGGGCTTAGTTATAAGATTAAAAAAATCAAAATCGACAGCAACGGCTTTGCCACAGTGCAAGCTAAAAGCATAGTCGATATGATTAAAAATCTTGCTAACGAAGACATAGTGCTTGAAACGGTAGAAAACTCACTCTTTATCCGTCAAAAAAGCACAAAGTATAAGCTCGCTATGTTTAACTACGAGGACTTTCCTAGCTTTCCAAACACCGATGACAAGGACAAATTTGATTTGGATTCGAGTGATTTGAGTCGTAGCTTGAAAAAGATTTTGCCCGCTGTGGATATAAACAATCCTAAAATATCCCTAAACGGCGCTTTGATTGACATAAAAAGCGATAAAATCAACTTCGTCAGCACAGACACCAAGCGTTTAGCCATTTACACGCTTAAAAAGGCTAATGACAAAGAGTTTTCTTTGAGTATCCCCAAAAAAGCCATTATGGAGATGCAAAAGCTCTTTTACGAAAAAATCGAGCTTTTCTACGGCGATAACATTTTAATCGCCAAAAACGAGAATTTCGAGTTTTTCACCAAGCTCATCAACGACAAATTCCCAGATTATGAAAAGGTTGTGCCAAAAGAGATAAAACAAAAATTATCCTTTAAAACTGAGGAATTTTTGGATAGTCTCAAAAAAATCAGCGTTGTGGCTGAGAAGATGAAGCTACATTTTAACAAAAACAAGCTCATCTTTGAGGGCATAAGTTTAGACAATATGGAGGCAAAAACCGAGCTTGACATAGAGTTAAACATAGAAGAGAGCTTTTCGCTCAATATCAAAATCAAGTATTTGATGGACTTTTTGAATTCCATCGAAAGCGAGGATTTTGAATTTGAAATCAACGAGCCGAATTTAGCCTTTATCGTGCGTTCAGGCGAGCTTGAAACGATAATAATGCCGGTGATTTTGTAAATTTAAGTTTAGATTGAGTGAAATTTGCTTTAAATTCACACTTTAAGCAAATTTTGCTCTCAATTTAGCCACAAAAACAAAAAAAGGATAAAAAGTATGGAAAACTATGGCGAAAGCAATATCAAAGTTTTAAAAGGCTTAGAAGCCGTCCGCAAACGCCCGGGAATGTATATAGGCGACACAAATTTAGGCGGACTTCATCATATGATTTATGAGGTTGTGGATAACTCCATAGATGAAGCTATGGCGGGCTTTTGCACGCACATTAGCGTGGAGATAACCGAGCGGGGCAGCTGTATAGTGCGCGACAATGGGCGCGGCATTCCTGTGGGTATGCACCCAACCGAGCATATACCGACATTAACGGTTGTTTTAACCGTTTTGCACGCGGGCGGTAAATTTGACAAAGACACTTACAAAGTAAGCGGTGGATTACACGGCGTAGGCGTTAGCGTGGTAAATGCGCTTTCAAAAAGCCTTGTCGCCACGGTTGAAAGAGACGGACAAACTTACAGACAAGAATTCTCCAAAGGAAAGCCAACAAGCGATTTGCAAATTTTAGGCACAAGCTCACGCACAGGCACAATGGTTGAATTTATGCCCGATGATGAAATCTTTGAAATCACTGAGTTTGATTATGAAATTTTAGCAAAAAGATTTAGAGAACTTGCCTACTTAAATCCCAAAATCACCATAGAATTCAGCGACAAACGCAGCCAAAGGGCAGAAACTTTTCACTTTGATGGCGGAATTTCGCAGTTTGTGAGCGATTTAAATTCCAAAGAAGCGCTCACCAAAGTCATAGCCTTTAATGTCGATGAAGAAGATGTCAATGTCGAAGTAGCCTTAATGTATAATGACAGCTACACTGAAAATTTGCTTTCTTTTGTCAATAACATAAAAACCCCAGACGGCGGCACACACGAAGCGGGCTTTCGTATGGGACTTACACGCGTGATAACAAACTATGTCGAGGCAAATGCCGCCGCACGCGAAAAGGACAACAAAATCACGGGCGAAGATGTGCGCGAAGGACTCATCGCCATAGTGAGCGTCAAAGTGCCTGAACCGCAGTTTGAAGGGCAAACCAAAGGCAAGCTCGGCTCAGCTTATGTGCGCCCTATCGTCAATAAAGCCACATTTGAGTATTTAAGCAAGTATTTTGAGGAAAATCCTATCGATGCCAAAGCCATAATGGGCAAAGCCATAATGGCAGCGCGCGGGCGCGAGGCGGCTAAAAAGGCAAGAGAACTCACACGCAAAAAAGAGGGTTTAAGTATAGGCACTTTGCCGGGTAAGTTGGCGGATTGTCAAAGCAAGGACCCAAGCGAGTGTGAAATTTATCTTGTGGAGGGCGATAGTGCGGGCGGTTCGGCAAAGGGCGGACGCTCACGCACCTTTCAGGCGATTTTGCCTTTGCGGGGTAAGATTTTAAATGTCGAAAAAGCGCGCCTTGATAAAATCCTAAAAAGCGAGGAAATCAAAAATATGATAACCGCCTTTGGCACGGGCATAGGCGATGAATTTGACTTGTCGCGCCTGCGTTATCATAAAATCATCATTATGACTGATGCTGATGTCGATGGCTCGCACATTCAAACCCTACTTTTAACCTTTTTCTTTCGCTTTATGAACAAGCTTGTGGAAAATGGGCATATATATTTGGCTCAACCCCCACTTTATCGCTATAAAAAGGGGCAAAAGAAAGAGATTTATTTAAAGGACGAAAAGGCTTTAAATGACTTTCTCATCGAAACGGGCATTGAAAGCAGCTCGATTGAGGGCGTGGGGATTAAGGACTTAAAAGAGTTTTTAAAGATAGTTGCTGCTTACAGAAGCGTGCTTAAAGAGCTTGAAAAACGCTTTTCAAACATAGCCATAGTGCGCTATCTCATCGAAAACAAGGCACTTTTAGCGCAGGACAATCAAGCCCTTTTTGAAAGCGTGCAAAAATTCGTGCAAAAGCAAGGCTATAACATTTTAAATTCAAGCGTGAGCGAGAACGGCGTGCATATTTTCGTGCAGACTGAAAGCGGGCTGAACGAGCTGATAATCGATGAAAGGCTTTTTACAAATCCACTCTTTGAAGAGGCTGTGTTTATCTACGAAAAGATTAAAGACAGGGGCTTTGACTTAGGCAAGGACATTTTGGAATTTTTAGACGAGATAGAAAAAAATGCTAAAAAAGGCGCTGACATACAACGCTACAAGGGACTTGGCGAGATGAATCCAGACCAGCTTCGCGACACCACGATGGACCCAGCAAATCGCCGTTTGCTTAAAATCTCCATCGAGGACGCGCAAAGTGCCAGCGATACCTTTAATCTCTTTATGGGTGATGAGGTAGAACCCCGCAGGGATTACATACAAGCCCACGCAAAAGATGTCAAGCACCTTGATGTTTAGGCGTTTGCTTGGCGCTTTTTCGCGCGGCTTTGCGTGAGTTTGGCGTGAAAATTTCGGGGCTGAGTTTTGAATTTTAGATTGAGCTGAATTTAAGCCTTAAATTTAGGGATTAGGGCTTAAATTTGACTTGAAATTTAGGGTTGAGTTTGAAATTTTAATTATGCTTATATGAATTCAGCGTAAATTTTTAGGTTTGAAATTGAATTTAGCTTTGAATTTTTTCAAGGTTGAGCGAGAAAGTTTCGGGGTTGAGCTTAAATTTTAGCTTGAAAACGAGCGTGCAAATTTGTCATATTGAGCGCAGCGAAATATCCACTCTTTTTGCGCGGGCAAAGGACTTTGAAAGCATTGTTTTGCTTTGGTATCAAGGGGGAGACTTGAACTCCCGACCTCCGGCTTATGAGACCAGCGCTCTAACCAGCTGAGCTACCCTGACATTTAACTTGCACGAGGCAAGCTGATATGATAAGTTTATGGTGGAGCATAGCGGGTTCGAACCGCTGACCTCGACGCTGCCAGCGTCGCGCTCTCCCAGCTGAGCTAATGCCCCATAAAGCCCTTTTTGCTAAAAGCGTTGCGGACAAACAAAAAGCAAATTATAGCGAAATTTTGCTTAAAAATTCAGCTTTTTGCGTTAAATTTCTCAAAATTTGATGAATTTGGCAGACAGGAAGGGATTTGAACCCTCGAAAGCTTGCACTTTACACGCGTTCCAGGCGTGCTCCTTCAACCACTCGGACACCTGTCTATAAAAAATTTAAGCAAAATTTGACAATTTTTAGCAAAATCAACCAAAATTGTAGCAAAATAATGTATAATTTTAACTTGTTTTTGCAAAATTCACAAAGAAAGCTCGCAAAAGCGAAGCCTTGCTCGCTCAAATGTGGTTCCGTAGCTCAGTTGGTAGAGCACCACCTTGACATGGTGGTGGTCGTTGGTTCAAGTCCAATCGGAGCCACCATTTACCTTTACTTAAACTTTCTTTCGTTTTCAAATCTTGCTTTTAAATGACTATATATTAAGCTCCAAAATGTTTTTTGATAGTCTTTAATTCTTTTTGTGTTATAATCGTTTGCAAATCATTATAGGACTAATTAAGGAACTAGACATTTTATTAAGGGACTAGTTCCTAGCAAACACTATAAAATGGCATATTAACAAAGATAGCATAGGCAAAGCTATAAAAATTCAGGCTCAAAAAGCGAAATGCCCTTAAATTTAGGGCAAATTCCGCTTTTTGTAAGGCTTTTAGTCTTTGTGGTGATTAAAGCCCTTTTCATCGCTAAAATCCGCATTTGCTAAGCGTTTAAGCTGTCTGTATCGGCGCTGTGCGTCTTGCTTGTTTTTCTCAAAAAGCTCACTCGCGTGCTGTGGGTTTGATTTTTTAAGAGAATTATAACGCACTTCATTCATCAAAAATTCATCATAAAGCCCCCAGTCTGGCTCTTTACCCGCCATTACCAAAGGATTTTTGCCCTCATCTTGCAAACGCGGGTCAAAGGTATAAATCGGCCAGTAGCCGCACTTTGTCGCTAGTTCGCCCTGCTCGCCTGAGCTGCTCAAACCGCCCTTTATGCCGTGCGCTATGCAAGGGCTGTAAGCGATGATTAAAGATGGTCCCTCGTAAGCTTCTGCGGCGATGAGTGCTTTGATGAGATGATTGTAATTTGCGTTTGAATTCACCTGCGCCACAAAAATGTAGCCATAAGTCATCGCTATTTGCCCCAAGTCCTTTTTCTGCACGGGCTTGCCTGCTGCGGCAAACTGCGCCACAGCTCCCGTGCGCGAAGCCTTTGAGCTTTGTCCGCCTGTGTTAGAATACACCTCAGTATCAAGCACTAAGACATTGACATTTTCCCCGCTAGCAAGCACATGGTCAAGCCCGCCGTATCCTATGTCGTAAGCCCAGCCGTCTCCGCCAAAAATCCAGTGTGATTTTTTGGTGATATACTGCTTTAAATCAAGGATTTTTTTCGCGCTTTTTATGTCTTTGTGCCTTTCTAAAAGCGCGACAAATTCATCTCTCATCGCCACGCAAGCTGGCACATCGTGGCGTTTTTGTATCCACTCTTTGTAAAAGGCGGCTAAATCATTTGGCACATTTGCTAAATCATCGCTCATCACCATAGCCATTTGCTCGCGTATGGTTTGCGTGGCGACTTTCATTCCAAGCCCAAATTCAGCATTGTCTTCAAAAAGCGAATTCCCCCACGCTGGTCCAAAACCGCTTTTTATGCTCTTGCGATAAGGCGTGCTGGGCGCACTTCCCCCATAAATCGAGCTACACCCTGTCGCGTTTGCGATTATCATTCTTTCGCCAAAAAGCCGTGTAACAAGCGTGATATAAGGCGTCTCTCCGCACCCCGGACAAGCGCCGTGAAATTCAAACAAAGGCTGCGCAAACTGCGCCCCTTTGGTATTTTCTTTCGCCATAATCTCATCTTTATAACGCACCTTTTTGAAAAGATAGTCCGCATTTTCTTGCTCGCCAAAATCAATCTCTTCTTCGATAGGCACCATTACAAGCGATTTTTCCTTGCTTGGACACTCTTGCACGCACAGCTCACAACCCGTGCAGTCTAATGGGCTAACTTGAATTTTGTATTTGAGTTTTTGTTCTTTTGTGCCTTTGGCATCGATGGCGTGTTCTTTCACTCCGCTTGGAGCGGCGTTAAATTCAGCATCATCAAGCAAAAACGGACGAATCACAGCGTGCGGGCAAACTGAGGCGCATTGATTGCATTGTATGCAGTTGCTTTCAATCCAGCGCGGCACGATGACGCCCACACCGCGCTTTTCAAATTCAGTCGTCCCGCTTTCAAAATGCCCGTCCTCATAGCCCAAAAACGCCGACACAGGCAAGTCATTGCCACGCGCTTTTTCCATAGGTTTAGCGATTTTTTCCACAAAGGGCGTGCCTTTGTAGGCGTTTGTTTCCTTTGCCACCTCATCTTGCAAGCTCGCCCACGCGCTATCCACAGCCACTTTGACAAGTCCGTTCGCGCCTATGTCTATGGCTTTGTAGTTCATTTCTACTATCGCTTCGCCCCTTTTAGAGTAGGTTTTGTGCGCTAACTCTTTCATCAGCTTTTTAGCAAGCTCGTAATCAACAATGTTTGTGAGCTTAAAAAAGGCTGATTGCATTATCGTGTTGGTGCGGTTGCCAAGCCCTATGTCGCGGGCTAGCTTTGTGGCGTTGATAATGTAAAAATTTATCTTTTTTTGCGCTAAAATGCGTTTGATTTTGTTTGGCAAATGCTTGATGGTTTCTTTTTCGCTCCAAATGCTGTTCAGCAAAAATGTGCCGTTTTCTCTTATGCCTTCTAAAACATCGTAGGTTTCAAGGTAGGCTGGCACGCTACACGCCACAAAATGCGGTGTGCTTACCAAATAAGTCGAGCGAATGGGCTTTTTAGAAAAGCGCAAATGCGAGCGCGTGTAACCGCCACTTTTTTTGCTGTCATACGCAAAATAAGCTTGGGCGTAAAAGTCCGTGTTGTCGCCGATGATTTTGATTGAATTTTTATTTGCACCCACAGTGCCATCAGCCCCAAGCCCGTAAAAAAGGCACTCTGTGGTGCTTTCGTTACTCAAAGAAATCTTTTCATCACAGGGCAAAGAAGTGTGGCTCACATCATCGTTTATGCCTATGGTGAAATGGTCTTTTGGCTCTTTTTGCTTTAAATTTTCAAAGACGGCAAAGATTTGCGAAGGATCGACATCTTTGCTTGAAAGCCCATAACGCCCACCTACGATTAAAGGGGCGTTTTGCTGTCCGTAAAAGGCGAATTTAATGTCTAAGTAGAGTGGCTCGCCAAGGCTGCCGGGCTCTTTTGTCCTGTCAAGCACGGCGATTTTTCGCACGCTTTTTGGCATCACTTCAAACAAGTGCTTTAAGCTGAATGGGCGGTATAAATACACCTTTAAAAGCCCTACTTTTTCGCCCTTTGCGCGCAAATAATCAATCACTTGCTCCAAAGCCTGCGTTACAGAACCCATAGCCACGATGACGCGCTCAGCCTGCGGGTCGCCATAATACACAAAAGGCTTATACTCTCGCCCTGTAATGCGCGAAATTTCGCTCATATACTCACTCACTATATCTGGCAACGCCTCGTAAAAGGGGTTTGTAAGCTCTCTTGTCTGAAAGTAAATGTCGTCATTTTGCGCTGTGCCGCGTGTTTTGGGGTTTTCTGGCGTTAGGCAGCTGTCCTTAAACGCCTTTACCGCATCTTTATCAAGCAACCTGTCAAATTCAGCATAGTCCATAAGCTCGATTTTTTGAATTTCGTGGCTTGTGCGAAAGCCGTCAAAAAAGTGCAAAAACGGCACGCGCCCCTTAATAGCAGCCAAATGCGCCACGCCCGCTAAGTCCATAACCTCTTGCACGGAGTGCGAGCAAAGCATAGCAAAGCCCGTTTGCCTTGCCGCGTAAATGTCTTGATGGTCGCCAAAGATAGAAAGCGCCTGCGCTGCCACTGAGCGAGCCGCAACGTGAATCACACAAGGAAGAAGCTGTCCTGCGATTTTATACATATTTGGAATTTTAAGCAAAAGCCCTTGTGAAGCCGTGTAAGTAGTAGTTAGTGCGCCTGCTTGAAGTGAGCCGTGCACCGTGCCAGCTGCGCCAGCCTCGCTTTGCATCTCCACCACGCGAACAGGCGAGCCAAAAAGGTTTTTCTTGCCCTCAGCCGCCCAAGTGTCGATATGGTCAGCCATAGGCGAACTCGGCGTGATAGGATAAATCCCCGCCACCTCAGTAAAGGCATAAGAAGCATAAGCTGCTGCCTCGTTGCCGTCCATAGTTTTCATCACTTTACTCATCGTGTCCCCCTTTTGTCGCTTAATCTTTTATAATTATACTTTGAAAAGGTTTAAAAAGTGATTAACTTGAAAAAAATTTGACTCTTTTGTTGAAAAATGATTGACAAGCATAAGGTTTAAGGGCTTGTCATAGCGAGTAAGCCCTGCTGAAATTTAAGCACCTTTTTTGTAAAAGGTGCTTAAACGCTTTTGTTTTGTATGAGATTAGGATTTAATCATCATACTTTTGTCCGAGAAAGTTGCCTTTGGCGTCAAAATGCAACTCCATTCGGTTGCTTAGCTCAATCTCGTAGCCATAAGGCTCCCAATCCACATCAGTGATGAAAACGCCCGGATACATTTTTTGAATCGTTGCCATTATGTTTTGTGGCAAACCTTGATAATAATGCTCCTGTGGGGCATACGGATAAGTCGGCACACCTGCTGGTGGCGGTGTTTGCGCTGGTGCTTGCTGGGCTGGATTTGCCATAGCACTTAAAGCGCACAAAGCCAAAGCGGCAATACAAATTTTCGTTTTCATAACGAACTCCTTAAAAAAAATTTCAAAAAAATTATAGCTTTCTTGTGTGAAGTGAATGTGAATTTTTAAATTTTACACGCAAATTTAAGATAAAATTAAAAAGTTTTGTCGCTAAAATGCTGATTTGCGAAAAAGCTCGCTACCTCAGCCATTCTTGCAAGCTCTTTATCTGCAAGTAGCTTTTATCTTGCACGGCTTGTATCGCCTTTGCCCCAGCACTTGCTCCGCGTAGGTTTGTAAAGTAGGGGATTTTAAAGCGAATGATATTTGCGCGGATTTTTTTGGTGTCGTCCTTACTGCTGTTTTCATCGCTGGTGTTGATGACAAGCTGAATTTCGCCGTTTTTGAGCAAGTCCTCGACATTTGGACGCCCCTCAGAAATCTTATAAATCTGCTCGCACTCAAAGCCGCCCTCGCGGATAGCCTTGCAAGTGCCGCCTGTGGCGATGAGTTTAAAGCCAAGTTTGACATAATCACTAGCGATTTTTTGCGCTTGTGCCTTGTCGCTGTCTTTAAGAGAGATGAAAACCGCGCCTTGTTTTGGCAAGTCGTTAAAGGCTGAAATTTGACTTTTAGCATAAGCGTTTGCAAAATCCTTGCCTATGCCCATCACTTCGCCTGTGGAGCGCATTTCAGGTCCTAGTTCTAAATCGCTGCCGTTGAGTTTAGCGAAAGGAAAAACGGCTTCTTTCACGCTGATAAAATTCATCTTTTTAGGGCATAAAATCCCGCCCTTTTCGCCCACTATGCCATAATCATCGTAAAATTTAAGCGCCTCTTTTAAATCCCCTTGCCACATCACCCGCGTGGCTACCTTTGCTAGCGGCAAGCCTGTGGCTTTGCTGACAAAAGGCACGGTGCGAGAAGCCCTAGGATTTACCTCTATCATATAAAGTTCGTTTTTATAAAGGGCAAATTGTATGTTTAAAAGCCCGACAACGCCTAAATTTAAGGCTATGTCGCGGGTTTTTTGGCGCACTAAATTTATGGTTTTTTCGTCCAAATTACAAGGCGGCAAGCTGCACGCGCTATCGCCAGAATGCACTCCTGCTTCTTCTATATGCTCCATAATCCCGCCCACATAGACACTTACGCCATCGCTTATCGCATCGACATCAAGTTCTGTGGCGTTGTGTAAAAACTCATCGATTAAAACAGGGGCTTTTTCGCTCACGCTCACGGCTTCTTGCATATAAAGGCGAAGCTCGCTTTCATTATGCACCACGCGCATAGCTCGCCCACCAAGCACATAGCTAGGGCGCACCAAAACAGGATAGCCTATATCGCTTGCCTTTATAGCGGCTTCTTCTACGCTCGTGGCTGTGGAATTTTTGGGTTGATTTATGCCGATTTTGTTGATAAATTCAGCAAATTTCTTTCTATCTTCTGCCAAATCAATCACCCTTGCGCTCGTGCCGATGATTTTAGCCCCAAATGCGCTGAGCCTTTTAGCGAATTTAAGCGGAGTTTGCCCCCCAAAATGCACGATAAGCCCGTCTGGCTTTTCGCGCTCTATCACGCCCCTTAAATGCTCAAAATCAATAGGCTCAAAATAAAGAATGTCGCTTGTATCATAGTCAGTGCTTACGGTTTCGGGGTTTGAATTATACATTATGGTTTTTACGCCCATATCATTAAGCGCAAAGCAAGCGTGCACACAAGCATAATCAAACTCTATCCCCTGTCCTATGCGGTTGCCGCCTCCGCCTATAATCATCACTTTTTTAGGCTCGTTTTTGTTGGCGCACAAGCTTGAATTTTCGCCCAGCTTGTCATTTTGAGCTTTCGCAGAAAGCGAAGAATCTTTATTTAAATTTATGCTTTTTTGTTGAGATTCTTCGCTACGCTCAAAATGACAAAGGCTTTGTAAATTTTCGCTTGAATTGAGCGTTTTTTCGCAAGCGTTTTGTGAATTTTCATTTGAATTTAGCCCTTCAAAGGCTGAATTTTCGTTGATTGTGGAGTAAAGATAAGGCGTAAGTGCCTTAAATTCGCCCGCACAAGTATCCACTTCGTTGTATTGTGGCTTTATGTTAAGGCTCATTCTCGTGTAGTAAATGTCATTTTGAGTGAGTTCTAAATTGTCTTTGGCGTTGATTAAATTCGCTATCATTTTGTCAGAAAAGCCCATAGATTTAGCAAGGCGGAGCATTTTTTCATCGTTTAAAATGTCCATATCGATTTGCTTTTCAAATTCAACAAGCTCTTTGATTTGCGTTAAAAACCACTTGTCAATCCTACAAAGCTCATAAAGCTCATCGACACCAAAGCCCTCTCTTATGGCTTGTGCGAGATACAAAAGCCTTTCTTCGTTAGGATTTCTCAGCTTAAAAATCAACTCATTTTTATCCGCCACTATCTCATCAAAGCCCGAGTATCCGCGCTCTAACGAACATAAAGCCTTTTGAATGCTCTCTTTAAAGCTGCTGCCTATCGCCATCACTTCGCCAACGCTTTTCATCGCTGTGCCAAGCGTGGTGCTGGCTGATGGAAATTTCTCAAAGGCAAAACGCGGAATTTTCGTTACTATGTAGTCAATCACAGGCTCAAAGCTCGCTGGCGTAAGCGTAATGTCGTTTTTAATCTCGTCCAAAGAAAAGCCCACAGCCAAAAGCGTGGCGACTTTTGCGATAGGATAGCCCGTTGCCTTGCTCGCAAGTGCTGATGAGCGCGACACGCGTGGGTTCATTTCGATGACTATCATTCGCCCGTTTTGCGGATTTATGGCAAATTGCACATTTGAGCCGCCCGTATCCACGCCGATTTCGCGCAGTATGGCAAAGCTTGCATCGCGCATAGCTTGATACTCTTTATCCGTAAGCGTTAAAGCAGGCGCAACCGTGATACTATCTCCCGTATGCACGCCCATAGGGTCGAAATTTTCTATGCTGCAAACGATGATACAGTTGTCATTTTTGTCGCGTATAACCTCCATTTCAAATTCTTTCCACCCAAGCAGGCTTTCTTCGATGAGAATTTCGTGTATAGGCGAAAGCGCTAAGGCTGAGCTGGCAAGCTCTTTAAACTCGTCCATATTATACACCACGCCACTTCCAGCACCTCCAAGCGTGTAAGACGCTCGTATCATCAACGGAAAGCCGATTTGCGTGGCTGCCTTTTCAGCCTCATCATAATCATAAGCGTAAGCTGACTTTGGCAAATCCATACCGATTTTTTTCATACATTCTTTGAAAATTTGCCTGTCCTCGCCCTTTTTAATCGCCTCTGGCTTTGCCCCAAGGAATTTCACTTCGCTAAAATTCGCCTTAAATTCAGCACTCTCAAAAACCTCCATAGCCACATTTAAGGCAACCTGTCCGCCCATAGTCGGCAAAATCGCATCAACGCGCTCTTTTTTGATGATACTTAAAATGTTGTCCTTTGTAATCGGCTCTATGTAAGTAGCGTCCGCAAACTGCGGGTCTGTCATAATGGTAGCTGGGTTTGAGTTGATGAGTATCACCTTGTAACCTAGCTCTTTAAGCGTTTTAGCTGCTTGCGTGCCGCTGTAATCAAACTCGCAAGCCTGTCCGATGACGATGGGACCGCTACCGATGAGTAAAATAGTCGAAATATCTTGTCGTTTTGGCATAAAAATTCCTTGAATTTTAGCTAAAATTATAGCAAGTTAAAGTTTCTAGGATAGAATGGCTTTTGTTTTTTTAAAAAAATTTAACGGCTTTGTTTTGCGGGCGATTTGCCGTTACAAGCAAATGCCCTTGCAGGTGGCTTTTCATCATCGCAAGCTGGCTTTGGGCGCAAATTTACGCCCTTTGCCACAATGCTTTGCGCGGTGCTTTAAATTTAAAGCCTAAATTTAGCTACGCAAAGGCTTTGCAAGGACTATCAAAGGGCGCGACTTATTTTAATGGAGTGGCGACAAACAAAGCGCGAATTCGCTCAAAGAAAGGAAAAATTTGCTTTATCTAGCGCAAACTGACACCACAGCGGGCTTTTTAAGCAAGGACGAAAGGGAAATCAACAAAGCAAAGGGCAGAGCCTTGCAAACGCCTTGCATACTGACAATGTCAAGCCTTAAAGAGCTTGCAAGCCTTGTGCGCGTGCCAAAAGCGCATAAAAATTTAGTGCGAAAGGCAAAAAAAACGAGCTTTATCTACAAAAAGGCTAGGGCAAATGAGAATTCTTTGGATTTAAGCGGCGAGTTAGTGGATTTGGGGGGCGAAAATTTGGGGAGAAAAGGGAATTTCAAGGGCAAATTCAAGGCAAATTCAAATCAAAATGCTTTAAATGTTTGCGAATTTAAGGCGAATTTAGAGAAAAATGCTTTGGGGGCTTTTGAAGTTGAGACAAATTCAAATCAAAAAGCAAATTCAAACGAAAATTCTTTGGGCGTTTGTGAATTTAGAGCAAATTCAAGGCAAAAAGAAAATTTAAAGGGCGAATTCAAGGTAAATTCAAATCAAAATACTTTGAATTCTTGTGATTTTACAGCAACTTCAAATCAAAATGCTTTCAATTCTTGCGAATTCAAGGCGAATTTAGAGAAAAATGCTTTGAAAGTTTGCGATTTTAACAAGCCTTTGAGTGCAACTTTAAAGGACAAACCCTTGCAAATATCCGCTAAAAACGGCTTTTTAGCGTGTCGCGTGGTAAAAGACTGCGCTCACGCTGAGTTTTTGCGCGAGTTTGGGGCGTTTTTTTCAAGCTCAGCCAACCTACACGGACAAGCATTTAGCGAGCAAATCGCCCGCCAAATCACACTCCAAAATGGCGGACAAATCATCGATGAAAGCCTTTTTTCGGGCGCACCCTCCGCACTCATCAAACTTTACCGCCACAAAAAAGTAAAAATACGCTGAATTTAAAGCATTTGCTAAACACAAAAGAAAGAAAAGAGCCTTTTGCTAGGCTCTTGAAAGGAAAAACAAAACGAAAAAGCGTTGTTTTGGTGATCCCTACGAGACTCGAACTCGTGTTACCGCCGTGAAAGGGCGATGTCCTAACCACTAGACGAAGGGACCAGCAAATCAAAGAGATGATTATACTATGATAGGGCTTAAAAAATGCTTAAAGTTTGCTTAAATTTCTTATTTTCGCGCAAAAGCCCTTAAATAGCCACTTTGACGGACAAAAATTTTTTATATAAAATTAAACTTATTATGATATAATTTCAAAGCAAATTTAAATTTTACTCTAAAAAAAGCAAAAAATTCAAGCTCAAAACGCCTTTTAGCTTGAATTTGAGCGCATTTTTACGAAAAAGGGAGCGATTTTGGGGCTTTTGAGCGTGATTTTTCTAGCCTTTGCCTTGTCAATGGACGCTTTTGCCGTGTCTTTATGCAAGGGCTTTGCGGCAAAAAGGCTTGAATTTAGGCATTGTCTCATCGTGGGGGCTTATTTTGGGGGCTTTCAGGCTTTGATGCCAGCACTTGGCTACCTTTTGGGCGTGGCTTTTGCGCATTTTGTGGCTCAAATCGACCATTACATAGCCTTTGTCCTGCTTGCTCTTGTGGGCGCAAAGATGATGAAAGAATCCTTTGAAAGTGCGAGCTGCGACACTACAAACAGGCACTTTGGCTTTAAAACTATGCTTGTTTTGGCTGTGGCTACGAGCATAGACGCTTTGGCTGTGGGCGTGAGCTTCGCATTTGTCGAGTTTTCGAGCATAAGCATTTGGCTAGCTGTCGCTCTCATCGGGCTTATCACCTTTTTTGTCTGCGTTTTGGGCGTGCAAATCGGGCATAAGCTCGCACACCGCGCCGCATTTTTAGGTAAAAAGGCTGAATTCATCGGCGGAGCGGTGCTTGTCCTTTTGGGCGTGAAAATCCTTGTGGAGCATTTGAGCTAGGCTTGACAGCGGTTTGCAAGGCACAAAATGACAAAACGCACTATCATTGCGAAATGACAAAATCCGCCGTCATTACAAGATGACAAAGTGCGTTTTCTTTGTCCGTCATTGCGAGCAAATTTTTGCAAAATTTGCGTGGCAATCCACGATAAAATTTAAGCAAATTTTATCACAAAAATTCAAGCAAAGCCCTAAATTTGTCATACTGAGCTTTCGCAAGAAAGCGAAGTATCCACTTGCAAAGCCCCATTTTGCGATAAAGAAAAACACAAGCTATGCAAATTTTGTTTTACGATAAAACAACGATTAACCTAATTTAACCAACGCCTTTTCGTAAAAAAGTGCCTAAATTTCAACGCTTTTCAAAGCCTTGAAATTTTAAACGACAAGCGCAAACGCAAATGCGCCACTTTGCTCGAAAAGACAAAAAACTTTCATTGACAATCACACTTTAAATTTTTAGTGTCGAATTCTATAAATTCGCCTACACCACCATATACTTCGTGCCTTGCAGCACAACCTTGCAAAAAGCCAAAAGCGATTAACGCTATCATAATATACTTTTTCATTTCTTCCCTTTTAATGTTTTAAAGTTTATTTACAACGGCTCGTCATTTTGGAAATTCTTATCATCACAAAAGAAATTTAAAGCCTCATCGCTCAAATTTACCCGCTTGTGCGTATTTGCGTGGCGTTTCTCTAATAAAAGCCTAAATAACTCATTTTTGCTCCTTGTTTTACGACAAACCAAACCTACACTTTTATTTAAAAAAGTGCCTAAATTTAAAGACTTTGAAAAGCCTTGAAATTGCAAACTATAAACGCAAATGCACCACTTTGCGAGATTAAACACACAAAGCCCACAGACACAACAAAAAAAGCAGTTTTATTTATAATTTAATCCAAAACCGCTTTCTTTTGCCTTGCTTCGCAATCCTTAACGGCTTCATCATAGGCTTGGGAAACCCTTCTTTCTTCGTTGCGAATGTTTGTTTCGTTCCACTCCAAGCCCTTTTTGGCAAAAGCTGCTTTTTGTCTCTCTTTTGCTTTTTTTAAAAAAGCTTGTTCGTTCATTCTCATTTTGTCGTAGGGCGAATAAAGCGAAAGCAAGAATGCGCCATTAAACAAATCACTATCCATCATTCCTATGATGAAACCTAACTCGGCACTAGCACGCCCCAATTTCTCTCTTTGCTCGCAAGTATTAGCGTAAGCGCCCACAGCCACACAAGTTGCTAACGCAACACCTAAAAATTTGGATTTTAGAAACATAGTTTCTCCTTTGGGTTTGAATTTAAAAAAATCCTTTTTTGAAATTATATCAATAGAGATAATTTCTATATAGAATTTTCTAAAAATTATAAACACTTTATACTTACAAAATGCTTAAATTTTCCCTATAAGGATAAAAAATGTTAAATCTGCCTGAGATAGTGAGCCAAGCGGAGATTGATGAGTTTTTTCACACCATTTCCTTTAATGTCAAGCGTTTGCGCAAGCAAAGGGGGCTGAGCCAGCTTGAAGTCGCCCTTTCCATAGGGCAAAAGTCTGTGGGTTTTTATGCGCACACTGAAAACTATCGGCACGGCAAGCATTTCAATCTCGTGCATATTTTCAAGCTCTCGCGGCTCTTTGAAGTGGAGCTAAGTGAGTTTTTTAAGCCTATACAGATTTTTGATGATGATGAGTGAGCGGTTTGAGCGCATTTTTTTGAATTTTATCTCATTTTTGTTCGCAATTTCAGCACTTTGTGCATTTTTAGCTGCTTTAAAATGCGAATTTATAGCTGTTTGAAAATTTGAATTTTGTTTTCGGTGCTTTTTACGGCATTTTGCGTGAGTTTAAGTGTCTTTAAGCACGCATTTGTGGGGGTTATGCTAGGGTTTCGTTAAACTCTCATAAATCTCTCCACAAAAAAAGGCTTTTAAAATGCGAATTTACGCGCCTTTTTTCTTACCCTTTGCAAAAGCAAGGTGTAGCCGCAACAAAATGCGTTACTAGTGCAAAGCAAAAACCCAACATTGTCATTTTGAGCTTTTGTAAAAGGCGAAAATCTCAAACATTTTCATCAACTCACAAGGCGCAAATCAAATCAAAAATTCACTTTTGTCATTTTGAGCGTAGCGAAATATCCAAAGAATTTAAGATATGCCTTAAAGCGCTAAAATCACACTTTGAATTTGTGGATACTTCGCCAAAGGCTCAGTATGACAAAATTTAGGGCTTTTACTCGAATTTTTGTGGCGATGACAAAAATCATCAGCATAACAAAATAAGCCATTATGCAAACTTCATCATTATGACAAGTTCATCGAGCATACACAAGATAAACTATTATAGTAAAATTTAGCAGCATAGATACGACAAGCCACTATGACAAATTCATCAGCACAGATAAAACAACAAAAAAATTACGACAAATTCACTAGCGCAAACAAAATGGCAAAAAATTTAAGGCTTAAAGTCCTTTAAATCCTTGCTCGTGCCGATTAAGATGAGATTGTCGCCCACATTGACAAGGGTTGTTTCAAGGTCGGGAAACATTTGCCACTCGTTTGAGCTGTTTTTGTAAGCCACTATCTTTAAATTTCCAGCGATTTGCTTCAAGCTGTATCCCACAAGGCTCTCATCGACAAGGATTTTCACCGCTTTTATGGTGTTGGCTGACAAATCAATCACTTCAAATTCAGGGTGAGCTAAAAACTCTTTGGCAAGGCGCACCGCGCTTTCTTTTTCGGGGTAAATCACCCGCGCTGAACCAAGTTTTGATAGAATTTGCCCGTGTATAGGCGAAGTGGCTTTGGTGATGACCGTTTCTACGCCTATTTCTTTGAGCGCCATTAGCGTAAGCACGCTTTTTTCGACATTTTCGCCTATGCTGACGATGACGACATCGATATTGTGAAAGCCCGCTTCTTTAAGGGCGGTTACATTTGTGGAGTCCAAAATATAAGCGCAAGCAACCTTGTCCTGCAAGGCTTTGAGCTGCTCTTCTTTTTTGTCAGCGATGATGACGCTCTCGCCAGCATTTAAAAGCTCGCTCGCTACCACAGAGCCGAATTTCCCAAGCCCGATAATGCCATAGGTTTTGTTTTTCATAGATAAATTCTCCCTTCGGGGTATTTGAAATGTTTTTCTTTTTCTTTGGTGAAAATGCTCATCAAAAAGGCGAAAATGCCTATCCGCCCGCTTATCATTAAGATAATGATGACAAGTTTTGCCTTGTCGCTAAAAAGCGCGCTTAATGAAAGCGTGCCACCATCGCCCACTGAAAAGCCCACCGTAGCAAAGGCAGAAGTCGTTTCAAAGAAAACGGCGATGAATGGAATTTCATTTTCCATTAAGGATAAAATCACCACGCAAGCTACCACATAAGCCATAGAGCCAACGGCGATGACAAAGGCGCGCTTTATCGTTTCCTCGGGGATTTCGTAGTTAAAAACCCGCACTCTGCCGTTTTTGATAACCCAGTAAGTATAAACAAGCAGCACGGCAAAGGTAGTTACCTTGATACCGCCACTCGTGCCGCCCGGACCGCCGCCTATAACCATAAAAAGTGAGCCAAAAAACAAGCTCGCGTCCTTAAATGTGCCTAAATCCAGCGAGTTGAAGCCTGAGGTTCTGTAATTGATAGCGGTAAAATAAGAGCTTAAAATCTTATCAAGCAAGGGCAGTGCGCCAAGGCTTTGCGCGTTTGAATACTCAAACAAAAAGATAGCCAAAGTCGCACAAAGCACCAAAGCGATGGTGCTTACAAGCACGAGTTTGGTATGCACGCTTAAATTCGCTATCCTTTTGCGCTGAAACAAATAAAGTTCAAGCAGCACGAAATACCCTATGCCGCCGATAAGCACTAGGCTTGTGATGATGAAATTCACCCACACATCGCCCCTGTAAGCGATGATACCCGTTTCAAAGGTGCTAAAACCGCCGTTGTTAAAGGCTGAGATAGAGTGAAAAAACCCAGCCCACAAGGCTTGCGTGAAGCTCATATCCAGCGCAAAACGCAAGGTAAGCAACACTCCGCCTATAAATTCAGCCGCAAAAACGAAAAAAAGGATTTTTTTCAAAAAGCCGATAACTCCGTCCATATGCGGGTAGATAAGGGATTCTTTGAGCATATTTTTTTCGTTAAAGCCGATTTTCTTGCGTATGAGTATATAAAAAAACACGCCAAAGCCCATATAGCCAAGCCCGCCGATTTGCACCAAAAACAAAATAATAGTCTGCCCCGTGAAAGTAAAGTCCAAAGCTGTGTTTTTCACCACTAGCCCCGTCATACTCACCGCGGAAGTAGCGGTAAAAAGGGCGTCCATAAAGCTCAAAGGCACTTTGCAAACCCCGTCAAGCCGCAACAAAAAAGCCCCAGCAATAGCGATAAATATATAACCTAAAAGCAAAAAGCGCACCGTGCGCCTGTCAAAATGCGTTTGTCTCAAAAAAGCTCCATTAAGCAAAAACGAGTATTTTACCAAAAATGACTGAAATTAAGCTAAAAATTTAAGCAGTATTTGAAAAAATGAGTAAAAATTTTTAAATTTTAGCTTATTTTTAAAAAATTCAGCTATAATTACACTTTGCATTGCGCCCAAACTTTAAGACAAAATGCTTGCAAGGTGCTTTTTTAAGGCGTTTTGATAGGCTTTTGCTTTTGTGAGAGCTAAATTTAGAGCTTTTAGCTTGCGGGTGTTTGTGTGAAAAGCCTTTTTGTAGGCTTTGTGTGATGGTTCGGTAGCTCAGTCGGTAGAGCAGCAGACTGAAAATCTGCGTGTCGGCGGTTCGATTCCGCCCCAAACCACCATTTTTTCGCTTATACAATCAACTCTTTTTGAATTTAGCCTAAATTTTTGCCCTTGTTTTTCTCGCAATGTGAATTTTTCCGCGAATTTATACTTTATGCTTTTTATCAAAATTCGTTAAGTTTTTATTTAAGAGTAAAATAGTTTTAATACCTAACAAATCTTAAACACTCCGCGCAAGCTAAATTTTCGCTATCTCCCTTAAAATGATAAATAAAGTCTTATTTAAGCCTGTAAATTTTTGTTTAAAAATTTGCTTGAAATTTAAAAATTTAAGATTAGTTTAAGGATAAAGTATTATAATCAACGAAAATTAAACTCACACTAAGGAGCAAAAATGAAACGAGTTATCCTACTCACTTTAAGCGCCTGTATGGGTGTGGCGCTTTGGGCTGCACCCGCTACAAACGCGAAAAAGCCATTTATTGAAGATGGCGTAAAACCGAGAGTTTTGAGCGACTATGTCGAGCAAGACAAGGACTACTGGGCGTATATACGCAAAAACCACCCCCTTTACAAATATGAAAAAGAGGGCAGAATGGTTGGCAAACTCACTGAGAGCAACAGACAAGAAGAGTTTATCAACATAAACAATGGTCCCAAAGCTGCCAAAGAGCTAGGGCTAGAACACGCATCTGTTACCTACCGCTTGTTTTCAGAGTCGATTTTGGACTATCCAAACAAATTCGTAGGCGCTAAAAAATGCGGCGAATGCCACCCTGCGCAATACGCAAGCTGGTCTCGCTCACGCCACACCATAAATGTGCGTTTCCCACACGAGGTAAGCGAAGCACCAAATGGCGATTTGAACGCGCCTATGTATGGCTCAAAAGATAGCTCTATCTTGCCAAAGGGCATTAGCGCAGAAGATGTTGTTTTCGTGCTTGGAACTCCACGCACCAAATACGGCTTTATCGACAAATACCTAGTGCGTGGCACTTACCATGTGCAAGGCGGCAAGCTCAAAGACGGCACAGGCACGGTTCACGCTGGGTCAAATCAATTTAGCCGTTTATGGACAAACTATCTCACACCTGAGATGGCGAAAAAAATCGCTTCTTATGTGCCCGGCTTTCCTACCACGCTTGAAGAATTCGGCGGCAAGGGAAGTCAAGGCAGCTATGTATGGGGAACAAACAGCTACGGCTCCACAAAAGACGGCAAGCTAATGTTTCAACCCGCTACTGCATACTGCGAGGTTTGCCACAGCTTTAAATTTGACTTTAAGAGCAAAGAAGAGTTCTTTTCAGCACTTGGCAACGCAAAGAAACTCCAAGAACACACTATCAACAAAGGTATAACCTGTGAGGAATGCCACGGAGCTGGCGGACACCTTTATGGCGCACGCGGTGCTGGTATGCCATCAAACTGCGAACGCTGCCACCAACGCTTTGCTAACAGCGAGGCTGATGAGGACAAAAACCCACGCAAGCCGTTTAACACTTACTTTAAATCAGGTTGTCCGTCTTGCGGCACTGAGGGAAGTCAGCTTTACAACTCAGCCCACTACGACAAGGGTATGCGTTGCACCACTTGCCACGACCCACACGAGACGACAATGAACAGCTGGAAAGACAACTATACCATTCCAAAGCTCAAAAAAGATTGCAACGATTGCCACCAAACGCAACAAACATTCTTTGACAAGGGCGGAATTCACGCCAAAGAAAGCTGCTCTGCTTGCCATATGCCTACGATGATGAGTTGTGAGAACTTTAACTCTATACAATTCCCAGACCACGCTGGCTTTGACAACGCAAGAACTTCACACATTTGGAAAATCAATGTCAGCCCAACTGCAAAAACGATAAACCAACCAAAAGGCAAAGAGCGAGACGCTCGCAAAACCAAAGGCTGGACTATCGCGCGTGATGATAATGGACGATATTTCGTGGATTTGATGTGGAGCTGCGGACGAAGCGGCTTTGAGGACAGACACTTAGTGCAAGAGGGCAAGAGTGGTTGCCACAGCGCGGCGCAAAGCACCTTGCCAAAAGATTTGCACTACACTGACCAACAAAAGATTTACGATGATGTCGTTGCTTGGCAAAAGCCTGTAAAAGACGGCTACGCGCAAGTGAAGAAAATGCTGGCTGATTTAGACAAGAAAATGGCGGGTAAAACTAGCCTTAAAACTGAGTCAAAAGCTCGTGCCATTATGTTTGCTAAACAAGCTGAGGACATTTTGACAAAGCTTGAAAAAGACGGCTCTTGGGGCGTGCACGGACCTGCGTATTCAAAGAAAATCATCGATGAAGCGCTTGTTTATGTTACACAAGCCACTGACATCGCAAACGGAAAGAGTAAATAAGGCTCAAATTTGAGTGAAAGGAAAAAAGATGAAAAAAATGCTTAAATTCGTCTTTTTACTCTTTGCATTCGTTTCAATAAGTATCGCTGACGGCGTTGCTGGTATAGCCGCTGTTGAAGGCACTCAGCCCATCACCGTTAGCGATGCGATGGCAGATTTAGAAGGGAAAAAGACGCTGTTCTGTGGCACTATTGATGCGCAGATAAAAAAAGAGATTGGCTACATACCAAATTCTGTCTTTGTCGATGCGAAAAATTGGCGTTCGGCTATGCCAAAAGACAAAAACGCTAAAATCATTTTCTACGGCAAGGACAGAATGAGCTTTGAGCCTGCTGAGATAAGCTTGCTTGCTAAAAGTGCAGGATATACAAACACCTTTATTCTCACTGAGGGCATTGAGGGCTGGATACTTAATGGCGGCAAAAGCATAAAAGCGGGGCTTGATGAGTGGGACAACTCGCCAAATATCACAGACTATAAAGACGGCATTCACGCTGAAATGGTTTTTGGGAAACTTCCTGCTTGTAGCGATTGCCACGCGATGCAAAAGGGTGGCATAGACCCAAATTTAGCCACAAACACAAATCTCATCAGCTTAAATTGCTCTAAATGCCACGAAAAAGCGCAAGAAAATTTGGCAAATTCAGCTCACGCGCCTAAAAAAGCTAAACTTTCTTTTGAGAATTTAATCAATGTTGATTTGACGAACGACAAGGGCAAAAAGCTGCCAAATTGTTTGGACTGCCACGGCGTGCATAACAAAACGCCTGAATTTATGGCGGCAAACCCACGCACTATCGCCGAGATAAGCTGCGAAAAATGCCACGAAAAGAAATTCAAAACCTTTTTGGGTAGCTTTCACGGCAAGGCTTTGCTTTTAAGCAAAAACAATGTCGAGCATTTTGAGGCATTGCCGACTTGTGCGAGCTGCCACGGCAAGCACAACATACAGCCAAGCGACAACCGCGCTTCTACGCTTTATGGGCAAGCAAAAATCGACACTTGTGCTAAATGCCACGAGGGCGCAAACGCGAATTTCACTGAATTTATAGCTCACGCCGACCATCACGATGGAGAGAATTTCCCAGCACTTAATGGGGTGTTTAAATTTATGGCGGGGCTTGTTATCGTTGTCTTTGTGTTCTTTGGCATACATACGCTTTTGTGGTGCATTCGCTTGGTGCTTTTGCGCCTTACTCACCCAAAAGAATGGCAAGCAGTAAAAGAAAAAAGCGCGGCTGACAAAACGCACATTAAGCGTTTCACGCCTTTCCAAAAGGCACAGCACTTCTTTATGGCGGCAAGTTTCTTGGGGCTTTCTGTCTCAGGGCTTGGACAAAAGTTTTACGATGCTCCTTGGGCGCAAAGTTTGATTGATTTCTTAGGCGGACCTTTGGTAGCGACACAAATTCACCATTTCAGCGCGGTGATAATGTTTATCGTCTTTTTCAGCCACATAGGGCAAATCATTGCTTGCAAGGTGCAAAATGGCTGGACGCTTAAAGATTTCTTTGGACCTGATGGGCTTATGCCAAATACGCAGGATTTCAAAGACTTAGCCGCTCATTTCAAGTGGTTTTTCGGCAAGGGCGAACGCCCGCAGTTTGACCGCTGGACTTACTGGGAGAAATTCGACTATCTTGCGGTGTTCTGGGGTATGTTTATGATAGGCATTACGGGGCTTATGCTGTGGTTTCCTGTGGGCGCGAGCGCGCTTGTCAGCGGCGAATGGCTCAACATAGCCACAGTGATACACTCAGATGAAGCCTTGCTTGCGATGGGCTTTATCTTTGCGGTGCATTTCTTTAACACGCACTTCCGCGCAGACCGCTTCCCTATGGATATGGTTATATTCAGCGGTAGCCTTTCTCAAAGCGAGGTGCAACACGAGCGCAGCAAATGGTTTGCACGGCTTAAAAGCTCAGGCAAACTTGACACACTGCTCATCAAGGGCTTTGACTTCCCTATGGCTGCTATCAGCAAGGTTGTCGGCATTTTGATGCTCATCACAGGGCTTTTCTTCCTTGTGCTGATGATAATCGCAGGGCTATCTTACTTGTAGCTTGATGCTGCTTTAAGCTAGCTAAATTTAAGCGCATTTTCCCAAAGTGCGTGAATTTAAAGCAAAGGGTTTAAAGCCCTTTGCTTTTTTTGTTTATATTTTTGCGCTTTTTAAGGGCAAAAATTTACATTTCGCTTGAATTTTTGCTTTTTTAAGGGCAAATTTTACATTTCGTTTGGATTTTTTAAGGGTAAAAATTCACATTTTGTTTGAATTTTGTCCTAAAATTTGCTAGAATTTTTCATCAAAATTCAAGGAAAAGCGATGCCCTTTGACTTTAAAAAAGAATTCAAAGAACTTTACGCCCCAAAAACAACCCCCGCACTCATCAACGCCCCGCAAATGCACTTCATAGCGGTGCGCGGCAAGGGCAATCCAAACACGAGCAGCGAGTATCAAACGAGCGTGGAGCTTTGCTACACACTTGCTTACGCGCTTAAAATGAGCCACAAAAAGGGCTATGAAATCGCTGGCTTTTTCGAGTATGTCGTGCCGCCTTTGGAGGGCTTTTGGTGGCAAAGTGGCTTTGAAAATGGCGGTTATGCGAGCAAAGAGGACCTTTCTTTCATCAGCCTAATCCGCCTGCCCGAATTCATCACGCCACAGCACTTTGAGTGGGCAAAAGCACAGGCTGCGAGCAAAAAAGCCCTGCCTTTTGAAAGGGCTGAGTTTTTTCGCTATGATGAGGGGCTTTGCGTGCAGTGCTTGCATTTGGGTTCTTATGACGCAGAGCCTGAAACTTTGGCAAAAATGAGCGAGTTTATCGCCGCAAATGACTATGAAAAGGACATTAGCCCCACGCGCTTTCACCACGAAATCTACCTTAACGACCCACGAAAATGCGAGGCAAGCAAGCTTAAAACCATTTTACGCGTGCCGATTAGGAAAATTTAGGCGATTAAGGCTTGAATTTTAGCTAAATTTTCGTTCATTTGGGCTGAATTTTGGCTAGCACCTTTTTGACAAATAGCTTTTTAGTAAGCATTTTATCAGCAAAAAACTTGTCGGCAAAGACTTTATCGGCAAGTATTTTTTGGTAAAAAACTTTTCAGCGAAAATTTGTAGCAAGCACCTTGTCGGCAAGCATTTTGAAAAGCAAGGAATTCAAGCCTTAAATTTAGGCTTTGAAAAAGGCAAATTTAGCCATAAGGGCTATCACGCCGTTTTTTAGTTTTTTAAAACGGCTTGCAACGACAAACAAGCAAACTCACCCAAAAGCGCGTGTGAATTTACTTTTGCTTTGTTTCTTTTAAAATTTCAAAGATTTTTGCGAGATTGTCGCGTTTTACGCCTCGATACACGAGAAAAATATCAGCCACAACCCACGCAAACGCCGAGAAAAAGCATGCAAACCACAGCATAATCGCCGCAAAGCTCAAATTTTCGGCAATGCCCTCGCTTGTTATCACGCCAGCGCTCACATAAATGGCGATGAGAAAGACGATTTTCGCAAGCCCCAAAACCATATCGCCCTTGTAAATCCTGTCAGCACCGGGCAAAAGCAGCGAAAGCACGAGCGCGAGCAAGGGGTTTTTGAGATTTGCAAACACCAGCATTTCCATAGCGGCTTCATTTGCCTTCTCCAAGCTCTCTTTGAGCGGCAAAAGCGCGTCATTAGGCACTTTGTCCTTAAACTGCAACAACATAAAACTGAAATTTGACTCTTGCATATTTGCCCTTTTTTGCGAAATAAAACGACATTATAGCGAAATTTCCTTGTCTTTCATAAAATGTGTGTGAAATTGCTTAAAATTTCGCAAATTCACCAAATTTATGCGCCAAAAAGCAAAAATTTAGCTATAATTTTTCATCTTAAATTCAGCAAACGCTTTTTGCTTAAAAGGAAAGTTATGGACTTTTTGATGATTTTTTGCACGCTTGTGGCTGTGGGCGTGGTGGCTTATTTTGTGCTGAAAAACTACAATCCCATTTTTGTGTTTTTCTTTTCTGGGCTGATTATCTTAATCGCCGCCTTTTATCTCACAGGCACACCCTTGCCAAACACGCAACGAAAGCCCGAAGAAATAACTTTTCTTACGAATTTACTTGACGGCTTTGCCTTTATCACGGCTACATTTAAGAAAAATTTAGCAGGCGTTGGGCTTATCATAATGAGCGTGGCGGGTTTTGCAGCCTATATGAAACACATCAACGCCTCAGCAAAGCTGGCTTACCTTGCAAACAAGCCTTTGGGTAAAATCAAAAACAAATATCTCGTGCTTAGCGGCACTTTTGTGGTGGGAATGGCACTTAAAATAGTGATTTCATCGTATGCGGGCTTGCTTATACTCTTGTTGGCGTGCATTTACCCTGTGCTTCTTGCTCTTGGCATTCGTCCTATCACCGCTGCTAGCGTGCTTTCTTTAATCGCCCTTGATTATGGACCAAAGGATGGAAATTCCATAAATATGGCGGATATGGTAGGCGAAAAGGACAATGTCGTGGGGCTTTTTTTGGATTATCAGCTTTATGTTGTTATCGCTTATGTGGTGGTTATCGCGCTTTTAATCCCTTTTTATTATGCTTATATGGACAAAAGAGATAAGATAAAGGGCATAAACAACGAAGAAGTGGAAATCCCTGAGATAGTAAATCCAAAGTGTCCTACCTTTTATATCTTTTTGCCGTGGCTGCCCATAGTTTTTTTGTTTAGCGCGTATTTTATGGGCATAAAGCTCGATGTCATCACGGCAAATTTCATCAGCATAGCCCTTGTTTTCATCATCGAATTTATCCGCCATAAAGACGCTAAAAAGCTGGGCGAGGATATGGTTGTGATTTTGCGCGCAATGGCTGAAATTTTTGTTACCGTTGTGGCTATCATCGTGGCGGCGGGCATTTTTGCGGAGGGCATAAAGGCACTTGGAGGCATAGGCATCATCGCAAATGCTGTGTCAAATATGGGCGCATCGGCTATTATCCTTACCATAGCGCTTTTAAGTTTTATCGTGTATTTTGCCACAGTGATTATGGGAAGTGGAATCGCCGCTTTTAACGCCTTTGGCAGACTCGCCCCTGACATAGCCACAAAACTTGGCATTCACCCTATGGTGCTGGTTTTGCCCATAGAAATCGCTTCTTGCTTGGGGCGCGCGGCTTCGCCTATATCAGGCGGCATTTTGGTGCTGGCTGGATACACAAAGATAAGTCCCATCGCCCTTGTCAAGCGCTCAACTCCGCTTTTGCTCGTGGGAATGGTGGTAAATATCCTTGTGGCTTATTGTTTTGCGTTGTAAGTTTTTTGTGCTAAAATGCTTTTTTTAAAACTAAAATTCAAGCTGAATTTACGCTTTGAAAGGGCTTTTTAGGCTCTTTTGCGTAAATTTTGCTTATGATAAGGAGAAAAAATGCCACTACTTGACAGCTTTAAGGTGGATCACACCATAATGCCAGCCCCAGCCGTGAGGCTTGCAAAGACTATGCAAACCCCAAAAGGCGACACCATAAGCGTTTATGACTTGCGCTTTTGCGTGCCAAACAAAGAGATACTGCCTGAAAAGGGCATACACACTTTGGAGCATTTGTTTGCGGGCTTTATGCGCGAGCATCTTAACTCAAATGCCGTTGAAATCATCGATATATCGCCTATGGGTTGCCGCACGGGCTTTTATATGAGCCTTATCGGCAAGCCAGATGATGAAAGCGTGAAAAATGCGTGGAGCGCGAGTATGAAAGACATTTTAAACGCTAGCCAAATCCCAGAGGCAAACAAATTTCAATGCGGCACTTACGCTATGCACTCGCTTGATGAAGCCAAAGCAATCGCCAAAAGCGTGCTTGATAAGGGCATAGGCATAATGGACACAAACAAAATCTTGCTGAAAGAGTTTGCGTAATTTTGCATAAAGGCGCGTTAGCTTGTCTCATCAAGCCGCCTTTACGCCTTTAAAGCTAAATTTGCCCTTAAATTCGCGTAAAATTTAGCTTTTTTAGGTGGCACTACTTGAATTTGCGTAAAATTTAGCTTTTTTAAAGCGGTGCTGCTTGAATTCGCGTGAATTTTTCACTCAAAGCCTGTGAAATTTAGTGCGTGTAAGCCTTAAATCAAGCGCAAGTATCAAGCTAGAATTTTGCGCCGATATGTTTTAAGGGCTTTAACGCAAGGCGTGAATTTTAGCTTTGAAAATTTGCAAATTTTTCGCTATAATACCCGCTTTTAGACAAAATTTAAGAAAGGATTTGCGGTGTCAAGCAAGAGGGCGCAAGGCAGGATTTATATCAGCTCTGATTTTCACTTTTGCCACGAAAATGCGATGAGGTATTCTGACAGATACTCACAACGATTTCACAACATACAAGAGTATCAAAGTGCTTTGATGGAGCATTTGGCAAGTTTTATCAAGCCTGATGATATTTTTTTGTTTTTGGGGGATTTGTCCTTAGGACCGGGCAAAAGTGTGCAGGTGTGTAAGGACTTGCTCTCTGTCCTAAAATGCGACAATATGCACTTTATCCGCGGCAACCACGACAAATGGCTTACAAATTTGGATTTGTATGGTATGGGCTTTCGCAGCGTGCGCGACTACTTACTCATTGATGATTTGCTGATTTGCCACTATCCGCTTGCTGATGCGTATGGGGAGTTTGGGCAGTATAAAATGCACAAATTTTTGTGGGATATGTTTTACCAAAATCCTGTGGTGCGTAGGGTTATACACGGACACATTCACAACGCTGTGTTGCGCGGTATCGAGGGCGTGGAGTATGTCAATGTGAGCGTGGATAAGGACAAGGATAAATTCAATGTCTATGAATTTAAGGACATCGACTATGATGAATTTAAAACTATGCTGAAAAAAAGTGGCGTGAGTAAATTTAAACGCTCTCAAAAGGGCAAAAAATGACGCTCATCGTGTGTGCGGGGAAAAATGAGGATTTTCGCTTTGCTAAAAGTATAGGCGTGGGCTTGGTTGAGGCAAGTGCTGGGCTTTGCGAACTTTTGTTTAAATTTAATGCAGTGGCGAGCAGATATAGCGGTGCTAAAAATGTGCGTGGCGTGGCGGGCATTATGGACGAGCAAAGTGTGGCGAGTGAGTTAAGCGTGGCAAACAAGCCCGATAAAATCATTTTCATCGGCACTTGTGGGCTGTATCAAAAGGGCGATAAAAAAGGCTTGAACGCTGTAAATTTAAGTGAAAATGGCAAGATAAAGGAAAATTTAGGCGCGAAAAATCTAGCGAGCGAAAATCAAAAGCCTTTGAAACTGCTTGAAATTTATGAAAGCGCGCATTGTTTTAATGTAGAAGCGAGCAAGCTCACAAATGATTTTTACAGCCCCGCTGAATGTGAAATCAATCTCAATGTTTCATATGAAACAAAAAAATGCAACTCATCAAACTATATCTGCACGGACGAAAATCTAGCGGCAAGATTTGCGGATTTGGGCTTGGAGCTTGAAAATATGGAGAGCTTTGCGGTGCTGAGCGTTGCTAAACGCTTTGGCATAAGCGCGACTTGTTTTTTGTGCGCGACAAATTTTTGCGACAAAAACGCTCATCAAAGTTTTTTGCAAAATCACGCTCAGGCGAAGAAAAATTTAGAGCATTTTTTGCAGGAAAAGAATTTGATTTAAGGCGAAAATGTGAGCGACAAAATGACAAAAAAATCAAAAGAAAATTTAGACAAAAAAGCGATAAAAGCGAAAAAGGCTGATTTAAATGTAGATGAAAAGAATTCAAATTTCACAACTTCACAAAAGCAAAATTCAAAGGCTCAAAAATCCCAAAAAACAGCAAAAAGTAAAAAAACTTCAAAAGAAAATTTAAAAGCAAATTCACACGCAAATTTCACAAGCCAAAAAAAGCCAAAAGCACAAAGCCAAAATTTAAATGAAACAAATTCGCAAAGCCTAAATTCAAACGAGTCAAATTTACAAGGGCAAAGTGTCGTTTCAGCTCCGCTTTTCAACTCTTTAAATTCCACTCAAAAGCTGAATTTGCTTGATTTTACCGCCGATGAGCTTGCCAAAATCATCTCGCCTATGTTTCGTGTGAAACAAATTTTTGAGTGGATTTACCAAAAATACGCCGATGATTTTTCGCAAATGTCGTCCTTGTCAAAGGAAATGCGTGCGGAGTTGAGCCAAAAATTTCACTTTTCGCCCTTGCAATGCGTGAAATTCGAGCAAAGCAAGGACAAAAGTATCAAATACCTTTTTTGCCTTAATGACGGCTTGCTGATAGAGTCCGTCCTTTTGCCGATGAAAGAAGAAGTCCTTGATGAAAACGGCAAACGCGTCAAGTCGCCGCGATACACGATTTGCGTTTCATCGCAGGTTGGCTGCAAAAGTGGCTGTTCTTTTTGCCTTACTGCAAAGGGCGGGTTGAAGCGAAATTTGAGCGCGGGCGAAATAGTCGGGCAGATTTTGTGGATAAAAAAGCAGCAGCAAATCCCCTACGCTCACCGCGTAAATGTCGTGTATATGGGTATGGGCGAGCCGCTTGACAATCTCACAAATGTAAGCCGTGCTGTGCGGATTTTGAGCGACAACAATGCCTTGTCTATAAGTCCGCGCCGTCAAACCATAAGCACGAGTGGGCTTGCAAAGCAAATTAAAGAGCTGGGCGAGATGAATTTGGGCGTGCTTTTGGCGATTTCGTTGCACGCGGTTGATGATGAGCTGCGAGACAGGCTGATGCCGATAAACAAGGCTTACAATATCGCTGCGGTTATGGAGGCTGTGCGGGGCTTTCCTATAAATCAGCGCAAAAAGATAATGTTTGAATACCTGCTGATTGCGGGCGTAAATGACGGCAAACGGCACGCCGAAGAGCTGGTGCGCCTGCTGAGCGGCATTCGCGCAAAGGTGAATTTAATCCTTTTCAACCCGCACGAAGGCAGCACATACCGCCGTCCAAGCGTAGAAGATGCGGTGAAATTCCAAGACATTTTGAGCGCAAAGGGTATCACTTGCACGGTTCGGCAAAGCAAGGGACTTGACATAAGCGCGGCGTGCGGACAGCTCAAAGAAAGGACACAAAAATGACGATTTTAGACATAGGCGAGTTGATTTTCATCGTGGGCGTGGTGGCGATAGGGCTTGCGGGGATTATTTTCGTGCTGAAAAATGAGAAAAAATAAAAATTCGCAAAAATTTATCTTTTTGCATTGAGCTTGTTGAAATTAAATCCAAAAAAGGATACAATAACCTTTAAATTCACATTTTGAAAGGGTAAAATGAAAAAGTTAAGTTTAGCGATTTTAGCGGCGTTTTTAACGCAAGTGGCGTTTGCTGAAAATTTAAAATGGGAGGATGCGGATTGTCGGTTTGAAAAAATCACAAGCAAGAGCCAAACGGACATTGAACTAGACCCTAAAAACGATGTGGATAGTTGCGGAGTGCCTTCTATCGTCATCATAGAGGCGCAAAATATAGAGCAAGCTTATCAGCGACTTTTGCTTGATAGTGAGCGATACAAGAAAATTCTTTTACAAGCGTTGCCGATGAAAAATCACACGCACAGCGTTACTGTTGGGGTGATTGACGGGGTAAAGCTAGAAAATATCACTCGCTATGAATGGAAAAATGAAAAATTGTTAAAAATTCACATTGAATATGAGTATGGTTGTGGCGATGAGCATTACACGCTTATTGATTTAGGCGACGGCAAGGTTAAGATAGTAAGCCAACAAAATTCTTGCTAGACTTTGAATTTTGATGCCCTTTGCTTTTGACTCGTCCGCAAAAATTTGAATTTTTGTTTCATATGAAACAAATTTAAATTTTTGTAAGGCAAAACGCAAGAATTTAAACAAAAGATGATAAAGTGTGAGCAATTTGCTCGAAAAATTTAAGTAAAAAAAGACGACAAGACAAATGATTTACTCGAAAATTCAAATAGAAAATTACAAAATAACGCATAATTTAAGAAAAAATAATTTGCTTCAAAATTCAAAATGACAAGACAAAAATAATCAAAAAGAATAATTTGCCGAAAAATTCAAATAAAAAATACCAAAGCAGATGATAATTTACTCGAAAAAATTTAAGCAAAAAAGATGACAAAGCGCAAATGATTTGCTTAAAAATTCAAGTTCGTAAAAGCCTTTTCTTAAAAAATTTTTTTGCACTTTGTTTGTTATTTTTGCGAAAATTTGAAAAATTTGCTTATGCTTTTTTGCTTGCAATGATGATTTGGTAGGATTAAACCTAAATCAACGCTTTAAAAAAGAGCAAATCACAAGCTCAAAGCCCGCAAAAATTCAGCCCTTATGTCTCTTTGCGAAAGTATGTCGTAGGATTTGCCCCCAAATTCAAACGCCAAGCGATTTGAGTGCAGGCACAGCCTTGTCGCGCCCGTGAGCGACACTCTCTCAAAGGCACTCATTTGCTTGTCTAAAATGCGCTCGATGTCCGCCCTTTCCAAGCCATACAAAGGCTCACCCAAAACCGCAAACCCGCTTGCAAAAAGGTGCAGGCGGATTTGGTGCTGCCTACCTGTGAGCGGGCGAGCCAGCAGCAAGGACGCGCCTTTTGAAAAATCAAAGCCCTTGCCAAGCTGAATTTCGTGCGATAAATTCAGCAAATCCTGCTCGCTAAAATAGCAAAGCCTTTTAAATTCAGTCCTTGCTTCCTTTCCGCCCTCGCTCAAAGGACAAAGCCGCATTCTCGTTTTCACCTCATCGCAAGCTGAATTCATAGGCAAATCGACACTGAATTCAAGCGGAGTTTGCCCGCTCACAAGGGCTAGGTATTCTTTTTTGACAAGCCTTTTTTCAAAAAGAGTTTTGAAAATCGTTTGCGTTTTTTTGTCTTTGGCGACTAAAATCAGCCCGCTTGTCTCTCTGTCAAGCCTGTGCGCCACGCCAGCTTGCGCCCCATACAAGTGCCAAATCTCATCGCACAAGCTGTAAGCGCAGTTTCGCCCGTTTGGGTGGCTTAAAATTCCGCTTTGTTTATCAAAAACGGCAAAGTTTTGATTATCAAAAATCGGCTTTTGTCCGCGCGGAGCGTTTTCGTAGCTGATAAGTTCGATTTTACCACGCAAAATTTCATTTTTTGCGCTCACCACTTCGCCGTTGCAAAAAAGCCGTCCCTTGTCGATGAGCCTTTGTGCCTCTTTCATCGACACGCCAAGTGCGTTCATCAGCACTTTAAACGCCCGTAAATTCGCATTTTGCGCCACATTGTCGCTGGCATTTTCGCTCGCAGCGAATTCGCTCAACAAATTTGCAATTTTAATTTTTTTATACGCCATTTTTAACCAAATTTTAAGTTTAATTTGAGTAGAATTATACTCTATTTTTTCAAAAATTAACAAAAGGCTTTATGATATGGTCGAACGATACAGCAGGGTTGAAATGTCGTCAAAATGGGATTTGCAAGCTAAATACAAGGCTTGGCTCAAAGTCGAGCTAGCAGCCGTTAAAGCGTGGAATGAACTAGGTTTAATCAAAAAAGACGATTGCGAGAAAATCCTAAAAAACGCTAAATTTGACATAGGGCGCATTGACGAGATAGAAAAGACGACAAAGCACGATGTCATAGCATTTCTCACAAGTGTGAGCGAAAATTTAGGCGCAGAGAGTAGGTTTTTGCACTATGGAATGACTTCAAGCGACTGCATAGACACGGCTGTGGCTTTGCAAGTAAGAGATAGCCTTGATTTAATCATCACTGACACGCAAAATTTACTCAAAGCACTTGAAAAAAGGGCATTTGAATTCAAAGACACCCTTATGGTTGGGCGTAGCCACGGCATACACGGCGAGCCGATAACCTTTGGGCTAGTGTTAGCGGTTTGGTTTGATGAGATAAAGCACGCTTTAAGCTTACTTAAAAACGCAAAAGAGTGCATAAGCTATGGAAAACTCAGTGGTGCGATGGGAAATTTCGCTCACGCTCCGCTTGAATTTGAAGAAAAGGTTTGCAAAAATTTAGGCTTAAAGCCAGCACCCGTGTCAAATCAAATCATTCAGCGCGACAGATACGCCCAGGTCATCTCAGCCCTTGCCATTTTAGCGGCAAGTTGCGAGAAAATCGCCGTCAATATCAGGCACTTGCAACGCACAGAAGTGTATGAGGCGGAGGAATTTTTCTCACAAGGGCAAAAGGGCAGTTCGGCGATGCCACACAAGCGAAACCCCGTTTTAAGCGAAAATATCACGGGGCTTTGTCGCATAATCCGCTCTTTTGTAACGCCCGCGCTTGAAAATGTCGCCCTTTGGCACGAGCGCGATATAAGCCATTCAAGTGTGGAGCGTTTTATGTTGCCTGATAGCTTTGTAACGGCTGATTTTATGCTGGTGCGGCTTACGAACTTAATCGAAAATTTACTCGTTTATCCGCAAAATATGATGAAAAATTTAAATTTAACAGGCGGTTTGGTTTTTTCACAAAGGGTGCTTTTGGAGCTACCTTTAAAGGGCATAAGCCGCGAAGATGCCTACAAAATCGTGCAGCAAAATGCGATGAAAGTGTGGGAGGATTTGCAAAAAGGCAAAGCGGGCGTGAATTCAAAGGGAGAAAGCTTGTTTTTGCAAGCCTTGCTTGATGAAAGCGCGCTCAAAGGCAAGCTAACAAGCGATGAGATAAAAGAATGCTTTGATTACAACTACTATACCAAAAATGTCGCGGCGATTTTCGAGCGTGTTTTTGGAACGAAAGGAAAGAAGAAAAAATGAAAGTTATCAAAAGAAACGGGCGCACCGAGGAAGTGGATATAAGCAAAATCCGCAAATACACCACAGACGCTGTGGCGGGACTTAGCAATGTCAATGTAAGCGAGCTGGAATTTGACGCACAAATTCAGTTTAGAGACGGCATAACCACAGCCGAAATTCAAGACACGCTGATAAAAACAGCCGTGGATAAAATCGATGTGGATAGACCTGATTGGACTTTTGTGGCGGCACGGCTTTTTTTATATAGCCTGCATAAAAAAGTAAGCAAAACAAACGGCTACAACCATTTGCGCGAGTATTTTGAGCGCGGCGAAAAGGAAGGGCGCATTTTGTTGGGGCTGAAAGAAAAGTATGATTTGGACGACTTAAACGACTACATAAAGCCTGAACGGGATTTGCAATTTACTTATTTGGGCATAAAAACCCTTTATGATAGGTATCTCATCAAGGACAAAAAGGGCGAGCCGATAGAACTGCCACAGCAAATGTTTATGGGCATAGCTATGTTTTTGGCGCAAAATGAATTTAACCCACAAGAATGGGCGAAGAAATTTTATGATTTAATCTCCAAATTTGAAGTAATGCTTGCCACGCCCACGCTCTCAAACGCTCGCACGACAAGACATCAACTCTCATCTTGCTACATAGGCAGCACGAGCGACAATATAGAAGGGATTTTTGATTCTTACAAAGAAATGGCTTTGCTTTCTAAATTTGGCGGCGGCGTGGGCTGGGACTGGTCCAAAGTGCGCGCTATGGGCGGCAGCATTGACGGGCATAAAAACGCCGCTGGTGGTATCATACCTTTCTTAAAAATCACCAACGACATAGCCGTAGCGGTTGACCAGCTTGGCACACGAAAGGGCGCAATCGCCGTTTATATCGAGCCTTGGCATATGGATATAAATGATTTTATCGATTTGCGTAAGAATTCAGGCGAAGAAAGACGCCGCACGCACGAGCTTTTCCCCGCGCTGTGGATAAATGATTTGTTTATGAAAAGAGTGAAAGAAAACGCTAAATGGACGCTTTTTGACCCGCTTGAAACGGGCGATTTGTGTGAGCTTTATGGAGAAGAGTTTGAAAAACGCTACGAAGAGTATGAAAAAGACGACACCATCAGCAAAAACATAGTCGATGCAAAAGAGCTTTGGAAAAAGATTTTGCTGAACTACTTTGAAAGCGGAATGCCCTTTTTGTGCTTTAAAGATACGGCTAACCGCACCAACCCAAACCCGCACGCTGGTATCATAAGAAGCTCAAATTTATGCACGGAAATCTTTCAAAACACCGAGCCAAACTACTATCAAATCAAAGTGATTTTTGATGATAAAACCGAGCTACATTTGGACGAAGAGCAAGAAATCAGTGTCGATGGCGGTATCAGCAAAAAGGCTAAAAAAATCTCAACGCTTGACAGCATAAACGGCAAAAAGGTTTATATAGTCGAAAAATTCAAAAATGACGGCAAAACCGCCGTTTGCAACCTAGCAAGCGTAAATTTAAGCAAGATAAACACCAAAGAAGACATCGCAAGAGTCGTGCCAACGGCGGTGAGAATGCTTGATAATGTGATTGATTTAAATTTTTATCCGCACATAAAGGTAAAAAACACAAATTTAAAATCCCGCAGCATAGGACTTGGAGTAATGGGCGAAGCGCAAATGCTCGCGCAAAGGCAAATTCAATGGGGCAGCGAAGAGCATTTGCATACTATCGACAGGATAATGGAGTATATAAGCTATGAGTGCATACAAGCTAGCTCAAATTTAGCCGTAGAAAAGGGCGCTTATGCGGACTTTAAAGGCTCGAATTGGAGCAAGGGGATTTTTCCTATCGATGTGGCGAACGAAAAGGCAAAGGCACTGACTTTAAGAGAAGGGCTTTTTGACCAAAGCGATTGTGATTGGGATAAGTTGCGCGAAAAGGTGAAAAAAGACGGAATGCGAAACGGCTATTTGATGGCTATCGCGCCCACTTCAAGCATCTCCATACTCGTAGGCACAACCCAAACCATAGAGCCTATCTACAAACGCAAATGGTTCGAGCAGAATTTAAGCGGTATGATACCCGTTGTCGTGCCAAATCTCAGCCTTGACACTTGGCAGCACTACACGCCATCTTATGAGCTAGACCAAAGGGTGCTTGTAAGGGCAGCTGCCGTGCGCGCTAAATGGATAGACCAAGGGCAAAGCCTCAATATCTTTATGTCGCTTGACAAGGCGAGCGGCGGGTATCTTAACGAAATCTATATGCTTGCGTGGGAGCTGGGCGTGAAATCGACTTATTATTTGCGTAGCGAAAGCCCTGACAGCACAAAGGTAGATGTGGCGGACAGAAGCATAGAATGCGAAGGGTGTCAGTGAAATTTATTTGCGGGTTTTTGGCTTTCGTGTAAATTTTATAGAATTTTGTAGCTTTGCCTTTGTGTAAATTTGATTAAATTTATGTAAAGCCTGCGTGAAATTTGCCTTATATATCATAAAGCACAATAAAACAATCCACTTGGGATTTGTGCGCTAGTAATCTTTACGATTTTTACACTCCTAAATTTAAGCAAACGCAAAAATTTACACAAGCGTAAATTTAGCTTAAATGTTTTGCCCTTTCACGCACAAAGCACTCAAAATTCACGCTTTTGCCTTTTTTATGCAAAATTTTATGTAAAATCTTACGCAAAGGCTTGAATTTCATTCTAAAAAGCCTTAAATTTCGCTTTTAAAACTTAAATTCCACACCAAAGAACCTTAATTTTCACGCCAAATCTTAAATTCACTCCAAAAAATTTACCGCTCTAAAAAATTTAAAATTCAAACCCAAAGCCTTGAATTTTACTCAAATTCACGCTAAATTCCACAAAAATTTAAGGCATTTAGCAAATCATAAGCAAAATTTCGCTACAATGCCTTAAATTCAACACAAGGATACACGATGAAAACTCTACACAAACTCACTCTGGCGGCGGCTTTGTGCGTGGCAAGCGCGCCTGCTTTGGAGTTTAGCGAGCTAGGACACAAATCTCTGTCTATGGGTAGCACGGGCGTTGCTCTTAAAAACAACCCCTACGCGATTTTCTACAACCCCGCATTAAGCGCGGCAAGCCCTGCCACGCGGCTAGGATACGGGCTAAACGGCTCTTTTGCGGAGAAAAACATACTCCAAGTTTTCAACTACGACTTGTCAAATGTGCAGGACATAGGTGCGTTTAATGAGTTGCTGAAAGACAACTTTGTCAATATCAAGTTAAGCGGCGCGGTAGCGTTTAAGCTCCCTAACATTTTGCCTTACGGACAGCTTTCTGTGGGCTTTGCGCAAAGTGTGTATGGAGTAGCAAATTTCACGGGCAAGATAGAAAAGCCTAGTAGTATAAAAGATGCTATGTCCCTTGCAAATGGCGAGAAAAAACCCGTTACACTCAATATGCGCCGTGTTGATATTATGGAAATCCCCGTTTCTTACGCCATTTCAAACGAAACGCCCATCGGACAAGTAAGCGTTGGTGCGGCGGTAAAATTTATGAACGCATCGAGCAAGCTCACTAACAAGCCTTTGGGCGTCAATGACAACAAAGATGATGTTTTAAATGATGTTAAGGATACGCTCAAAGGCTCAGGCGCGACAAGTGCGAGCAATGTGGGCTTGGATTTAGGCGTGGTGTATAGCCCTATGGATTTGGGGTTGAGCGTGGGTTTGAGCGCGAAAAACCTGAACGCGCCAAAGTTTAAATTCGGCGAAAACGGCGAGCTGAAAATCAAACCGCAAGCTAGACTTGGCGCAGCGTGGGAGCTGGGCGAGATAGTGAGTATCGCTGGGGACATTGATTTGACGAACAACGAGCTTATCAGCGCGAGCAAAGAAGCGAAAAAGCAAACTTCGCAAAAAATCGGCATAGGCGCGGCTGTGGATATGATGTTTTTCGGCGCAAGGGCTGGCGTGGCAAAGGACTTGCGACAGGACAACGGGGCGATTTTATCACTCGGGCTTGGCTTTGGCTTTTTGGACATAGGCGCGGCTGTGGCGACAAAGACTTCAAAGGTAGAAAACACGAGCTATCCACGCTACTTTGCCATCACTGTTGGCGGCGGGTTTAGTTTTTAGGGGTTTAACTTAAAAGGGTGTTTGGCTTTAAAGGGTTGAGCTTTTTAGGGGTTAATTTGAGTGAGCTAGGCTTTTAAAGGTTTAGTTTTAGCGGACTTAATTTTTAAAGGTTTAGTTTTAGTGGGATTAACTTTAAAGGGCTTAATTTTAGTGAGTTAGGCTTTTAAAGGGTTTAGCTTTTAGCGATTTGGGCTTTTAAAGGGCGTGGCGGCTTTGTCATACGACAAATCTGTCATACTGAGCGAAAGCGAAGTATCCATAAATTTAAAGTGCGAGTTTGCACTTTTAAAGCGCATCTTAAATTCTGTGGATATTTCGCTACGCTCAATATGACAGCAGTGGTGTGGATTTTCGCTTTTTAACGCAAGCTCAAAATGACAAAATTTAGCCCAAAGCTATGCAAATTTAGAGCTTTTGTCTTTGAAAGCTCACTCAAAATGACAAGTTCGAGTGTAGCGCAAAGTCTCAAATTTAAAAAAGAGATTTTTCGCTACGCTCAAAATGACAAAACCAACCTTGTCATACTGAGCGAAAGCGAAGTATCCATAGAATTTAAAACGGCTCGCAAGGACAAAATGCGTAAAATTTTGTGTAAAATTTGATTTTAAGGGCGAAATTGAGTTAAATTTCACAAAAAATTTGACAAAAAAGCAAAAATCTGCAAAAATTTCAAGCTTTTTTGCAAAAAAATGCTAAAATTCAAGCTAAATTAAGTTTGACAAGCTACAATTACACGAAAATTTGACAAAGGAAAAGGGCTTGAAATCTTTATCAAAGGCAAGACACTGAAAGAACTTATCGCCTACAAGGGCGCAAACGGACAAGTATTTGACACGCAAAGCGTAAATTTAGGCATTGTAGGCGAAAATTTAGCCACAAACGCCTTAAATGCAAAGCAAGCTAGCTCACAAAGCCCTACAAAAGAGCATTCACAAAGTGATGAGTGCGATAAAAGTGCGGCAAAACAAGCCTTACAAGGCAAAAGCTCATCAAAAAACGCCACAAATTCAGCCCAAAAAGACACTCCAAAAAACTCAAACGCCGAAAACTCGCGCGCCACAAGCACGCAAGATGGGCTAAACGCCCAAAATTTAAGCCCCATTTACTTTGACGGCTCACAAGAATGCCTAGAAGTGCTGCGCCACAGCTGTGCGCACCTTATGGCACAAGCGATAAAAGCCCTTTACCCTGAGGCTAAATTTTTCGTAGGTCCCATCATCGAGGACGGCTTTTATTATGATTTTCGCGTGAGTGAAAAGTTAAGCGATGAGGATTTGCCAAAGATTGAAGCAAAGATGAAAGAATTTGCAAACGCTAGGCTTGAAATTTCGCGTTATGAGCTTGACAAAAGCGAGGCAGTGGCTAAATTTAAAGATGATGATTTAAAGCAAGAGGTGCTTTTAAGGATACCTGATGGCAAGGTTGGCATTTATAGGCAGGGCGATTTTGAGGACTTGTGTCGCGGTCCGCATTTGCCAAATACCAAATTCTTGCAGTTTTTCAAGCTCACGCGCATTGCGGGGGCTTACTTGGGTGGCGATGAAAAAAGAGAAATGCTCACGCGCATTTACGGCACAGCCTTTGCGGACAAAGAGAGCTTAAAAGAGCATTTACGCATTTTAGAAGAGGCGAAAAAACGCGACCATCGCAAGCTTGGCACACAGCTTAAACTCTTTCATTTTGACGAGCAAATCGGCGGAGGCTTGCCACTGTGGCTGAGTAACGGGGCTAGAATGCGCTCAAAATTAGAGCATATCTTGTATAAAGTCCATAGAATTCGAGGCTATGAGCCTGTTCGCGGACCTGAAATCCTTAAAGCTGAGGCGTGGAAAATCAGCGGACATTACGCAAACTACAAAGAAAATATGTATTTTACGCAAATTGATGAGCAAGAGTATGGCATAAAGCCGATGAACTGCGTAGGACACATAAAAATTTATCAAAGCGAAGTGCGAAGCTACCGCGATTTGCCGATAAAGTATTTTGAGTATGGCGTGGTGCATCGCCACGAAAAAAGCGGGGTTTTGCACGGGCTGTTTCGCGTGCGTGAATTCACGCAAGATGATGCGCATATCTTTTGTATGCCAAGCCAAATCAAACCGCTTGTGCTTGAAATTTTAGACTTTGTTAGCTCGCTAATGCGCGCTTTTGACTTTGAGTATGAAATGGAAATCTCCACAAAGCCTGAAAAAGCCATAGGAAATGATGAAATTTGGGACAACGCCACAAGGGCTTTAAAAGAGGCTTTGGACGAACAAGGGCTTAAATACGGCATTGACGAGGGCGGCGGGGCTTTTTATGGACCAAAGATAGACATAAAAATCACAGACGCCTTAAAGCGCAAATGGCAGTGCGGGACTATACAAGTGGATTTTAACCTGCCCGAACGCTTTGAGCTTGAATACACTGCAAGCGATAACACCAAACTACGCCCCGTAATGCTTCACCGCGCGATTTTGGGTAGCTTTGAGCGCTTTATCGGCATTTTGACAGAGCATTGCGCGGGCGAGTTTCCGTTTTTCATCGCGCCTACGCAAGTGGGTATAGTGCCAATAGCTGCAAATCATCAAAACTACGCCAAAGAAATTTACGCTGAGCTTTTAAATTTGGGTGTAGATAGTGAAATTTATGATAAAAATGAGAGTTTGAGTAAGAAAATCCGCACCGCCGAGCAGCAAAGGCTGCCGATGATTATCGTTTTAGGCGATGAGGAGCTTTCGCAAAAAAGCGTTGCCTTGCGCGACCGCAGGGCTAAAATACAAAAAAACCTTTCTTTGAAAGAGTTTTTAAATTTCGTAAAGGACAAACTAAATGAGGTGCGTTTTTGAGTAGGGATAAAGAAGTGCTGCTCAACAAAGAGATACGAGCGAGGGAGCTTCGCTGCATAGGCGATGATGGCGAGGCTTTTGGGATTTTAAGTCGCGATGAGGCTTTAAAGCTAGCAAGCAACAAGGGGCTTGATTTGGTTTTAATCGCCCCTGAGGCAAAGCCGCCTGTGGCAAAGGTAATGGACTTTGGCAAATTCCGCTATCAGCAGGAAAAAAAGCAAAAAGAAGCGAAAAAAAAGCAAAAGGTTATCGACATTAAGGAAATCAAGCTGTCGATTAAAATCGCGCAAAATGACATAAACTACAAGGTTCGCCACGCTTTGGAGTTTTTAGAGCAGGGTAAATTTGTGAAATTTCGCGTGTTTTTAAAGGGGCGCGAGATGCAAAACCCAAGCGCAGGCGTGGCGCTACTTGAAAAGGTGTGGCAAAGCATAGAAGACAAGGCAAGCCGCGAGAAAGAGCCAAATTTTGAAGGACGCTATGTCAATATGCTTGTAACGCCGAAGAAGGGGTGAATTTTAAATGGATAAAGTAGATGAGATTACCATACAAGGCTACAAATCCATTAAATCGTTAGAGGAATTTGAACTTAAAAATTTAAATATACTCATCGGGGCTAATGGAGTTGGTAAAAGTAATTTTATCTCCGCTTTTAGGCTGCTTAACGAAATGTATAATAAAAGATTGCAGCTTTATACTCAAAGCAAATCGCCTGATAATTTTTTATATTTTGGCAGAAAACATACGGAGAAAATTTTTTTTCAGTTTAAATTTAAGCGTAATGCTTATAGTTTTACTCTCATTCCAACTGCTGAAAATAAACTTTTTATTGAAAGAGAAGAGGCTCTTTTTTATGGATATTACGGCACAAAAAGAGAGATTCTTGGCGAAAATTTAGAAGAAGCTCGTATTGGAGAGATTGAAAAGTATATCAGTTATGAACCAATGATTCCATATTTAAAATCAATCAATAGCTGGAAAATCTACCACTTCCACGACACTAGCGATACCTCAAAAATGAAAGGCAAATGTGCGAGCATAGATAATCTTATTTTTAAACAAGACGCCCAAAATCTAGCCCCATACCTTAAAATGCTTAAAGATAAATTTAAAGAGCATTACGAGCAAATCATCGCTACCATACAAATGGTCGCGCCATTTTTTGGTGGTTTTATATTAAGGGACGATGAATATATCCAGCTTGAATGGTTTGATAAAACGGACCCTGATACGCCTTTTAAAGCACATTATTTATCAGATGGCACACTTCGTTTTGTCGCCCTTGCAACCTTGTTGTTGCAACCTTTTGAGCTAATGCCAGACACACTTATCATCGATGAACCCGAGCTTGGATTGCACCCGTTTGCTCTTTGTATTTTAAGCGAGCTGATTAAACGAGCAGGTAAAGAAAAGCAAATCATTATTTCTTCGCAATCAGTTGAGCTTATCAATTATTTTGAACCACAAGACATTATAGTTGTGGATAGAGAAGATAATCAATCCACATTTAAAAGGTTGGAGGCAAAAGATTTACAGGTTTGGCTTGAGGATTATTCTTTGGGTGAAATTTGGAAGAGTAATCTTATAGGCGGTCGTCCTTGATGAAAAGAGTTTATATTGTTTGCGAAGGGCAGAGTGAAGAGGCTTTTATTAGGCAAGTTTTAATGCCTTATTTTAAACAACATTATCTCATTCCAAAAGTTACAAAAACTTCTATTGGACACAAAGGTGGGGGTTTAAAATATCATAGAATAAAAAAAGAAATTCTTAATTTGCTTAATCATAAAGAAGCCTTTGTAAGCACATTTTTTGATTATTATGCCTTACCTAGTGATTTTCCAAAATATGACGAGCAGGTTCAAGGTAATGATATTTACCAAAAAATAGACATTTTAGAGCAAGGTTTTTGCGATGATATAAATCACCAGAGATTTTTTCCACACATTCAACCCTATGAATTTGAAAGTTTGCTTTTTAGTGATATTGATAAAATCATTCAAGCCGATGCAGAATGGAGTGGTAAAAAACCTTATTTAAACGCACTTGAAAGAATTATCCAAGAATTTGAAAATCCAGAATTTATCAACAACTCTCCACAAACTAGCCCATCTCATAGATTAGAAGATATTTTTAACAAAACATACAACAAGGTTCTTCACGGCAGAATCATTGCAGAGAAGATAACAATTACAAAAATAAGAGAAAAATGTAAGCATTTTGATGAATGGTGTAAAAAAATTTCATCGTTGTGATGATGAGCTAACATACAAACAACCGCTCGCACTTGCTTTCGTTTGCTATAAAACGCTTTGTTGCTTTATAGCACCTTGCAAAGACAATAAAACTACAAATGGTTTTTGCTTGTCTTTGCACCCTTGCAAACGAAAGCGTAACATTTGTATCATCATTGCGAGCAAAGCAAATGCCTTGCGCGACAATCTATGTAAATTTGGGGTGTTTTTTGATAGATAAAAATTTTGTCATTTTGAGCGATAGCGAAAAATCCATAGAATTTAAGACACACTTTGATTTTTTGGATACTTCGCTTTCTAGCGAAAGCTCAGTATGACAAAGACAAGTCAGTATGGCAAGGGTTTTGTCATTGCGAGAATTTGCAAAGCGTGAGCGTGTAAATTCGTGGATACTTCGCTTCGCTCAGTATGGCAAATTTGGGGCTTTGCTTGAATTTTTGTGATAAAATTTGCTTAAATTTTATCGTGGATTGCCACGCCGTTTCTGTGAAAACGGCTCGCAATGACGGACAAAGAAAACGAACTTTGCTATTTCGCAATGACGGCACACCCTTGTCATTTTAAACGCATAGCGTTAGCACAAAGTAAAAACTCCGCATTGTCATTTTGAGCTGTCGCTAGAAAGCAAAAAACCCAAAGAATTTAAGACACGCTTTAAAAATGCAAACTCACACTTTAAATTTTGTGGATACTTCGCTACGCTCAGTATGACAAGAACTCTATTGTTTTGAGCAGAGTGTGTTAGCACAAAACAAAAACCCACACTAAATTCCGTTTCAATACTTCTCCACAGAACAAAAATCCACAAATTCCGCATTCTATTTTCCACACTATTCCATTCCCCACACTCCACAAAACGAAAATTCAATTTTTTTCAAAAATTTATAAATTTGCAAAGCAAAATATACTATAATAAAAGCTTTATTTAAGGATAGCGATGAAAAAGATAAAAGTGGGGATTTTAGGCGCGAACGGCTACACAGGCTACGAGCTGGTGCGGTTGCTTTTGGCGCACCCAAATGTCGAGCTGGCTTATCTTGGCTCACGCAGCTTTAAGGGGCAAGCATATAGCGAAATTTACGCGAGTTTGCAAGGGATTTGTGATTTAAAGTGCGATGACAAGGCATTGAGCGAAATTTCTCAAAGTTTGGATTGCGTATTTACGGCTACTCCGCAAGGCTTTTGTATGCAAGAGATAAGCGAAAAGGTGCTTTCACAATGCAAAGTCGTTGATTTGAGTGCGGATTTTCGGCTCAAAAACGCGCAAATTTATGAAAAATGGTATAAGATAGAGCATAAAGCCCCGCAGTTTTTGGGCGAAGCGGTGTATGGGCTGAGCGAAATTCATCGCTCGCAAATCAAAAAAGCCCGCCTTGTCGCAAATGCTGGCTGCTACACGACTTGCGCGATTTTAAGCCTTTATCCCTTGATAAAAGCTGGCATAGCCGAGCTAAACTCCATCATCATAGACGCAAAGAGTGGCAAAAGCGGAGCTGGGCGCAACGAACGCTTGGACAATCTTTTCTGCGAAACAAACGAAAATTTCGCCGCTTACGGCGTAAGCACGCACCGCCACACGCCTGAGATAGAAGCACAGCTTGCACTTGCGGCTGGGCGCGAGTTTGCCTTGCAATTCACCCCGCACCTTGTGCCTATGCAGCGGGGCATTTTAAGCACGGCTTATGTGAATTTAACGCACCATTTAAGCGAAGATGAAGTGCGCGAAATTTACGAGCGTTTTTACGGACACGAACCCTTTGTAAAGCTCTTGCCAAAGGGCATTTTGCCACAAACGCGCTTTGTCAAAGGCACAAATTTCGTGCATCTTAACGCCGTGCTTGATGAGCGCACAAAACGGCTCATCATCATAGCCGCACTTGACAACCTCATCAAAGGCGCGGCAGGACAGGCGGTGCAAAATATGAATTTACTCTTTGGCTTTGATGAAAGCACAGGGCTTAATGCCGTGAGTTTGTTGTAAAGGACTGAAAATGGTGATTAGAGCGATGAGACAAAGCGACTACGAGCTTGTTTATGAGCTTTGGTGCGAGATAAAGGGCTTTGGGATACGAAGCGTTGATGACAGCAAGGAAAACATACTTGCCTTTATCGAGCGCAACCCAAATTTAAGCGCGGTTTGCGAGCTTGATGAGGACAAAAACGGCTTTAAAAAGGGCAAAATCGTTGGCTCTATCCTTTGCGGACACGATGGGCGCACGGGTGGCTTTTATCATGTGTGCGTGCATAGCGCATTTCGCAAGCTTGGCATAGCGCACGAGATGACGAAATTTTGTCTTGGCGCGCTCAAAAAAGAAAAAATCAACAAAATCGCGCTGATTGCCTTTAAAAGCAACGATTTAGGCAACGAATTCTGGCAAAACTACGGCTTTACCTTGCGCGAGGACGCTAACTACTATGATTTGTCCTTAAATGACAGCAACGCCACGAAATTTAACGACTAGCTTGCTTTCAAGCTAAAAAGCGCGCTTGTGCCGTTTGCAAAAGCAAGCAAATTCAAAAGAAATTTACCTCAAATTTGCTTTTTTAGCCCAAAAATGCTATCATTTTACACGGAGGTTAGCTTTGAAAGTTTGCAGCACGCTGAAATTCGGCTTGATTGTTTTGCTTTTTGCGAGCATAGCACAGGCGCAAAGTATCGATATAAGCAAGTTTTATTATAGGGATTATTTGGACTTTGGGCAAAATAAAGGCGCATTTAGTGGCAATGGTAGCACCACGATAACGGGCAAAGACGGCACGAAATTTACAATCCCACAAACCCCAAATTTCTCCGCTTCAAGCAATAACGGCAATCTTGCGGCGGTAGGGCGTGGATTTGCAGTTACGGCTAATCATGTGGTAAATTTCACGCCTGAGTATGATAGTCGTGGCACTTACCGCACATTTGATTTAACCACTTATAAAATCGCTGATACAAGCGGTGGTAGCGGTATTTCAAAGCCTTATGGTAGAGACGAAAAATTTACTCGCTTTGACAAATATGTCGTTGAAGGGCAAGTGGATATGCTTGATTTTGAGAACTCTATCGATAACAAAGACACTACGAAAGAAAATGCAAATATAGCGAATTTTAAAAACTTATTTAATAATCTTGCAAAAGATAGTGAGGGCAATGTTTATCTTTATCAAGCTGGTTCAGGCATCATCACTTTAAGAGGCGACACAAATACAAACATTAACCGAATAGAAAACGGCGAGACAAAGGGCGGGGGCTTTGGCACTTTGGTGCAAAGTAGTGTAACATACGAAAGTTTAGTTTTGCCAAGTGAATTTTGCAATAGCGAAACGCAGAACTGCTCTGTGCGTGGGATTATGTTTAAATACGCATCAAATTTAGATTTTAACAACCGCATTACAAGCGGAGATAGTGGGAGTGGAATTTACGCTTATGACAATACAAATAAAAAATGGGTTTTGCTAGGCGTGGTATCACAATCAACAGGAACGGAAACAAATGCGGGCAATGTAGCCAACATAGCCGCTGTTTCAAACAAGGATTTGCAAGATTATCAAAGTAAATTCGAGCAAAACATTGATTTAAAAATGACAGAACCAAATACAATCGAATGGATACTCAGCAACACTACTTTGGAGTATGGTGCAAGAGGCGATACACCAAAGAAAACTTATACTTTGGAGGCTAATAAAGATTTAATTTTCAGCGGTGGCGGAAATATACAAGTAACGGGCAATATCTATCGCAATGTAAGCGGACAAGCGGGTGGCTTTGTCTTTACAGCCACAAATTCAGCTACGAAAGACAATCCTACAAAATATATTTTTACAAACAAAGATGACAAAGCAAACATATTTATAGGCTCTGGGCTTGATATAGGCGAAAAAGTTAAGGTTGAATGGGCTTTGGGGACACAAAAAGATGATTCTCTCCATAAAATAGGCAAGGGCGAACTTGTCATCACAACGCAAAACAATACGAACGAGAATTTAGGTACGCTGAAAATCGGCGAGGGCAAGGTTACGCTAAATACCGACACAAAGGCGTTTGATAATATTTATATCACAAGCGGACGGGGCGAACTTGCGCTTGTAAGTGGTAAAGCTCAGGCATTAGGCGCGACAATAAACAACGCAAATTCAGCAAGTGGCACAACTTCGGCGACTTCTTACACGCTCGCGCAAGATAGCACGGAAAAAATGGGCTTTTATTTTGGCAAGGGCGGAGGCAAGTTTGATTTGGCGGGCAACTCGCTAGTGCTTAACACCATAGCCGCAAACGACAGCAAGGCTATCATCACAAATTCAGTAAGTGGCACGGCGGTAAATTTAGAAATTGAAGGCTTGGGCTATGGTGCGGACAAACAAAAAACGCAAAATAAAGCCGATACCATAATCCACGCAAGTATCGGCGACAACACAAACGGCGCAAACGGCGCAAATTTAAATCTCATCTACAAGGGCGACAAAACGGCGGTAAATAGTCATTCTGAGCGTAGCGAAGAATCCATAAGTGCTAATTCAGTGGATTCTTCGCTTTCTACGAAAGCTCAGAATGACAGCACAGCGAGCTTGATTTTTGACGGACATATCAACATAAAAGGCGAGCTGAAAGCCGAGAAGGCGAACATTGTGCTGCAAGGACACCCTACAACGCACGCGACTATAAGCGATGACAAAATCCGCGAGCAAATCAAAAAAGCCGAAAGTGGCACGAGCCAAAAAATGCCTGATTATATGGATTTAAGCAAGCCGTTAAATTTACAGCAACCCGACTGGGACAGCCGAAATTTCACTATCGGCGGCGGCATTAACTTGACAAATACCACGCTCACTGTGGGAAAGGCGGCGAATTTAACGGCGGACATAAAAGCCGACAAAGACTCACAAATCAACTTTGGCGGAAAGCATTTTATCGATGAAAGAGACGGCAAAAACATAGGTGGGAGTGGATTTAGCTACTATCAACTTGTGAAAAGTGGCGATTTGGCAAATGAAACTTACAAAGATAGCTCATATAATGGCACTATAACGGCTAGCGGCACGGCTATCACTTCAAAATTTATGAATTTTGCCCCAAATTTAGAGCTGACAAACAATGCGAGTTTGAACGCAAAATTTCTTACTTTGAACGCAAATAGTGTTTTAAATTTCAAAGATAATTCTAATGCAACAATCGATAATTTAGTCTTTCAAGGTGTGAGTGATTTAAGCAAAATCAAGCTTGACAATACTTCAAAATTTGAAGTGAAAGAAAGTTTTACCTTTGACAACTCAACCTTTGATTTAAGCAAACTTTCAAACACAAATGCGGGCTTAACGCTCCCAACGGCGTATAATCTCTATGCCTTTAATAACTCAAAAATTACCGCTACAAATTTCACAAATTCAAACGCAAATGCTGAATTTATGCTTGATAAATCCACTTTTACAGCCACAAGCGCAAGTTTTCAAAGTGCAGAATTGACTTTGAAAAATGGAGCGCAATTTAGCGCAAATAGCCTAAATTTCACTGAAAATTCCACGCTTGTTTTGAACGACAAAGCCACACTCACACTCCAAAATAACTTACAAACGCAAAGTTTAAATTTCAACCTTTCAAATTCAAGTGCTTTTACGGGCGACATTGTCAGCGCCGAGAAAATGAACTTAAATTTAGACAAAGCAAGCACGCTAAATGCTAAAACGCTTACAAGCAACGGCGCAAGCACCATAAATTTAAACGACAAAGCCACGCTTACGCTTGAAAATGCTTTATCGAGCAAGGATTTAACGCTTACGCTTAAAAATGAAAGCAAATTCACAGCAAACACGCTCACTGCTTCGGGTATAGTGAATTTAAAAGGCGATAAAAATGCTACGCTTAAACTAGAAACGCTGAAATTAGACGGAGTTAGCACAGCAAATTTAGGTGGAGTAACAAGCACGATAAACACGCTCAATCTCACAAAAACAAGTCAAGCAAATATCGGCGAAAATGTTAGCATTACCACGCTAACATTACAAGAAAGCACCGCAAATTTAGAGCTTTTAAACGGGCAAATTCCTAAAACTATCAATTTAAACACACAATCAAAAGTATATCTTAACGAGCTAAATTTAAACACAAACGGCATAAATTTAACAAGCGATACAACTTCACAAGCGCACATTAAAAGGCTTATTTATGACGCTACAAACGCACAAACAAACGGCACAAAAACAGCTCCGCAAAGCAATCTTTCAGTAAGCGAGCTTTTTAAACTTGATAATGTCGGCACAAATTTAGGCACAATACAAGGCACGGAGCAAGAAAAACTCAATAAAGACTTGCTTGCCCTTGAATTTAGCAAAAATTTAGAGCTAAAAGATGGCGCAAGCCTTGACATTAGCTTTGCCGAAGCCGTGAAAAAAGATAGCACAGATTTGATTTTTGACAAGGATTACAAGATTTTCACAGCGCAAAATTTGCTTTACAATAACAATTTTAACAATATCACTTTCAATCTCGCAGGCAGTGGGACAGACTTTTTCGCCACAGGCAGGCTGGATAAAGAAAACAACACCTTTTTCGTGCAGTTTGTGCGTGAAAATCCGCGCAATTTTGGCAATCTCAACCCCCACATAAAAAACCCCGCCCACTCGCCCTTGCTTGAAATTTTGTTACAGCATAATAAAAATGATGCAAGCATTGACAAAGCCGTAAATATGAGCGATTACACAGCCTTAAATCAAAGGCTAGCTCAAATCGACACAAGCCTTAAAACCATAGCAAATGTCGATAGTTCCGCGCTCAAAACCCTGCCGCTGCTTCAAAAGCAAGAAATCAACGCGCGAATTCAGCAAAACCGCTTCACAACGGCTAAATTTGCGCTGGCAAAAATCACAAACCCCGCGCAAAAAAGCGACATAGTGCCGACTCTGCTGTATCTGGACGAAAATGAGCGACAAAACCGCGTTTGGAGCGGTGCTAGCGCGAGTTTTTTTGGCAATAGTAGCGATAAATTCAGCCTTCAAAGCGTGAGTATAGGGTATGACAGAAAACTTTTCGGCGATGAGTTTTTGCTTGGCATTTTGGCAAGCCTGACAAATACGCAACTTTCATCAGACGAAACAAGCCTAAACCCTAAAATTTACACGCTGGCACTTTACAGCGATGCGCTTTTTAGGCACGGCGAGCTGCAAAATGAGCTGAGCTTTTCGCTGCTGAATGGCGACAAGGGTTTTGAGAGTGAAAATGGCTCGTATAAGAGCTTTTATGGGTTTTTTGAGAGTGTGTATAAGGTGCAAACTGCCTTTTTACCGCAAAGTATAAAGCCTATCGTGCTGGGGCGCGTGAATTTAAGGCATTTTGATGAGTTTAGCACCGCGACTTACAAGCAAAAAGCGGACGATGATATAAGCGTGGATTTGGGCGTGGGCGTGGAGTGGCTGTGGCAAAAGGAAAGTGGCTTTTACTCGGCTTCTTTTGTGGCTGAGCGCGACATTTATCATAGCCAAAAAGAAAGGCTGATGAGCCTTACGGGGGCGCAAAAATTTGTCGCTTATGAGACGAATGAGCCGAGCCTTGCGTATCAGCTGTATCTGGCGGGCTTGGAGAACTTCAAAAACGGCATTTACCTGCGATATGGGCTTAGTGGCTTTGTGGATAGCAAGGCGTATAAGGGCTTTAAGGCTGATGTGCAGGTGGGGTATAGGTTTTAGTGGGGTGTAATTTGTGTCATCTTGCAAGCTGGTGAAAATGTGTGAGGGTTTTTGCTTTTTTGCTAACGCACTGCGCTCGAAATGGTAAATATGTCATCATCGCGTCCTTTAAAAAGTAAATCGTGTTAATCCGCTTTCAAAGCCTTGAATTTTAGGGATTTACTCCATAAATCAAAATTTTAAATCACACAAAGTTAGTGTTGATTAACTTTTCGTGCCGATTTAAAGTTACAATCAAAACACAAAAGGAGAAAAAATGAAAAAATATGTGTTGATTTCTATGATAAGCGTGTTGATAATAGGGGCTTTGGGCGTTGCGATAAATGCTCATCAAAATGAGCGAATGAGGTTTCAATACTCAAAATGCGATACTAGCTCGATGAAAGACGCGATTTGTCGCTACAAATCAAGGCAGGATTTTAGCAAGATTCGCCGAGTAATGTAGTGCTTAAAAGTGGCTTTTTAAGCCACTTTTATGAGTTAGCTGTGCTTTATAAGTTGGATACTTCGCCAAAGGCTCAGTATGACAAGGGTTTTGTCGGTATGACAAGGGAAAATAGCATTTCAATATGACGAGGAAAAATAAGTCAATATGACAAAATTTAGGGCTTTGAGTTTGGTTTTACGGCAAATATCACTTAAATTTTAAGCGTTAGTTTTTCGCAAGTGGGCTATTTATGAACCCTTATGTTGCAATCTTAAAACTCCAAGCACGCTAGCGTGGGGCAAGGTTGTGCGGACAAGTTTTAGCATTTGCGCTTAAAATGCCCACACGGATTAGCTTGCTACGCTTTGCAATCTTACCCCAAATGCGCTTTTAGTCCCTGAATTTCATATCAAGGCTTCTTGCCTCTTGCTTTATGTTTAGCTCTATGTCGTCTTTGGCGTTAAAGCCACCGCCAAAGGCTTTGATGATATCCACTACCGAGCTAAGCAAGCTATACACGGAGTTTTCGTAGTTTAGCTTAGCGTTAAGGTAGCTTTGACGGGCGTTTAGCAAGTCAGTCAGTGAGCTTGAACCATTGTTGTAGCGGATTTGAGCGAGATTGTAAATTTTTTCTTGACTATCAAGCAAATCCGCATAGTTTTTTTCGTTCATAAAGGCGCTCTCTCTTTGCACGAGCGCGGTTCGCACCTCGCCAAATGCCGTTTTAAGCACGCTTTCGTAGTTTAGATACGCTTCATCTTTCGCAAGTTTTGCTAAATTTACATTGTAAGTAATCTCGCCCCATCTAAAAATAGGCATTAGCGCACTTGCGCCTGCATTCCACGCCACGCTGTTGCCTTGTGCGAGCTTGCTTAACTCCGTGCTTTGAAAGCCAAGCAACCCTGTGAGCGAAATGCTCGGCAAGTAAGCCGTGCGCGCCACGCCTACAAGGTAGTTTTTCTGCTCTAATCTCGCCAAAGCCGCCCTTATGTCAGGTCTTTGAAGCAAAATTTCGCTGCTTATGCCTTGTGGCAACTCTACCTTGAAATTTTCGATTTTGGTGTAAGGCAAGGTGGCGTATAGAATTTCGTTCAAATCCGATGACACAAGTATCATCAAGGCTTGGTTGTTGCTATCTCTTGCGGCTTTGAGCGTGGTGAGCTGGGCGCGCGCGCTTTCAAGCTGGGCTTTGTAGTTGTAAAGCTCATACTCGCTTATCGCGCCTACTCGGTGCTGGGATTGTTTAAGCTCATACGAAGTCGTGTAATCCTCTACCGTTTGGATTAAAACCTCCACTTGGTTGTTTAAATTTATGGCGTTAAAGTAGAGTTTTACCACGCTTGATATGATAGAAAGCCTCGCACTTTCAAAGTCATAAATGCTCGCCTCGTAAGCCTTGCCTGCGGCTGAGTAGCTGTCGCGGTATTTGCCCCACAAATCAAGCTCATAGCTTAAATTTAAGCCCAAATTAAAGCTGTTGTTGATACTTTCCGTTCCGTAAGGTGAGACATTTTTAGGCGTTTTCGCACGCGTTGCGCCCGCACTTGCGCTTACTTTTGGCAGCAAATCACTGCGGTTTATCCCTAGCGAAGCCGCAGCTTGCTCAAAGCGCAAGTAAGAAAGCCGCAAGTCTGTGCTGTTTGTCAAAGCCTTGCTTACAAGGGCGTTAAGGTTTTTGTCGTTAAAAATTTTCCACCATTCTTTTTCAAATTTCACCTCAGCGCCGCTGCCTCTGCTGTCGCATTTCGTGCCGTTTTGCTCCAAGCACTCGTTCAAAGGCACATTTGCCTTGAATTTTGCCTCAGGCTCGTCCATCCACGGCTTAAACGAGCAAGCGACAAAGAAAAGACTCAAAGCAGCTATAAAAAATTTACGCATCATTGTTTTTTCTCCTTATTTTTTTCACTCTTTCTCCTGCCTTTGTGCTTGCTTTTTGCACGGCATCTTTAAGACGCGCGCCGAAAAAGACGGCGATTCTGTGCAAATACCTTTCGCTGAAACTCTCCAAGATATAGAAAAACAAAGGCACAAAGAAAAGCGCGAGCGTGCTAGCGGCTATCATACCGCCGATGAGTCCCGTGCCAAGTGCGTGGCGACTTGCCGCACCAGCACCTGTGGCGATGACAAGTGGAAAAATTCCAAGACAAAAGGCGAGCGAAGTCATACAAATCGGGCGGAAACGCAACCTAGCCGCCTCAACAGCGGAGTCAAACAAGCTCTTGCGCTCTTTTAAGTGTGTCTCCATAGCAAATTCCACGATTAAAATCGCGTTTTTCGCCGCAAGTCCCACGAGCAGCAAAAGCCCTGTTTGAAAGTAAATGTCATTACTCAAACCCCTTATCCAAGTGAAAAGCAACGAGCCAAACACCGCAAAAGGCACAGCCGTAACGACAGCTAGCGGCAAAAGCCAGCGTTCATACTGCGCGGCTAAAATCAAAAACACAAAAACAAGCCCCAAAATCAACGAAGTTTGTCCCGCGCCTGAATTTGTGATTTCTTGATAAGCTGAACCCGACCAAGCTATGGTGTATTCATCGCCTAAAACCTCTTTTGCTACCTCGCTAATGGCTGCTATGGCTTGTCCTGAGGTATAGCCTTGTGCTGGCGAACCTTGCACGAGCGCAGCGGGGAAAAGGTTAAAGCGTTTGACATCATCAGCTCCCGCGCTTCTTTCAAGCCTCACAACAGAGCTTAAAGGCACCATTTCGCCCCTTGATGAGCGCACATAAATCGTGTTTAAGGCGTTTTGCGTGTTGCGAAAATCGCTCATCGCGCGGACATTCACTTGATAGTTTTTGCCAAGCATAGGAAAGTCATTGACATAGTAGTTTCCGATAGTTGCGGCTATGGTAGTGAAAACTTCATTCAAAGAAAGCCCGTAGAATTTAACCTTATCTCTATCCACGATAGCCTTAAACTGCGGAAAACTCGTATCAAGCGTGGTTCGCACGCCCGTTAAATCTGGGCGTTGATTTGCCGCGATGATGAGTTTATTGACATCTTCTTGGATTTGCTCATAACTCTTGCCTGAGCGGTTTTGCACATACATATCAAAGCCGCCTGTTAAAGAAAGCCCTTGTATAGGTGGCGGATTGAGAAAGAAAGTCTGTCCTTCTGGGTTCATAAAATACGCCATATTAAGGAAACGCACCACTTCAAAAGAGCTATATTTACGCTCACTCCAAGGCTTTAAGTCGATGAAAGACACGCCAGCGTTTTCTTTGAGCGAGCTTGTAAATAAGTCAAAGCCTATGACGGACATATTGTATCGTATGCTGTCGTTGTTTTCAAGCATTTTTGAGAGCTTATCCATATAAGCAGTAGTGCGGTGCATAGCACTTGCAGCAGGCAAATTCGTAATCGCCATAATGCTGCCTTGGTCTTCTTCTGGCACCAAAGAGCTTGGCACGAGCTTGTAAAGCCCGCCCACTACAAGCAAAAAGCCAAAAAAGACAAGCACAAAAAGTTTTGCTTTTTTAAGGACAAAGCTCACGCATTTTGCAAAAATTTCCCTACTCCAATCGAAAAATTCATTGTATTTGACGACAAATTTAAAGGGTTCTCCCATATTGCGCTTTAAGAAAATAGCACACAAAGCGGGCGTAAGCGTAAGGGCGATAAAGCCAGAGCAAGCCACAGCCACGACAAGAGTGAGCGCGAACTGCTTTTGAATTTGCCCCACAAAGCCACTCATAAAGCTCACAGGTATGAAAACCGCGCTTAAAACAAGCACGATTGAGATGACAGGCGTGGTGATTTCTCTCATCGAAGCGATAGTAGCTTCTTTTACGCTTATGTCTTTGTTTTCGTGTATGATTCTATCGACATTTTCTACCACGATGATGGCATCATCGACAACGATACCTATGGCAAGGATAAGCGCAAAAAGTGTCAGCAAATTTATACTAAATCCTAGCACATAAAGCCCCACAAAAGCACCCAGCAAAGAAACAGGCATCGCTATCATCGGTATGATAGTCGAGCGGAAATTCTTTAAGAACATATACATTACAAGCACGACAAGCACAAAGGCTTCGGCAAAGGTTTTAAGCACTTCTTTGATACTTGCCATAACGAAAGTCGTGGTGTCATAAGGGATTTCATACTCTAAACCCGCTGGAAAGTCAGCCGCTAGCTCTTTCATCTTAGCCTTTACCGCATCTCCCGTTTCAATCGCGTTTGCCCCTGATTGTAAATTTACCATTATAGACACAGCAGGAATGCCATTAAGCCGTCCTGATGTGGTGTAGTTTTTTGAGCCGATTTCGACATTTGCCACATCTTTTAGGCGCAAATACGAGCCGTTTGAATTCACGCGCAAAATGATATCTTCAAATTCCTTTGGGGTTTTGAGCTTGCTATCAACGGTGATAGCATACACATAAGGGGATTTGTGCGTTATAGGCTCTTCGCCGATTTTACCCGCTGAGTATTGAGCGTTTTGCTCGTTTATAGCGGCGATAACTTCACTTGCGGTAACGGCGTATTTACTCATCAAATCAGGCTTTAACCACACGCGCATAGAGTAGTCTTTGTTGCCCATCGCGCTCACATCGCCCACGCCCGGCACGCGTTTTAAATCGTCCAAAATGTTAAGCAAGATATAATTGTAAATTTCAGTTTCGTCCATAGAACCATCCATCGAGCGAAGTGCCATTACGCCTAAAAAGCTAGGGGACGCCTTTCGCACCGTTACGCCAAGCCTACGCACGCTTTCGGGTAGCTTTGCTGTGGCTTGTGAAAGGCGGTTATTGACATTGATAGTCGCTTGGTCGGGGTCTGTGCCGATTTTAAAATACACAGTCGAGCGCATATAGCCAGAACCTGAGGCGGTAGTATCCATATAAATCATATCATCGACACCATTTATCGCATCTTCTATCGGCGTTGCCACTTCTTTGGCTATGGTTTGAGCATCAGCACCTGTGTAGGTAGCCATTATGCTTACCGTTGGCGAACTCAAAGACGGATACTGCTCTATGGGCAAGGATTTGAGACAAATCACGCCCGAGATACAAATGATAATCGCCACAACAGAAGCAAAAACGGGTCTTTCTATAAAAAATTTAGAAAACATCGCTTACCCCCGTTTAACCTTGCGGAGCTTGCATAGCTTGGGCGGGCATTTCTTGCACCACTGCGCCGGGGCGGATTTTTTTGAAATTGTTTAAAATCACCTTATCTCCGTCTTTTAAGCCCTCACTGATGACAGCATAATCATTTGCTTGATAGACGATTTTTACTATGGTTTTTTTCACTTTATTTTCCGCATCAAGCGTATAAACATAAGTGTTTCTCACATCTTGCAAAATCGCAATCTGCGGAATTTGAAAGCCATTTTTTTGCACGAAACTATCTGTGTATATCGTTGTGAAAGTTCCGGGCACGAGCTTTGAGCTGTTGTTGTCAAAAATCGCCTTTGCCTTGACGCTTCCGCTTGTCTCATCGATGACACTATCCACAAAGAAAAGTTTGCCCGCAATCATCTCGCCGCCTACTTTTACGCTTGCTTTTATGTCGCCGATTTGCCACGCACCGCTTGAAAGGTTGCGTTCTATGCTGAGCCTTTCAACATCGGCTATGTAAAAATTCGCATAGATAGGGTTGAGGTTGGTTACGCGCACCAAATCCTTGCCGTTGGTGCTGACATACTCGCCCACATTTACAAGCGCATCGCCTACCACGCCGTCAAATGGCGCACTCACGCTAGTGAAGTTGTAGTCCAAAGTCGCATTTGCAAGCGTAGCCTTTGCGCTTTCTAAATTCGCGCGGGCTGTGTTGAAATTCGCTAAACTCGTATCATAGTCCTTTTGAGAAATCGCCTTTTTGCCGATAAGCACGCGGTTTCTGTCGTGGTCCTTGCGAGCGTTTTCGTAATTTGCCTGTGAAGTTAAAAGCGTAGCTTTGGCTATGTCAAGGGCGGCTTTATACTTTTCTGGCTCGATGAGAAAAAGCACTTGGTCTTTTTTCACCTGCTCGCCCGCACGAAAGAGCTTTTCGACTATCGTGCCGCTAACTTTTGGCTTTAACACCACATCTTCTTCACTGACAAGCTGAGCTGGATAAGCAAAGTTGAGCTTAATATCCTGCATTTTGGCTATGGTAGTGCTTACCATTTGCGGTGGCATTTGCGGAGGCTTTGGCGGCTCGCCACACCCAAAATACACGAGCGCGAGCGCAACTACTAAAATTTTTGCAACAAAAGTTTTCATTTTTGTTCCTTTCTGGTAAATTTCTTTTTAAATTTTGGTAACACTCATTACTAAAAATTCAAAAAGTGATTGTCGCTGATTTTGGTTAATGATTTGTAACAAGCATTACCAAAAATTTTTGAGCCTAAATTATCTCTAAATTTAGTTAATGAATGATTACACTAAACATTTTTCAAAGTGCCATTTGGCTAAAAAGATAAAAAATTTGCATTTAGTCTCTTAATGCTGCCACAAAATAACCGCTAAAATCCACTCTACAACGATAAATTTGCACTCTATTTGCTCTCTCATCGCCTTGCCTTTTCGCACAAATCATAAGCGAGCTTTTCATACAAGCTTGCAAAATCGCAAATGACAAAAATGGCACATTTTTCAGCTTAACGCCTTTGCTTGCGGTGGCAATGCCTTGATGAAAAAATTAACCACAAATTCGCAATGCTCGGCTTGTTCTTTTTTGCTCATCAAGGGCTTGTCAAAGAAAAACGCTTCCTCCAAACACTTGCCTTTAAGCATATTGAAAAACAACTCCGCATAGCGTTGCGCCTCATCGCACAAGGGCGGCGGGCAGTTTGCAAAATACTTCACAAGGGTTTGCTCGGGGATATTTTCTTTGTTTTGCTTGAAATGCTCTATCAAGGCGCGGTTTGACTGCTTGTAAAGCTGAGAATAGATGATTTTCACAAGCCTCAAAGCCCTTTTTTGTAGGAACATTCTCATAACGCTCGTGGAGAATTCATACAAAAATTCACGCAATGGCAGGTTTTTGTTTAAAATTTTGCTGTAAATTTCACGCTTTGCCGTGAGTATGTCGTTGATAACGCCCACAAACAAGCCTTCTTTGTTTTGAAAAGTGGAGTAAATGTCCGAAAATGAGCCGCCAGACTTCTTAATAATCTCTTTCAAGCTCGTTTCTTCGTAGCCTTGCGTGAGAAACAAATTCAAAGCCACTTTTTTTATCTTTTCTTGCCTAGCCAGAAATTTTGGCGTCATTTTAGGCTGCAAGACTTCGCTCTCACTAGCTTTTAAGGCAGACTTGCCCTTGTGAGTTTTGCTTTTAGCTTGAATTTTTTCGCTTTGGATTTTTAAGACTTTGCTTTGAATTTTTGTGTCTTTGTTTTGAATTTTATCGCCCTTGCTTTGCTTTTTTTTATTTTTGCCTTGAATTTGCGCGCTTTTGCTTTGAATTTCTTGCGCCTTACCCTGAATTTTTGCTAGCTTGCTTTCATCTTTTGCCTTTTGGCTGTCCTTTTTTGGCACTCGACTTGAATTTTTTTGAATTTTATCGCCATCTTTTGAGATTTTAGGCGCATTTTTTTGCTTTTTAGCTTGTTTTTTGGGCTTTAAACGAGGGTTTTGACTAACTTTTTTGTCCATTTGTAATCCTAAATACTTTTTCGCAATTTTAGCAAAGTTATGGTAAAAATTTGCATTTTTGTTAAATTTTTTGAATTTTTTACGCTAAAATCCTTTGAAAGCCTCGTTGGAGTTCATCATCTTAGGCTAAAATGCTTGCGGTAAATCAATCCCAAACGCACATTTTTTATCAGCAAAAGCCCTTACGAAAGGCTATGAGTAAGCACAAAACGATTTTGGAGTCCTTTTATGGCGGGGCGAAATGATTTTTCAAAAAACGAAACGCTGATGAAAATCGCCGCGAAGCGTGGCAAGGTGCAAACCAAAGTAAAAATCTCAAACACTTGTCATTTTGAGCGTAGCGACCAAGTGGCTTGCAAGGCGCAGCCGTGGCAAAATTCATATTGTCATTTTGAGCCTTTGCAAAAGGCGACCCAACGGGTTGCAAGGCGCAAGCCA